>Ga0247810_10000158_pt1 | contig 108646 bp, 80 predicted proteins | sample UWRJL119311C1_FD_179918 | JGI IMG/M metagenome (GOLD analysis project Ga0247810, IMG submission 179918) | Plant litter microbial communities from Arlington Agricultural Research Station in Wisconsin, United States - UWRJ-L119-311C-1 | ecosystem: Environmental > Terrestrial > Plant litter >... | reverse complement strand
TAGGAAATAATCGGGACAGGTCTTCCTCGCAAAAACAAACTTGAGAAACTATTATTGACTTGTGGGTACACGGTAGGTTTGTAACGCGGATGCTTTAAATTGGCGACTGCATCGCCTTAGTACTTGAAGTTTAGTTCAATAGCCACCAATCTTCTATTTTAACCCGCCTTCCATTTCAACCGCAGTTTCCTCTACTTTTCTCCTCAGTTCATCTTTATATTCCTGCATTTTCTGCATCAATACATCATCGGCAGTTGCCAAAATTTGAGCAGCCAATAAACCCGCATTTTTAGCAGCATTTAAAGCTACTGTAGCTACTGGAATACCGTTTGGCATCTGTAAGATCGATAAAATAGAATCCCAGCCATCAATAGAATTAGATGATTTTACAGGAACGCCGATTACAGGTAGGGTAGTAATAGATGCAACCATTCCCGGTAAATGTGCTGCACCACCGGCACCAGCAATAATCACCTTCAATCCTCTTGCAGCCGCATTTTTGGCATATTCGAACATGCGTTCTGGTGTACGATGAGCAGATACAACCGTCATTTCGAACGCTATATTAAACTCCTTTAAAATTTCAGCTGCATCATTCATGATATTTAAATCAGACTTGCTGCCCATTATAATCCCTACTTTTACTGCACTCATTTGTTGTTTCTAATGTTTTATGCTATTAATAACCCTTAAATCAATTAACTGATCACTTTAAGGGTTTGCTGTATAAATCTTGCTTTTTCAATGGCATGATCTCTATTTTGATCTACAATGGTAACGTGGCCCATTTTACGGAAAGGCTTAGTATATTTTTTACCGTATAAGTGAATATAAACCCCATCAATAGCCATTATTTTCTCTAGGCCATCATATTTTGCCAAACCATCATGTCCTTTTTCCCCCAATAAATTGATCATTACTGCATTGGTTATAGAACGGGTATCGCCCAATGGCAGATTGAATATCGACCTTAAATGCTGCTCAAATTGAGAAACATAATTGCCTTCAATGGTTTGATGGCCACTATTATGTGGACGTGGGGCCAGCTCATTTACCAAAATGTTGCCGTCTTTCGTTACAAACATTTCTACGGCCAAAATGCCCGTAATATTTAAAGCGGTGGCGATATGCAATGCTATTTTTTCAGCTCTTTCCTGAATATCATCGGGATAAGTGGATGGAGAAATCAGAAATTCAACAAGATTTGCTTCTGCATTAAATTCCATTTCTACCATTGGAAACGTTTTTACATCCCCATTAGAATTTCTTGAAACTATAATTGCTATCTCTTTATCGAAATCTATTAATTCTTCTATTAATGACGGACTCTCAAAAGCTTGATCAATATCGGCAACATTGTTGATTTTCATCACTCCCTTACCATCATAACCATCTTTACGCTGTTTTAAGATATATGGAAATGGGAAGTTCTTATTCACCAGATCAGCCTTGCTATTTACGAGTTGAAAAGGTGCAGTTGGGATGTCATTTTCCTTAAAGAACTGTTTTTGAACGCCTTTGTCCTGGATTAACCTGATGACCCTGGATTGTGGGAAGACTAACTTTCCCTCTTTTTCCAATTGTTCAAGGGCTTCGATATTTACCTTTTCAATTTCAATGGTAATGATATCGGCCTTTTTTCCGAAGTTATAAACAGTATCAAAATCGGTGATTTCGCCACATTCGAACTTATTGGCGATGTTTTTACAGGGAGCATCCGGATCGGGATCTAAAACAAATGTGGTTAAATTATAGTTGATAGCCTCTTGGATCAGCATCCTGCCGAGTTGACCACCACCTAATATTCCTAATTTTAGCTCGCTAATTTGTTTTGCCATTATCGAATATAAATTTATGCTTATTTTGCACAAAAATAACAATATAAAACCAATTGATGGAGGTAGATGCAATAATTATTGGTGCCGGTGCTTGCGGATTGATGTGTGCGGTGCAGGCAGGATTTTTAGGGAAAAAAGTTATCGTCTTAGAAAAGAACAATAAACCCGGAGCTAAAATCTTGATTTCTGGCGGCGGGAGATGCAATTTTACCAATCAATTTGCCACTTCAGAACAGTTTATATCTGCTAATCCACATTTTTTAAAATCTGCCTTTAACCAGTGGACAGTAGCCGATACCATTGGCTTTTTCGAAACTTATGGCATCATTGGGAAAGAAAAAACATTAGGACAGTTGTTCCCTGAATCTGGAAATGCAAAAGATGTAGTCGAGGTTTTTACTTCACTTTGTGCAGATCTCGGACAAGAAATTAGATGTAATGCCGATGTTAAAACAATTACGTTTAATGAAAATGAATTTACGGTAGTCTATGAAAAAGCCGATCAGACTAAAAGTATCAAGGCTGCAAAATTGGTGGTCGCAAGTGGTGGATTGCCAATTCCGAAGATGGGAGCGAGTGATCTTGCCCTCAGATTTGCGCGTCAGCAGGGCTTAAAGATCGTTGAAACGGCACCTGCCTTAGTTCCCTTAACCATTACCGGTAAAGATGAAGATTGGTATGCGCAACTTTCAGGAAATTCGGTTTTTTGTGAAGTGAGCAACGATCAGATTTTTTTCGAAGAAAACATTTTATTTACCCATTGGGGATTAAGTGGTCCCGCAATCCTGCAGATTTCATCTTACTGGCGTAGGGGCGAAGTAATTAATCTCAACCTGCTTCCTCATCAACAAATTATGGAGCTGATAGCTGAAGAACGGAAGAGTAATGGTAAATCATTATTGTCAACCCTGTTGAACCGCTTTTATGCAAAGAAGTTTACCGATGCATTGGGGAAGTTTTTACCTTTAACTAAAACTGTTGCAGATCTAAGCAAGGCTGATATGGAGCTGATCCATAACACCATCCACGAATTTAAAGTGAAACCGGCAGGCGATAAAGGTTATGATAAAGCAGAAGTGATGCGTGGCGGAATTGACACCAATGAAGTATCCTCAAAAACACTGGAATGCAAGAAAATCCCAGGACTATATTTTGGTGGAGAATGTATGGATGTAACCGGCTGGCTTGGCGGATATAATTTTCAATGGGCATGGGCAAGTGGTTTTGTAATTGCGCAAAACTTGTAAGGTAGTTGATGGTTGATAGTTCATGGTTCATGGTTTGTGCCAAAGGCATCCCTTTAACCAATGTCATTATTTAAGGAAAATTTCGTTTTTGCGAGCTTTTCGCGAAGATAACCGATCCCGTAACAGCGGGAGAGCTCATGAACACCATTGAAAAAATAGAAACAGGTGAATAATCTCCTTGCTGCTATAAGCGTCAAAACCGGCAAGGAGACTGCTTCGTGCCTCGCAGAAACGAGGAAGTTATGCCGTGAAAAGCTTAAATAATGACATTGCCCTTTGGCAGGTGGCTAAAAAACGTTCATGGATTTAACAGTTTTTTCTTTTCTTTATATCATTAGCTATTACTATGAATCCAGACTATGAACTATGAACCATTAACTATGAACCAACTTTATTCAATGAAGTCTTTAAACCATCATGGCCATTAGCTATTGACCTATGAATCCAGGCTATGAACTATGAACTATGAACCATGAACTATGAACCAACTTTATTCAATGAAAAATTCTGTTACCGCACTAAAAGGAAATATTAACCACTCGGTATGTCGTTGGTGTTTTGATTTCATCTCACTTGATGAACTCTGTGTTAATGCAAAAGATATCGGCATTAAAGCAATCGATCTGGTTGGTCCTCATGAGTGGGACGTGCTTCAAAAACATGGACTGGACTCTTCTATGTGCAATGGAGCTGAAATTAGTTTGGTAGATGGATGGAACGATCCCGATTGTCATGCTACATTGATTAAAAACTATACTGAACTGATCCCGATTGTGGCCAAAGCCAGCTACAAAAATCTAATTTGCTTTAGCGGAAACCGCAATGGCAAAGATGATGAGACTGGATTAAAATATACTACCCAAGGTTTACAACAGGTTTTGCCCTTGGCAGAAAAGCATGGTGTAACCTTAATCATGGAATTGCTCAACAGTAAAATTGATCATCCAGACTATCAGTGTGACAAAACTTCTTGGGGTGTAGAACTGGTGAAAAGGGCAGGCTCAGCCAATCTGAAGCTCCTATATGATATTTACCACATGCAGGTTGATGAAGGAAATATCATCCAAAACATTCGTGATTACCATCAATATATTGGGCATTACCATACTGCAGGCGTACCTGGCAGGCATGAAATTGATGATACGCAGGAACTCAACTATCCCGCAATTATGAGAGCAATTAAAGAAACTGGGTTCAAAGGCTATGTGGCACAAGAGTTTATACCAACTCAGGCAGATCCGATTGCATCATTACAACAGGCAATTTCCATCTGTGATGTTTAACGTTCATTAGTTCATTTGTTCAATCGTACATTGGTTTAAATTGTTCATTTCATGCAGAGCGTAGTGAAGCATCTGCTTAGTGGGATTCTACTTTATAGACTCCTTTCCGAATTCCCGGGATTAGGCCCGCACGTGCGGAACAGGTCCCCAATGTTCTGGAGGCTCTCTGTCGGGAATAATAAACAAATCTAAAGGACGAAGTATTCATAAACCATTTATGTTATTAATAATGCTGGCAAATGATTATCTTTGAGATGCGGATATTTCTGAATCTGAAACTCTTCAAGTCTACGCAAAAGTCTAATGGCAGCTTATTCACTAACCTTATCGCGACCTTACAGCGACCTTATAGCGATATGTCTATAGTCTTTCTATAAGATAGCTCCAGTGTAGCAGTAGTATAGCCATAGTTAGTTCATTAGTGGAAGTGTCTTTAACCAATGGTCTTCTACTCCAACGGGACAAATGAACCAATGAATGCACATATATAAAAAGTATAATCGAAATAAGATTGTCCTAGCAAAGGCGATGCAATCGCAAGTTTTATGCATCCGCGTTACAAACTAGGACGATATCAGCCATAGTCGTCATGCTTTGCATCCAAACCATGAACCATGAACCATGAACTATTAACCATGAACCACTAGTCCTTCTACTCCAACAAGACAAATGAACCAATGAACAATTGAACCAATCTATCTAATCACAATTCGGCACCGTAAAAATCCAAGTCTCCGAAAGCTTGAAAGGGATAGAAAATGCTACGCCTTTATCTATTTCGAACCATAGTTTTGATCTTACTTTTTCCCTACTTCCGGTTTCATTCATGGTTAAACTATCGTATAACCTGCCATTTACCATAACATATTTGATCTTTTCAGAGTTTCTGATGTCATCTAGTGGGTTAGAGTCCATCACTACCAGATCTCCCAATTTACCAACTTCTAGGGAGCCAATTTCTTTGTCCATACCCAAATAAGACGCACCGTTCAGGGTTGCATATCTAATGGCCTGTAGCGGACTAGCACCGCCCTGTACAAACATCCATAACTCCCAATGTGCACCTAATCCCTGGATCTGTCCGTGTGCTCCGAGATTGATTTTTGTGCCACCATCAGCAATTTGTTTAGTGGCTTTGGCAACTTCGATATGGCCGTAATCTCCATATTCTGATGTAGTTCTCCTTCTGGATCTACTATCTATAATTGACCTTGGCGTAAAGCTCAACAATCTTTCATTCTCCCAAACGTTTGTTCTGTCGTACCAATAGTTTTCTCCCCACTGACCACCATAAGCTACAATTAAGGTAGGTGTGTAGGCAACCTGTGTATTGTTCCAAAGTGAGATTACATCTTTATAAACAGGTGCAACAGGGATGCTATGTTCAATTCCTGTATGTCCATCGGTTACCATGTTCATATTGGTATAAAAAGTAGATCCACCTTCGGGTACGACTTCCATTTTCAACTGTCTTGCTGCTTCCAAGATCTGTTGGCGTTGATCTCTTCTTGGCTGATTGTATGATTTTACCGAGAATGCACCAACGGCCTTTAATCTTTTTAAATGTGCCAACGCATCATCTAAACTATTGATCACCACTTTAAAATCGCCATCAGCACCATATAAGATTGAGCCTGTTGAGTAGAGGCGTGGCCCGATCATTCGTCCGGCTTTTAGCATTTCGCTCTGACTAAACACCATTTCTGTATTACTTGATGGATCATGCGAGGTGGTTACACCAAAAGCCAAGTTAGCTAGGTATGACCAATCTTGTTGTGGACTGATCCCATCTGGACTGGTACGCAAATGCGCATGTACATCAACTATCCCTGGCATGATGGTTTTTCCGGTTACATCTACTGTTTTAGCATTGGCAGGGATGGCAATATCATCAACCTTTCCAACTGCGGTAATTTTATTGTTTTCTAAAAGGATGGTACCTTCTTCAATCACTTCATCACCCTTCATGGTAATGATCCGTGCTCCTTTTAGGGCTAGAATTCCGGTCGGCAAATCAGTTTTTAGCTTTAAGCCCATGGCTATTCCAGTGGTATCAGGTTCTGGTAAAACGGTAGGTGCCCCTTCAACGAAACTAAAGGTATTTTTAATTTCTCTATTGTAATACTGTTCTCCTAGTGTCCAGAATAGCTTTTTGCTATCTGCACTCCAGTGTAAAAACGTACCTGCATCTTTGGTAACCTTAGCTAGAGGAATAGATTTGTTGTTTGCCGAAAGATCTAACGCACTTCCGGTAGTTACCATAGGGGTGATATAGGCATTAAAAAGCTCTGTAAATGCCATCCATTTACCATCTGGACTTGGGCAGAACTGTGTTGCATATTGAGACGTATAAAGTGTACGTTCATTACCTCCATTCAGATCCATACTTTTGAATGCCTTTTTGCCAGAGTCATATCCTTGGAAATATATTCTGCTATCATCAGGACTAAAGGTAGGTTTGATGCCACTTTCGCTGATCAATGTTTTAGCACCACCATTTGCGGGAATGATAAATACGCCAGTATTTTTACCATAGGTTAAACCTAGCGTTTCGTTACCACCACCTTTTCTAAAAACGATTTTGTCGCCTTTGTTAGAATAGGAAGGAGAATAATAATAACCTTTCTCATCAGTTAAAGTAATTGTTTTGCCAGTTTTTAGTTCGGTTCTTTTAATAGCACCTTTAAACTCATCACTCCAGGTGGTGTAGATTACATATTTGCCATCATTGCTGAAATCTGGTTCAAACTCAAAATCAATCCCATTGGTTACTCTTTCAGGAATTCCATTTGGCAATTCTTTTTTATAAAGATAGCCTGCGGCATTAAAAACGACCATTTTGCCATCGGGCGATGTAGTGAGCTGCCTGATCATTCTAACGGTGAATTCAGGATTAAATACCTGATTTGGAAAATGTAGGGCTTCTTGAACGGTTTGTTGGCTATTGACTTCAAACGGAATATCGCTTACCATTAAATTGTTAAGTTCTATTTGTTTGATTTTTCCTTTGGCATAAAAAATAATTCGTTTAGAATCTGGTGTCCATGCAAAGTTTGGATAGACGCCGAAAATTGCCCAAGTCTCTTGTTGGTCGTGCGAGAGCTCATCATATAATGGCCATTCTTCACCAGTTTTAAGGTTTTGGATATATAAAGCTGATTTTAGACGAACTCTTTTTACGAAAGCCATAAACTTTCCATCGGGAGATATTTGAGGACGGGCTGATCCACCTTGCTCGGCAATTAAGTTTGTTAACTTTCCCGTAGTTAAATCTAACTGCCTGATTGCATAAATTAACCCATTTGGATCTTTACTGTATTCGAAATTAGGACCAGGAGAAACATCTTCACTGAAGTATAAGAACTTTCCGTCTGGAGAAACATTTGGTTCACCTGCATCTTGCTGATCATTTTTCCTTTTAGTTAACTGTACGCCTTCGCCTCCATAGATGCTATACATCCACATTTCACCTGCACCTAATGAACGATAACCCGTAAAGTGTTTTCTAGCAATTAGATATTCGCTATTAGGCATCCAAGTTGCATTATTCAACAGTCGAAAAGTTTCTTTCGTAATCTGTTTTTTGTTGGCTCCATCTTTATCCATGATCCAAATATTATCGCCACCACTTTTATCACTGGTATAAGAAATATACTTCCCATTGGGACTAAACCTCGGTTGTACCTCCCATGCTGAACCACCAGTTAATAATTTTGCTGGTCCGCCATTGATAGACATTTTATAGATATCACCCAATAGATCAAATACGATTTCGGTACCATCTGGACTAACATCCACGTTCATCCAAGTTCCTTCATTGGTATTAATGGTAAAGGTTTTGGTTTGGCCCTTGTATTTTTCAACATCCCACTTTGCGGCTTCTTTTTTATCTTGTGCAGTTGCCGAAATGAGGCTAAACAAACAAACTATAAATACGAAAAAATTCTTCATCTTGTTCCTTGTGAATAATCAGTGCGCAATTTAATAATATCAGTCCGTTTTTATAGTTTTACCTTTACCTTTTTATGATAGAAACTGAGATTTTAAAAAAATACTGGGGCTTTGACAACTTTAGGCCACTGCAAGATGAGATTATTCAATCTGTTTTAAATGGAAGCGATACTTTGGCTTTATTGCCAACTGGTGGAGGTAAATCTATCTGTTTTCAAGTTCCAGCTTTGGTGATGGAGGGCATTTGTATTGTGGTTTCTCCATTGATTGCGCTCATGAAGGATCAGGTAGAAAACCTGAAAGCAAAAGGTATTGAAGCGATTGCTATTTACGCTGGAATGGGGAAGAGGGAAATAGATATCCTGCTAGATAATTGCATTTACGGGAAGATTAAATTTCTTTACTTATCGCCAGAAAGATTGTTATCTGATATCGTGCGTGCCCGGATCGCTTATATGAATGTGAACCTGATTGCGATTGACGAGGCACATTGTATTTCGCAATGGGGATATGATTTTAGGCCACCATATTTAAAGATCAAGGAGTTGAGGACAATCCATCCAGATGTTCCCGTATTGGCGCTAACAGCCACTGCAACGACCTTTGTAAGAAGTGATATTATTGAAAAGCTGGAACTGAAAAACCCACAGGTATTTGTGAAAAGCTTTGCAAGGAGGAACCTGAGCTACGTGGTTTTTGATTTGGAAGATAAGCATAAAAAGTTGCTGGAGGTAGCAAAAAATGTGAAGGGTTGTGGACTGGTGTATGTGAGAAATAGGAGAGAAACAGCAGAAGTGGCTCACTTTTTACAAAGAAATGGGGTTGCGGCAGATTTTTACCATGCTGGGATAGAAAAAGATCTTCGTTTTAAGAAACAGGAAGACTGGAAAAAAGATGTCATCCGGATCATGGTGGCTACCAATGCTTTTGGAATGGGGATTGACAAACCGAACGTACGTTTTGTGATCCATTTAGATTTGCCAGAAAGTTTAGAGTCCTATTATCAAGAGGCAGGGAGAGCTGGACGTGATGAGCACAGGGCCTTTGGGATTTTACTGGCAAACAAATCAGATCAATTGATCTTAAATGCGAAATATGCTGACAGTTATCCCACGGTTGAGGAAATAAAGAAGACCTACCATTATTTAGGGAGTTATTTTCAATTGGCATTTGGAGCAGGAGAAGGATTAAGCTTTGGTTTTGATGTAGCTGACTTTTGTAGGAAATTTAATTTAGGAGTAGTTAAAACATTATCGGCACTAAAGTTTCTAGAAAGAGATGGATATATTGCTTTATCGGAAAATGTCTTTCTCCAGTCTAGGGTTATGTTTACAGCAAGCCATGAGGACGTATATAGGTTCCAAATAGAGCATTCTGCTTATGATCCGATCATCAAGACCATTCAGCGATCATACGGTGGGGCTTTTGATGGTTATGTGAAAATAAAGGAGTCTGATCTTTCTAATCGGATGAAGATTTCTTATCGGGATGTGATCGAATATCTGAACCGATTGCAGCAGATGGAAATTTTATCTTATCTCCCTCAAAGCGATCAGCCACAGCTCCAATTTGTTTTACCCAGGGCTGATCAAATGCATTTGGACATTGATGCTAAGTTTGTTAAGCTCCGGCAGCAAATCCAGATTGATCAGATTAAAGCGGTATTAGCTTATGCTTCAACACCAATTTGTAGGAGCAAACAATTGTTGCATTATTTTGGGGAGGGCAATGCTGATAAATGTGGTTTTTGTGATATCTGCTTGGCGGAACGGAAGATAGAAGAACGTGCGCAGCTCAAGGATAAAATAGACTTTGAAATTGCTACGTTACTGCAACGCCAACATCTTGGTTTAGATGAGCTGGTTCAGCAGATTAGTTCAGGTATTGAAAGTGAAAGAATAGATCGGATCAGGGATTTATTAGATGCAGGGAAAATAAAAACTGATGGGAAGAAATATTATATGAGTTAGCTAATTGGCAAATTAAATAATTAGCTAATTAATTTTTTCTACTTTTATTGAACTTAAAAAACTATGCAAAAAAACGATAAAAAAGTTATCCGCTCCTGGGCCTTTTTCGACTGGGCCAATTCTGCCTATAATTTAGTCATAACCTCTACAATATTTCCTGCGTATTATACAATTATCACCTCTGATAAAAATGATCAGACTGTAGATTATGTAACTTTCTTTGGGAGAAAGTTTGTGAACTCAGCATTGTATAGCTATGCGATGGCGGTAGGATTTTTGGTGATTGCCTTCCTTTCTCCAATTCTTTCTTCAATAGCAGATTCGCGTGGAAATAAGAAGATTTTTATGCAGATGTTCACTTATATGGGTTCATTGGCTTGTTGCGGACTGTTTTTCTTCAAGATAGATACCCTAGAGATCAGTGTGATCTTATGTGTAATTGCTGCTATTGGTTTTTGGGGAAGTTTGGTTTTTTACAATTCTTATCTGCCGGAGATTGCCACGGTTGACCAACAGGATAATGTGAGTGCGAAAGGTTTTACTTATGGGTACATTGGGAGCATCATTCTACAGATTATCTGTTTTATTTTTGTTTTTAACGACCAATGGTTTGATGATGGATCTACTCCCGCGAGGCTTTCGTTTTTGATGGTCGGCATTTGGTGGATGGTTTTTGCACAAATCCCATTCAGAGGTTTACCTAAAGGAAGTCCGAATTTTAATACGGAGAAGAAAAATGCAATGATCAGTGGTTTTAACGAACTAAAGAAGGTGTGGGGAGAGGTTAAAAAGATGCCATACCTGAAACGTTTCCTTTTTGCCTTCTTTTTTTATTCGATGGGTGTACAGACGGTGATGTTGGTGGCTACTATTTTTGGAGAAAAGGAATTACACATGGATACTACAAAATTGATTGCAACGATATTGGTGCTGCAGTTGGTGGCCATACCTGGTGCCATGCTGATGTCATATCTTTCTACTAAAAAATATGGTAATGTTAACGTATTAATTGGTGTAGTGGTTATTTGGATCGGTGCCTGTGTTGCGGCATATTTTATCAAAACCGAATATCAATTTTATGCGCTAGCAGCTGTTATTGGGTTGATAATGGGTGGGATCCAATCATTATCGCGCTCCACTTATTCTAAATTTTTACCTCAGGAAAGTCCGGATCATACTTCTTTTTTCAGCTTTTATGATGTAACGGAGAAGGTTGCACTGGTATTTGGGATGTTCAGTTTTGGATATATCGAAGAGTTGAGTGGAAGTATGCGGAACTCTGTTATCGCTTTGACGGTGTTTTTTATTTTAGGATTGCTATTTTTGCTGTTCTTAAAAAGGGTAGAACCTAAATCTGTAGCAGCTATTGAATAATAACTGCCTTAATTTTAACATCCACTAATGAAGATAGAATTATTTGTTCCTTGTTTTGTTGACCAATTATATCCCGAAACTGCATTTAATACGATAAAAGTACTTGAAAAAGCAGGTTGCGAAGTGACTTATAATTCCAAACAGACCTGCTGTGGTCAGCCTGCCTATAATGCTGGTTATTGGGAACAAGCCAAAGAGATTGGCAATAAGTTTTTAAATGATTTCTCAGAAAACGAATACATTGTAGCGCCATCTGCATCCTGTGTTGGGATGGTTAAGAACGGGTTCAATGATCTGTTTACCAATACGATTGTGCATAACAAATGTAGGAGTATGCAGACTAATATTTTCGAGCTTTCTGATTTTCTGATCAATGTATTAAAAAAGGATTATTTTGGGGCAGAGCTTGATGGAAAAGCCGTTTACCATGATTCTTGTAGTGGTTTACGCGAATGCAAGATCAAAGAAGAGCCTCGTCAATTGCTTTCAAAAGTACATGGACTAGAGATGGTAACGATGAAAGATACCGATATGTGCTGTGGTTTTGGTGGAACTTTTGCCGTCAAATTTGATGCGATTTCATCGGCTATGGCCGAACAGAAGATCAATAACGCGCTTGAAGCAGAAGCAGAGTATATCATCTCAACAGATTTATCATGCCTAATGCATTTAGAGGGTTATATCAAAAAGAATAACATACCTATTAAGACGATGCATATTGCGGATGTGTTGGCTAATGGGTGGTTGGAGTATTAGGTTGAAGGTTGGAAGGTTGAAGTGGGTGATGGTCAATAGCTAATAGTCAATAGTCTGGATGTTTAAGCAATAGTTCATGGATTGTGCCAAAGGCATTCCTTTGGGAGATTCATAAGCATCCAGTCTCACAACTCACAACTCTTAACCCGCAACTCGTAACCCATAACCCACAACCTGATGCCAATGTAAAAGAATAGTGATATTCAAACAAATTAACCTTTTTTAACGTTTGGTTTCAAAAAACTACGATAAATTTGTAGTATTAAATTATATCCTAATGAAAAGAATAATGATTGCCGTTGTAGGGTTATTAACTTTAACCTTTACAGCTCAGGCACAAAAGAAATCTGGCGCTATTCAGTTTGAGACTTCCTTAGATCCTGTTGCATTGGCTGCAGCAAGTGGAAGAGAGTTGAACGAAGAAATGAAAGCACGTATGCCAAAATCTATAAAAAGTAATTTCGAACTTTTGTTCAATGCAACCAATGCGAGTTATATGCCCGTTGAAGATGCAGAAGATAGCAATGGTGGCGGAGGTGGCGGTGGAATGGGTCGTATGATGCGTTTCGCTGGTGGTGCTGGTGGTCAGCGTGAATACTATTATTCTTTTGCTGATCAGAAATTGGTAGAGGTTTTTGATATCGCTGATACGACTTATGTGATGCCAAGTAAATTAACTGTAGCTCCTCCTTTAAGTTTAAATTTTGGTAATAGACCTAATGGAAATAACAATGGAACTACGACTACAACACAGGGCGGCACAACTACCACTACTGTGAGTGCGGTTGTATTTTTGCCTGGGCCACCAACAATGGAGGTTGTAAAAACTGGTGAAACTAAAAAAATATTGAACTATAACTGCAATAAAGCAATTGTAAAATCAATTCGTAAAGCAACGATTTTGGGCGAAGAAAAGAATATCATTGAAGAAACTGCAGTTTGGTATACCAATGACCTAGGTTTCAATTTTTCTCCTAATCCAAATTTATGGACAGAGGGAACGGTGCTTGCAATTGAAGGTAAAGCCAGTAGTACTGTTGCAAAAAGCATTGAATTTAGAAATGTGAGTGCAAAAGATGTTACTGCTCCTAAAAAAGCATTACCAATTACCGAAGATCAGTATAAAACTAAAATGGAAGCTATGATGAAAAGATTTAGCGGTGGTGGCAGACAAGGAAACGGTGCACCTGCTAGAGTAAATTTCAACTAATTAAAAGAGATAATTAGGCCCCGTAGCAAATATTGCTACGGGGCTTTTTTTATGAATTAGTTTAAAGGTTTTTATTAAAAATGCTATCTTCGCCATTCAAAAATCACGTAGTAGGTGATTTTAACTAAACAATTTTTTTAAATTTAAATCATAGTTGTAGATGATTAACATTACTTTACCTGACGGATCTGTTCGTCAGTACGAAAAGGGCACAACTGCCCATCAAGTGGCCTTATCTATTTCAGAGGGGCTAGCCAGAAACATTTTAGCAGCAGAGGTAAACGGAGAGATCTGGGATTCTTCGAGACCTATCGAATCAGATTCAAGTCTGAAACTATTAACATGGAATGATGCCGCTGGTAAAGCTACCTTTTGGCACTCGTCTGCCCACTTAATGGCTGAAGCATTAGAGGCGCTTTATCCAGGAACAAAGTTCGGGATCGGGCCTGCTATAGAGACTGGGTTTTATTACGATGTAGATTTTGGTGAGAGAGAATTCTCTTCAGATGATTTTAAGGCCATCGAAACCAAAATGCTAGAGCTAGCTAAACAGAAAGAAGTTTTTAGTCGTGAAAGCGTTTCAAAAGCTGATGCAATTAAATATTTTACCGAAAAGGGTGATGAATATAAGTTGGATCTTTTGGAAGGTTTAGAAGACGGTAAGATTACTTTTTATACCCAGGGTGCTTTTACCGATTTATGTCGTGGGCCACACATTCCGAATACCGGTTTTGTAAAAGCGATTAAACTGATGAATGTTGCCGGTGCTTATTGGCGTGGTGATGAGACTAAAAAACAGTTAACCCGTATTTATGGTGTAACTTTCCCTAAGGCAAGCGAATTGACAGAATATCTGTTGATGATTGAAGAGGCGAAAAAGCGCGACCACAGAAAACTGGGCAAAGAATTGGAACTGTTTATGTTCTCTGAAAAAGTAGGAGCAGGACTACCGATGTGGTTACCTAAAGGTACTGCTTTACGCGAACGTTTAGCACAATTTTTAACCAAGGCACAGGTTAAATCTGGATATGAACAAGTAATTACTCCTCATATTGGGCATAAAAATTTATATGTAACTTCTGGTCATTACGAAAAATATGGGAAAGATAGTTTCCAGCCGATAAAGACCCCTCAAGAAGGGGAGGAGTTTTTCTTGAAGCCGATGAACTGTCCACACCATTGTGAAATGTACAAGTTCAAACCACGTTCTTATAAGGATTTACCAGTTCGTTTTGCCGAATTTGGTACTGTGTATCGTTATGAGCAAAGTGGAGAATTACATGGTTTAACCAGGGTTCGTGGCTTTACCCAAGATGACGCACACTTGTTTTGTCGCCCAGACCAGGTTAAGGAAGAGTTTAAAAAGGTAATAGAGCTGGTATTGTATGTTTTCAAGTCTTTGGGATTTGATAATTATATTGCTCAGGTTTCTTTGCGTGACCCTGCGAATAAGGCAAAATATATAGGTTCAGATGAAAACTGGAAATTAGCTGAAACTGCAATTATTGAGGCAGCTGAGGAGATGGGATTACCAACTGTAGTTGAATTGGGAGAGGCAGCATTTTATGGACCGAAGTTAGATTTCATGGTGAAGGATGCTTTGGGTAGAAAATGGCAGTTGGGTACCATACAGGTGGATTATAATTTACCTGAGCGTTTTGAGTTGGAATATACAGGGAGTGATAATTTAAAGCACCGTCCGGTAATGATTCACCGTGCTCCATTTGGATCTTTAGAGCGTTTTGTTGCGGTATTGATTGAGCATTGTGCGGGTAATTTTCCATTATGGCTTTCTCCGGAGCAATATATTATTCTTCCGATTTCTGAAAAATATGAAGAATATGCAAAAAAAGTTTCAAATGAATTAAATAATTCCGATATTCGCGGGCTGATAGACTTTCGAGATGAGAAAATTGGAAGGAAAATCAGAGATGCTGAGGTTAAGAAATTGCCTTATATGCTGATAATTGGGGAGAAAGAGATGGCGGAGGAGAAGGTATCGGTACGTAAGCATGGTGTTGGAGATTTGGGAGAGATGAGCTTAGCGGAATTTAGTGCATTAATTATTAAAGAAATAACAGTTTAAACAGGATTTACATTTGGCATTAGGAAGACCAGGATTTAATAGGGGACCACGTCCTCCTTTTAAGAAAAAAGAAGCAGAACATAATATTAATCAGTATATCAGAGCTCAAGAGGTGAGGTTAGCTGGAGATAATGTTGAGCCAGGAATTTACCCTTTGGCAAAAGCTTTGGCACTTGCTGATGAATTGGAGCTAGATTTAGTTGAGATCTCGCCAAATGCAGTTCCTCCCGTTTGCCGCATTATCGATTATAGCAAGTTTGTTTACGAGCAAAAGAAAAAGCAGAAAGAGATTAAGGCGAATGCAAAGCAAACTGTAATTAAGGAAATTCGTTTTGGACCGAATACCAACGATCACGATTTTCAATTTAAGTTGAAGCACGCTGTGAGTTTCTTGGAGAATGGTGAAAAGGTTAGGGCATATGTACACTTTAAGGGAAGAGCAATTGTTTACAAAGAACAAGGTGAGATCTTATTGTTGAAGTTTGCTCAGGCATTGGAAGATATAGGTAAAGTAGAGTTATTACCTAAATTAGAAGGAAAGCGTATGTTTTTAACGCTTGCACCTAAAGTAGCAAAGAAGTAATATATTATATAAATTAAAACAGGGTTATGCCAAAAATGAAAACCAATTCCAGTGCTAAAAAGCGTTTCTCGCTTACTGGAACAGGTAAAATCTCAAGAAAGAACGCATACAAAAGTCACATTTTAACAAAAATGAGCACTAAACGTAAGCGTAACTTAGGCCAGACAAGTCTGGTAAGTGCAGCTGATATGGGCAACGTTAAACGTATGCTTGCAATCGGTAAATAATTAATTTTTAACCAGATACTCGGTTGTAAGATTGCTGAACTTTTAAGTAAAACGCAACACCGCTTATCAAACACAACACACTATGCCACGTTCGGTAAACGCAGTAGCTGCTAGACGCAGAAGAAAAAAAGTCCTAAATATGGCCAAAGGCTATTGGGGATCAAGAAGCAAGGTATTTACCGTTGCTAAAAATACGGTTGAAAAAGGTTTGCAATATGCTTACCGCGATCGTAAAGTTAAGAAAAGAGAATTCCGCGGTTTGTGGATCCAACGTATCAACGCTGGAGCACGTGAGCACGGTGTATCTTACTCTCAATTAATTGGTAAATTGGCAGCAAAAAACATCGGTTTAAACCGTAAAGTTTTAGCTGATCTTGCAATGAACCATAAAGATGCTTTCAAAGCAATTATTGATGCAGTAAAATAAGAAATACATTTTTATAGAGAAAAGGCGAACTTAATGTTTGCCTTTTTTTTTGAGTAAACCTTATAGAATTATAAACCTATAAGGCTGTAGCCGGCGTTAGCGATTGTTTCTGGAGTAATTTTTTCTAGGGAAGGAACTTTGCCTAAGCAAGTTAAATTGGTATAGTTCAGAATGTAGTTTTCACTTTCGATATTTGCTCCACCATTAAATATAATCCCCTTAATCTTTATGTTATTTCGGTTCAATACGTCAATTGTAAGTAGGGTATGATTGATGCTTCCCAAGTAATTTTGCGAAACTATAATTACCTCTAGGTCTAACTTTTTAATCAGATCAATAATCAGATATCGATCATTTAAAGGTACCATTAATCCGCCTGCACCTTCTACAATCAGGTCATTATCGCTTTGTGGAAGCTGAAAAGTAGCTAAGTCAATTTCAATCTGATCTAGTTTTGCCGATAAATGTGGCGACAGCGGTTGTGATAAGCGATAACGTTCCGGATGGATTTTCGTAGTTCCATTACTGATCATCTTCTCTATCGATAAACTATCGCTATTTTCTAAGTCGCCAGATTGTATTGGTTTCCAATAGTCAGCTTTTAGCTTCTCCGTTAAAATAGCGCTCACTACCGTTTTTCCGATCCCAGTGCCGATGCCAGTAATAAAATAATTTTTAGCCATATTAAAGTCTCTTAAGATGATGAACTAGATTTGTTATTTCTTCATCGGTATTAAAGGTATGCAGACATATCCTTAAGCGTTCCTTGCCCCTTGCCACGGTGGGACTTAAGATTGCTTTTACATCAAAGCCTTTTTGCTGAAGTGTTGCTGCAGAATCTTTTGCATGTTCATTATCACGACAACGAATTGTTTGTATTGCGCTCAAAAGATGTGTTGATTTTAGAGTGCCGTTTGTCAATTGATTATATAATTCAATTTTCTGAGCGATTAGCAGTTCATAAGTGCCTTTTTCAAGCTGCTGATATGCGCAGTTTATTGCAACAATATTATGCATTGGTGCAGCAGTTGTGTAAATAAAAGAACGGGTAAAATTGATAAGGTAAGTTCTTAGCTGGTTACTACCCAAAATAATTGCTCCATGTGTGCCAATCGCCTTGCCGAAAGTAACTATACGGGCGAAAACCTGGTTCTCTAATCCCAGTTTACAAACCAGTCCTTTTCCTTGATTGCCAAAGATACCAGTGGCATGTGCTTCGTCTACAATTAGATATGCTCGATATTTCTTACATAGATCATTTATTGCGATCAATGGAGCCAAATCGCCGTCCATGGAATAAACGCTTTCCACAACAACATAAATTATTCCTTTGGCTAATTTAAGTTTCGATTCAAGGTCATTTAAGTCGTTGTGCTTAAACTTATATCGTTCAGCATAACTTAGCCTTGCTCCATCTATTAAACTGGCGTGGATGAGCTCATCTGTAATGATGGTATCTCCACGTTGTGGAACTGAGGAGAGTAAGCCTACGTTTGCATCGTAACCTGAATTGAAGATCAATCCGGCATCTGCCTGATGAAATTGTGCGATAAATGATTCTGTTTGTTCAGTGTATGGATGATTTCCACTAAGTAAACGGGAACCCCCTGAACCGTTTTGAAAAGGGCTGATCAACTCAACTTGTTCAGCAATCATTTCTTTTAGCGTAGATGAACGAGCAAAACCCAGATAATCATTTGAACAAAAGTCATGAGGTAATGAAGAGTAAGTTAATTTTCTTAATAACCCATTTTCTGTTCGTTCCGATAACTTTTGCTGAAGAAAATTTTCTGCTGAATTCATTTCCACCAAAAATAAAGAAAGCCTCCCGGATTTAGGGAAGCTTTTGAACTTATTTCAAGTAGGAGCTTAAAGACTAAAGTATAAACGTTCATGGGTCAATAGTCAATAGCTAATGGTCAATAGATTATGTGGTTAATGGTTGATGGTTCATGGTTTGGATTCATAGGCCTATTGTCAATAGCTATGCCAAAGGCATCACTTTGGGAATGGTCAATAGATTAGATGGCCATATGACGTTCATGGATTTGGCAAGCCTTATTTAAATATTTTAGCTAGCAAATGCTTCTGCTCTTATTTCACTATTTTTAGACTGATAGATATATCCGGTTGCCAATGTGTTAAACATATGAACTTGATTTTGTTCCCAATTTTTATCGGCACCAATTTCTTTCGCTAAAATTGAAGCAACCTTGGCACACATTTCAATTGCGGCAGTAGCATCAATAAATAATATGCGCAATCTTCTGCTCAATATGTCTTCAACGGTTTCTGCCATTTCGTTTCTAATGGACCAAAGTACTTCGGCTGCTGTATGTGGGAAATTTGGATGCAGTTTTTCAGTTAATTCTGGATGTTTATTCAATAGGTCTTCAATGTGCTTTCTATCTGAGCCATAACTGTTGAGATGGCTTTCATCATGAGGATTTGCACAGCCATGAATACGGAGTTCTTTAGTTATGCATTTTGCAGCTGGCAATCCACCGTGTTTAATGGCAAGGTCTATTGTTTCTTCTGCCATTCTTCTGTATGTAGTCCATTTCCCGCCAGTTATCGTAATCAATCCTTTAGCAGATACAATTAGTTTATGGTCCCTACTAATTTCCTTTGTACTGTTTCCGTTCGAATCTGTAGGCGCGGCTAAAGGTCTCAATCCTGAAAATACACTTAGAATATCTTTTTCAGTTGGTTTGATCTTAAAATATGAACCTGCTGTTGCCAATATGAAGTCGGTTTCTTCTTTTAGCGCTCTCGGTTCAAGGCTATGTTCGTTGAGTGGTGTATCTGTTGTGCCTACTAATAAATGTTCATGCCATTGTACGGCGAATAGAACTCTGCCATCATCTGTTTTTGGAATCATTAGTGCAGAATTGCTATTTAAAAATTCCTTTTTCAATACAATATGTACACCTTGACTAGGTCTAACCATCTTTTTTGCATTGGGATTGTTCATCTTCAAGATCTCATCTACAAATACACCAGTTGCATTGATTACAACTTTTGCTTTAAAATTAAATCTTTGACCAGTTATGGCGTCTTCAGTTGTTATGCCAGTTACTTCATCTTTATTTTTAAGCAGGCTCACGACCTTCATGTAATTAATTAACGTAGCGCCTTTTTCAATAGCAGTTTGAGCAATATTAATCGCTAGGCGGGCATCATCAAATTTGCCGTCAAAATAACGGATTGAACCTTTTAAGCCTTTTTCTTTTATCCCTGGCATTAGCGCTAAGGTTTGTTTTTTAGAAAAGTATTTTGATTTTCCGAAACTGAATTTTCCTGCCAACCAATCATATAGAGTTAAACCTGTTAAGTATTTTATTACAGAAAACCAGTCGTAACAAGGGATGATAAATTCTTCCTTATGTACAAGGTGCGGTGCATTTAATTCTAATAATCCTCTTTCCTCTAATGCATGTTTCACTAATGCGATATCACCCTGTGCCATATAACGTACACCGCCATGAACAAGTTTAGTGCTTCTGCTTGAGGTTCCTTTGGCAAAATCAGACTGTTCGATCAGTAGTGTTTTTAACCCTCTACTTGCAGCATCGAGCGCAGTACCTAAACCTGTTGCCCCACCTCCAATGATGATGATATCCCAATTTGACTGATCAGTAATATTATAGTTGTGTATTCTTTGCATTACTTTTTAAAGATAATAAAACGAAACAATAAGCAAGTATAAGAAATCATTATCGAAATAATAAAGGTCGATTAAAAAATATTTTAATTTGACAGAAATCAAATATTTTTTGTTTAATTTATTATTTTGCACTATGACCAAAGATAGCATGATGAATTTGGCCGAAAGGCACCAATTTATACTTAATCGTATACAACGAGATCAATATATTAATGTAGTTGAGCTTTGCAAAGAGCTAAAGGTATCTTCTGTAACCATTAGGAAGGATCTTAAGCTACTAGAAGACAAGAATTTGCTTTTCAGAACACATGGTGGTGCTACTGTGAACAATCCATATACTGTTGATCGTCCGGTAAATGAAAAAGAAAAAATACAGTCTACAGAAAAGAATAAAATCGGTGTTGCTGCTGCTAAGTTGCTGAAAGAGAATGACTCTATTGTTGTTGCTTCTGGCACTACATTGCTATACTTTGTTAGGAACATTCCTGCTGGATTAAACTTAACTGTGGTTACCTCTGCTTTAAACATTGCATTAGAACTGATGGGTGAACCTGCTGTAGAAGTAATCCAATTGGGTGGCCTACTGCGTAAAAGCTCTTCATCGGTAATGGGAGCCTATGCAGAACAAGTTTTGCAGGATTTCTATTTTAATACGCTGTTTCTAGGGGTAGACGGTATTGATCTTGATTACGGATTAACCACTACAAATGCCATGGAGGCACATTTAAACCGTAAAATGATTAGTGTAGCACAGAAAATAGTTGTGCTTGCAGATTCTACAAAATTTGGCAAAAGAGGCTTTGGTAAGATTTGCGGTTTTGAAGATGTAGATCATATCATTACCGATAAAGGGATTTCGCAACAAATTGTAAATCATTTGGAAGGCCTGGGTGTAACAGTTACGATTGTGTAACGCGATTATTACGTTTTATTATTTTTATTCTTGCTTAAAGCGTTTAAGGTGTCTTAAACGCTTTTTTCTTATCCTAAGAATATTTGGGGCTTATTTGTTAAGTTAATGTTAAGTCTTCTCTTTCCATTTTAAATGGCTTTGCAGCCTCAATATTTTTGCAAAAATGATTTTTATTAGTAGTTTCAAATTGTTTTTATATTTTTATATCGAAATATTTGATAACAAGAAATTAAATAAATCGGAATAAATATAATTAGGGATTAACCTGAAGTTAATATTAACTTAATGAAGCTGCTCTAAATTTGCGGCTTTCGGGGGCAGACCTAAAAGTTTGCATTAAACTAACCGGATATAATAATTATGAATCAAACATTTACTCGACTTGGTGTAATGCTAAGGCATGCTTTGCATAGTAAACGTAAAGACGCCACGCAACATCTCAAAAAATTACGCACTTCTAAATTTATCTACACAGCAATCCTTTGCTGCAAGGTTTTGGTATTCGGAGTTTTAATTCAAGGAATCTCGGCTCAACAGCTTCTTGCACAAACTACACAAAACGTGAGCTTGAAAGGTACAGTAGTTGATGATGCCGATGGAAGAGGAATTCCAGGAATTACCATCTCAGACTCAAACAGAAAAGTATATGGAACCACTAACGAAAATGGTGCCTTTAGCGTAACGGTTCCAAAAGGTACGGTTTTGAACTTTTCAATGATTGGTTATACAACGATTGTTAGAACAATTAATGAAAGCCAAACGGGTTTGAATATCAGAATTAAAGAAAGTTCTAGTAGTTTGAATGAAGTTGTAATTACTACAGCATTGGGTATCAAACGTTCTGAAAGAGCATTGGGCTATGCAACTACAACCTTAGACAGTAATGCATTTACAGACGCCGTTGCGAGTAACTGGACTGATGCACTTTCTGGAAAGGTTGCTGGTTTAAATCTGGTTCGTAATGGTGGGCCAGCCGGTTCGAATAAGATTATTTTGCGCGGTGAGAACAACTTAACGGGCGATAATGAGGCATTGATCGTTATTGATGGGGTAGTGGCAAGTAGTAGCGCTAGACGTACCAGTGCAACTGGCGGTGGTGCTTATGGAACTTCTGGAGATATTATGCCAGCAGATTTTGGTAGCGCACTTAACGATTTAAATCCAGATGACATCGAAAGTGTAACTACGCTAAAAGGACCTGCTGCATCTGCACTTTACGGCCAACGTGGGGCAAACGGAGCGATCGTCATCACCACTAAATCTGCCAATAAAAATAGAAAGAGATTAGGCATCACCTTTACATCAAATACTTCTTGGGAAGAAGTTGGTCGCGGGCCAGATATTCAACAAGAGTATGGTGCCGGTTTAGATGGAGTTGCTTATTTCTCTCACAATGCATCTGCCGATGGAGCAAGTACAAGAAGTACCAGTGCAAGCTGGGGCCCATCTTTTGCTGCAGGCGGAATGTTCTTTCAATATGATCCGGCAACAAAAACACAAGGAACAATGCGTACACCATGGGTAGCGTATGCTAACCCAATTGATGGTTTCTTCAAAACTGGTATCGAAACTAGTAATTCTGTAAGTTTAGATGGAACAGTTAAAAACGTAGGTTTACGCTTTTCTGCAAGCCATGGTAACAATGAATGGATTGTTCCTAATACTGGTCTAGAACGTACATCGGTATCGTTGTCTGCAAATGCTAAACTCACTAAAAAATTAAATCTTGTACTTAAAGCTGCCTATAACAATAGACATAGCGATAACCTACCTGCTACTGGGTATGGAAACCAATCGCTAATGTATTGGTTCATGTTTGCACAACCAAATGTTAACATCGACTGGTATCGAGACTATTGGGTACCTGGACAAGAACAACGTAAGTTTGTAGATATTACAACATCAAACCCAGAAAGTCCGTATGCGATATCTTACGAATATATTAACGCCCAAAGAAGAAATGGTGTTTTGGGTAGTCTTCAGGCCACTTATAACTTTACCAAAGAGTTAAGTTTAATGGTTCGTTCTTCTATCGATTATAACCACGATACGAGAGAAACCCGCCGTCCTTATGATGCTTCTGGATTGAGATATACACAAGGTTCATTCCGTGAGCAAAATATAAACTCTTACGAAATCAACGCTGATTTTCTATTGAGATATAACAAGTCATTGACAAAGGATCTTCAGCTTACCGCAACAGCGGGTGGTAGCCAAATGAGAAACAGGTATCATAAAGCCGAGCTTCGCGCAGATGGATTGGCAGTCCCTGGAATTTACCGGTTGGATAATAACCTTAACCCATTAATTTCAGTTCCTGATACTGCTAGATATAACATCAATAGTTTCTACGGTGTAGCTTCATTGGCTTATAAAAACTATCTATACTTAGATTTAACAGCACGCCAAGATTGGAATAGTACATTGGCATCTCCATTGCGTACAGATAATGTTGGCTTTTTCTATCCATCAGCAAGTCTTTCTTTTATCGCATCTGATTTTTGGAAATTGCCTAAACAGATCAGCTACCTAAAATTGCGCGGATCTATTGCTCAAGTAGGTAGTGGTGCAACAACTCCTTATCTTACTGCTTATAACTATATTCTCGCTGCAAATGGAATTTATCCAGGACCGGCAATGACCAATCCAAGCGTTCTTCCAAACCTCAATTTGAAACCGCTATCTACCATAACTTATGAGGTAGGAGCAGAGTTGAGATTATTCAAAAGCAGATTAAATTTTGATTTTGCAGCTTATACCGGAAGCACTAAGAACCAGATCTTGAGCCGTGTGATTGACAGATCTAGCGGTTACAATATTGCAGTATTTAACGCCGGACGCGTAGACAATAAAGGTCTCGAAATGTCTGTTAATGCTACTTTGCTACAAAGTAAGTCATTCAAATGGACTATGAACGGAACTTTCACGGCCAATAGAAATAAAGTTAAAGAATTGGCAGATAGTGCTGTTGTACTTCGCTCAGGTCCATTGTCTACTTCTGGTGGACAAATTATGGCTGTTGTAGGTGGAAGTCTAGGCGATATTTATGGTTTCGGATTGCAACGTTCGCCAGATGGCCAGATTGTTTTTGATGCCACAACAGGACTTGCAAGAGAAAATGCTTCAGATCTTAAATATTTCGGAAATGCCATGCCTAAATTCAGGTTCAGCTTCGGAACAGCAGTTACTGTCGACAAATTTACCGCAAGCGTACTTTTCGATGCGCAATTTGGCGGAGTTGGACATTCGTTAACCTTTACAAGAATGGCTTCTTTAGGAAAGCTGAAACTTACATTGCCAGGAAGATATAATGGCTTAATTGGTGAAGGCGTGGTTCAAAATGCCGATGGTTCATATAGTCCGAATACTACTGTGGCAACTGATATTGAAGGTTATTACGATTCATTATATGGATCTAGACAGTTAGAAGGAAGTATTTTCAGAACTGATTACCTCAAGTTTAGAGAGGCAAACATTAGCTATGCCTTCTCAAAAAGACTAGTATCTAGCTTAGGATTGAGCAAAATGACTTTAGGTGTGTATGGCCGTAATCTATTTATTTGGTCGCCATGGCCAGCTTTTGATCCTGAATTCGGAACATTAGCAGGATCTGATATTGTTCAAGGTTTTGAAACAGGGCAGTTGCCTTCAACCAGAACTTATGGTGTACGTTTAGTGGTAGGTATTAATTAGAAATAAAATGAAAAAGATTAGAAATATAAATAGATATACCTTTTTATTGGCGGTCGGCGTTTCACTTGCCTCTTGTAAAAAAGATTTTCAAGAAGTAAATACAGACCCGATTGGTGTTAATGCTGTTTCTGCCGACAAGCTATTGGCGCCCGCATTAACTAACGTTTTAAACGCAAACGTAATCCGCAACCGAAATTTCAATAATGAGCTAATGCAGGTGACCGTGGATCTTGGAGAAGCTGAAGGTCGTATTTTTAGGTATGATGTTAGACGTAACTTTGCCGATTATACATGGAATACATGGTTCGTAGAACTTACAAATTTTAGAGATATCAATACCATTGCAAGTCAAGAGGGAAGTGTAAATACTTCTTATCAGGCCATCTCTAAGATTGCCGAAGCATGGACCTTTCAATTGCTTACAGATACATATGGTGATGTACCTTATACACAAGCTAACCAAGGCAAAGCGGGCATTTTAGAACCTGTTTACGATAAACAAAAAGACATCTACCTTTCGCTCCTTACTAAATTAGAAGAGGCAAATACGCTTCTTACCGCAGGTCAGGCCATTGTTCCAAGCAGTGATCCTGTATATCAAGGTGATGTCACAAAATGGCGCAGGCTAGGTAACTCTTTATACTTAAGATTGTTGTTGCGCATTGCAGGAAAAGCTGATGTAAATGCACAGGTGGTGGCCAAGATGAAGGAGATGATCGACACGAACCCGTCGAAATATCCAATCATGGAAAATAATACGCACACGGCGAAGATTCTTTGGAACGGAACAAATAGTAGTACAGCCCTATATTCATCTCCTTACATGATCAGCGTTCGTGCAGTCGACTTCAGGGGGCCGGGTATTTCCGAATTCTTTATGAATAACCTATCTACTTGGGCTGATCCAAGAATCAACCAGGCTTATGGAAGAAACAATGTAAACAGATGGGGTATCGCTCCTGGTCCAGGTGGCTATGTGGGTGTGCCAAGTGGTTATCCAATTGGAGGTTCGCCTGTTAAACAAGCTTATTTCTATTCAGAAGGTCAAAGCGGTAGTCCACTTTCGCTACAAACGGATCCATATACTGGCATTATCATGAATGTGGCAGAAGTTGATTTCATTCTGGCTGAGGCCGCATCTAGGGGCTGGATTAATGGTACTGGCGAAGCTTATTATTACAAAGGCGTAGCAGATGCCATCAATTATTGGATTCCAAGTTTGTTCACAAATGGCAATGATGCAGCTGTAAGAAGTTATGCTTTAGCCGGCGATTTCGATTGGGACAATACATTTCCACTAGACAATGCAACCGTTGGTTCATCTAGCAAATTGCAATTGATCCATCTGCAAAAATACTATGCTATGTTCTTGGTAGACTTTCAACAGTGGTTTGAATATAGAAGAACTGGTCACCCTTTCTTACCTAAAGGAAGTGGGTTAACCAATGGTGGAAGAATGCCTGCAAGATTGAATTATCCAACGGTAAGCATTTCTACCAACGCAACAAATTACAAGAACGTAGTGGCCTCGCAAGGACCAGATGATATTAACACATTAGTTTGGTGGCAGAGACCCTAAATAAAATTGATCATGAAACCATCAGGATTTTTCCAAAGGCATCAGAAGCGGATAAAATCATGATAGCTTCATCACAAATGAAAATAAATTTAAAGAGATGAAAAAGACATTGAAATATTTTTTCTTACTAACTATTGTTGTTGGTATTTATACAGGTTGTAAGCGGGACGACGATTATTTTGTAACCAAAACAAGTGGATTTATCTCGAACTTCGACCTTAAAAGACTGTATAAGGAAAGTGATATGGCATTAAATGCTGAGTCACTTGGCGGAGCAACCATGATAAGGGGCGTTGTAATTTCTGATTTCAGATCTGGCAACTCAAAAACCGGATTATTGACTTTACAGAATAGCAGGATAGCTGGTAATGCCATCGATTCTTTAAGAGGAATGTCCTTTAATATCGGCGCTGAAGCTTCAAAATTCGTTCCTGGAGATTCGGTACATATCAAGGTTGAAGGTGCGGTGTTGAAAAGAGTAGAAGGAATTCTGCAGATTACGGGTTTGGCAGGTTCAGCCATCACCAAAGTCGCCTCTGGAAGACAAATCAAAATGCAATCGGTAAGTACAGGTGCAATTTTAGCCAATCCTGATCGATTCGAAAGTACACTAGTTACACTTTCGAATGCAGTTTATGAACCAGAACCTACAGTTGCGACAACCTATGCTGGAGATAAAATACTAAACGATGGTTTTGGCGTTGCTACATTGCATACCGAAGCTAATGCGGACTATGCATCAACTACCGTACTGCCATCGGGTAACTTTTCTGGAATACCCTTTATTAGTGGTACAGGCGCATCAAAGAAAATTACTTTATGGATGCGCACAGTTAATGATTTCTTCTACGTAGAAATGCCAAAACTTTCTGCAGCCGTTATTTCAGGATACCTGGTAGATCCAAATGGAGGTGATGGAAACTATGAATATATCCAGTTCTTAGCAACTAGAGATATCGACTTTGCGGTTACGCCATTCTCTGTATTCACTACCAATAATGCTGGTGCAACAACCTTCCCTATACTAGGTTGGACAACAGGTGGAGCTAGAACCTATAAGTTTAAATTAACCTCTGGAAAAGTAAGCAAAGGTGAATTCTTCTATGTAGGTGGAACCGGACAACGTATCAACGGATCGGCTTCAACCACAATGACTACTTCAAAATGGATAGGCAGTATGAATTATTCAACACTTGCGGGTGCTGATGGCGTAGGTACTGCAACCAGCAATTTGTTGGCTAACAGTGGTAACGTAGCTGGTATGGCTATATTCGAAGGCACAAATATCGATGCCAATAGCGTTCCGTTGGATGTGATCATGTTTGGTGGTGCCGGCGGTAACTTCTACTCTGCTGGTCCGCCAGAAGTGGGTTATAGAATTACAATTACCGACTACTATGGAACTGTTAATCCGGCAACGCGATTAAGACAAGAATTTTATGGTGCAGGAACAAATACTAGACGTTTAGCATTCCCAGCGGCCGTAACAAGCTTTGTGAAACTGGGTGGTGTGTATAACGCTACCAAAGGAGGGTGGGTAAATGGCAGGGCTTTAGTCACTGTGCCTCTAACCAATGCTTCAGTACTTTCAGAAATTGAAACAGGAGGGGTAACTACACTTTCTTCTAACTAAAACCTAAAAGGCCAATTAGCAGTAGTTGGCCTTTTTAATTTCATGTATTAGTGATATGCAGCATGCAGAATCATCCCTAAATAGCACCCAACCCAATTGTTTATATCATACTAAAACTTCGATCATGAAAAATTTAATTCCTAAACTACTAGGTGCAATTGCACTTTTGATGTCCTTTACAGTCGTATCTGCCAATGCAACTGTCGGTAAACCTGTTGTTGCAAAATCTATTTCGAAAAGCAGCTATAAAAAAACGCTGGGCAGTAGTGGCGTAGTTGTTTTTAATTACACCGCAACAGCTTTTACCGATGTGCAGGTGTCTGGTATTGATGAGTTTAATCAGCCATGGGCACTAAACATGTCTATCCCTAGCAACGATTCTTTTTACTTTGACTTCGGATTTCCTGTAACATCAATTCAGGTGAAAATTACTACGGCTTCGTCTATTTATTATGCCTTCGATTGCCGCGACTACAACACTTACGCCCAGGTTTACGATACCATCAATTATTACAACAGTCCTAGAACTTTTTATTTACCGGATACAAACTATAACGAGCTTTCTATCGAATGCTATACAGAATAGTTGTACCACAATAAATCTTCGGATGTAAATGGGTGTGGCATCCGAAAGCATTCAAATGGCCCGGAAAATAATTTCTGGGCTATTTGAATTTTAATATTTTAACTTAATCAAAATGAAAGTACTTGTGGTTGCTTCAGCATAAAATTGTGTCTGATAAACAATAACAAGGCTTCAAAGTCTACGAAATTATTACATGAACAGAAGATCCTTTATCCAAAAATCAAGTTTATTAGCTACTACTTTATTTGTAAGCCTAAAATCTTTCTCGTCTACACTATTTGAAGACCAGAAAATTACTGGCCGCATTACTTCTAAAGGAAAAGGAGTGGCCAATGTTGTCATATCTGATGGTTTTGAAGTTGTGCAGTCAGATCGCGATGGAAATTATACTTTAACGATTAATCCGCTCGCCAAATTTGTATGGGTAAGTACTCCTGCAGGTTACGAATTTAAAACCAATAGTTATTTGGCAAAATATTACGAGCAACTGGAAGGAAAATCAAGTCTTAATTTCGAGTTAATTCCATTGAAACAAAAAGATGATAAGCACAACTTTATTATTTGGGCCGATCCTCAGGTTAAGAATAAAAAAGATGTAGAAAAGATGATGGCTACCTCCGTTCCGTCTACCATAAAAACCATCAAGTCTTTAGGAAATCTGCCTATCCATGGCATCTGTGTTGGCGATATCGTTTGGGATAACCATGCGCTTTTCCAAGATTATAATCAGGCCGTGCAACAAATGGGCATTCCATTTTTCCAAGTATTGGGAAACCATGATATGGACTACAGACAAGGAGGCGATGAAACTTCTGACAAGACCTTTATGGAAAATTACGGTCCAACATATTACTCGTTTAATCGTGGCAAAGCACATTATATTGTAATGGACGATGTTCGCTACCTAGGTAATGAGCGTGATTATGATGGTTATGTTGTTGATAGACAATTGAATTGGTTGGCCAAAGATTTAATGTTCGTAGCTAAAGATGCACTCGTGATCATTAATCTTCATATTCCTGTTTTTAGTGGGGTAAAGAATAAGGAAGAATTGGTTAAACTATTAGCTGGTTATACCAATGTGCATATCATGTCTGGTCATACCCACTTCAATAGAAATATGATCGAAGATCAAATCTTTGAACATAACCATGGAACAGTTTGTGGCGCATGGTGGACAGGCCCAATCTGTGAAGATGGTACGCCAAATGGTTATGGTGTATATCAAGTAGACGGTACAAAGCTTAAATGGTTTTACCAAGGTACAGACCTAGATCGTAAAGAACAGGTTCGTATATATGTAGATGAATTAACCAATCAGAAAAGATTGATTGCTAACGTCTGGAATTGGGATCCGCAATGGAAAGTAGAATATTTTTTAGATGAAAAACCAATGGGCACACTGGCACAAGAAAAAGGTTATGATCCATTATCGGTTAAGTTAATGAAGGGCGATAAATTACCTTTAGGTAGGGCATTCCCAGAGCCTAGGTTGAACGATCATATCTTCTTGGCGCATTTCCCGCCATCAGTTAAAAAAGTAAAGGTAGTAGCAACAGATCGCTTCGGTGAAAAGTTTACTGCAGAAATTTAATAGGCTTAAACACAATTACATGGTTATGCTAAGCCCCAACTGAACATTGAAAACAAAATTATAAACAAATGAAAAGATCTACTTTTATTACATTATTTGCGCTAGCTTCTACCTTGGGATGCAAATCAGTTTATCAACAGCAAAGTATGAAACAAAATAGTTTTCCAGTATTCAGTGCAGAGGCGCATAGGGGCGGAAGAGGTTTGATGCCAGAAAATACAATCATCGCCATGCAAAATGCAATGAGCTTTGAGGCCATTACAACTTTGGAAATGGATACACATATTACCAAAGATGGAAAAGTTGTAGTTACACATGATGATTATTTGAGCCCTGGTTTTATGTTAACACCAGAAGGAAAGGAAATCCCAGCAACAGACGCTAAAAAATATGCCATTTATCAAATGAACTATGAAGACCTTAAGAAGTTTGATATTGGCACAAAGGTGAATACCGGTTTTCCGAAACAACAAAAGATAAAAACATACATTCCGCTATTAGGTGATTTGATCGATAGCGTTCAACGTGAGATTAAACAAAAGAATAAAAAGCACTTTTTCTATAATATCGAAACAAAATGTGATGCAAAGGGCGATCATGTAGTTAATCCAGAACCCGAAGTTTTTGTTAAGCTTTTAATGGATGTAATCGAACAAAAAAAGATTACGCCTTTTGTGGTTATCCAATCTTTTGATAAAAGAACCATTCAGATCATCAATAAAAAATATCCTAATGTAAAGACATCTTTCCTTGTTTCAAATAAAAAAACTTACGAAGAAAATATTGCAGATTTAGGCTACAAACCCTTTATTTTAAGCCCTATTTTTAACATGGTTGATGCAGATCTTATCAAAAAAGCACATGCTGATGGTGTGAAGGTTATTCCATGGACAGCAAATACAGCCGAAGAAATTAGCCGTTTGAAAGCCCTAGGTGTAGACGGTATCATATCTGATTATCCAAATTTGCTATAATGAAATATATCGTCTGGTTAATTTTATTATTTAATTGTTTCAATGCGGCTGCACAAGATGGTACAATCAAAATTGCTGGTGCAAATAGCGAACTTATATTTAAAGTTGGTAATAACAAGCGACTTTATCAGAGTTATTTTGGAAGTAGATTAAATGATGGAAGTTATCCAGATAAAAGATTTGAAGCTTATCCAACTGGTGGAATTGACTTTGAGTTTGAACCTGCAATCCGCACTGTTCATGCTGATGGCAATCCATCCCTGGAACTTAAATATGTAGAACACGAAGTACTCAAAAATGCAGATGGCAGCGTGTTAACAAATATCTTATTAAAAGATCCTGTATACTATACGGAAGTAGTTTTACATTTCTTAAGTTTCCCTGATCAGGATGTGATTAAAACTTGGACCAGTATCACTAATCTTGAAAAAGGGGAAATCATGCTGAGCAATTTCGCCTCCGGCATGTTGCACTTTAATGCCGATAAATATTGGTTAACTCAATTTTATAGCGAATGGGCAAAAGAAATGAGATTGCAGGAACAGCCCTTAACTAGCGGAATCAAGGTCATTGATAGTAAATTAGGTACTAGAGCAAACAAATACCAATCTCAACACTTTTTCCTAACTCAGGGTAGTCGCCCATCAACCGAAGACAGTGGAGAGTTGATTGCTGGAACCTTGGCATGGACAGGTAATTTTAAACTTTCATTTGAAATTGATAACCGTAATAATCTTCACGTTGCGGCAGGAGTAAATAATTATGCCTCAGAGTATCATTTAAAGGCTGGTGAAACCTTTACTACTCCTGCTTTCATCTTTACCTATAGCAATAAAGGAAAGGGATTGGCTAGTCGGAATTTGCACAATTGGGCACGGAAATTCGCTGTATTGGACGGTGAAAAGGGAAGGTACACCTTGCTGAATAATTGGGAGGCCACTGGTTTTAAGTTTGATCAGCAAAAGTTGGTTAGCCTATTCGATGAAGCTAAAAAATTAGATGTCGATCTTTTCTTGTTGGATGATGGTTGGTTTGGTGAGAAATATCCCCGCGATAACGCTACAACTGGTTTGGGCGACTGGAATGTCGATAAAAAGAAATTGCCAGATGGTATATCCTATCTGGTCAAGTCGGCTACTGAAAAGGGAATTAAGTTTGGGATCTGGATTGAACCCGAAATGATCAGTCCGAAAAGTGAACTTTATGAAAAACATCCAGAGTGGGTACTGAAATTACCAAATCGTCCTGAAAACTATCAGCGTAACCAATTGGTTTTAGATTTGATCAATCCTAAAGTGCAGGATCATGTTTTTAAAATAGTTGATGATCTATTAACCCAAAATCCAACTTTGGCCTATATCAAATGGGATTGTAATAGAACTATAACCAATGCCTACTCTCCATATCTTAAGAAGAATCAATCTCATCTGTACACTGATTATACACGGGCATTATACAAAGTATTAGAACGTATTCGACAAAAATATCCTCATGTACCTATTATGTTATGCTCTGGTGGTGGTGGCAGGGCTGATTATGGCGCATTGAAATATTTTACAGAGTTTTGGCCAAGTGACAACACCGATGGATTGGAACGGGTCTATATCCAATGGGGAAACTCTTATTTCTTTCCAGCTAATACAATTGCGGCACATGTAACAAGTTGGGGCAAACAATCACTAAAGTTTCGTACAGATGTGGCCATGATGGATAAATTAGGCTACGATATCGATGTTTCTCAGTTTACCAAAGATGAACTGCTATATAGTCAGCAAGCCATCGCAAACTATAAACGTTTTAGTCCGATTGTTTATAAGGGAAATCTATATCGCTTAGCATCGCCTTACGAAGAAAATAGGGCTGTGTTGATGTATAGCAGTAACGACCAAAATAAAGCTATACTTTTTGCTTATACTTTGAGTTCTCGATACAGAGAAGTATTTTCACCTGTGCGTTTGCAGGGACTTGATCCGAAAAAGAATTATAAGGTCAAAGAAATTAATTTAATGCCTAACGTAAAATCAGCGCTGGCCAGTAATGAGAGAACCTATTCTGGTGAATACCTGATGAGTATTGGCATTGAAGTAAGTAAAACCAATCAAGAACCATTAACCAGTGTGGTGCTTGAAATTACTGCAACTAACTAAAACTAAATATAACAATGGGTTTCAAACTATTTCCACCTCCGGCGGCTCATAAGCCGTTATTGCCGGCTGAAAAAATTAAATCAATATATAGTAAAGAGCGAATTAAAGTATTTATAGGTATCTTTTTAGGATATGCAGCTTATTATTTTGTTCGTAAAAACTTCTCTTTTGCAGTGCCAGAACTCCAGAAATTAGGTTTTAGTAAAGGTGAATTAGGTTTAGCAGCGTCTGCACTTTCAATTGCTTATGGGTTTAGCAAATTTTTGATGGGTAATATTTCCGACAGAAGTAATGCTAGGTATTTTCTTTCTATCGGTTTGGTCTTATCTGCCTTTACCATGATTTTTATGGGCTTAGTTCCCTTTGCTACCTCTTCCATTGCAATCATGTTCGTTTTATTGTTTATTAATGGATGGTTTCAAGGTATGGGATGGCCCCCTTGTGGTAGAGTTGTGGCACACTGGTATTCGGTGAGGGAAAGAGGAACGGCAATGTCAGTTTGGAATTTGGCACATAATCTTGGAGGTTTTTTGGTTGGACCATTGACGGTTCTTGGCTTCGAACTTTTTGCTGACTTTCATGGCATGTTATATTTTCCTGGATTAGTAGCTATTTTGTTTGCCATAATAGCTTTTATGTTGGTCAGAGATACGCCACAATCTGTAGGTCTGCCACCAATTGAAGAATATAATAATGACTATCCGAAAAGTTACGATGCTAAAACCCAAGAACAAGAATTCTCTGCTAAAGAAATATTTCTAAAGTATGTTTTAAATAATAGACTGCTCTGGTATATAGCTGTAGCAAATGCATTTGTTTATTTGGTAAGAAACGGAATTATTAATTGGGCACCAACTTTTCTACAAGAAGCAAAAGGATATACTAAAATTGAAGCTGCTTGGGCATCTGGGGGTTATGAACTAGCTGCAATTCCTGGAACACTTCTTTGTGGAGTAATTAGCGATAAAATATTTAATGGTAGGAGGGCACCAGTAACCATAATTTATATGGCGATGACATTAATTGCCGTTCTTGTTTATTGGAAAACACCAGATGCAAATCATCTAATGCAGAATATCTCACTTTGGGGAATCGGGTTTTTTATTTATGGACCAGTTATGTTGATTGGCGTACAGGCTATTGACTTAGTGCCTAAAAAAGCAGCGGGAACAGCAGCAGGTTTAACAGGTCTATTTGGCTATTTTATTGGTGATCTTTTGGCAAATGCAGCTTTGGGCCGACTAGTCGATAAGCAAGGATGGGATGCCAGTTTTATTGCAATTGCGATTTCATGTTTGCTTGCCATATTTTTTACTGCTTTCACCTGGAAGAGAGAAAAGCAAAATTTAGCTAACTTAACCCCGTTATCACATTAATACTTCAATGATATGAATACATTTTTAAATAAATCTTTATCAACGCTAAGCTTAATTATTGCTTTAAGCATTAGTGTCACCTTTGCACAAACTGTAAAATGGGACAGTCTTTACCGACCAGGAAAATACAAGGAGATTGTTGCAAAATGGAAAACAGAACCACAATCCAATAATGATTTTATCTTTTTAGGAAATAGTATTACTGCTGGAACAGATTGGGCGAAGCTTTTAAATTTGCCTCAGGCTAAAAATAGAGGCATTTCTGGCGACATTACTTTTGGTGTTTTAGAACGTCTACAGGATGTGATTGACGGAAAGCCAAAGAAAGTTTTTATCCTTATTGGGATCAATGATATTTCTAGGAATATCCCCGACAGTATAATCCTGGATAATTATAAAAAGATCATCAGTAGGATTAGAAAAGGATCCAAAAAAACACAGATCTATTTCAATACCTTATTGCCAGTGAACAGTTCGTTTGAGAAATTTAAAAATCACTATGGTAAAGACGAACATATCCTGCACATCAATGATGAGCTTAGGAAGATGAAAGCTAAAAACGTAACGATTATCGATCTATATCCTCAGTTTCTAGATAAGGAAAACCATCTGAGAGCTGAACTTACCAAAGATGGATTACATTTAATCCCCGAAGGTTACAAAGTATGGGCAGACTTTCTGAATTCAACAGGCTATTTGAAGTAGTAAGCCCTAAAATAACTTTGTCAATCCTTTTTGGAGATTGACAAAGTTCATTAAGTTATAGGTATTCGAAATATAAAATGCCTTAAATTACGAGGTGAATTATATTTCTATAAATGATCAATGCTTGCTCGCTAGCCTCTAAATAACTGAAGAAGAAGTTTGACAAGCTCATGCACGTCTTTTAACCATCTAGTCTATTGACTATCAGCTATTGACCATTAGCTATCATTAGTCATTTGCTGGTGGAGGAGTTCCGTCTTTTGGACCTTTATGTCCTCTAGGACCTTTACCACCTTTTCTATCTTTCATCTTGTCTCTCATTTCATCACGAGAAGCGTCTAGTGTTTTCTTTTGCTCAGGAGTTAAAATGGCATCCATTTTGTCTTTTGAAGCTTTCATGAAAGTTTTACGCTCTTCCATTTTTGCTTTCATTTCCTGGTCATCTTTCTTACGGAATTCATCATTCTTTTTGATTCTCTCCAATTCAAGCGCCTGTACCTTTTGTTTTTGATCAGCAGTTAAATTTAGTATCGTCTGTAAAGCTGTTGCAGCTTTTTCAGCTCTTTGTTCAGGTGTTCCTTTATCTCTGCCACCTGGCCTAGGGCCATCTTTCTGCGCATAGCTAGCAGTTATTCCCATTGCTACTAAAGCTATTGTATAAATCAGTTTTTTCATCATGTTTTAATTAAATGGATGTAATTCCTTGTTTAATAGCATAGATGAAAAAAGAGGGGGAGAGTTTAACGCCTTATTGTTAAAATATGTTAATTCTTGTTTAGCTGTGAAATTGATTTTTGCATTTGCGCCATCATGCTCGATAAGGTTTCAATCGTTGGCTCTGGAGTTGGATCAGGTAAACTCGTAGAAATATAAGCCTTTGCTTTCCATATTTCCAAAATGTCCGCTGCATCAATTGCATACGGATCATATACCTTATTGTCGGAAATCAATTTCAATTCCTTGTTTTCTTTAAAACGATTACCCGCCCTTTTGTAAACAACCCCCTCATTTTTGCTAATGATTACATAGGTCTCTCCAGTTTTCACCTCATTCCAGTTATCAAGATATTCGCCGATAATGATACTGCCTGGCTGAATAGGTAACATGGAATCTCCCATAATTTCAAAAGCCCTAAAAGTTCCCTGTCTTAATGCGGGTAGGGGAAGTTGAAATTTTGGTAAATCTTGAATGTATTGTGGATCTGAAAAGCCATTTAAATAACCCGCACTTGCCTTAACGGGAACAAGCTCAATATTTTCATTGTCGTTTTGATCAACCGAAATGCTCAGTACCCTCAAATTAGAACCTTGACTTTTTGGCTTTGGCTTCCAGTTGTCATTAACGTTCTCGTTGATGAATTCATCAATAGTTAAATCAAAGTATTCTGCTATTTTTTTTAGTAAATCATATTTTGGTTCTGCCCTGTCTTCTTCGTAAGCACCAATCAATGATCTTTTAATTTCCATAGCATCAGCGAATTGCTGCTGTGTTTGACCTTTTTTCTTTCTTAAGTACTTGAGGTTTGATGAAATGTTCGACATAAAAAAATATTTTAAAATAAATTTGTTTTTACTAAAATTGTTAGTATTATTGTGCCAATAAAGTTAGTAATATTTATTTAAAGTGCAAGCGATTATCTAATTTAATTAGTTTTTACCATTTAAAGCTTAACAGTCATGAAGAAATTTGTTTACATCGTAACCGACAGAAACCGTACAAGTCTACACGTTGGAATGAGCGCCGACCTTATAAAAACACTTGATTTTTATAAACAAATGCCCAATTTATTTTTTGATAGTGCTCAACAATTGACACGCCTCGTATATTTTGAAGAATTTAAAACAGAAGTACAAGCATTAAGCAGGTTTAAATTAGTGAGTAGGTTTACTAGAATGCAAAAAGAAAGAATTGTTCGTTCATGTAACCCAGATTGGATTGATTTAACTATTGGATTAGATTTTGAGAACATACTTACCCACCAAAAGTTGAATACTCAAGTTGCTTTGCCTTTGGCTATTTTGTCTTAATCGTTATTAAACAACATATGCTAAAGCAGATAATTATTCATGCTTGCTGCATGCTTTAATCTCAGCTTGGATCTCTCAAAAGCTATTGACCATACCCAAAGGGATGTCATGACATAGCTATTGACCATTAACTGTTCTTATTAAAAACACAATATGTATCTCAATATCCTCCATTTGGGTACCTTATAGCTTGCTCGAAGCTACCTCGAAGCTACCTCGAAGCTACCTTATAGCTATGCAAGGCATCCGTATGGAACTAAACTGTCGTCTGCGCACGCTCCAAATGAACCAACTTTATGGCAATGCAGATGTTAAAGGTCATCAATCTGTTAATCTGTTCAATCAATAATAATCTGTGCATCTGTGGCGAAGAGAGTCCGAGAGTCCGGAAGTCCGTTCCCCTCATGTTTGTATAAACAGCCTAAAAGAGCCTTTCCATTCAAATCTGTGCATCTGTGGCAAACTTAAGCGCCGTGCCCTTGGTGGTAATTGTAATTTTGTCATCCAGACGAAGGAAGGATCTAACAAAAAGCATTTGTAAATCAACACAGAATCTGAGGTGAAGAGAGTCCGAAAGTCCGAGCCCCGATAGCATCCTTCGTGCCCTTTGTGATAAAACCTAACCGACCTGCAAGCACTAAGGCAAGCTAACACCTCAGTCATACCTAAAGCTTGGATATTAACCATCAATCTCCTAATCTATGTAATCACTTTCTCGATCGCATCGCTTTTACCTTTTTCACCTCCTTGTCCTTAACCAGCTTTTCATACATTGGCGTTTCCGCTCCATATAAGGCTATTTTACCTTCTTCGTTATTGTGGATGCCCCAGCCATACTTCTTGGTTAACGGTGATGCTCTAAAGCAGGCTTGGCCCTTAGAAAAGAATGTTCTTCTAGCTTCCTCATACTCAGGAACAGTGAGGTCATTTCTATTGGCGAAAACCTGAAATAATACATCGTCCGAAGTAAATCGATATGGGTTTTTACTGATGATTTCAAATTGAATATTGGCAACAGTTCTTTTTTCACCTTTAACCGTTGGTACTTCTCCATGAACTATTGTCGAATCATCGGCAATTTCAATAAAGGTATTGTTATAATTTGTCGTATGTACTTTCATCGTATTAATGATTAAATCTCAAAAATATGGCCAACTAATTTAGCTTTTATTTCCCTGATCAATAACAATGTTATGTTGTTCAATAGCTACATTTTGATATTCCTTGCAATTCTAAACCCAAGATCGTCAATTTTAAAGGAGGTAGGGTGGCTACGCCTCCTGTTTGTTGCCATACACCCTCTAGGTTCATCGCACCAGCCACCACCTCTAATGACGCGGTAAGAGCCGTATACGGTTTCATCATAAATATCTGCACACCATTCCCAAACATTACCTAACATATCATAAAGGCCCCAAGAATTTGGTGTTTTCATTCCTACAGGATGCGTAGTTTTTCCTGAATTTTCTTTATACCAGGCAATTGAATCTAACTCGCCATATCTTATTCCTGTGGTATCTGCTTTACAGGCATATTCCCATTCAGCCTCTGTAGGTAATCTAAACCCATTAGCGTTTGAATTTGATGTGATCTCTGTATGATCTGGATCGACATGGTAATAATGCTCTAATCCCATTCTTTTACTCAAAGAATTACAGAAAATAACAGCGTCTTTCCAACTCACTGTTTCTACTGGTAAGCTATAACCATTGAAATGGCTTGGATTATCGTTGATGATTTCTTGATACACATCTTGGGTAACCGGAAATTTAGCAAGCAAGAAAGGACTGATTTCAACTCTCCATCGCTCTTGTGTTCTATCATCCCTAAGTTCAATGGCTCCGCTAGGAATATGCACCATTTCATTGTTGATCAGTTCAGTTATTGATATCATTCTTTAAGATATACCTAGAAATTGAATTTATAAAAAAGCCGTAACTAAATAGCTACGGCTCAAGAAAATATTAGTGGTTACTTACCAACCAGGAGCAAATGTTAATCCGAATACACCCACATTTACATCTTTGCGTTGAAAAGGAATGGCGTAATAAGGCTCGATCACAAAATAGCCAAATACATTTACCCTTACAGAAACACCGGCACTTAAAGCAGGTACACGCTCCGCAGGGGTGCCATTTGGTAATAGAACTGCATTAGGCTGACTTTTAAATGCGATAGATGAATCTTCAGTCCAAGCTAAACCAGCATCGAAAAATAAGTTCAGGTCGGAGAATAGAAATCTTGAAGGGATCTGAGCTAATTTTTTTGGTCCAGTAAATGGTAATCTTACCTCAAAATTAAATACAGCTATTTTGCTACCAGATAATTGATTGATGTTAAAGTTCCCAGTGTTTTCATTTTTACTGTTGTAGAATGAGTTGGCTTCATATCCCCTGATATAGTATGGATAACCAACATAAAGCGGATAAAGATTTTCTCCATCTCTACCAATTCTCATATAATTAAATGCCCTTGCAGCGATCGTGATTGGCTTCAATCTCCAATACTTCCTTAAATCGGCTGTAATAGCAGTAAAATTAAAGTCTCCAAAATACTGTTCAGCACCAATCCTGTACCTAAAACCATCAAGTGGGCTGGTGAGCCCGAAAATCGAGTTATCTCCAATAAATGATGCATTAACCTGCCAAATGGTAAATGAGTTTAGCGGAATTCCCAAAGTTTTTTCGGCACTGGCATTAGAGACCTTTTCTCTATCTGAGCCTAAATAATAAGCTGGATATCCATTTACATCTTGGTAATAGTTATTGAACCTATCCAAGCGGTAGCTATAGTGGGAGAATGCTCCTCCTGCTTCGAAACGGTGGGCCTTACTGAACGGATATGAACCAAATACCTCAAGCTTATCCTCAAATGTTCTTAATATGTTAGTACTTATGGTATCGATAGCATCGGTACCTGTGCTTGTTGCTGGATTATAGGCGCCATAAGTTCTAAATCCGGTAGTGTAAGGAATGTGTGATAAACCAACTCCCCAGTTAATTCTGTTTTCCTGATTGATGTATCCAACTAATCCGCCAAAATCATAGATTTCGCCATTTACAGATAAATTAGCTATAATTTGGTTTCTTCCCAAAATATCACTGAACATAGCCAGAATTCCCCCCTGTACACCAGAGCCAAATCTGCTTGTGGAAACACCTACTCCACTATTGGCCAAATAATCTAGCTTAAATTTTGGGCGATAGGCGACTGTCTTCATTGAATCTGCAACAGTTTTCTCAAAACGATCAAAATTACCCAAGTTGGAGTTAATGATGTTTACGCCAACATTCTCAATGGGTGGTAAAATTGCGGCATCGAAGTTAGTTTCTTGCGTGCTTATGATTTTGCCTTTAAAGTAACTTGCTGGAGAATTATACAACGTATAACGCTGATATCTATAATAACTGTAAACAATATCGTCGTTTCTTGATACCGTAATTGCTGGTGAGAATTCAGTAATCCCGCTAATTCCGGTAAAATAATCTGTAAGTTGTTTAACCGAATTGTCTGTTAAATTGTATTCGTATAAGTTTCTAAAACCATCGCGGTTGGAAAGGAAGAAAATCCTCTTGCTATCACCAGAAAATTGTGCATTTAAGTTGTTTGCACCAGGGAAAACATTGACATCTGATAACGACTTGGTTTCAATGTCATAAATGGTCAAATTGATGGGGTTAACGGCATTGATATTACCAGCCTTTACTGCTGCTCTATCAGATGAGAAAACTATTTTTTTACCATCTGGAGAAAAGTTTGGAGCATAATCCGAAAACTCGTCATCCGTAATTTGTGTAAGTGTTTTAGTGATTAAATTATAGGAGAAAATATCACTCTGTCCTTCAACCATACCAGAAAAAGCAATCTCTTTTCCATCGGGAGACCAGGTTAAGTTACCAAATTGTTCAACTTTGCCCATTGCTGTTGTAGAAAGTGTTTTTCCATTGGCAATGTCGATGATGAGCATTTGGTTTCTTCCACGACTAAAGATACTAAAGGCGAATTTTTTACTGTCTGGGGACCAGGCACCAGCAGACTCAATAAAGTTGAAGTCGTCAATATGTGAATTGGAAATCTGACTGCTGAGTTTCCTAATAATTTTGCCTGTCTTGGCATCAGCTAAAAACAAATCGATGCCGAAGAGATCTTTTTCTGATAGGAATGATAGGTATTTTCCGTCCGGACTAATAGATGGAGCCACATTCATGCTACCCGCATTTTTATTATCTATAATTTTGGTGCCAACTAGCTTGATCTGCGAGCTGTCTGCTTTTAACAATGGCCTGTAATGCTGTTCAATGGAGTTTTTCCATAGGCCAGATAAGGTTTTATCATCATACCCAAATGTATATTTGATCCCGTTCTCATACCCAAATCTGGCAGTAGCCTTAAATAGGGGTACAATGGTGGTATCTCCATATAAGGAACCAATGAATGTCCAGAAGGCCTGCCCATATCGGTAAGGGAAATATCTGTTAGAGTTTGTTAAGTCTTTAAGGGAGGGAATATCTCTGTTTAGCAATGCATCCCTCATCCACATCGAGGTAAATGCATCTTTTTTACCTACCGAAAGATATTCTGCCATCCCTTCAACCATCCATAATGGTGTATTGCCTACATTTTCTAAGCTGATGGAATCTCTTTCCAATAAAGTGTGGTATTGGAAGGCATGGACCAACTCGTGCCCAAGTACGTGCCTGGTTTGACTATGAATATCTAACACGGGCATGATCACCCTATTTTTTAAAGCTTCGGTTACACCACCGGTTCCTATGCCAATCTCTCCATTCAGTGCTGAGGTTTGTTGAAAGTCTGGGTGGTTGCTGTATAAAATGATTGGGTTTTTAGTCAAGAAAGTATCTCTAAAGACCTCTTGGTGCATTTTATACCAAGTTTCAGCATCTTGTGCAAACTTCTTTAATAATTTATCATTCTTAATGTAGTAATAAATTTCAAAGTGAGGAGTTTGCAAAACTTTAAAGTCTTCATTTTTATACCTCACTTTGTTTTGTCCAAAATATTGGGCCTTTACAGAAATGACAGATACCAAAATGCAGCATAAAATCAAGAATGATCTTTTTAGCGTAGTAAAGTTTCTATTCATGGTGTATATTGTTTTCTAACGGTATGATATATATTTATACGAAATAAGAGTTCTATTAGATGTGAAATCCATTTACTATCCCCCTTCATTCTTTTTCTTTTCTTTTTCTTCCTGGCGTTGTTTTCTGCGCAATTCTCTTTCTTCTTTTTTGGTTAGGGGAACTGCTGGTGTTATTGGTGCTGTTTGTTTTGGTTGGGTCTCTGTGGTTTTCTTGTCTTCAATTTTTTGACCTTCAGTTTCTGTTTTAATTGTAGGAACAACTTCTTCTGACACTGGTTCGCTCATATCTAAAGAATCGATCGTTGTACTATCCAAAGCTGTAGTGTCAATTTGTTGGCGTGGTGTTGGACAGTTATATTTAACTGTAATTTCAACTTTGGCTTTAGGGAACATGCCATAAGTATAGCCGCTATTTGGATCATGGTAAACTTTTTCCATGAACTTGGCAAAAATAGGCAATGCCGTACGCGAACCTTCTCCCTGCTCACCGTTTTGGAAGTGTGCCGTACGTTCATCACAGCCAACCCAAACACCTGTTACCAAATCTTTGGTGATGCCCATGTACCATGCGTCTACATAATCAGATGAGGTTCCGGTTTTACCGCCAATTTGATTGTTTTTTTGAAATAAATCCCATTCCCACAAAGCCTGTGAGGTTCCACCTGGTTCTTCCATACCGCCTCTAAACATATACAACATTAACCAAGCAATTTCTTCGGTTAAGACCCTTTTGGTTTTTACTGTAAACTCTTGGATGATATTGTCATTTTGATCGGTAATCTTTTCTACTAAAATAGGATCAGTTCTTAAGCCCTCATTCAAGAATGTGCTATAGGCCCTTACCATTTCATAGACGCTCACGTCATTTGGTCCTAAACTTACTGATGGTACCGATTGTAGATCGCTTTCAATACCACATTCGTGTGCCCATTTTACCACATTATCCCATCCAACCTTTTCGGTTACCTGAGCGGTAATGGTATTTACAGATTTTGCCATCGCCCAGCGTAGTGACATTTCTCTATAGCTTACACTCCAATCTGCATTTTTTGGTTCCCAATATTCCGTTTTACCTTTATTTTGATAAGCAATTTTTACCGGTTTGTCTGTAAAGGTATCGCAAGGACTCATTCCGCTTTCTAAGGCAGCTAGATAGGCAAAAGGCTTGAAAGTGGATCCTGCTTGGCGTTTTGCCTGATTAACGTGGTCGTACTTGAAAAACTTATGGTCAATACCACCAACCCAAACTTTTATTTTACCAGTTTTTGGCTCCATGGTCATCATTCCGGTATTTAATATTTTACCGTAATAACGGATCGAGTCCATTGTAGAAAATAAAGTATCCCTATCCCCTTTGTAAGAGAAAATTCTCATCTTCTTCTTTTTATTGAAATAAGCGTTGACAGAGTCAATATTGTTATTGAATTTCTTCTGAAGCATGGCATAAATAGGGAGGTTACGTTTTGCTCTTTCTGGGTAGTCTACCTTTTTGCGTTCTGAATCTTCCCAAGGATCTTCATTTCCCCAAACGCTATAGAACCTACGCTGCAAAGTTCGCATCTGATCCTTAACTGCTTCTTCGGCATAACCCTGTAGTTTCGAATCGATGGTGGTATAAATCTTTAGGCCATCTTCATATAGGTCTACATTATTATCGGTACACCATTTCTCGAGATATTTATCAACTGCTGCCCTGAGGTAAGAATCTCCATCACTGCTATCCTGCATTTTTCCCTCTTTTAATTGCATGGGCTGTTTGCTAAGGAGTGCTAAACTGTCATTGCTCAGGTATTTGTATTTGTTCATTTGCGACAATACCACATTTCTACGCTCTAATGTCCTTTCTGGATATTTAAGTGGATTGTAAAGCGAGGTTCCTTTAAGCATGCCGACCAATAAAGCTGCATCGGTTGCGGAGAGCTGTTTTGCCTCCTTGTCAAAGTAAATTCGAGCTGCAGTTTTAATTCCATAGGTATTGTTACCAAAAGAAACGGTATTGAGATACATCGTAATGATGTCATTTTTACTGTAGTTTGATTCTAGCTTCAAGGCGGTCATCCATTCTTTGAATTTAGAGACCAGTGTTCTCACCACTGGGATGTGTTTTACAAAACCTGAAGATTTACTATATCTGGTTCGATACAGGTTTTTTGCCAATTGCTGGGTAATCGTACTTGCACCTCCATCTTTTCCCATACCAACTACGGCTCTTCCAACAGCTTGGATATCGATCCCAGAATGTTGATAAAAACGGATGTCTTCGGTAGCTACCAATGCATTGATTACACTTGGTGCAATTTCATTGAAGTTAACTGGTGTACGGTTCTCTTTGAAATAACGGCCAATTAGTACGCCATCTGAGGTGTATAATTCTGAACCAACACGTTGTGCTGGTTTTTTTATATCCGTATAAGTTGGAGAATATCCGAAAAGCCACAAAAAATTAAACTGTAGCGCACAAAAGAATAGTATTACGAAATATATTAAAAGGGTAAAATAGCGGATGTATCTATTTTTAATTTCTTTAAACATGGGATAAAGATGGAAAAAACGTTAAATATTATGTGTTAAATTGTGTTAAAACTATGGTACAAATTAACGTATTTAATTTACTTAAATTTTAGTCTATATTTAAAATATAAATATACCGCAATGAATACCAACGGAAAAAAATATTTAGCTAAAACTAATCGTAAGTTTTCGTTAAAAGATTTCGATACCAAATATACTGGAGAACTTGATAAAGAGACCGGAAAGTTAGCGCTAGCAAAAGTAAAAAAGAAGCTTAGTGGTTATCAGGAAAAGTTATATGCAGCAGGAGGGCATTCGATATTGATTATTTTTCAGGCAATGGATGCTGCTGGAAAAGATAGTGCAATTGAGCATGTGATGTCTGGATTGAATCCTCAAGGCTGCGAGGTTCATAGTTTTAAAACACCAAATGCGGAAGAATACCAACATGGTTTTTTGTGGAGGCATGGTAAAGCGCTCCCAAGACGTGGGATGATCGGCATCCATAACCGATCTCATTATGAAAATGTGCTAGTTTGCAAGGTGCATCCTGAATACATCCTTCAAGAAAATATTCCTGGTTATGAAACTGTAAAGAAAATTGACCACAAATTCTGGGCGCATAGGTATGAAGCCATACGCAATTTCGAAAGATACCTGAGTGATAATGGTACGGTAATCATCAAGTTTTTCCTACATGTGTCAAAAGATGAGCAGAAAGAACGCTTTTTGGCGCGTATTGAAAATCCAGATAAAAATTGGAAGTTTGAAGCGGGCGATTTAAAAGAACGTGCATTATGGCCAGCATATCAAAAAGCCTACGAAGAAGCAATCAAAGAAACTTCAACTGAAAATGCACCCTGGTATGTTATCCCCGCAGATAAAAAATGGTATGCCCGTTTGGCAATTAGTGAAATCATTGCAAAGACATTTGATGACCTGAAACTAGAGTTTCCGGTTTTACCCAAGGAAGAAGTTTCTCAACTATCGGAGATTAAGAAGGATTTATTGGGTGATGGTTGATGGTTGGAAGGTTGGAAGGTTGGAAGGTTGGGGGGTTGGAAGGTTGAGGGTTGGAAGACCAATTGAGCTAGCTAAGCTCCAGTGTAGCTCCAGCGTTCCTCCAGTGTAGACCCAGTATAGACCCAGTGTTCATTTGTTCAGTTATGCTATGACTATGAACAAATGAGCCAATCGTTAATTTGTTCATTAGCTCAATGGTTCATTTGTTGCTTGTCGCTAAGCATCATGCCCAATGAACAAATGAACAAATGAACTACTGAACCAACTAATAAACTAATAAACCATCTTCATTTTCTTCAAATCTGGCAGGTTTTCTTTCTTTCTAGTTAATTCTAGATCATAAATAGTTCTTCCTAAGTTTTTCATGAAGGGATAACAAACTTCTTCGTATTCATATTTGCTGTCGTTATAAATTCCATCTTCATTGCTTTGTACTACTGCAGTTAAGAAAAATTCAACTTTATTGGCAAAGTCTACGAAATAAGAGTTGTCGATAATGAAACCATAGCTATCGCCATACTTATTGAAGATCCGGATGTTTGGATCTAATGTGGGCTCTTTTGCTCTACCGTAATAAAGCATTTTAGCATAAGTTGGCCAAAATTCCTTTGCATCATATTTAGGATAATCACTTTCTGTTGGGAATTTGCTCATGTAGGTGTAAATGAGTTTATAATCAGCGGGGCTAAGGTTAAATCTTTCTTTTTTTGGAAAGGCTTCGGGCAATATCAACCTCATCATCAGCGACTGCTGGTCTTTAACTGTGAATACATTTTTGTTCGCAAAACTATAGGGCTCATTTACCAGTTGATCTTTACTATCCAGGTATCCTTTTCCAACAATTAAGTTTGTTAACTCAAGTGGATAATCTTTTTGGTCATATTGTGCATTCTGGTGATAGATCAGTTTCTCGCCATCATAAAAGTCAATAGGGTTGGTATGTTTGGCTGATTCTCCGGCATCGCCGATGGCAAGCCTGTTTAGAATTCTACTTTCTGTTAAGCCGTATTTCTTCAGTTTTGCATTCACTTCTTCGCGTCCGATAAATTCAAATAAACGATTGTAGGCATCATTATCACTGGTGAGCAGTATTTTTTTGATGTAGTGTGCGATAGAGGGCTTTCCATTAGGGGCACTTTCATCTTTCGAAACTTTTGTTTGTCCTTTGAAGCTGCTATCTGTGATCATCGTCAAATCAGCAGATAATCCTTTGCTTTTTAGTGAATTTACTTTCTCCAGTGCAAAAATAACTGCGGCTAGTTTTACGGTGCTTGCTGGATAGAAGTATCTTTTGGGATTATAGTTGTAACTAAAGGTTTTAAAACTTGGTTTGTTGTTTTGATCCCGGTTTACTTGGGTATAATAGATTTGGACTTCGTTTTTATTGGGATGATTTAAGATGTTCTTAAATAAATCAGGTCTGCTTTCTAATAATTGCTTTAAAAAAACGGTATCGGTTTGCTGTGCCATAGTTGTGCTAGCAGTTAAGGTCAATAAAAGGAACAATAACTTATTCATGGATGGTTTTTTGGTTAAATATAAAGGAAAATTTGGTTATTATTTAGCACCAAGAGACACCAAGGAAACGAGGTTGGGATGACTGCAGGTTTAAGGTTAGCCACAGATTCTGTGTTGACCTACAAATATTTTTTTCGTTTCGATCCCACACTTGCGGGACAGGCTCTACGCTATGAAGGACAAATGGTTATGCCACCACAAAGGGCACGAAGCTGGGCTTTAAGTTTTTTTACCACATAGTCACATAGAAAACATAGGTTTCTGTTTTGCCACAGATGCACAGATTAAGGGATTTTAGATGCTTATGAGTTAAGGTGTTCCAAAGGAATGCCTTTGGCATAGGTAAATGGTAGGTATATTGTAGGTAAATGGAAGAGGTATGATGGAATATGGAAGATGTTGCCAAGAGCATCCCATTGGGAGAAGACAGGAATGTTCTTAATTCGTAACTATTCAATATTTAACTTGTAGCCTTCCAACCTTCCAACATTTTTACTACCTTCGCATCGCTTTTGGTTCCCGATTTTCGGATTGGGATTAAAAGGGAATACGGTGTAAATCCGCAACTGTCCCGCAGCTGTAAGCTCTATAACGGTTTTCAAATCTTTAGCCACTGTTCATTTTTGATCGGGAAGGCCAGAAAACTGGGAGTAAGTCAGAAGACCTGCCTTAGCATTATAATTTCATAGCTTTCGGGGATTGAAGCTAGGAGTGTTGCTTGTGGTATTACATGCTCCTTAATTTCTGTTTGCTGTGGGTAAAAACTCACAACAAAAATGATTAAAAACAAAAGTGCTTTTTTGGGCATTGGTTGTTTTTACTTTGCAATTTCATTGTGCCTGGGCATGTTATGGCCTAGCTATTCATTTGCACAAATAGATACTGTAAAGGCGAAACAGCTGGATGAAGTCCAGATTAAAGCTAAAAGGTTAAACCAACTATTAAGTTCTCCTACACCGGTACAGCTACTTGGTGGAGATGATTTGAAGCGGATCAATAGTTTATCTGTTGCAGATGCGGTAAGATATTTCTCTGGTGTACAGCTGAAAGATTATGGAGGTGTTGGTGGCCTGAAAACCATCAATGTACGGAGTATGGGCAGTAATCATACCGCTGTGTTCTATGATGGCATCCAATTGGGCAACGCACAGAACGGGCAGATAGATCTCGGTAGGTATGCTTTGTCTAATATTGAAGAAATCGCTCTTTATAGCGGTCAGAATAGTGAGTTGTTACAGCCCGCTAGATCATTTGCTGCGGCGAGCGCACTCTATCTCCGTACACCAACGCCAAGATTTAAGGCAGGTCAGCCTCAATATTTCAATGTAGGGGTTAAAACTGGTTCGTTCGGATTAATTGATCCCATGTTCAGTTATACGCAAAAGTTAACAGAACGTTTATCTTTTAATGTCAATGCGGAGCTTTTAAATGCCAATGGCAAATATAAATATCGTTATACCAATGGGGTTTATGATACAACGGTTGTAAGGCAGAATAGCGATGTTTTTTCTAAAAGGATAGCCGCAGGTGTTTTTGCAGAATTACCTGATAGCAGCAGGTTTCAGCTTAAATTGTATCATTATAATAGTGAAAGGGGAGTTCCGGGGGCGATAGTTTCCAATAAGTTTGATTTTAATCAGCGGCAATGGGACGATAACTTCTTTGTACAGACCTCTTATCAGAATCGCAATAGTAAAAAGTATCAGTTTCTGATCAATGCAAAGTATGCCTATGATTTTACAAGATACCTTGATCCGGCAATCCAATCTTTGGCTGGTGCATCAGATAACCGTTATACCCAAGAGGAAGCTTACTTCTCTATTGCAAACCAATATACCGTGAACAGTTTTTGGACACTTTCACTTTCTGGTGATTATAGCTATCAGCAGTTGAATGCCAATTTGAAATATTTTGCCTATCCCGTTAGGAATACTGGTTTGGTAGCGCTTGCGAGTAATTTTAAATGGAAGCGTTTTAGTTTACAGGGGAACGTTTTGGCCACATTTGTGAAAGAAAGTGTTCAATATTATGCTTCGGCAGGGAATAAAACTGAATATACGCCAACGGTACTATCGGCATGGCAGCCTTTTGAAAGCCCTTCTTTTAGGTTAAGGGCCTTTTATAAATCTATTTTTAGGATGGCTACCTTCAATGATCTTTATTACACTTTTTTAGGAAATAGCAATCTTCGTCCGGAATATACGAAGCAATATAACATTGGCTTTACTTTTGAAAAGGATTATCAAACGAGCAGGCTTGTGCATTTCTCATTTCAAACGGATGTTTATGATAATGAGGTAAGGGACAAGATTGTTGCGGTGCCCACTCTTAACCTTTTCGGGTGGACGATGCTCAATCTCGACAAAGTTACGATCAGGGGTGTTGAAGCCAATCTGCAGACTTCATGGCGTTTTGGAAAGGTATTCTTAAGATCAAAAATGGGCTATACCTATGAACGGGCATTGGATATGACCAAAACAGGGTTTACGTATCGACAACAAATCCCCTATATTCCGATGCATAGTGGTTCTTTAATCCTTGGTGCAGACCGGAAAGGTTTTGGCTTAAACTACAGTTTCATTTATACTGGCGAGCGTTATAGTCAGAAAGCAAATATACCTGTTAACTACGTTCCATCGTGGTATACCCATGATGTTGCCATTCATAAAGGCTTTACACGGGGCAAACTTTCTTATCAGCTTTCTGCAGAAGTTAACAATCTGCTCAATCAATATTACGATGTCGTACTTAATTATCCCATGCCGGGAAGAAACTTCAGGTTGGGCCTATCTATTAAATTTAATTAGAAAAATATGAACAAACAATTAAAATTTCCATTGCTAGTATTTCTATTGCCCATTGTTTTATGGTCTTGTAGAAAAGAACAGGGGGTAATCCCAGAAGAACATGAACAATTGCCTAACCAGATTACAGCTGTTAATGGGCTCTATCTGCTGAACGAGGGTAATATGGGCTCCAATAAGGCTTCGCTTGATTATTATGATTATGCTACGGGATTATATCGGAGAAATATATACAATGAGGCAAATCCATCGGCTACTTTAGGGCTTGGCGATGTTGGCAATGACATTCAGATTTATGGAACAAGATTGTATGTGGTGGTGAATATGTCCAATAAAGTTGAAGTATTAAATGTTAAAACAGCGAAGAAAATAGGGGAGGTTCAAGTTCCAAATTGCAGGTACATCACGTTCTATAAAAATAAAGCTTATGTAACTGCTTATGATGGTTATGTAGCGGTAATTGATACGGCATCATTGGCTATCAGCGCAAAAATCAACGTTGGTCAGCAGCCTGAAGAAATGGCCGTTGTTGGTACTAAATTGTACGTTGCGAACTCTGGGGGCTACAATTATCCAAATTATGAACGTACGGTTTCGGTGATTGACCTCAATACCAACCAAGAATTGAAGCGAATAACTGTTGATGTTAACCTGCATCGCCTAAGGGCAGATCAGTATGGGGATCTGTACGTGACATCAAGAGGTGATTATTTTAATATCCCACCCAATTTATATGTTATCGATACTAAAACGGATCTGGTAAAGAAGAAATTCGACATTGCTGCAAGTGAGATCTGTATCGACAAGGATTTCGCTTATGTGTACAGTGTTGCCTGGAGCAATACTGCGGGTGCCAACGTCATTTCCTATGCGAAGTTGAATGTGAAGGACGAAACGATTTTACCTGGGAGTTTCATCACCGATGGTACCGACAAAGAGATTTTATTGCCTTATGGTTTAGCAATTGATCCATTATCCGCTGATATCTATATAACTGATGCGAAAGATTACCAAAGTCCGGGAACACTTTATTGCTTCGATAAAAATGGCAAGAAGAAGTTTTCGGTTACTACTGGAGACATCCCTGCCCACCTTGTTTTTTATACCAAATAATTATATATACATCTTAAACATCCAAAATGAAACTTAAAAATTACAGTTTATTTGCCCTAATCTTATTAACCCTATTGTTTTCTTGTAAAAAGGATAACAAAATACAAACACCAGTACCTATATTATCCCAAACTTCAGCTGATTTGACGGTTAACCTGACCCAGAAATTTAACTTCTCTGTTAGCACCATCAACAATGATGCTTTTACCAATGAGTGGAAACTGAATGGGGAGGTTGTTGGCACTGGAATGAACTATGAATTTGCACCTAAGGTTGCTGGAGCTTATACACTTGTTTATACGGCAAGAAATGAAGCTGGCGTATTTAGCTATAGCTATAAGATTAATGTACCTGTTCCTATTATTCCGGTTATCCCAGGCAGTAGCAAATACATCAGTAAAGTTTTCGAATACCTGCCGGCGCCTGGACAATATATGAATGAGTCTCTTGGGTCTCTTGAGCAGGCACAAAAATTAATTGGTAGTACAAGCAATATCCTCTCATTGGGCGGTTTTGGTGGATATGTTATCTTTGGATTTGACCATTCTATAACTAATCAAACTGGTTATGATTTGGCTATTTATGGAAATCCATCAGGTGCTCCCTATCATTTTTCAGAGCCGGGTATTGTAATGGTTAGTCAGGATAGCAACGGTAATGGTTTGCCAGATGATGAGTGGTATGAACTTGCGGGGAGCGAATATGCGAAGGCAACTACCATCAAAAACTATGAGATTACGTATACCAACCCTAATGCTTTTGCCAATGTGCCATGGACAGATAATCAAGGCAATAGCGGTGTGTTATTGGTGAATAATTTCCATAAACATAATTTCTATCCTTTATTTGCGGCAAACCAAACTAAATTAACTTTTAAGGGTACATTGTTGCCATCAACTGTTGGGAAAAGTGGAAGCATCGTCATCAGCAGTCCTTATGAATGGGGCTATACTGATAGCTATTCGACAGGTGATGACTATAAAACTAACCTGTACAATGGCTTTGATATTTCTTGGGCTGTAGATAAAACTGGTAAAAAGGCAGCCTTAAATACCGTTGATTTTGTTAAGGTTTACACAGGGCAGAATGCAGATGGTGGAAGCTTAGGTGAAATTTCTACGGAAATTAAGGGTGCTGCCGACTTAAATATCAAATAGCAAAAGGTAATTTTTTTTACCGCATTAAAAAAGCTAATTTTGTAGCTGATAAATTAAGAAGATGGAAAAACGGAATTATAGAACACTTGTATTGTTGTTGTTCATGTTAATTATTATTGCCATTAGGGTAGTTGCGCCACTTTCGCCAGATTTTAAGGTGATTGCAAACTTTTCTGGAATTGGTGCATTGGCCATCTTTGGTGGTGCTTATTTTAGGAATTATGTGAACGCTTTTGTATTGCCAATCCTGATCCTCTTTTTGAGTGACCTTGGGCTTGCCTTAACCATGGGTAAAGACTATGTTTTTTATGATGGCTGGTTTTACACCTATATCGCTTTTGCTTTGATGGTATTGGTAGGAAAACTGATGATCAACAAACCTAATGTACAGAACGTTATTGGTGCTAGTTTGGTTGGTGTATTCATCCACTGGATCGTTTCGGATTTCGGTTTATGGATAGGCACTTCTTTTTATCCACATACATTGGCTGGTTTTTGGACCTGTTTAGTAGCAGCTATTCCTTTTGAACTTAAGTTCTTGTACGGTACGCTAGCTTATTCAGCCATTATGTTCGCGGCATTTGAGGGATTGAAAGTCAAATACCCTTTATTGCAGTTAAGAAGAGATAAGGAAATACATTCTTAAGCTTGAAATTTGATAAAATATAACCCTTTCGTTCCTAGCGAAAGGGTTTTTTGGTTAGATTCGTTGATGAAGCAAAGACTAGTCGTTTTAACAGGGGCAGGGATCAGTGCAGAAAGTGGCCTAAAAACCTTCAGGGGTTCTGATGGTCTGTGGGAGGGATATGACATTATGGAAGTGGCAACACCTGAGGGGTGGGAGCGCAATCCGGCATTGGTACAATCGTTTTATAATGAAAGGCGAAAACAGGTATTAGCGGCATCGCCTAACGCTGCACATCTTGAACTTGCAAAACTGGAAGATGACTTCGATGTTTATATCATTACCCAAAATATTGATGATTTGCATGAACGTGCTGGGTCAACACAGATCACGCATTTGCACGGTATCATTACAATGGCCCAATCTGATCGTCAGCCTTCATTGGTATACCCTGTTGTTGGTTCGGAAATTAAGATGGGCGATCTGTGCGAATTGGGAAGTCAGCTGAGGCCTCACATTGTCTGGTTTGGTGAGGCTGTGCCAATGATCGAAACCGCTGCGGTCATTTGTGAGGAAGCAGATCTGTTTATGTTGGTAGGCACATCACTTGCGGTATATCCTGCTGCCGGATTGCTTGATTTTGTACCTGCACATGTTCCTAAGTTCATCATTGATCCGATCATACCTTCTGTAGGGCGTTATAAAAATGTGGTGAAGATTGAGCAATCGGCAACGGTAGGGGTGAAAGAGGTGGCTCGGTTGTTAAAGCTCAAAGCTTAAAGACTAAAGCTTAAAGCTTTTGGGTGCATAGCTGGTGGTGATGTATAAAGCTTAAAGACTAAAGCTTGGTATTCTTTTTGGCTCCCTTGTGTTGAAAAGAAACTAAAGTTTGAATGCCTATCCAATACGGAATTAATTTCATATTTACAAGTTTTTTGAGCCATCGAAAAATTGGGGGTCAATTTCATTACGTGAAAGAGGTGTTCATCATGAAAAATAGGCCTTCTTCAATAAAATAGCTAAAAATAGTAGATGATTTTGGTTTTTTTAATGTTTTAAATGTTCTTTTTATTCAATTTTTGACTCTTTTTTTGGGTGAATTGTTTAGTGAATGGCTGATTTTCAATTAAGAGGATAGATGATGGAGATGGTTATGTACCGATGTCGATGAGATAGTTTTGCTGGACTTGCCTACCGCTTAAATTTTTGTTGGATGTGGATGGTCTATGGGCCTCTCAGTGGAAGGAACTATGGAACATGATTGGATACGTTTTGCTGGCGGGACAGGATAGCGGTGGTTCTATCAATGATCTGGTTGACCTCCAGTGAAGGGATCTTTATCGGCATGGAAAGGATGAAGGAACCTGTTTTTTTCACCTGACTGGTATCGCCGATTGCGCGGTAGATTTTGAGCATTTCATACCTATACCTGAATTTGCTGGGTACGTAGCCGCTCAGCCATTTATAGTTTTCTAGGGCCATGTCATATTTTCCAAGCCTGGAACTGATCATAGCGGCATACTCGACGGAGTTAGCCGAGACGAAAATCTTGTTGCCTTCCTGGAGCATCAGCAGCGCGCTGTCCTGCTTTTTGAGGTCATTGGACAGTATCGTTCCATACTGCGCAAGGAATTTTCCGTCGTTTTGGAGCATTTTGAGGTTTTTTGAATAGCTATCCAGGTCTTCGGGGTATGCTCTCCAGGAGTTTACCGCTAGCAGTGTCCTGGTGCCAAAGCCAATTGCAAGTAGGGAGACGATCAGCAAAAGAGGCCTTGAGACTTTAAGGGAAAAGGCGAATAGCCTGAGACTGGGGAAATGGGAGAACATGCTATTTTCCCGCAATTTGAAGGCGATCGCCGAACAGAGTGCCAATAGCAGCAGGAAATAGTTGACATGTAGGGGGTAGGAGGTAAAGCCGCAGCATAGCACCGCGATGACTGTCCATTTGGCGGCCAGCAGTAACTGGGATGATTTTGGAGATTTTGAGCTGAGTATGTAGTAAAGAATGATCAAGAATGCTATTAGGCCGAGCAGGCCGACCTCTTTAAAAAGCTGCAGGTACTCATTAAAAATAAGATAATCCTCCCCCGCAGAGAGGAACGGTCGCACATCGGCCGCAGACTGGATGCGCTGGCCCAAATAGGCCGACTGCCAATTGGGGAAAAAATACGTCAATCTGCCAAGGCCGGTTCCCAGGGCAAACTCGTCCCAGAAATGCGCCGCGGTTATTTTCATGGCCAATAGCCTGCCCAATGCGGACTGGGCCTTAATCTGGTAGAGATAGGCTCCGGCATAGACGATTGGCGGAGCGAGCAGGAAGATGACGGAAAAGCGCCACTTCCATGACATGCGTGCTCTTAAGCGCCTTGAAAAATAAAAGCAACCACAGGCGAAAAGTACGGTGAGGCAGATCACTGCCGTCCGAGATCTGGTCTGGAAAAGTACAAAAGCGACATAGGCGGTCAGCGCTATGCAGAGTACACTTGTCGAGATGTTCCGAAGCAAGCTCCACTCTTTCCCTAGGTGTTCCAGTCTATCATTCCCTCCTATACCTAGTTTAAGTGCAGGAGTGAGGACATAGCACATGAACGGGATTCCGCAGGTGATATAGCACGCGAATACTCCAGTATTCCCGAAACTGCCGGTCAGCTCGTGGCCGCAAAGAAACTGATCGACGCTAAGGGCGATTTCCAGAAGGTAGGACCCGCACAATATCTGGACAAAGATCTGGATCGATTTTTTTTGGGACTGGAGGGCAAGGCAAAAAAAGAAGAAAAAGAAAAAGATGCTGGTAAAATGCTCATTGGAAAACGTGTATGCCTTTGAAAAACAGATAGCCAGCGTTCCTGCCAGAAGGGGCAGCACAGCGATGGCTCCGTAAAGGATCATTCTCGCGGAGCGCAACCTTACTATAGCCGCAAGTGGTAGCAAAAGCAGGAGGTAGGCCAGGTCATACTGGGCATTTGAGCCCATCTCGTAATTGAACGAGAAAGCATTAATAACCAGTGAGTAGAGCAGCAGATAACAGCCAGCGCCGATGAACAAGATGTCAGCCAGTTTTCCGCCGATAAGATCCATGGTTTTCCGCAGGTATCCCACCGTGCTATCGGTCAATGGTTCCATTTGCCGATACCTTTCTGACCAGCGAGTCGCAAAAAGCAATATATCTCTTGGTCCTGAGCGGAAGTGTCTTGATCGGGATGAAAACGTGTGATACCCGTTGTTCCAAGGGATGATAGATGAAAAAATAGGAATTGCCGGAGGTCTCTGATGCAAGTGGCAGCGCCCCTTTACCTATCCATTGGGCATCAAGGAATTTGGTCCTTTCGATCCACGCCTGGGCCTGCAGCTCGTTTTCGAAATTGGTGATGATCTTGATGTCCAAGCCCGCCGATCTTTTGATGAAGTTCAGGACCGTATCCGTACATTCTGAGCAGGAGGTATAGTCGTACCGGAAATATAGAATCGGTCCACCTTTTGTTGGGTCTTTTGCCAAGGCACTGTCCTGCAGCAGTTTTTTCATGTCGAGCGTTTTATAGCTGTCCTCTAAGCTGAGGAGTTCGCTTTTGAGCAGAAGGCTCTCGTTCATCTGGGCAGCACTGTCTGTTTTTGGATGGGGTTGGCATGAAACCAGAGACATGGCGATGCCGATCGCCGACAGGACGAGGTAGAATGCGCTAGTCTTTTTCATTTTGGTATATCTTGACCAGTCCGCCGTTTGTTCCGGAACTGGATGTTTTCTTTTTTTCATAGATCAATGTCGCTATAGTCTTTGAGTCGCAGTCGATGACCTGGCAGGAGATCAACGGCTTTTTAAAGTTCCCCCTTATGCAGCTGTAGGAGAAGTTGCTGCTCACCTTCAGTTGGATGTCCAATGTCTGGAAAACACTGTCCGTACCACGGATCTCTGTCAAAATTTTCATTTTCTGTATCTTTTCAGAATTGCACCTGGTGCGTACCGATTTTAGGCCTTCCGAAAGGGACTCCTTTTCGCTGGATAGGGATAACATGCAGAAGAGCAGGGGCAAAAGGGCTAGTGGGAGTTTTTTGTAGCTATTCATTTTTCAGTTCGATTAAGCAGATGACTGGATTGTCCTTTGGAGTGTAGTTGTCCAACGCGCTGGATAATTTTTGGAACCTTTCCAGGCTTCCCTTTCCAGAGTAGATGTTCGATGCATTGTAATAGCTGAGCACCTCGTTGTCGCGATCTGTGCCGAACCAAACCGTTGGGATCTGCACGCCATGCTTCAAGCTCAGAATCGCTGATGAATTAAAGACCTGTTTTTTGGATTTTGTGTTCCATAGGACAAAACCTTCCTTTTCACCATAAATGTAGTTGAAATAAATCAGTTTTCCACTTTGCCATACCATATCATATAGGGTCGGTATTTTTCTGTCCACTACATACGTGGTGGCATCCTTTAAAAAGTTAGAATCGCGCAGCTTGTCCTCCATGGCTCCATGTTTGAAGTCGATCCTGTAAGAACTGTCCTTTGGCCTGCCTGATTTTGCGTCGAGTGTATAAAGGGTATCGTTGGCAAATTCGTGCAGCAGCAACTGATCGGTTCCAGTCTGGATGTTGTTCTGGAGCGCCAGCGTAACGAACCTTACCTGCGAGCTGGTGTAGGGGAGTACACCGAACCGGTCCAGTTTTTTTCCCTTATAGGAAGAGGAAAGTACACGGTAGAGATAGCCTTCGTTGTTGGCGGTAAAGTTGGAATAGGTGAGCAGGCCATCCCTGGTCAGACAGAAGTTTGATGGATGGAGATTGGAGAATTTATAGGCACCCATTTTTTTGCCCTGCAGGTCATAAAAGCCCAGTTCGGGTACCCTGGATTTGGAAAGCACGAAAATGGTGTCGTTTCTGAGCGCAACATCGGAGATATTTCCGCCCTCAAGATCTTTTTCAGCTATTTTGCCGACAAATTTTCCGGACTGCTTGAAGATAAAAAGGTTCTTGGATATGCGTTTGTCCAGCACAATTATTAGATCCTTGTACCTGACCAGTTTGCTTACCTCTCCGATAAGCGATTCTTTTCTGGTCTCCAGTGGGATCAGTGTAAACTTTTCGGCAAGGCTGTCCAGGTCATAAAATAGGCTGATGTTGGTATTGTCCACCTTGATGTCCTCGTATTTTTTCGGAAGTTCTGCTAAGCGCGGCTTTGATCGCGTACAGGAGCTGAATATACATGCCAAGAGCATGAAAAGGTGGATATAAAAATGATAGTACTTGGATTGCTTGCTCATAATCTTGTTTGTTATGACCGGCACGTCACCGGTCATAGCAATTTAGGGTTTTTTGTAGATCGTTTCGAATGTAACCCCCTGGCAGTTGATCATTTGGCATGCCAAAAGGGAACCATCATTACCACAGTTGTGTGCGAAATTTGAGCCGCTGCCAAAACTTACAACTAGGCTGGTCGCGGTCCACACATTCCCAGTTTTTGTAAACCCTGGGAGGGTGAGGGTCATCGGTTCGCTCTTACATCTGGTTTCAATAAAATTTCCCTTATTTGAACCTGAGGTTGTTGATGAGTTTATTCATGATTGCTCTTACCCGATTTTCATCCTGTTTTTGTATTCTACGATACCGATGAATACCTTCGTTTTTGACTTGTTCAGCATCACATACCGCTAACGCTGACAATCAATCTACTACTGTCTAATTCATCTAATGTCTTTATCGCTGTTGGCGTAGTGTGTGTTATGTCTCCTGATTTTGCATTTTAAGATATCTAGGAAGGTTAATTCTTATGAAATGGTATATTTCCATACCTATTGAAATTAAACCGCTTAAAAGGCTTTATATGGCTTCTCGCTTTCGGCAGACAAACAAACCTTTTAAGCTGTAGCAAAATTTGAATTATTCAAGTTAATCTGTGCATCTGTCGCCAAGCTAACCCTCAGTACCTAAAAACCCTTAATCTGCGGCTATCAATTTATGCAACTAAGACAATATCCCAAAATCTGTACATCTGTAGCTAAACTAAAAGATCTATTTCCTTTTTTTGTTCAACAGCTTACTCAAATTTGGTTTGATACCCAAAGTTATTGGTGCTACATTAAAACTTCTGTTCTGGATTTCGCTGAAACCGTGCATGTAACTTGCTTCCACAAATAATGCTGCACCTCCGATATTGTATTCGGTACCAAGGCCACCTTCTACTATCCCCATGCTATTGCTTTTGTTGTCTAATTCTGCAGCTAGCGCGGCTTGGTTAATTGTAATTCTCGGTGTCAATATAATTCCGCCACCACCACCAGCAAAACCATAAAAAGCAAACTTGCCAGAAATCTTTCTGTAGCCTAAAGCAACGTTAAGTAGGTAGGTAGTTGCTCTGCCTTTTTGTAGGGTATGGGTGTATCCAGCATCGGGAGTCAATTCTTGAAATCCATAGGCATGTAAACTTACCTTTGGGTAAAGAAATAATCCGCCATTGCCCAATCCTAAATTCAGGCCTAATGAAGTTGAAAATTTTGGCGTCAGGTAATCGCCAGTTTCTCCAACAGGGAAGGAGAAGCCTATGCCGCTCATTGTATAAAGTTTGTCTGGTCTTGTAACGCTATCTTGAGCTTTGACCTGAAGTGAAGCTATTGAAATTAAACAGGCGATAAATAGGGAAGTGGAGTATTTTCTCATTTTGGATTTTATGAATGCTCACTTAGAACAGCGCTATTGTATCTTTTGTTTTTTACTATTTTTTGTAAGGTAAATTTATCTTGATTTATCCATTTTTATAGGTTAAATTGAATAACGCAAAAATGGCTATTAAACCTCAAAACCTCCATTAAATTTGGCTATTTTATCAATCAATATATAATTCTGTTACTTAATATAAATTATTTTAAATCAGTTAATTATCGTATTTTTATTTAATTTTTAGTTGATTTAAACCGGTAGAGATTAGCTATTAATTGAGCTATATAGCAGAATATAATTTTGTTTTTGATATAAAATTACTTATTTACAGTGTTTTATGTCTCTTAGTTAAATGATTACTGCTGTCTTTGATAAGCTGCTGAAAAATCTGCTCTCATGGCTGAAAAACGGGCAGCAACTGTTGCCATAAATTCATCATCGAGCATTTGGAAAATCTCATTTGCCCCTCCTCCCGTCAGGTCCAGCTCCGATAATTTATAGCTCTGTTCCAATGGACCCTGCTCAAATTTTACAATGTATTTTTGGTTCATATTGAACAGCGTGATTTTAAAATCTGGATGTGGTAGTTCGGCAATTATTCTCATGATGTGAAATATTTGGATGGATAAAAGTGCTTTTGAGAGCTGGATTTTGTTAACGTATTTGTAAGTTTTTGCTTGGCATAGCAGTTCTAAACAAAGCTGAATTTATAGGGTTTTGTTGATTTAGCTTCGTTGAATTATAGAGCAGTTTAGCGCATTATTTAGCGTAAATAAATGCGCTAAACTGTCAGATTCTGTTTAAAGAGTTACACCCATTTCTTTCAATAGGAAATCGGCATGGTCAATTTTGGAAGCTGCCCAAAGTACAAATCGAATGTCAACACCAATTGATCTGCTATAACTTTCGTTCCAGGCGTAATCATTGATCGTGGCTTCGTAAGCACGGTCAAAATTTACGCCTATCAGTTCGCCATGTGCATTCATAATAGGTGAACCAGAGTTTCCTCCAGTAGTATCCATATTGTATAAAAATGCCACTGGAACATCACTTAGTTCTTTTTTGGCAAATGGGCCAAAGTCTTTAGAGTCCCAAAGTGTTTTAATGATAGAAGGATAGGCGAACTCAGGATTTCCCGTAGCGCCCTTTTCCAATATCCCCTTAATCGTAGTGTATGGAGCCATATAGCTCGCATCTGCGGGAGAATATCCTCTCACGTGACCATAAGTTAGCCTCAATGTGCTATTCGCGTCAGGGATGAAGTCTTTCTTCAAGAACTTTTCTTTCACATTAACATAATCGCCCATTAATTTATTTAGAACGCCATCCCTGCGGTCCTTTTCTGGTTTTAATTCTGTAATCTGCTTGGCAATGTCGATCTCAAAAAGAAGCATGCCATCATTATAATCGGTAATGGTTTTCCCTGATCTCAATAGGGTATTGAAGACATAATTCTGATCTTTTAGCTTGCTCAATCCAAAAGTATCATTGATGAAATCGTTGATCATGGTTTCGTTATTTGAACCTCTGTTAACGATTTTGTCTACTGCACTTACTTTTTGATTAGCGCTAAAGGAGGCAGCGTCTGTCATCATCTTTTTAAGGATCCTACGGTCTACATCAATATCATAAGCTTCGTAAACGACGCTCAATGCCTGTTTTAATTTTCCGACATTCGCATTGAAAAAGGCTTCCTTTTGTGCGGACGGTTGACTAGATAGTTCGTTTTTAAAGCTGTTGAGCTGTTTAGCTATATTCAACAGGCTGGTAGAGGTATAGATTTGTGCAAACCAAAGATCTCTGTTTGCGTCGCCATTGATTTGTCTGTAAAGCAAGTCAATATCATTCATTAAATTTCCGTACTGTGCCTTAACGTCTGTATTGTTGTTGATGAACTGTGCCAATGCGGCATCTTCCTGTTTCTTTTGATTAACAAGGTCTATACCCTTTATTCCTTTGAGTTTCCCTCTGTAGTTTTTCATTACATTGGCATTTCTCTTAATCCTGGTGGCCAATTTTAGTTCGGTAGTTTTATCTTTTTTACCTATGTTTTCCATTGTGGAGTTCTGGAAGTTATATAGTTCTGAAACGTATGGCAAAAGATATTTTTGCTGATAATCTATGAATTGTGCCGGACGGTGGCGAAATGTCTTTCCTGGGTAACCTAGTATGAAAACAAAATCTTCTTCATTGGTACCATTAGGGTTAACCTTTAAGAATTTTTTAGGTTGATAAGGGATGTTGTCCTTTGAATATTTAGCTGGAGATCCGTCTTTAGCAACATAAGCTCTCATGAAAGAGTAGTCGCCCGTATGACGTGGCCATACCCAGTTATCGGTTTCGCCACCATATTCTCCTATTTTGCGGTTGGGCACATAGACCAATCTCACATCCTGAATGGTTTTATAGCGAAACAGTACATAGCTCTTGCCGATAAACATTTCAGATACTTCTGCCTTAATGCTAGGGTCTTTTTTCTCTGCCTCAATCGCGATGTTTTTCATAGCATTGTTGATCAATTGCAATCTTGAAGCAGGATCTTCAATGTCTGCCACTGCTCCCAAAACCTGTCTTGATACATCTTCATAACTATCTGTTATACGACAGGTTAATCCTTTAGCTTCAAGCTCTTGTTCATGTGATTTAGCTACGAAGCCATTGTTTAGGTAATCGTGTTCAGGAGTGCTAGCCAATTGAACCGCACTAAAAGCGCAATGGTGATTGGTAATGATTAGCCCTTCATTAGATACAAAGGATCCTGTACAGCCACCTACGTTTACCAGTGCATCAACTAGGCTGATGCCATTTGGGTTATAGACTTCGTTCTGATCTATTTTTAGTCCTGCTTTCTTCAGATCCACCTTGTGGATTTCACTCAGTGGGAACATTCCTTCCTCTGGTAGGTGTGAAGCAAATTGTGTCAATCCAACAATTGATAGTAAAGTAATAAATAAGGTTTTCTTGGTCATGTTGTTGTCTTTGTGATGAATGTCCAAAGTTAAAATAATTAGCTTATATAGCTAATTGAGTTAATGGGTTTGTCTACGCGTTATTAGTTTGTCTAGCCAGTTGGATTGCCCCATACGCAAAATATTGAGTTTTGTCCAAACGAATGTTTGCCTTGAAGACGAAGGTTTTTCATCCAGAGCGTAGCGAAGGATCTTAACCAGAACCATCATTTATACTATCATTCCCTTCTACTAAGCATTACCAAACCAACTCATATTATCACCTATTTTGTATCTTTGTGTTCAATTTATTTTTATGGCAGAAGATTTAACAATCGCTAAAAGCGGCACCAAAGAAGAACAGTATATTTCGTTAATTCCGCAAATTGAAGCGTTACTGTATGGCGAAACCGATCAGATTGCGAATCTAGCCAATGTATGCGCTGCTTTAAAGGAGCAGTTTGGATGGTTTTGGGTCGGTTTTTACCTGGTTAAAAAAGAAGAACTAGTCTTAGGTCCATTTCAAGGTCCGGTGGCCTGTACGCGCATAAAAAAGGGTAAAGGAGTCTGTGGGGCATCTTGGGAACAGAATGCTACGATTATTGTGCCCAATGTAGATGAATTTCCCGGACATATTGCCTGTGCTTCTGCCTCAAAATCTGAGATTGTACTGCCGCTTTATAAAGGCAAAAACATTATTGGTGTTTTGGATGTTGATAGTGAATATCTTGCTCATTTTGATGAAGTTGATAGCAAGTACCTTAATGAAATAATTAATTTATTAAATGCCTAAATTACCCTATTCATTTTATCAGCAGGAAGAGGTAACCAGCCTAGCAGTTCAACTTTTGGGAAAGCAGTTGTTTACGCTGATCGACGGTGAACTTACAGGCGGAACAATTGTGGAAACAGAAGCTTATAGCGGTGTAATCGATAAAGCTTCCCATGCCTATAACGGAAGGTTTACCCCAAGAACATCAACTATGTATGAGGCAGGTGGAATTTCGTACGTGTACCTATGCTACGGGATCCATCATTTGTTTAATGTGGTTACAGCGGCTAAAAATAACCCTCATGCGGTTTTAATACGTGGCATTGAACCTGTTGTTGGCCTATCAACCATGTTGACAAGAAGAAACATGCAAGTCGTGGCACCCAGAATTACAGCAGGTCCAGGTGCATTGGCAAAAGCTTTGGGCATCGATAAAAATCTAAATGCGAAAGATTTGCTTGGAGATGAAATTTGGATTGAGGACAATGGCATTAGCTTTAATGAAGATCAGATCATTGCTTCTCCACGTGTAGGAGTAGATTATGCCGAGGATCATGCCTTATTGCCCTGGCGTTTTTATGTAAAAGGAAATAAGTTTGTAAGTAAACCAAATTCTTAAAGCAAAAAGGTAATTCTTTTATCCTTTAAACAAATAAATAGCTGCCTGTTAAGTGTATAATGTAATTTTTTATATATTTAAGCACTAACTAATACACATGCAGCTTATTCTAGAATCGAAATCCTCATTGTTTAAGCACGATGTAAATTTCATTAACAATGGCAAATTTTTGTAGTTCATCAATCGCTGAAAATGTTTGGAAGTGCGCAATATAACAGCATGAGGATTGCCATTCTAGGTGGATTATTGCTATTCATAGTTAATATTTCTTTTGTTCATGCTCAGGTAGCACAACCCATATTAAAGGCCAAAATAAGCAATTATACTACTGTTTCTGCCGATAAAAATCGGGTAGAAGTCAGTCAGGAGGCGGGTGGTGATATTACCACTGTTCGTGAAATTTCAGATATGGAAATGTTGGAGCGCACCGCTACCGAAATTATGGAGAAACGTACCCGTAACAGCAGGTATTATATTGATAATAAAAATCCAACTAAATTTACCCAACTGTTTTCTTATGGTGGAAATCTGAATTACGAAAAGGATGGTAAATGGCTCAGTGCTGATCAAAAACTTAAGTCTCTTGGGGCCGGAAAGTACATTGCAGAGCATCAACAGGAGCCTGTAGGATTTGATATAAATACGAAAACAGCATTTATCGAAACGAGAGCTGGAAGGGTAAGTTTTAACAATTGGAGCTTAATAGGCGCTAAAGGAGGTAAAGAGAATATCCTTGCATTTGCCAACTGGTCGCACTATAGTGCTGGAGATGATGGAATAATGATTTATAACATATTTCCAGGTATCGATGCAGAGATGAAAGTTCAGTTTGGTGCCATAAAAACAAATTTCATCATCAATGAAAATCGCTTCCCGGAAGTAGAAAAATTTATATTTAAGGATGATTTTAACAGCAAAGAGAAGCTAGGAAAACTCTCTTATGGTGCGAACGCCAAAGACCATAGCAAGGCAAGTTTCCTGTTGAACAATAAACCTGCGCTAAATATCAACAAGGCAGTTGTTTACACAGAACTGGAAGCTTCAAGAAATTATGTTTATTTGGATTATGCCATTAATAACAATTCATTGGCGATAGCCTTAGATGCGGCCTACATCAATTTACATTTGCCATCTGGCAAGATTATCATAGATCCGCTCGTTGAAGCCACCGCAACATTTGAACAAAGTGAGATAACTGGATCAATGAACTGCGGTAGCTCATCAAATTATTGTGCCTACAATCTTAGCGTGCCTACTCCCCCGAATGCAACACTTTTGGGCATTTCTTTAAAATGGGGATTTTTTGCCAGTGCACCTAGTGGCATGCATCAGGGACGTTTTTCACTTAGTATCGGTGGCTGTAATTCCGGAAATTTTGCTAGTTCAAATCCAAACTTAACTGGTCCAGGTATAGTAAGCACACTTGGAGAATTTGTCGAGTTACCATCCTTACTCAGATGCTTGCCCCAAGCATCCTGTGTATCTCAAAATGTACCTGTTGAACTTCGCTTTTTTAATACTTATTGTGGAGCAGGAACAGGATGTAGTGATACCTATGTGAAATCCAACGAACCGCTTGTGCTAAAAATTGAAGGTCGTACGCTTGAACTGGCCAGTATCACTGCGACCCAGACCATCTGCAGTGGCTCTTCTGCAACAATAGCTGTAGAGCCGGCGTATGGCGTTAAACCATATAGCTACAAATGGAGCAATGGGGAAACGACAAAAAGTATTCAGGTGAGTCCATCTACCAGCACAACCTATACCGTAATCACCACTGACAACTGTGGCAATACACTTAATTCTAGCATTAGGGTTAATGTGAACGCTACTCCGGTAATTCAGCATATAACCAGCAATTCACCACTCTGTTCAGGATCACAATTAAACCTGAGTACACCAATCGTGTCCGGCGCTACCTACAGTTGGACTGGCCCGGGCAATTTTACCAGTTCAAGTCCAACGCCTGCAATAAATAATGTTACAACAGCTCAAAGTGGTATTTACACCTTACGGATCACAGTTAATGGCTGTACTTCATTACCATTAAATACACAAATAGATATCGCTGAGAAAGAAACCCCATATATTACAATTGCTGCATCTTCAATTGATTTTTGTTCTGGTACACAGGTTTCTTTTACTGCAAAAACACTCGGTGCTGGTGTCAATCCAAGTTACCAATGGCAAAGAAATGGTGTTAATGTAGGAGAAAATTCAATTGACTATGTTACGAATGCACTAGCAAACAATGATATCGTGACTTGTATTGTAACCAATAATAGTGGATGCACAACGGTGAATGCTGCAACATCAAATGCAATAAGTGTAAAGGTAACTCCAACTGTCACGCCTCGGGTGGCAATCGCCGCCAATAGCTCCAGTACAATATGCGAAGGTACATCCATAACTTTCACCGCAACAATAGCTGATGGAGGAACTTTGCCCAAATACCAATGGTTATTGAATGGTAATGAAATAGGTACAGATAACGACAGTTATGCGACTGCAAGTCTGAAGAATGGCGATATCGTATCTTGTAGGTTAACAAGTAATGTGCCCTGTGCTACGCAAACAACAGTTTTGTCCAACGAAATTAAGTTTACAGTTACAGCAGTGGTGACACCTACAGCCGTGATCGCAGCATCTGCCAACTCAATTTGTAGCGGTACTCCTGTAAGCTTTAAGGCTACATCAACTCATGGAGGTACAGTTCCAATTTATCAATGGTTATTAAATGGTAACAAAGTTGGTCAAAATAGCGATGTATATACCAGCTCAACATTAAACAATGGCGACATCATCACTTGTGTAATTAAAAGCGATATCCCCTGCGTAACCAATGCTGAAGCAATTTCAAATTCGATATTAATGACCGTTGGCACCGTTGTAACGCCAACAATTACAATCGCTATACCATCAGCTAAGGTATGTTCAGGCAATATAGCTTATTTTACCGCAAGCATCACCAATGGTGGATTGCCAATTTATCAGTGGAAGGTAAATGGCGTAAATGTCGGTGCAAATAGTGCAACATATAGCAGCGATAACTTAGCCGATGGAGATGTTATAACCTGTGTACTTACTAGTAATGTAGCTTGTGCAACAAGTTCATTAGTTACCTCAAATGCGATTACATTAACAATCAGTCCTATTCTTGTCCCAGCCGTAAGCATCCATACTTCATCTCCTAACATATGTGCAGGTATGCCAACCAAATTTACGGCAGTTGCTGTAAATTGTGGAAATTCACCTACCTATATTTGGCAAATAAATGGTCAAACAATGGCGACAAATAGCAGTACCTATACTTCTGCTAGTTTACTTAATGGTGATGTTGTGAAATGTACTGTTGTTTGTGATCCTCTCGGTTGTTATACCGATAATCAGGTCGTTTCAAATGAAATCGGAGTAACAGTTAGTCCAGTTCCTGTTATCACCATGCTTAAGGACATTACAGTGTCTAAAGGTGCCAGTTTTAGGATAGAAGGAACTGTAAGCGGAAATATTGCCAGTTATCAATGGAGCCCGGCAACTTATTTAAGTAACAGTGAAATTGCTAACCCTGTTATAACCCCATTAAAAACCATTAGTTATACATTTCAGGTTACAACTTTAACGAATTGTACAGCTACACAGATAGTTAAGGTGAGTGTGTTAAATAAGATAGAAGTACCAAATATCTTTACCCCAAATGGCGATGGTACCAATGATACATGGGTAGTTAAGGGATTGGAAGATTACATCGGTGCAACAATTGATGTGTATAACAGAAATGGCCAACATGTTTATCATGGAGCTAACGATAAAGCTTGGGATGGCACATTTAAAGGAAAGCAACTTCCCGTGGGTACCTATTATTATTTGATCAATCCCAAAAACAATCTATCTATTTTATCTGGTTGGGTGGTGATCTTATTGTAGTAGCGATTACTCAAAATCTAAACAAATAAACCAAACACTTAAAACCTTTAATCATTATAGGTTGTTTTTCTTGTAAATATTGAACTATGAAAAACGAAAAGAATATAGCCATATTAAAAGAAATGGTAGAGAAAGTTGGGATCTGCATGTTTACTACTTTGACAGCCGACAACGATTTCAATAGTCGCCCAATGGGTACAGCAAAAGTTGAAGAGGATGGAAGCATCTGGTTCTTTACCAATGAATACTCGCCAAAATCTAAAGAAATTTCAAAAGACAATGAAGTTAGTTTAGCATATAGTAGCCCATCAAGTAATACCTATATTGCTGTAAGTGGAAAGGCAGAATTGGTAGATGATCAAGTGAGAAAAGAAGCCTATTTTTCAGCACCTATAAAAGCTTGGTTCCCAGATGGACCAGAAGATCCTAACCTGATCCTAATCAAAGTAACACCAAGTGCTGCAGAATACTGGGACAGTAATTCAAGTAAAATGGTTGTGGCATTTAAAATGTTAAAAGCCATCGTAACTGGAAGCACCCCTGATTTAGGAGAAAACGAAACCATTAAATTCTAATAAAGATTTAAGTTTCTAGCCAAAATGAGGGAACAGACTCTCGGACTTCCGGACTATGCTATACATCCAAAGCTTTAGTCTTTAGTCTTTAGTCTTTAAGCTCAATTGAGGGGAACGGACTTCCGGACTTCTCTTCGGACTTTCGGACTAAAAAAAGTCTAACAATTCGTTAGACTTTTTTTATTAATATTGAAACATGAATTTCGAGAATAGTTTAGCATTTGCACAAGATCTAGATCTCCATGATCCCTTACGTGAAATGCGCAATGAGTATTTGTTTCCACAACAAAACGATAAACCTTTCATCTATCTGTGCGGTAACTCTTTAGGATTGCAACCTAAAGTTGCAAAGCAGGTTTTGGATGTACAGCTCAGCAACTGGCAAAACTATGCAGTTGAAGGTTGGTTTGAGGGCGATACCCCATGGATGTTCTATCATAAAGAACTCAAAAAGCTGATGGCTCCAATCGTCGGAGCAAGTGCACAAGAAGTCTGTCCCATGAATACCCTTACCGTTAACCTGCACTTGTTAATGGTTAGCTTTTATCGGCCAAGTGCTAAAAGGTATAAGATAATTATGGAGGCTGGCGCTTTCCCTTCAGATCAATATGCGATTGAAAGCCAAGTCCGTTTCCATGGTTATGATCCTGCAGAAGCCATCATAGAAGTGACACCTCGATATGGTGAGTATACTTTGCATACGGAAGATATTATAGAAAAGATCAGGGCCAATGGCGATGAAATTGCACTGGTCTTATTTGGAGGGATCAACTATTTTACCGGACAGTGGTTTGATATGCCTGCAATTACCAAAGCAGGCCATGAGGCTGGTGCCATTGTAGGATTTGATCTGGCACATGCTGCAGGAAACGTGCCCTTGCAGCTTCATGATTGGGATATCGATTTTGCCTGTTGGTGTTCATACAAATATCAGAATGCTGGTCCAGGTGGGATTAGTGGGATATTTGTACACGAAAAACATTTCAATGATCCCAGTTTAAATCGTTTTGCAGGCTGGTGGGGCTATCAGGAATCACAACGCTTCAAAATGGAAAAAGGCTTTGTTCCAGAGGCGGGAGCCGATGGATGGCAGGTAAGCTGTACACAGGTAATGCCGATGGCGCTATACCATGCTTCCCTACAATTGTTCGAAAAAGCTGGGTTTGTGGACAAGCTTAGGGATAAAAGCAAAACTTTAACTTCCTACCTATTTTATATTATAAATGAGGTGAATGTAGCTTTAGGAATGGAGCAGTTTAAAATCATTACCCCTCAAAATCCGGAAGACCGAGGTGCCCAGGTTTCCATCATTGCCAAAACAAACGGAAAGCAGATCTTCGATCAATTGGTAGCAAATAATGTACTGGGCGATTGGCGTGAACCCAATGTAATTCGTTTAAGCCCCGTACCGATGTACAATAGCTTTGAAGATGTTTACCATACGGGAAAATTATTAAGCAAAATTAGTTTAGCATTATCATGATCAACTACAATCCGAAAGAATGGGTAAGTTTTATCTTCCATATCCACAAAGCAGACACCTTTAGAAAACTTTGGCCATTAATGATCAGTGTGGGCATTTTCTCTGCTGGTATTGCTTATCTCGAACTTAACTATCTAAAGCTTGCAGAAACAACCTACATCAAAAACGTAGGCATGATGCACAACCTATTGGGCTTTGTGATTTCCATGTTGTTGGTTTTTAGAACAAATACTTCGTATGATAGATGGTGGGATGGTAGGAAACTTTTGGGTGCGCTAACCAATGTAAGCCGAAACTTGGCAATTAAAATCAAGGCACTGAATTTAGATGCCGAAGAAATAGAATTCTTTAGGTATGCCATTCCCAAATATGGGTTTGCACTGAAAGAGCACCTTAGAGAAAGACAGTACTTTGGCAAAAATAGCTTCCTCATAGAAATCGATGGAGGTAAACACATCCCAAATCAGGTAGCCACAAGTATAGTAGGACGTATTTATGCCCTCCAGGCTGCAAATAAGATCACACAAGAGCAGCTCATTACCCTAAATGCAGATACTAGCCAGTTTACCGATATTTGCGGTGGATGCGAAAGAATTAGAAATACACCCATCCCGTATTCTTACAGTGCATTCATCAAAAAATTCATCTTCATTTATGTAATTACACTACCATTCGGTTGGGTATTTAGTTTAGGTTACTTCGTTATTCCAATTGTGCCATTTATTTTGTACGTATTGGCCAGTTTGGAGCTCATAGCAGAAGAAATTGAAAACCCTTTTAACGAAGATGCTAATGATTTGCCCGTAGATGAGATCTGTAATAACATTGAGAAACACGTGGGAGAAATCCTCGGCTAAAATGTTGGTTCATTTGCTCATTAGTTCATCTGTCCAATCGTTTATATCCAGACCATGAACTATGAACCATGAACAATCAACCTCTTCCATAAATCTGTGCATCTGTGGCTAAAACTAAGCTTCATGCAAGGCTAGTTAAATCCAACCCCCTCCCATCTGGGAGGGTTGGGGTGGGGCAACGAAATACAGCCCTGAAAACAACAAACCTATGTTTTCTATGTAGCTATGTGGTAATAACCTTAATAGCCCAGCTTCGTGCCCTTTGTGGCAAATAAAATAAGTTCATGATCAAAATCGCCTATCATCACCTATACGCACACCCATTGCCTGAAGGACATCGTTTCCCAATGTTAAAATATGAACTGATTCCTGGGCAATTATTACATGAAGGAACCATTTCCCAAGAAAATTTATTCGTACCAGAACCTTTGCCCGAGCAACATGTGCTAAGTACACATGAAGAGAGCTATTGGCGGCAGCTCCAAAACTTCACCTTACCTGCAGCCGCACAGCGCAGAATTGGCTTCCCCTTAACAGCACAATTGGTAGAAAGAGAAATCAGAATTGCACAGGGAACAATCGATGGTGCAATTTTCGCACAGCAATATGGTGTAGCCTTTAATGTTGCTGGAGGCACACATCATGCAGGAAGCAACTGGGGAGAGGGCTTTTGTTTATTGAACGACCAGGCCATTGCCGCAAACTATCTGTTAGATCATCAATTGGCCAAGCGGATCCTGATCATAGATTTAGACGTCCATCAAGGAAATGGAACAGCAGAAATATTTAGGGATGAACCCAGGGTTTTTACTTTCTCCATGCATGGCGATAAGAATTTCCCCTTTAGAAAAGAAAAGTCGGATTTAGATCTCCCATTGGCTGATGGTACTACAGATGATTTGTTTTTGGGCCAATTGAAAGATAATTTACCGCTGCTATTTAAGCAACATCAGCCCGATTTCGTTTTTTACCTGGCCGGTGTAGATGTATTGGCAACAGATAAACTTGGAAAATTAAACCTGAGCAAAACAGCCTGCAAACAACGTGATCAATTTGTTTTCGAAGAATGTTTAAGCCATAATGTTCCAGTTCAGGTAAGCATGGGCGGAGGTTACTCCGCTGATATTAAAACCATCGTAGATGCACATTGCAATACTTTTAGGGTAGCATTTGATCTCTATACCTAATTTCACAACGTCAATAGCTAAACTATTCAGATAGATCATAGATAATAATTTAATTAAGTTATAAACCTAAAGAAGAAATTTGCCAAACCCATGAACGTTATTTAACCACTTAGCCCATTGACCATTAGCCATTAGCTATTGACCTGCGAATCCAAACCAAGAACTATTAACTATCTTCGCCCCATGTTAGAAATCGTTTATCAGGATGAACATTTGATCGCCATTAATAAACCTCATGGTTTGTTGGTACACCGATCTAAAATTGCAAATGACGCAACAGAATTTGCCCTTCAAATGTTAAGAGATCAAGTTGGGAGACAGGTGAGCCCAGTGCATAGACTAGATCGCAAAACTGGCGGACTGCTGCTATTCGCTTTTGACAAGGAGACCGAAATTGCCATGCACAAACAGTTTCAGGAAGGCTTGGTAGTAAAAAAATACTTAGCGATATTACGCGGTTTTGCACCGATGGAAATGGATATCGACTATCCTTTAGCCAAAGAAAATGGAACCATGCAAGATGCATTTACATCATTTGTTACTTTGCAGCAAGCAGAGGTGCCAATTGCATTTGGCAAACACGATACTTCTAGATATTCACTTGTGGAAGCCACTCCTAAAACAGGTAGGATGCACCAGTTGCGCAAACATTTTGCACATATTTTTCATCCCATAATCGGCGATCGAAAACATGGCTGTAATAAACAGAATAAGTTTTTTAAAGAACAATTTGAAATGACAACAATGTTGCTCCATGCTTCCGAATTGATCTTTATTCATCCAGTAACCCATATCGAAGTTTCTTTAAAAGCAAACCTACAGGAGGAATTTAAAAGGGTAATGAATTTGATGAAATTTACAAATAGATAATATTGTTGCACAATTATTGTTATTAATTAATCTATGATTTATAACAACTACTTACGTCTTGCAGCCTTATTTTTCATTACTTTTTCGGTTGGCTGTTCATCAATCTATCTTCCAAGTGTACCCAATACCCCAATGTTAACTACACAGGGTGAAGTAGCGGCGGGTGCACACATGTCGCTAAAGGGAAACTTTAACTTTAACTCTGCTTATGCCGTCAGCAATCATTTTGCAGTGCTGGCCAATGGGGCCTATCTAAACAACGATGGTCGTAAAAAGGATATCAAGCATAAAATGATCGAAGTTGGCGGAGGCTTTTTCAATACCTTTGGACCAGATAAAAATAGGATCATCGAAATTTATGCAGGCCTGGGAAGCGGTAAAAATGAACGTCTATTCAGAGAATTCGATGATAATAAGAATCTAATCAGTACAGATTTCCAAGAAGCCAAATACGACAAGAAGTTTATCCAAGTAAATTATAGTTCTAAAAAGAAGAATAATTTAAGGTTGTTCGGCGTAAATTTCGGACTAAACTATGGCACTGCCTTAAGGATGAGCTTTGCAAAAACCAACGACTTTTACCGCAACGGAATCAAACAGGCCGATGAGAATAATATCTTTCTGGAACCTATTTTCTTCACAAGAATGATTTTGAGCGACCAGGTTCAATTACAATATACAAGCGGAAGTAACTTCGGACTTAAAAGCCGCAAGTTTCTAAACGCTGGCAATTCTGTATTTAGCGTAGGCGCTGTTGTAAACCTGGGCAGGGCACCTAAAAAGTAAGAACAAGATTGGTAAAGATTAGTTCATCCGTTCATTCGTATTATTTAGATGCAGGATGGTTATGCCGTCAAAAGCACTAAAGCACAGTTTTATAATTAGCAGCCACAGATTCTGTGTTGATTTGCAAATGTTTTTGTTAATTTCTAGCATGGTTTTATCCATTTCGAAGGTTTTTTCGTATGATTTTGTCATTCCGACATCGGAGGAATCTATGGCAAAGAGTCACGGAGATACATAGGCTATTTTAGGCTGTCTATACAAATGAGGGGAACGGACTCTCGGACTCTCTTCGCCACAGATGCACAGATTTTAGCTCTCAATATTAATAACTATCTTCTTAATCTGTGCATCTGTGGCTATCCTTTTATGCATCATGCCAGCCTTCAGCCCAACCAACGAATGAACCAATGAACCATTAAACTTAACATTATGTCATCAAAAATAAACCCCTTACTTTTGTACTAACCATGGAAAATGAAAATACAACTCAAACTCGTAAAATCATTCATATTGATATGGATGCATTTTATGCTTCGGTTGAGCAAAGGGATTTTCCAGAATATCGAGGTAAGCCAATAGTTGTCGGTGGTTCGCCAGACAGCAGGGGTGTGGTTGCAACCGCAAGTTATGAGGCAAGGAAATTCGGGATAAAATCTGCAATGACAGCAAAAAAAGCACAACAGCTGTGCCCTTATGCAATTTTTGTTAGACCTAGATTTGCAGCCTATAAAGAGGTCTCCCGACAAATTAGAGAAATTTTTAGCAGATATACCGACCTCATTGAACCGCTCTCACTTGATGAAGCTTACTTAGATGTTAGCAATGATAAATTAGGGATAGGATCAGCAATAACCATAGCCGAACAGATTAAACAGGCTATCAAAGACGAACTCAATCTCACTGCATCAGCAGGTGTTTCTATCAATAAGTTTGCTGCCAAGATCGCCTCAGATATGAATAAACCTGATGGTTTAACATTTATTGGCCCTTCAAAGATGGAAAGATTTATGGAGAAACTACCAGTTGAAAAGTTTTTTGGTGTTGGCAAGGTAACTGCCGAAAAAATGAAAAGGCAAGGACTACACACGGGTTCAGATCTCAAAAAATTAACAGAACAACGATTGGTCCAGCTTTTTGGCAAAATGGGTAGGTTCTTTTATCACATCGTGAGAGGTATAGATAACCGGGAGGTCCAGCCACATCAGGAAATCAAATCAATCAGTGCAGAGGATACTTTTTCATATGATCTGGAGAAAGGAGAAGAACTTAATGAATGGTTGGTACAGATTGCGAAATCAGCCTTTAAAAGATTACAGAATTACCAGGTCTATGGCCGTACGGTAACCCTAAAAGTAAAGTTTGAAGATTTTAAACAGATTACCAGAAGTAGCTCATCTGCAGTAGCCATTAATACAGTCGATGACGTTTTAACAATAGTTCAAAAACTCTTAAATGATATTGATTTTGGAGAAAAGAAAGTGAGACTAATCGGAGTGGGCTTTTCTAATTTCGGAGAGATAAAAGTAAGAGACCGATTTGATGGATATCAACAGACACTTTTTCCAGACTTGGCATAACTCCTTAATAGTTCACTTGTTCATTGGCTCATTTGTTCATTCTGTTAAAAAAGCTCAAAGCTTAAAGCCAGAATGCTTAACCTAAGAAACAAATATCATCAATAATCTGTGGCTATAAATTATACAACAAGATAATATTATATCCTAAAATCTGTGCATCTGTGGCGAAGAGAGCCCGTGCCAAAGGCATCCCTTTGGGAAAAGTCGGGAAGTCCGAGAGTCCGTTCTCCTCATATTTGTATAAACAGCCTAAAAGAGCCTTTGCACTCAAAATTCCCAAAATCTCCTAATCTGTGGCTATCAATTTAAGCACCTAAGCCCCTTAACTAATCTGTGCATCTGTGGCAAAACTAAGCCCATACATCGTCCGCATTTGCAATGCGGATGTTGGAAACTAGCGATTGTATCGCCAGCAATCAATCTGTGCATCTGTGGCTAAAACTATTGCCAAACACAGTTCATCCAGACGAAGGAAGGATCTAAAAAAATATTTGTAAATCAACACAGAATCTATGTGGTTATTTAACACTAAGTTAATTTCAACTAAACAATTCATCACTATTTTTAATCATCTCATAAGTTGATTTTAACTAAACTTTAATACCATGAAAATAAATACAGTTGTCATCGCAATCATTGTCGTAGCTATTTTGGCTTTTTTATATTTCATTATTAAAAGGAATAGAAAAGATCAAAAAGAATTGGAACAAGAATTAAATCAGAAAGAAATCAAACCAGATCAACATGATAGCAAGCGTATTTAGTAAGTTTTCAAGATGTTGAGCTAAATTAGTAAGGTTCAAAAATTATAAGGAATTGCTTACTAGTACACTAAGTCAAAAGTTACGGTCATTATTTGTCCAATTATAGCTACCTTATAGCTACCTTATAGCTAGCTCATACCTCTGTCATACCTACCTTATAGCTACGTTTATCCTTTTTAGGCGTAAAAACACATGATTTCAGTCCAAATAACAGAAAAATATAATTTTTAAATTAGTTGTAATTACACTAAGCTCCCTTTGATTGGTTTTAATTTGATGCAAAGTTAATGACCTTGCGTTAAACGCTTGTCCATGTTTGCTCCAAAGGAGCCACTTTGTGGTAACGCGGATGTTCTCCAATTACCCCAATAAAGAATTAAGCCCTTTTAACATTTAGATAAGAATTGGTCTCATTGAAATATTGCCTTAGCGCAATAATGGCATGTCTGATCTTAGTTTTTACAGTACCTAATGGGATATTTAGTTTTTCAGCCACCTCAACATGGGTATATCCCTGGAAATAGAAAAGATCAATAACCCTTTTTTGATCTGCCTTTAAATGGTACATCAGTTGCTTCAAACCAATAGTATCCGAGTTGAGGTGAGTATGGTTTTTAAGATCTAAGATGTCAACAGGCATTTCTTCCAAATCATCAGTTTTGATGCCATTTACATAGTGCTTACTCCTGATCTGATCAATTGCAGTATTTTTAGCCAAATTGGCCATCCAGGTGAATAACCTTCCTTTAGTAGAATCATATTGCCCAATAGACTTCCAGATTTTAAGGAAAGTATCCTGTAGCACATCTTCAGCTATTTCATCAAACTTTACAATTCTGGTAATTATTCCGAATAATGAAGCAGCATACATTTTGTACAGTTGATCGATGGCAGCTTTATCCCCAGCTTTTAATCCCTGTACCAATGCTTCTTCAACAGTGTTACCTGAACTTATCTTGAGCTCTTTTGTTTTGGAATGGTTAAAGGGTAGTACAAAAGCAATCATTTTCTGTTGTTAATTATTTCTTAAACAACAGAAGTATTTTAATGTTCGGGTTATTCTTGAAAGCTATACGATTTTAAAAGGCCGCTTTTCTGAAATTAACTCGCCTTCTTTAATTGATCTTGCAATACTTCCAATAAACCATCAATATCAAATGGTTTTGGCACAATCTCATCTGCACAAATTTCTTTTACCTTTTGTATGTGAGGATGGGTAGAAAGGGCAATAACGGGAATATGATTTGTCTCTTTAGCTTCCTTTAGTTGCCTACAGAGCTCAGTGCCTTCAAGTGTAGGCTTCATGATGTCCAATAAAATGGCATCTGGCAGAAATTCATTTACATGATCTAATATGTTCCGCTCATTTGTATACAAACTTAATTCATAACCAGCTTCATTCAATAAAATCCCTATCAACTCAAGAATGGCCTTGTCATTCTCAACAACCAAGATGCGCTTTTTCATTTAGATTAATTTTTTAACCATTAAGTTAAGTCAATTATGGCATTAAATATAACGCATTTTTTCTTAATCAAATAATAAATATGAAGGCATGGATTACTGAGGTAACACTGGAGCTTGATCTTTCCAGGGAGCTGTACTAATGGCATGTAGAAACGAAATCACCGCATTACGTTCTCCTTTACTCAACCTTAAACCACGTAACAATTTATCGTTTTTTGGCAGTAGGGGATCGTTTACCTGCTCTGGCCTAACTTTTTGAACGGGCATTCCTACATTGTACATGTTCATAATCCCATCCATATCACCAAATAATCCATTATGAAACCATGGCCCAGTTCGCATTACGTTCCTCAAACTTGGAGTTTTAAATTTACCAACATCTTCTGCTTTTTTGGTCACGTTGTATAAGCCCAGATCTTCATATTTGCGCCCATAATAGGTAAGACCAACATTATGGAAATCATTATCTGTAAATAACGGACCGTTATGGCAATTCACACATCTTGCTTTGGTTCTGAATAAATGTAGACCCACTAATTGCTGATCTGTGAGCGCATTTTTATTGCCTTCCAAAAAACGATCAAAATCTGCTTTTCTGCTTACAATCGTACGTTGGTAATCTGCCAAGCTCTTGAAGATCTGCGTAATAGTTATTTTATCATTTCCAAAGGCATCAGTGAACAATGTCCTATATCCTTTGATCTTTTTTAGTTTTTTGGGTAGCACTTTCATTTCCTGGTGCATTTCAATGCTTGAAGTAAGCGGACTCTGAGCCTGATCTTCCAAACTTTCAGCCCTGCCGTCCCAGAACAAACGCTTTACAGCCCAAACGTTTTCTAAAGAAGGAGCATTTCTCGTGTTTACAGCATGATCATGACCAACAGAAACTTCACGGCCATCCGCCCAGTTTAAATCTGGAATATGGCAACTGGAACAAGAAATCTGATTAGATGCAGACAATCTTGGATCAAAGAAAAGTAGCTTTCCCAAACTTACAATCTTTTTAACAGTATCGTTTTTTAAGTTAATTGGCGACGCAGGTAACACACCAAGCTCTGTAAAATTAACACCTTTATCTACTGTTGGCGCAGGCCATTGACTCGGAGGCCTTGAGTATATTATCCGTAAAGAATCAACGGGAATCTCATCACCCTGTATAAAAGTGCTCGTTCTGAAAGAAATAAATAATAGAATAGCCCCAGTTAGGGAAAGACCAAAAAGTACTTTTTTCATAAGGTCAAAAATAGAGATTTAAAGCTAAACTTCCATCAAATAATCGACTTCCTAATTGCTTATCTGCCGTAGGAAATAAGTATTTACTCTCCAATTTATTATAATAACTAAAGTTAGCTGATATTCCAGTTTTAAACTGCTTAAATATTTTACCATTAATATAATTGATCTTTCCTGTAAGCTTAATGGCTGAACTTGTGTTGTAGGTATAGTCAGGAAAGACTACCGCTTGAGTAAATAATTTCTGCTGCGTTTCTGGAATTGAAATATGACTTGATAATGGCTTGCGATAGCCTACTCCAAGACCAATTGCAAGTTCTTCAGCCTTATTTAGCTCAAAATAAGTATTTCCCAATAATACGGTCTCAAGCCTAGCATAATCAATAAAATGGGCTGTAGCATAATCGGTTTTTTCCACTTTTTTATAACTTGATGTCAGACCAATCTCAGGAGAAAATTTCTTCTGATTGTTGAACTTTAAGAGGTATTTAAAATCAACTAAATCCTGCAAATACCGATAATTAATTGCATAAAATATAATATTAATGTCATTGCTATTTTGATTGCTATAACCCACACTTAACTGTTGGGTACTTCGGTTTCCTTTTTTATCAATCTGAAAAAACATCGAAACCAAGTCTGTATCGTAATAAGAAAGATATGCCCGATTTACAGATTCGTCGAAATCTTGGTAATTGTCTTCTTTAATGTTATTATAGCTAATAGAAGATTTAAAATTATAGTTTCCAAAAGTTCCACTATAGTTTGCTCCAAAACCGAAATATTTATCTAATCGTTTAAGAGGATTACTAACCCCTTGATTATTTGTAATCAGCCCATATCCCATGATAAGGTAGTTAACACGATCTGGGTAACCTGTAGTACTGTTTTTGAAATCTCCGTTTTTAAAGCCTATGGACGTTCTTTCAGTGCCATAGCCCCATTTAGCAGTAAGACCAAAATATTGTTGGTGAAAGGAATAGACGATTTCAGGGTTAAGAATGAGCTTAAATGAATTGACTTGTGGGCGTGGATCAACAGACCTTGTTGCTACATTATATTCATAGGTAACCCCACTACCAATATAAAGCTTATCCTTGATCAGATTATAATTCATAATCCCACCTAATTTATAATTTTGTCTTTCAAATGCTCCGGGTTTTATCGAACCATAATAATAAGGCTGGTCATCTTGCTCTAAACCTTTAGTACTCCATGCCAAGCTATCCTGCCAAGTTCTATTAAAAGAAAAGTAGCCCGTCGTAGAAAATCTATTAAACTTATGAATCCCACCAGAATACACCCCTGCATTTACGTTTTTTTGCGCTTGTTGTACAGGCCTAAATCCTCCGCTAATATTTCGGTAGTAGAATTGTGCAATTCCAATACGCACTATTGGTGAGGCAATTAAAAATGTTGAATTCTGTTGCGATAACATGAGGTTATCTGCATTTTGCTGATATAAATAACTGCTATCAGCAGCGTTCTGAGCGAAAGCCTTTACCGATAGCAGTATTAAAAATATAATAACTAATTTTTTCAAAACCTTATTTAAAAACTGATCTTGTTACATCAGGGATATCTAATTCATCAAAATCATTGGCAGAATTATTCGTATCCTGTAAAATTTTACGGCCATTTACTGTTTTTGCAGTTTTACGAATCAAAGATTGAGATGAATACTGTCCCTTTGATACAAATTTAAATCCAGCATCAATTGTTCCTTCTAGTTTCTTCGGAATTTGGTTAGCAGCAAGAGGTGGCTGAATTTCAACGCCGTCAAAAATATATTTTGAAGGAATTTGATAATATAAATCCGTTGCTGTATTTACTGAAGTCTGATCCGGTGCAGGATACCTAGTCCAAGATGTTACAACCTCATTTGTTTTGAAAATTACATAGGCATCTCTACCAGTAGCATCTAAAATTAGATCACGATTAGAAGCCCTTTCCAAGTTAATCATATTTGGAACAGCAGGATTGTCAATATCAGAAGTTAAAGGATTAATTCCTGGATAATTGCCCAAGTAAATCTCGAAGTTAGCCGCACTTAAATCAATAGTTAAGGAAGGATCTTTTACAGAAATAGTTTTGCCATCTGTATCTATAAATGGTGATTTGTGGTTAATAGCAGTAGCAGCGATAATAATGCTTGAACCAGGTTGAACTGGATACTGTTTTCCAGTTCCAGGAACCATAAATAAGGTTTTAGCATATACATAGTCAGTATTCGCCTTAGAATTACTCATACCGATTGATTTTGTCCAATCATATTGTTTGCTTACAGACTGGAAATAACCCTTAGATAAATCTATTGCTGATGTTTTAGTCGTTGTGCCATAAACTTGAGAAAAATACAAACTATCAGCATACAATACCTCATTAGAATTGTTATAGATTTCCACAAATTGATCTCTAAATACTGCCCCATTAGAGGTATTGGAACCAGCATAGTAGATTTGCTTAATTACCCAGTCACCAATTCTACCTGTTTTTAACGAGATAGAAAAACTATTGGTCGCATTGATGATGTTCTGTGACTTAATTAAACCATTAAATACAACATTACTTTCTGTACTTGTTCCAGTAGCGGCAGCATAAGTCGCAGCAGAAATGGTTAATACAGCCTGAATATCATAATTACCAGGAGATAAACTCGGAATATTGATATTGCCATCTTTATCAGTTTTACCCTCCGTAATCTGTCCATTGGTAAGATTTGTAAATTTAATTTCAGCATTGGTTAATGGAAAATTATAATCTGAGATAGACCCATCCAAACTTACCTTCAAAGATACAGATACAGGTTTTAGATTTTCTATATCGCTTCTTTTACAAGATGCAAAGGTGAGGAGCGCCATGATAATAAGTAAACTGATTTTTCGCATATATTTAAAATTTAATTGATAATTCTGCACCCACACTAATCGGGTCAATGTAATTGTATGTTCTCTTGGTAACTTCATCGAAATAATCAGCCTTTAAGTTGAAAACATTATAGGCATTAATAGAAAACCGTATTCTATTCCTTAATTCTTTCGCCAATCGAAAAGAAAGATTCCCATATTTAAAAGGAAGTTTAGCCTGACTACTTAAATCTGTTGCCCTAGTTAAATGCCCATAGTCTGGATTTTTTGGATCGAAGTTTTCTATTGGATAATAATTGAGCTGCTCATCCAAATAGGCAATAGGGTACTTCACATCGCCCAACACTTTAACATTCTTGAACCAAACAAAATCATAATATAAACTCACTACAAGGCCTAGCTTCGGAATATGGGTATCGCTATTCAATTTAGACATCAAAGATGAATTTCTATATTCCCTAGCCGAATAAATGCCATACCATGCTTTTTTCCCTGCCAGGATATCAGCACTGTTCGCAATAGCAACAGAATTTCCTGCATTAAAAAAATCACTATAAGCATAACTACTATTGAAAGAAAAACTCGTTTGAATTGATTTGATTTTCTTTGTAGATATAAACCACTCCAAACCACCGTTTTTAGAAGAAACATTATTGGTAATTACAGAATTGGTTAATCCTGTGGTCAACTTAACATTTCCTGTAGCGGCATAGGTTGGTTTCTGGTTATCAACTTCGGTATAGGTGTATTCTGGAACATACAACGAAAATACATTGGGCTGCGAATTGAACCCATCCGTATTATGTTTTAAATAACCGAAAACAGAAGTATTGAAAAACTGCTCGGTATAACTTAGGCCAATTTCAACCTGACTAGATTTGGACGGTTTAAGGTTACTATTATCTGGTATATATTTATAAGTATAAACCAAAAACAAGCTTTTTCGTACATCCTGTTTATAATAATTGATTAAAGGAATGTCAAAATAAGTTGGTCCCGGATAACGATAAGCAAGTGTTGGTGCTTTTGTACTAATCCCATAAGCCATATTTAATTTAAGCTTTTTAAGGATACTATAGTTTGCACTGATCCTAGGTTGCAGACTTCCGTAACCATTCTGAACGTCATACCTCAATCCCGTGCTTAACCCAAAGTTTCGATCTAGGATTTTGAAGTTGAACCGGTCTTCTATATAATAGCCAGCGTTAAATAGGGTAGGAATTAACTCGAAATCATATGGTCGTTCATTCTTGTAGCCCTGACTTACCAAACGTGGTCGATCTGCATCAAACAATACACCTTGCCCTTTATTCGAAGAAATCGAAATGCTTGCACCGTACGACAAATAGTTTTTCAGGTTTCCAATTTTAAAATCACTGCTAAAACTGATATTGCCATTAACATTTCTAGGTTTTCCTACAACCTGATCAATAGCTGTATAATTGCCTGGGAGATAATATCCTTCGTAAACACCTGTAGTATCCTTATTAGCCATGGGCTTAGGATTGCCATTGAGATACCATTGAGCATAGGTATCTTGATACCCGAAATCAGCTCCGAAGTTCAGTGATATCTTTTTGAGAAATTCACTGCCTACATCATAAGAAATTCGGTTCGATATATTTAATCTCCTGTTTTTAGAATAAGTTAATAGATCTCTTCCGTCATCAGGATCCTTTTTGGCATCGTCTAATTTTGCACTGTAATCTAAAGAAAAAGTATGCTTAACCTTTTTGCCATAGCGTTTAGTGTACATTAACCCTCCAGAAACGCGATCATATTTTTTCATGTTGTCCCGTGGATCATTATTGCTAATAAGGTAATTGAAATTTACATTTAGGGAACCTCTATTTTTGCCAAGGTCAAATCCCTTACTTAGTGAAAAGTTTGTTGAACCCCCGTTTATTCTAGTATTAAACTGATAAAACGTTTTGCCTGCCTGTCGATTTATAATCACCGCCCCATCTGTTAAATCGCCATATTGTGCAGGAGCAACACCTGTGATTACTTCAATACTCTCAATGTTATCTGCTGGAATTTCCCTCAAATCTATTCCGCCAAAAGTAACATCATAATTCACCTGGTTAGTCCTGTCAGTAATAATCGAAGAACCCAAACCATAGGTGCCAACATTTTTACTTTGCATATTTGCATTGTTGCTTTGAGCAAGCCCATCAATAATAATTGCTGTGCCCATAGCATTGTTTGACGCAGCATTACCAGATGCATCTGTTCTTAAGGTTAAATTTTTTGAACTCTGCAGATCTACAGGTGAGTAGAGTTTGCCCGGTAAATTGTTTAAAATATCCGTTAAACTAAAAGCCTGTACTTGTTCTATCGCTTGCCTATCGAAAATGATGGATGAGTTTGAACTTTCCTGTTTTCTCGATAAACTTACCTCAACTTCCCTTAGTGATAAACTTAGATCAAACATTTTGAACACTAAGGTTTGACCTAAATTATTTGTGTTAATCGTAGTGTCGATCGTCTTTTTACCAACATTGGTAATCTTGAAAGAATAACTAGACTGTAAATCCTTCTGCGAAATGGAAAACTGAAAATTACCTAGATTGTCTGTATAAGTAGATCGTTGAAAGTTGGTTAAATTAATTACAGCAAAACTTATCGGATTGTTCTTATCGTCAATTATCTTGCCACGTAGCAAGGTGTTTTGTGCACCAACATGACCGATAATGCACATAAAAACAAATGATAGTAGGTATCTTTTCAATTTAGACTAATTCTAATTTGTCGCAAAGGTGTGAAAAATACACTTATTACGCAATAATAATTTAGATTAATTCTAATTAGAGTGTTGTGGTGAAATCTATTTAATAAATTAAGGTATTGAATTACAGTTAATTAATTATTAAATCTGTTTAGCGAGTAATCTTGTACGTTGTTGAAATCTAAGAAATAGTAGGGCAGAAGCCGTTAACAACCCCAAAGTTAACCCATACCATATTCCCTTTACCCCCATTTCAAGGTGTATTCCCAAAAAGTAGCCAAGTGGTATGCCGATTACCCAATAGGATAAAAATGTAATAAAAGTTGGCATATTTACATCTCCAACGCCCCGTAATATGCCTAAACCAACTACTTGTGTACCATCGAAAAGCTGAAAGAAACCTACAATAATCAATAGCTGTGCAGCGATCGCTACTACTTTTAGGTCAGAAGTATAGATATAGGGTAATATCGAGCTAGCTAAAACAAATACAATTGCTGTAACACTCATAAATGCAAAAACAACATGGTAACTCGCTATTGCAGAGCGACGCAGATCAGTGAATTTTTGCTGACCAAGATAGTTTCCTGTTTTAATTGTCGCAGAAGACGCAATCCCACTTGCAATCATGTAAGTTAGTGCAGCCAAAGTAATTGCAATCTGATGTGCGGCCTGTGGTGCAGCGCCAATTGTACCAATCAGTACGGCAGCACCACTAAATGCACTGATTTCAAATATATATTGCATCGCTACCGGTGCGCCAATCTTCATGAGCTGTAAACTTCTAATTTTATCAATGGCAAAAAGACTGAACTGTTTCAGGTAAGACTTGAAGTTTTTCGAGCGTAAAACATAGCCCATCATTACCAAAGCCATTAAACTGCGGTCTATCAGCGTGCTAATACCAACACCCTTAACACCCATTGGGGTAATGCCGAACATGCCCTTTACCAAAATGATTCCCAGTACAATGTTCAGGATATTTCCAAATACAGAGATCAACATCGCCTGCATCGTAAATCCTAAACCTTCTGTAAACTGCCTAAAAGTTTGGAAAATCATTAACGGAATAATAGAAAAAGATAAATAACCCAAGTAAGGTTTCGCATAGGCTACCACTTCTGGCGATTGTCCCAAATGATCAATCATGGCCAACGTCCCAAAATGAAGTAAACTATATAATAATAGACCTGTAATTAGATTAATGATTAAACTATTGGATAATAATTTGCCACATTCATCATAATTTTTACTGCCATTTTGTTTAGCTATTAAAGGAGTTAATCCATACGAAATCCCTAAACCCACAACCATGATGATACTGAAAAGGCTGTTTACCAAAGACACAGCCGCTAGTTGAAGAGTGCCTGCAAACTGACCTACAATTACACTATCCGCAATATGTACGGCCATGTGTCCAATTTGAGAAACCACGATGGGACCAGCCAAAATGAGGTTTTCTTTGTAATAGGGCTTATATTTGGTATAAAGTGTTTGTATCATCTTTTGCAAAAATCGCTTTTTATAGCGTAATGCAGAAGCAAACAGCTATTTATTTTACATCTGCAGCAGTAAAGTACTCCTCTTTTTCAGAGGTATGTGGTAAGATTACTCCAGTAAGAATCAAGCTTACAATAATTTTTTGTGCCTTTTTATAAGCACTTCTGGTAAGTTTGCTGAATTCTTTCAGGGTAATCCGACCATGTTCTGCTAAGTAAGAAAGCAGCTTTTTTTCATGTTCTGAATAAGAGATGAGCTGCCCGGTCTCTTTATGCTCTTCTTTTAGCACATCAACAATGATTTTGCTTGCCAGTACGCTTTTATCTTTTACCCTAAAATATACCCACCATTTTTTGTTTTCATCCAGGGCATAGTGAGGTTTAATATCGCTCTTCGGAATTTCAACAACCAGCACTACTTTATCATCAATATAAACCTCTTCAAACTTTGGTTCTATTGCAGGTTTGCAAAATAGATGAGCAGCTCTTGTGATCATGTATTTTTCTTCATCTTCAGATTTTACCCCTTTAATGGCGCCATCATCCGTTACACCAATTAGCAGTTTGCCACCCCTGTTATTTGCAAATGCAACCAAAGTTTTTGCTATTTTCTCGGAGCTGCTGATGGTTTTTTTAAAATCCAAGCTTACGTTTTCTCCTTCTAGAATTAATCTCTTGATGTTCATTGCTCAGCATTTAATTAAATGGCCACTCTTTGTTTTTCACCAGGGAATTTTGTACGTAAATACACTTCGTTCAATACTGTTGCACACAGCTCACCTTTTTTGTTGTACAGCTCCATCGGATATGCCTTCACGAACTTTCCCGTATCGGTTAGGGAAGTTTCAGCCTCTACAATCATTTCATCAGTAATAACCAAAGTGAAATAAAGACTGGTTAAGCCTGGTTTTAAATATTGTATCGACGCGCTTTTTAGCCAAACCCGAACCTTAAATCCCCTTCTTTGCATCAATTGATCAAATAATATGGCGTAGAACGGATCCGTAGCCGCATAGATAGAACCACCAAAAATAGATCCATTGTAGTTTCTGTTCAAAAAGCTATTGCTGATTTTCACATCGACCCCCCTAAAACCAGAGTGGAATTTTCTTACCCAAATGCGCTGAAATAACAAAGGTGGATACAAACACAAAGCCCATTTTAGGGTACGTTCGGAAACTATCATGATGGTTAAATATCATAACAAATTAGTTAATTAACAAATTATAGGAGGACCTAAATGTTAATGATTTTTCGTAAATTACGTCTATGCATGTTTACGATACCCTTACTGCCGCTGTAGCCGATTTAGAAAAACGAGGCTATGAATATGATTTCAACCTTGCATAAGACTGCATCGAATGTAAATCATTAGATCTTCAATTGATGCCCGAAGAATTTGAAATTGATGAGTTTTACCGTTTTGAAGGAATGACAGATCCAGCCGATAGTTCGGTAATTTATGCTATTTCATCCCCAGTTGGTAACCTAAAAGGTGTACTAATTGATGCCTATGGAGCCTATGCCGAAAATGTTTCACCCGAACTACTCGATAAGCTGAAAATACATCATGAATAGTCCGAAAGTCGGGAAAGTCCGAAAGATATGGCACGTCATGCAGTACAGCCTAAAATTACACATCCAAAGCTTCAAGCTTTAGTCTTTAAGCCTTAAAGACTATTAGGGGCATGCCATGAGGGGAACGGACTCTCGGACTTTCGGACTAAGCAAGCTTTAAGCTTTAGTCTTTTAGCTTTAAGCTTTCAACCACTATGAGGGGAAACGGACTTTCCGACTCCCTACCTAACAAATCAACTTATATCCCATCCCCCTCACATTAATAATCTCTATCTGATCATCGTTTCTGAGATGTTTGCGTAGTTTGGTAATGAAAACATCCATTGTTCTGGTATTGAAAAAACTATCATCCCCCCAAAGAGAAAGTAAAGCCATTTTACGATCAGTGAGCTTATTCTTGTTTTGATATAATAATAAAAGTAATTCTGTTTCTCTATTCGATAACTTGATCAGCTGTTCGCCAAATTTCAATTCCTGCTTGTGGAAACTGAAGTCATATTTTCCTATAATGATACTTTCCAGTACTGCCGGATTTTGCTGTTGATTTCTTCTCAAGAGTTCATCAACACGAAGAAACAATTCATCAAGGCTGAAAGGTTTTTTAAGGTAATCATTTCCCCCACTTTTGTAACCCTCAATCAGATCTGCAGTTGCCGTTTTGGCCGTAAGAAATAGAATAGGAATGTTTTCATCTATCTTTCTTACCTGTTTGGCTAGTGTAAATCCATCTAAATTAGGTAACATCACATCCAAGATCAAAAGGTTAAAACTCCCATTTAAAAAACTATTGTATCCCTTTTTTCCATCCACAGCAAGATCAACCACATAACCTTTCTATTCCAGACTTTCTAAGGTCACCTTTGCCAAAAAAGGCTCATCCTCAACAAGCAGAATTTTTATTGTTTTGATCATAGCTTTGGCAGTGATAAGATAAATGTTGTTCCCAAAGGACCTGAGTTTTGTAAATAGATTTTACCATGGTGCTGTTCAAGTACCGCTTTAACATAACTTAAACCCAATCCAGACCCTTTTATATTGTGAATATTTCCTGTTGGTACACGGAAGAATTTATCAAAAATCTGTTCCTTATAGGCCATGTCAATACCGACACCATTGTCTGTAATTTTGATTAAAATGCGATCCTTTTGAGTACCCACCTCAATATTAATCATCGGATTTTCTATAGTATACTTGATAGAATTATCGATCATGTTCATCAAAGCATGCGCCAAATCAAATCGATTTCCTTTTAACCGCAATTCATTTGGATAAGGCTCGAAATTAATGGTAGCACTGGCAGATTTAAGCTGTGAGGTTAGGTTTGTAATCGCTTCGTTAATTAGTGTGTTGACTTCCAAAGACTCGAAAGTAAGCTTTCCCTTATCAATTTGTTTAGCATTACTTAATAAAGTATCGGTAAGCTCATCTAATTTTCCAATCTGGTGTGAAATGATCTGTAAATATTCTTTCCGCTTAATTTCATCATTGTCAAATTTCTGTAGGGCTTCAGCCGTAATCGCCATAGATGATAATGGCGTCTTAATTTCATGGGTCATATTGTTAATGAAATCATCTTTAAGGACATTTAACTGCTGTTGGTTGAGCAGTGTTTTAGCCGTATATCCGAAGCAGAAAAGCGTTATTGCAATCAATAAGAATGAACTTATAATTACCCATTTCATCTGGGTAAGGAAATATATGTTTGGAGCAGGAAATGAAGCGACTATTTGTTCTTTTGGCTCCCGTAAGGCAACATTGTAGTTTAGTGTAACAAAACCTAGCCCACTTAACTTTTTATCGTTAACATGAAGCTTAAAAGCTACTTCTACAGCTCTCTTTTTTAGTTCTTTTTGGTAGAAATTGGTCAGTCTATTCAAGTTTAACTTATTAGTACTGAAAGCTTGCTCCGTACTATCACCCAGTCTTTGGGTGTCCCAATAAAAATAGCCCGATCTAACCGCTTTAGCCAACGTTTTATCTACATATCTATTAATGAAATATTTTTTCAGTTCTGGAGTGATCCGATCTATTTTTTGATGCTCAAATTCTTTGAAACCAATGTCGAAACGTTTATGTTTTCCAAGTCGTGATTCTACATCTGCAATACTGAACACTGATTGATCGTACTCTTTGAGATAATGGATGCTAACATCGATCATTGTGCTATCCGCCATCCATCTCTTTATTTTAACACTGATTTCGTTTACCCTTGCATCTTTCTCCCGCTCAATGGCATCTTTTAACGCCGCATTTACATCAGTTTTAAAGTTCCTTACGGTGACGTTATAGTTCTGATAATTCCAGTACAATTGAAGTCCGCAAAGCAACAGCATGCTCGTGCACATCAGCAATAAAATCCACTTGATTTTTTTATTCATCCATACAAAAGTAAGCAGCTCAAATCTGTTTAACGCACGAGTTAACACTAATTAACTTTGGATTAACCCGAGTTAACTTAACCCCTTTAATGTTTGCGGTAGTTTTGGAAAATCATTAATCAATTAAAAAATAACAAATGAAAAAGCTCCTATTCCTATGTGTAATGATTGCCAATACTGCAATGGCGCAAGTTAAAAATGGCGAAAGATTGCCAAACATTGAATTTAAACAGATCTTAAATGCAAAAAGTAAATCAGCTTCATTAAGCCAACTAAAAGGGAAAATTGTGTTGATCGAATTCTGGGCAACCTGGTGCTCACCCTGTGTAGCGGCAATGCCACATCTACAGGAACTGCAGAAAAAGTTTAATAACCAACTGCAAATCGTTACCGTAAGTCGTGAAACCGATAAAAGGATCAACCTTTTCCTAAAAACCATGCCTTCCAATTTATGGTTTGCCATAGACAGCGGCTCACAGTTGGATTCCTTATTCCCACATCGAACTATCCCTCATTCTGTTTTAGTAGATGCTGATGGCAAATTGATCGCAAACACCAGTCCAGATCAGATTACCGCTGATGTTATTGCAAAACTGATCAAAAAGGAAACGGTAAACCTAACACCCAAAATAGATAACTTGTCGAAAGACTTTGTCAAAGAATATTTTTTCGCAGCAGATACCGTAAAATCAAGATTTATTATTCAACCAGAAATTAAAGGCGGACCAGGCATGTTGAGAAAGCATTTGAACGATCCTTTTTTTGCAGGAAGAAGATTAACTATGATCAACATTCCACTAGAAGCCATGTATCGCATTGCCTATGGTGATCTGGCTTATGGTAGAACGATCGATGAAACAGACAAAAGCAAAGAAAATAAAAACGAAATGTTATGTCTTGACCTCATCACACCAACACCTGAAGAATTATTGCCCACTTTACAAAAAGAACTGTTGAAAAGATTTGAGCTACAGGCCAAAATTAGACAAGTTAATAAGCCAGTATACGTATTAAAAGTGGTAGATAGAACAAAGGTTGACGGACTTTCTAAAAGTAATAAATCGGCAAACGGAAACTATGGCGGTGGATCTGGGACCTTCTCTGGAGATGGAGTTGTTTTTGCAGACATAGCAGACTACCTGGAAAGTTTTGCAATTGTTAATCTTCCAGTAGTTGATGAAACAGGGATCAAGACAAATTTCAATATCCAACTTGTTTATCAAGCAGAAAACCCAGCAACACTCACAAAAGCCCTAAGCGATATTGGACTAAAGCTAGAAGAAGGCCAAAGAAGCATCGCCATGTTGGTATTATATAAATAATTGAGAATGTAAATTGGACGTCTCAGACCCCGTTCATTGGTTCAATGGTTCATTTGTTTGCTTGTTGCAAAGCATCATGCCCAATGAACTAATGAACCAGTGATCAAATCAACTAAAACAAGCCTTCACAAAATTATGTAAAAGGCTTATTTTATTATGTATTTTTTTGTAGTTTAATTGCTTCAAACCAAATTGAACTATGATCGCTCAAGGTAACCGTAACGTTATTTTTTTAGTAATTGTAGCCGCTTTAGGCTATTTCGTAGATATCTACGACCTTGTATTGTTTTCTATCGTAAGGATAGATAGTTTGACCAGTATTGGCGTAAGGCCCGAGGAAATGCAGGATAGTGGTATTTTTATCATCAACTTACAGATGTTTGGCCTATTGTTAGGTGGTATTTTATGGGGCGTATTGGGCGATAAACTGGGTAGGATTAAAGTACTGTTCGGCTCTATATTATTATATTCTTTAGCCAATATTGCCAATGGTTTTGTAACAACCGTTGATCAGTATGCATGGATCAGGTTTATTGCCGGAATTGGATTAGCTGGAGAACTTGGCGCAGGAATTACACTCGTCGCAGAAACCATGAGTAAAGAAAAGCGCGGTTATGGAACAATGATCGTTGCCGGAATCGGCCTGCTGGGAGCAGCTGCGGCAGCTTTGATCGCAAAGAATTATTCGTGGCAAACCTCTTATTTCGTTGGCGGTGGCTTAGGTCTGCTGTTATTGTTATTACGTGTTGGAACATTTGAATCAGGTATGTTTAAACATGCTTCAACACAGAAGGAAGTCTCAAAAGGTAATATCTTCATGTTATTTAATGATAGGAAACGATTCACCAAATATTTATACTGTATATTGGTCGGAGTGCCATTATGGTTTGTAGTTGGTATTCTGGTTACATTATCCCCAGAGTTTGGAAAGGCTCTCCATTCGGCAGTACCCTTAAATGCCGGAACGGGGATCATGTTTACCTATATCGGTATTGCCATTGGCGATGTAACAACTGGATTGTTGTCCCAAATGCTAAAATCAAGAAGAAAAACGGTATTCATATTCTATATCTTGTCCGTTATCAGTATAGTGCTATATCTTAATAGCTATGGTTTATCAAATGATAAATTTATCTGGCTATGCCTATTTATGGGCTTTTCTGTAGGCTACTGGGCCACTTTTGTTACCATAGCAGCAGAGCAGTTTGGTACCAATATCAGAGCAACCGTAACCACAACAGCGCCTAATTTTGTGCGTGGAGCACTTATTCCAATCACATTTATCTTTAAATACTTTTCTAAAAAATATGATATCATTACTTCGGCCTATATCTTAACCGTCATATTAACATTGCTGGCAGCATTTGCCGTAAGCCAACTCAAGGAAAGTTTTAGCAAAGATTTAGATTACATAGAAGAATAATAGGTCTATATCATTAACATTAATATTCCCATCATAAAATTCAACTTCTGCCTTAACCAATATCAACATTATGGTCATAATGTACGTAACCTTCAAACATCTAAACCTTCCAACCTTTAAACCTTCCAACATTTAACCTTGCAACCTCCCAACATCTATACCTTCCAACATTTCACCAACAATAATCCAGATTATAGTCATAATCTATACATCTCTGTCAAAAAAATGTACTTTCTAATCTATCATCGCACATTAACCTTTGTTTAGCCTTAACTTTGGTTATGATTTCAAGGGTTGTAGCAGCTAATATTCCAACCTTCCAACATCTAAACATTACAACATTTTAACAACATTTTAACAACACTTTAACAACATTTTAACATGTTCAAAAACGAGGTAGCTGCAGCATATCAGCAAATACAGGATAGTATCTGTAAAGGTTTGGCTGAAGCTGATGGAAAGGCAAAATTTGAAGAGGAAGTTTGGCAACGTGATGGAGGTGGTGGCGGTCGCACACGCATCATGCAACATGGAAATGTGATAGAGAAAGGTGGCGTGAACTTTTCAGCAGTTCATGGTAGACTTCCGGAATCTGTAAAAAAAGCATTTAAGGTAGACAGCGATGAGTTTTTTGCAACAGGAGTATCTATTGTAATGCATCCAGAAAATCCATTCGTACCCATCATCCACATGAATATTAGGTATTTTGAAATGGATGAACAAACAAGATGGTTCGGCGGAGGAATAGACCTAACACCACATTATGTAATCCCAACTGATGCCAGATTTTTTCACCACCGTTTAAGGCAGACCTGTGATAAATTTGATGCTTCATTTTACGCTAAATTCAAGGAGCATGCAGATGATTATTTCTTTATCAAACATAGGGAAGAGACAAGGGGAGTGGGCGGAATTTTTTACGATCGTTTAAAACCTGAAAATACAGGATTGTCATTTGATCAGATTTTAGCATTTTCGGCCGCCGTTGGCAATACCTTTTTGCCTGTTTATACCGAATTGATAGATCGTAACCGTGATAAGGAGTTTACCGAACAGGAAAAAGAATGGCAATACCTGCGCCGAAGCCGTTATGCAGAATTTAACCTCGTTTACGATGCGGGAACTAAATTCGGATTAGAAACCAATGGTAGAATCGAAAGTATCTTAATGAGCCTACCACCAACTGCAAAGTGGAATTATAATCCGCAAATCATTCCCAATAGCGAAGAAGAAGCCACACTAAACCTATTAAAAAAAGGAATTAACTGGGTATAAGGCTGTCTTTAAATAACTTGCCACCTAATCATTTACTCCTCCAGAGCGCAGATGCTTTCCCGTACATGTGGCTAAGCATCCGAAGAAACTTATCCCTATGTTTTCTATGTGGCTATGTGTTAAACAACCTTAATGCCCCAGCTTCGTGTCCTTTGTGTCTCCGTGTTGAGATTAGGCGCCCAATCAAAAATCATTCCCAATAGCGAAGAAGAAGCCACAATAAACCTATTAAAAAAAGGGATTAATTGGGTTTAAGGCTGTCTTTAAATAACTTGGCACCTCATCATTTTCTCCTGCAGAGCGCAGATGAAAACTTGTCCCTATGTTTTCTATGTGGCTATGTGTTAAATAACCTTAACACCCCAGCTTCGTGTCCTTTGTGTCTCCGTGTTGAGATTAGGCACCCAATCCACAAATAAACTACTTTATTTCTTCCACCTTAATCTTCCTGTTTTTTACTTCCAATATTATAAAGCACAAAACCCATAAGCAAGAAAAACAATACACCCAATATCTGATAACCATCTTCTCCGAATAGATTTTCAAAGATAGGTTCAATATTTATGCTGCTCAGATTGTCCCTAACAGATGGAATTACCATTAAAATAGCCACAATTACACCCGCAATGGCACCACCAGCCACTAAGCCTGTGGCAAATAAATTACCTGGAGCAATTTCTTCTTCTTCTGCAGTTTTGATCTTGCTCTTTTCCCTCCAGTTAACCAGGCCTTTAATAGCTCCCCCCGCAAAAATCGGAAGGGTAGTAGACAGTGGCAAGTATGCCCCAACCGCAAAAGAAAGTGCATTGATCCCACAAAGTTCAATGGTAATCGCAATAAAAACACCAACCAGAACATATTGCCAATCTAAATTAAATGATAACATTCCCTTGATTAAGGTAGCCATCAAGGTAGCTTGTGGTGCAGCATAGGTTTCCGTCCCAATTGCATGATGAATACCCTGTTTTAACATTTCAGCAGTTGGGGTGTCTAAAATTCTAACGGTTAGGCCAATTACGATTGACGATACAATGGCACCAATAAATAATGCAATCTGTTGATATTTAGGTGTTGCACCAATTAAATATCCTGTTTTCAAATCCTGCGAAGTGGCGCCAGCATTTGCTGCGGCAATACAAATCATTCCGCCAACTACCAATGCCATTGGCTCATATACTTTCCCAGTCCAACCAACTGCTATAAATACCAAACAGGTACCCATAATGGTAGCAATGGTCATTCCTGAAATCGGATTGTTACTAGAGCCAATTAAGCCTACAATTCGACTGGAAACCGTTACGAAAAATGCACCGAATACGATGACCAGTACACCTATCAATAATTTATTGATGATACTGTCACCAGGAATTTGGGGAAGTAAAGCCATCAACAAAATCAGCACCAAACTCCCAATGCCAACAACCTTAATAGATAGGTCGCGCTCTGTACGTTTGGTCTCTGTTCCAGTTTTACTTTCCTTAATCGAACTCAAACTTTCTTTGAATGATGAAATGATGGTCGGAATGGTCTTCAGCAAGGTAATAAAACCACCAGCTGCAACTGCTCCAGCACCAATTTGTTTAACGAATGCCTGATAAATAGCTCTCGGATAATCAGCAAAGGTCTGCGTCATTGGATCCCAGCTTCCAGCACCTCCCGGTTTGGTAATGTCTGCCAATAAACCCAGTTTAACCAACTGTTTTGCAGCAACTAAAGGATCAATTAAGGTAGAAAGCAATGGGATTAAGGCCAGCCAGGCAAGCACACCACCTGCAACTAAAACACCGGCTATCTTTGGACCGATAATATAACCAACCCCCATATATTCTGGCGTAATTTCACCACTGATCTGTGCCGAAGGAAGAAACTTATTTGCTTGTTTGGTTGCCCAGGTTGGTGCTTCTGCAACGACATGAAAAACCTTTTGCATCATGGCATAAACTAAAGAGAAACCCAGTCCCCAAAATGCCGTACGGGCGAAGTTCCCACCTTTTTCTCCAGCTTGTAAAACCGATGCACAAGCCGTTCCCTCCGGATATGGCAGGTTCTCATGCTCTTTTACAATGAGCGACCTGCGTAAGGGAATCATCATTAAGGTACCCAATATCCCTCCCAATATAGCAAGGATGAGAATGGTCATATAGTTGAAGAACATTTCTCCAGAGCTTTCTCCATTTATTCCTGAACTCAGGAAAAGAAATCCTGGAAGCGTAAAAACAACACCTGCCGCAATAGATTCGCCCGCAGAGCCTGTGGTTTGTATAATGTTATTTTCAAGAATGGTAGTTTTGAAGAACTTTTTACCTAAGGTTATGGCTAAAACAGCGATAGGAATAGAGGCTGATACCGTTAAGCCTGCTTTTAATGCAAGATATACTGTTGCAGCACCAAAAATAATCCCCGCAATACAACCCAATAGGATAGATTTAACGGTAAATTCTGCAACATTGCTTTCTGCAGGTACAAAAGGTTTGAATTCTTCCTTGCTCATTATTTTTAGTGTTTAGTCAGGTTAAAATTACGAAAACTTAAACGTTTAGCACAAGAGTCGGATCAAAAACGATGTAAATGTTTTGTACATTTGAAGTTTTATAAACACCTTAATTTGAAGATGAAGAATAAAGCAATTTTTTTAGATAGAGACGGCGTATTAAATCACGAAATTTATGATTACATCTGTAAAGTGGAAGATTTTGAGGTGTTAAAATATCAGATCCCAGTACTAAAGCGATTTTATGACGAAGGGTACATGCTAATTGTCATCACAAATCAGGGAGGCATCGCCTTAAACCGTTATACTGAAGAGATTTTGGCCACTATGCACCAACAATTATTTGAAGCTTTTGAAGCACAGGGCGCGAAAATAACACATGCCTATCATTGTCCACACCACCCAACGGTATCAGAACTATGTCAATGTAGAAAACCACGCTCTGGAATGGTATTGGAAGCAATTGCCACCTATGATATCGATCCTAGCTTATCAGTTATGATAGGAGACAAACCAAGAGATGTGGAAGCCGCAAATGGGGCAGGGGTTAAAGGGATTTTAATAGAACCTGATGAACCATTAATTTACGAAAACATTAAGAATGTGCTGTTAAGTTAATCAGCACATCCCTAATTAATTTAGACTATTGACCATTCCCAAAGGGATGCCCTTGGCACAGACTATGAACCATGAACGTCTTATAACCACTTTGTCCATTGACCATCAGCTATTGACCATTGGCCTATGAATCCAAACCATGAACCCCTATGAATCCAAACCATGATCTATGAACCATCAACCATGAACCCCTACGAATCCAACCCATCAACCACCAACTAATTCGCAAAAGGATCAGTTCCTTTCTTAGCCGCATAAAGACTCTTCAAATGCATTAATGCCTTTTTAAACCTCTCGAAATTTATAGGTTCTGTACGCAGGTATGGAAAGGTAAAAGCATCACCAGGGGTATCAGTTACCTTGCCATTGACACGTTGTTTGGTGATCATTGTTTTGCCACTAAACCTTAGCGCAATCATCCCAACGGCATCTTTATAGCTGTCTTCTTTCATCACTACTTCAGAAATATGGGTAGGATCAAATATGTACTGGAGCTCATCTGCAGTACCATCAGAAAACTTTCTGTTATAAGAAAGGATCACTTTACTAGAATTACTGCCATCAATTCCAAAACCCAAACCAGTAATAATGTAAGTATACTCGTCGTTATAGGTTCGCTGAAGGTCCTCGCATTCTGCAAGTTTTTTGTTTAAATAATTAATAGTTTCATTAGTTGAAAGCTGTGAGAATCCCTTAAAGGATAACAACATCAAAAAGGCAAGCATCAATTTTGTTTTCATGTTTTCTGTTTATGATGTTAAATATAACTATTGTATGTGTTCCAAAAAATACCTAAGATTAAGTATTTTTTGTTCAATATTTAGTAGTTCATTTGTTCAATGGTTCATTCGTTTCATTTGTTCATTAGTCCATACATCCTACGCACACTCGCCATTGACTATCGACCCTTATGAATCCAAACCATGAACCATGAACCATGATCCATCAACTAAAAACCAACAAAAAAAAGCCCCAGATTTCTCTGAGGCTTCTCTATATTTTATTAATGTTAATTAGCTCACTTTCCTAAACACATTGACCTCTGAATCCAAACCATGAACCATGAACCAGTTAACATTAACCATCCAAACCATCAGCTATTGACCTCTGAATCCAGGCCATGAACCATAAACCATGAACTACCAACCAACAAAAAAAAGCCCCAGATTTCTCTGAGGCTTCTCTATATTTTATTAATGTTAATTAGCTCACTTTCCTAAACACATTGACCTCTGAATCCAAACCATGAACCATGAACTATGAACTATGAACTATGAACCATCAACTATTTCCCACTCGCTTTTGCATGGTCAGCCAAAAAAGTAGCCAATCCGCTATCGGTAAGTGGGTGTTTTAATAATGCAGTGATTGCGGCTAAAGGAGCTGTAATTACATCTGCACCTAATTTTGCACAAGCTACAATATGTAATGGACCACGAATAGAAGCAGCTAAAATTTCTGTAGGATAACCGTAATTATCAAATATTAAACGGATATCTTCAATCAATTGTAGACCATCAGTAGAAATATCATCTAAACGACCTAAGAATGGAGATACATAACTAGCGCCTGCTTTGGCAGCCAATAACGCTTGTCCAGCAGAAAAGATTAATGTACAGTTAGTTCTAATTCCTTTTTCGGAGAAATATTTAATTGCTTTAATACCATCTTTAATCATTGGTACTTTAACTACAATTTTAGGGTTTAGTGCAGCTAATGCTTCACCTTCTTTAATAATACCCTCGAAATCTGTAGCAATTACTTCAGCACTAACTTTATCATCAACAATATCACAAATAGCCTTATAATGTGCAATTACGTTCTCATCTCCAGTAATACCTTCCTTGGCCATTAAACTTGGATTGGTTGTTACACCGTCTAAAACGCCTAAATCTTGTGCTTCTTTAATCTGATCCAGATTAGCTGTGTCAATAAAAAATTTCATAATGTAATCCTCAAAAAAGGAAATTAATTTGGTAAGAAGAACCCTGATTAATTTTACATCTCCCCTTCAGGGGGTAAGGGGAAAAAAATGGGCAAGCAACTTTTATCGCACCGCTACAACCTTCTACCCTTGCTGTGTTCCCACCCTGGGGGAGTTCAAAGGGAGCTGATCGTAAAAGACTTGCCCGGCACAAAGGTAGCAAAAGCAGTCATTTTACAAAAAGAAATGTGCGAATTTTTAGATTAAAATATATGGTGTTGATTGCTAGTGTATTATCTTTTGTTATTCTTGTCGATTATTGAATTAGTAAAGCTTTATGGTTCATAGATCATGGTTTATCGCTCCGTTTCATAAGCAAAATGACAAACGTCAAACCTTTCAACCCCTAAATTTAGCTTCATTTAGAGCCTTCCAGCCTTCCAAACTTCCAACTTTCCAACCTTCAACCTTCAAACCTTCCAGCCTTCAACCTTCCAACCCCAACGTAAGATGAACGAAGGATGAACGAAGGATGAACGTAGGATGAACGAAGGATGGTTAAAGAAACATAATTACTAGAATACTTGAAGGTCGTACCAAAACACTTAGCATTAATCTTGAATGGTAACGAATAAACAAGTGAACGAATGAACAACTGAACCAATGAACGATTGAACAACCCACAACTCCGGTTTCGAATTATTTTATTTTGTTTCCGAGCGATTTCTCTACCATTAAATTTGTAGATCATCAATGCCGCATAATTTCAGATCAGCAAACAAAATTGAACATGCAAAGCTTTTTGCAATGGTATGGTCACGATTTGATCCTATTATTTATCCAGCAATTATAAGATCCCTATTAGTCACCTTAACCATCATTTCATCAGTAATTCCAAATAAAACGATGAATTTAGTTGATTTGCTATGCGTAAATAATAGAAAGTTAGATTGTCATTTTGATAACTGAAATCGATGTCAATTATCAAATTGGCAATATATCAGATGAAATATAAACAAAACATATTTATTTTATAAAAATATTACTGATAATGCAATTTTGTCACGGTTTTTATTATCTTAGTGTTTCGCATACACTAACCACAAACCAAATAGAAAGATGATGAACATGTTACTTTTTGTAAGATGTTTCAGAATGTTTCTAAAAACTAAAATGTACACAAATGGAAAGCTTGAATGAACAACAAGGACTATACCGTAAAAGTTTCGAACACGACGCCTGTGGCATCGGCTTCGTTGCGCATGTAAAAGGGCGTAAATCGCACCAAATTATTTCAGATGCCATTACCATTCTTGAAAACCTAGATCACCGTGGAGCCTGCGGGGCCGAACCAAACACGGGTGATGGTGCAGGGATTATGATTCAGGTTCCACATGAATTTCTGTTCGACGAATGTTTAAGGACAGGTTTCAGTTTGCCAGCGTATGGCGATTATGGAGTAGGTCAATTATTCTTGCCCAAAGAAATCCGCGCCCGTGAAGAATGTCGTGAAATTATTTATCGCACCGCAGAAAAACTGGGCTTAGAAGTATTAGGCTTTAGAAAAGTACAGATCGATACCACTGATATCGGCAATATGGCCCTATCCGTTGAGCCAGAAATTGAACAGGTATTCGTAGCAAGACCTTATCATATTGCCGAAGGTGCTGATTTTGAACGCAAACTCTTTGTCCTAAAAACCTATTTAACCAAAACCATCTACAATACCGTTGCAGGTAGTAAGGACGATTTTTATATCGTTTCCTTTTCTTCACGCACCATAATCTATAAAGGTCAGCTTACTTCTTTACAGGTGAGGACTTATTTTACAGAACTAAGTGATAAACGCATGGTTTCGGCCTTTGGATTAGTTCACTCGCGTTTTGCAACCAATACTTTTCCTTCATGGCGTTTGGCACAGCCCTTTAGGTATATTGCCCATAATGGCGAAATCAATACCCTCCAGGGAAACCTGAATTGGTTCAGATCTAGCGTTAAATCTTTTGCATCCCCATATTTCACGCCAGAAGAACTGAGCATGATCCTTCCGGTAATCGATGAAACACAGTCTGATTCAGGTTGTTTGGATAACGTAGTAGAATTATTACTCCACGCCGGACGCTCATTGCCACATGTGCTGATGATGCTAATTCCAGAAGCCTGGGATGGTAATGAAGACATGGACCCAATTAAAAAAGCTTTCTATCAGTTTCATGCTTCTTTAATGGAGCCTTGGGACGGACCAGCAGCAATCGCTTTTACCGATGGTAGATTGATTGGCGCAACTTTAGATCGCAATGGTTTACGCCCATCCCGTTATGTGCTAACAAGTGACGACCGTGTAATCATGGCTTCAGAATCTGGTGCCTTGGCCATTGATCAAAGTACAGTGATAGAGAAAGGACGCTTAACACCAGGCAAAATGTTCGTTGTTGATATGGAGCAGGGCAGGATCATCAGCGATCAGGAGATTAAACAACAGGTTTGCGGACGTAGGCCTTATGCCGATTGGATCAATCAATATCAGATTAAATTAGAAGAGCTCCCTGAGCCAAGGGTAATGTTTACCAATCTGGCCGAAGATTCGATCTTTAAATATCAGCAGGTTTTTGGCTATAGCAGAGAAGATATCGACCTGCTCTTAAAACCGATGGCCATTGAAGGTAAAGAGGCGATAGGATCAATGGGTACCGATACGCCACTGGCGATTTTATCAAAACAACCACAACATTTATCGTCTTACTTTAAACAATTGTTTGCTCAGGTAACCAATCCACCAATCGACCCTATCCGCGAAAAGGTAGTAATGAGCTTGGCTGGTTTCATGGGCAACAATGGTAACCTATTGGAAGAAAATCAGATGCAATGCCATTGCGTGGGGATCAAACATCCGATACTGACGAATTTGGAGCTAGAGAAGTTGCGTAGTATTGATACCGGCTTATTCCAATCTAAAACCCTTCAAATGTATTTTAGAGCAGATGGGAAAGCAGGTACGATGCAAAAGGCATTGGATCGTTTGTGCCGTTATGCTGTTGATGCTGTAGAAGATGGCTTTCAGGTAATTGTACTTTCAGATCGTGCAATAGATTCAGAACATGCGGCAATTCCTTCTTTATTGGCAGTTTCTGCTGTTCATCATCACCTCATTAGAAAAGGTTATCGTGGTGCCGTGGGCATTGTGGTTGAAGCAGGTGATGTTTGGGAAGTTCACCATTTCGCAACCCTGATCGGTTTTGGGGCTACTGCAGTAAATCCTTATTTAGCCTTAGAAACCATTAGAAGATTTGATGCAGAAAGTGGTTTAACCCCAGAGAAATTAATCTACAATTATATTTATGCCGTTAATAATGGCTTGCTGAAGATCTTCTCAAAAATGGGAATCTCTACCCTGCAATCTTATCATGGAGCACAGATTTTTGAAATTCTAGGCATCAATCAACAGGTGGTAAGCACACATTTTACGGGAGCCGTTTCTCGCATCGGCGGATTGGGACTAGATGAGATTGCGCATGAAACATTGATTAAACATCACCGTAGTTTCGGACCAAAAACACAGGCTGAGCAGATTTTAAGCGCTGGTGGAACCTATAAATGGAGAAGACGTGGTGAAAAACACCTCTTCAATCCAGAAACCATTCACTTGCTGCAGAATGCGACAAGAAGAAATGATTTTGCGACCTTTAAACGCTATTCGAAATTAATAAATGAGCAAACCCAACAGGCTTATACCATCCGTGGTTTGCTGGAATTTAATTATAGTAGACCAGCAGTGCCATTGGAAGAAGTAGAATCTATCGAATCTATCTTAAAAAGATTTGCAACTGGTGCGATGTCATTCGGCTCAATTTCTCACGAAGCACACTCTACCTTAGCAATTGCAATGAACCGCATTGGCGGAAAAAGTAATACTGGCGAAGGTGGTGAAGATGAAATGCGCTATGAGAGACTTGAAAACGGTGATTCAATGCGTTCCGCAATCAAACAAATTGCATCAGCACGTTTTGGGGTAACCAGTTATTATTTGACCAATGCAGATGAGCTGCAGATTAAAATGGCACAGGGAGCAAAACCTGGAGAAGGTGGTCAGTTGCCAGGCCATAAAGTAGATGATTGGATTGCAAAAGTTCGTCATGCTACACCTGGAGTAGGCTTAATATCTCCTCCACCTCACCATGATATTTATTCAATTGAAGATTTGGCACAGCTCATTTTCGACTTGAAAAATGCAAATAGAGCCGCTAGAATCAATGTTAAGCTCGTATCTAAAGCTGGTGTAGGTACAATTGCGGCAGGTGTGGCCAAAGCACATGCTGATGTAATTCTGGTTTCTGGATATGATGGTGGTACTGGAGCTTCTCCGTTAACTTCTATCCAACATGCAGGTTTGCCATGGGAATTGGGATTGGCCGAAGCGCATCAAACCTTAGTTAAAAACAGATTAAGAAATAGGGTAGTTGTACAAACTGACGGTCAGTTGAAAACAGGCAGAGACATTGCCATTGCAGCCTTATTGGGCGCTGAAGAATGGGGTGTTGCAACTGCTGCATTAGTTACGTCGGGTTGTATCATGATGCGTAAATGTCATCTCAATACCTGTCCGGTTGGCGTAGCTACGCAAGATCCTGAACTAAGGAAGCTGTTTACAGGAGATGCTGATCACGTAGTAAACCTATTTCATTTCTTAGCAGAAGAACTACGTGAAATCATGGCCGAACTTGGTTTCAGAACGGTAAATGAAATGATCGGACAATCGCAAGTTTTACAAACAAGAGAAGTTAGCGATGCCGATTGGAAATTGAAATATGTGAATTTGGCACCAATCCTATACAAAGAACCAGATCATGGACTACCGCTGTTCCAAACAGAATTCCAAGATCATGGATTGGAAAGTGTACTTGATCATCAGTTGATTGAAAAAGCACAACCTGCAATTTTATATAATGAACCTGTATTTGCCAATTTTGAAGTCAAAAACACTGATAGAGCATTGGGAACGATGCTTTCTAATGAGGTTTCGAAGGTGCATAAAGGTGGTGGATTAGCTCCTGATACAATTAACTTTAAATTTCATGGTTCTGCCGGACAAAGCTTTGGAGCTTTTGCTGCCAAAGGTTTAACACTCTCATTAGAAGGTGAAGGAAATGATTATGTGGGTAAAGGTCTATCAGGTGCTAAGTTGGTGATCTATCCATTTGGTAACATCAACTATGTACCAGAACAAAATATTATTATCGGTAACGTGGCATTATATGGTGCAACATCTGGCGAGCTCTATGTAAGAGGTAAAGCGGGAGAACGTTTTGCGGTAAGAAATTCTGGAGCCACTGCTGTTGTAGAGGGCGTTGGCGACCATGGTTGTGAATACATGACAGGAGGTGAGGTCCTAGTAATTGGAGATACTGGAAGTAATTTCGCCGCCGGAATGAGTGGTGGTATTGCCTGGATCTACGATGTAAGCGGAACCTTTGCCAAAAAATGTAATCCAGAAATGGTAGATCTCGATCCGCTTCAGGCCGAAGATGAAGAAAGAATTATTGTATTATTAAAAAACCACATTAGATTAACGAATAGTAGAGTTGCCGAATTTATATTAAGCGATTGGGAAGCACAATCACAACATTTTGTAAAAGTATTTCCTAAGGAGTACAAAGCAGTTTTATTACAACGTCAACAAGTTAAAATCAATTAAGCATGGGAAAAGTGACAGGATTTTTTGAATACGAAAGAGTTTCGCCTTCAAGACAAGAACCAACAGAGCGTTTACAACATTATAATGAGTTTTTGCATCCGCTACCTGCCGATCAATTGAATAGACAAGCTGCACGTTGCATGGATTGTGGCGTTCCATTTTGCCAATCAGGTTGCCCATTAGGGAATGTGATCCCAGAATTTAATGACGCTGTTTATAAAGGAGAATGGTTAAATGCGGCAGAGATTTTATTAAGTACAAATAACTTTCCGGAATTTACCGGAAGAATTTGCCCTGCACCATGTGAAAGCGCATGTGTATTAGGGATTAATAAATCGCCGGTTTCTATAGAAGAGATAGAAAAACATATTATTGAAATTGCATTTGATAAAGGATACATCAAAGCGAATGCACCGTTAATTAGAACTGGGAAAAAAGTTGCGGTCATTGGCTCTGGACCTGCAGGTTTAGCTGCTGCTGCACAATTGAACAAAGCTGGTCATGAAGTGGTCGTTTTTGAACGTGACGATGTACCAGGAGGATTATTGCGTTACGGAATCCCTGATTTTAAGTTACAAAAGGATGTTGTAACACGAAGAATTGACCTGATGGTTGAGGAAGGCATCGTTTTTAAATGTAATGCCAATGTAGGTGAAAACGTAGAGTTGAGTACACTTTTAAGAGATTATCAAGCCATAGTTTTAGCTGGTGGTTCTACTATTCCACGCGATCTGAACTTGCCAGGAAGAGAATTGGAAGGTATTCATTTTGCAATGGATTTCTTAAAACAGCAGAATAAACGGGTGGGTGGCAGAGAAGTTATCGGTAAAGAGCTTAAGGCAACAGGTAAAAATGTAATCGTAATTGGCGGTGGTGATACTGGTTCAGACTGTATTGGTACGTCAAATCGCCATGGTGCTAAATCTGTAACGCAATTTGAGATTATGCCTATGCCACCTCAAAGTAGAACAGAGCACATGCCATGGCCACAATACCCAATGTTGTTGAAAGTTACTTCATCGCATGAAGAGGGTGCAAGCCGTAATTGGGCGGTGAATACACAAAAGTTCAATGCTGATGAAAATGGCAATTTGAAATCGTTAAGCGTGATCGAAGTACAGTGGGAAATTGATGCGAATGGTAGGGCATTGGGCTTTAAGGAAATCCCTGGTACAGAAAAAGAATACCCTTGCGAATTGGTCTTATTGGCCATGGGTTTCTTGCATCCGCAAAAAGAAGGCTTGTTAGAGAAACTTGGTGTAGAACTTGATGTACGTGGCAATGTAAAAGCTACTGAAGGATTATATCAAACAAATATCCCTAAGGTTTTTGCAGCTGGAGATATGAGAAGGGGACAATCATTAGTGGTTTGGGCAATTTCTGAAGGCAGGGAAACTGCCCGTAAAGTTGATGAATATTTAATGGGCTATAGTAAATTACCGTCGAAAGATGCAGTAGCTTACGCATAGCTAATCATACCATTGATAGGTGCCATCTCTTAAGGTCTCTTGATCTTAAAAGGTGGCATTTTTGTTTCCAATAAATTGTTATTTGTAGTTATTTGCGCTAATATGATTAAGTTAGCGTAAAATAATTAGAAATGTATAAGTATCTCTCTGTAATATTCCTTGCTTTTTTAACTCAAACAGCTGTTGCCCAAAATCATAAGGCAGTTGTTATTCCATTCGAGCTTACTGCTTTTAATAATATTTCGATTAAAGCAATTGTGAACGGTAGAGATACGGTGCAGCTCATGTTCCATACTGCGGCCAATTCCCTTACTTTAACTGAAGAGGCTACAAAAAGAATCAAGAACTTGGTTTTTAGCAGTACTGATAGTGTAAAAAGCTGGGGAGGAAATGGAAATGCGGCTCGTTTCAGTAAAAGTAATAACCTTCAGATTGGCAGTTTGAAATGGGAAAACATTCCGATCTGGGAAAACAAAAACTCTGGTCCAGAAACTGATGGTAAGTTTGGATTAGAGTTATTTACGGATAAAATAATCGAAATAGATTTTGATAAAAAGGTAATCGTCCTGCATACTAAAATGCCTGCAAAAGCTTCAAAATATGAACAGCTAAAGCTAACTTTTGAAGATGATATGATGTTTTTAACAGCAAAGGCTGAGATTGGAACTAATGTTCTTTCAAATCAATATCTATTACATTCTGGATATTCTGGAGCTGTTTTATTTGATGATGAATTTACTGCTAAAAATAAAATTGACGGTCAGTTAAAAGTTATCGACGAAAAGCAATTGAAAGATTCTTATGGTAATGTGCTTAAAACGAAAAAAGCAATCCTGCCAGCTTTTAATATTGGAAAAGTAAAACTGTCGAATGTATCTATTGGGTTTTTTACCGGTGCAATCGGCCGACAAAAAATGAGCATCATTGGTGGTGACTTACTGAAGAGATTCAATATTATTATTGATGCCAATAGAACCAATATCTATTTGAAACCGAATAAATTGATGGGTGAAGCTTTTTGGAATGGCTAAAGAGTCGGAAAATCCCTGCCAAAGGCATCCCTGTGGGCAATGTTATTATTATTTAAGAAAAGTTTCGCTTGATTACATGCCTTGTCATCATAAGTTTGTAGAGAGGTATTTGGTATTGCCTGACGGAATATAATTTTGTCCTCTGATTTTAATTTTGTCATCCCGACGAAGGAGGGATCTGCAAGTAGAAGTCAATTTGTAGATGCTTCACTACATTCTGCATGACAAATGAAACTCCACGTTCTGCATGACAAAATGCTCATGGAAGGCGCTGGGTTCTGCATGAAAACTTTTACTTTGTATATGCTGAATAAACGGTTGTCATCGTAATTTTCACCATTCCGAAGAATGAGGAATCTATAGAGTAGAGTCCATTCTCTCCTTGTCGGCTGGAGTTATAGTTTAAAATTGGATACATAATTTAAAAATCGAGATTCTAACCTTTGAATTAAATCTAACCTTCCTGAAAACAGCAAATCTATGTTTTATATGTGCCTATGTGGTAAAACCTAACGCATGCCCCAAAATCTGTGCATCTGTGGCAAAACCTTAAAACCCAACTTTGTGTCCTTTGTACTAAATCTAGCCTCCCTGCAACCAACAAACCTATGTTTGCTATGTGCCTATGTGGTAAAACCTAACCCGCGCCCCAAAATCTCTTAATCTGTGGCAAACCATTTAAGGCGATAGATCTGTGCATCTCCTATGTTTGTTGTTATAACTAAAAACAATAAATTAGGTTTGCTTTAGTGAGAAGAATGGGAGCAGAAGTGCAATCAAACATCCAATCAGGTATGTACTGCCACAGATACAGCCCCATGCTTTTTGCCTTTTGGAGTCTGAACAGAATGTAGGGAATACTGCAGCGCATTATATCCAGAATATCCAATCAGGAGACAAGACGGAGAAGGGTTTTCACTTGAGCAGAACAAACCCAACAAAAAGATG
>Ga0247810_10000157_pt1 | contig 110323 bp, 118 predicted proteins | sample UWRJL119311C1_FD_179918 | JGI IMG/M metagenome (GOLD analysis project Ga0247810, IMG submission 179918) | Plant litter microbial communities from Arlington Agricultural Research Station in Wisconsin, United States - UWRJ-L119-311C-1 | ecosystem: Environmental > Terrestrial > Plant litter >... | reverse complement strand
ACGATGTTCCCCCGAGCCCCTCCAACACCACCACACCCACACCCACACCCACACCACACACCACACACCCAAGACCACACGACTCTGCCGGAGGTATAAATCGCAGCACCCACGCAAAGAAACGCAAGAAATAAGGCGATGGTCTCGTCACCGTTGGAAAGGCGTGCCTCGGTTCGCATATGCCCGTGGGACGTACGCCAGCCAGCAATTAGTGCTCCTGTCGAACGTCCGGCTCGACATATTACTATACACTACCACTATCTGACCGGTACATCCCATGCCGTATCACCCCACCGGAATCTAGTTTCTCCTGCACAGACTTGATATGCTGCAGATCATCGCCAATTATCGGCTGCTGAAACACCGTGATTCCGGCTCACGTAGGCACTTCCCCGGTTGTTGCGCTGACAGCCCTCCCCCTTGCGAACCTGGAAACCTTTATACCCGAAATCGTAAGTCTTGGGGTTATCTTATGTTTGATCGGGAAATATCATTTGTGGCTTTCTAGGAGGCGCCTTGCACTCCACGACCACCACCATCGTTCATTATGCCTTTTTGGCAATACTCAATCTTAGGGCCATTGCCGAACGTTATGTGTCAAATTTAAGCGGAAGGGCCACCCTGGGAGGTGAATACGATAGGCACGACAGTGCACGAGTCTGTGATGATCTCAAGCCTGAGCCCACGACTCTATTGCCGTATTGCCGCGTCTTCCTGCAAGAGAATGGAAGCATTCGTGGATGTTGGTTGCGTGGTCAGTAGTCTCGTTCCTCCCTCAAAACATGCGCTGTTCTGTTTGATCCACCTCCTGTGCCTGATGGACATCTCATCGAGATCAGCTCTAGACGCGACCTGTATTTAGAAACTGCATGTTCATATCACATACATCCCTTATACATGTTTGATCCGCTCAGCTCGCCCTGGCTCACGCCCGTGCGCTGCAAAACAAAAATCCCCTTCCGCATTCATGCCCCTTGTGGGCTTTGCTGGAATGTTACGTCGTACCTCCACCACTCTTCACCTCCCTCTCCGTACAGACAGTGGGGTGTCATACAGTACCTCGTCGTCCCCTACACTCCAACTTACTTTACTGCAACGAGCCTAAATGCCCTGCAGCCCAGTACCCAGCACCTTGGATGACAGTTTAAGAGCATCTCCACAACCCCAGCGCGATTGAGATTCGATCTTCATTTCCAATATGGCAAGTTCCGTGTTTTGTAGATCTCAAAGATGAAGCCATGTGGTGGATGATCTTGCTAATATCCGTCACGCCTGAAGCATAGATGAATCTTAGATGCAAACATGGCACGTTACGCAATATTGAGATCTTGGGAAACCAAGGCACAGAAGCTCCGCCGTACCTCCTGCAATGTGAACAGACTTTTTGTCACAGGAGAAGAATCCTCTCATTACTTGGAACCCACCACCAACCACCAGAAAACGATGGTACCTCTCCACTATTGTCACCTATATCGCAAGAAACTCAAGGGATGATCCAATCATATTCGCCAGTTTCCAAGCCTCAATAAGCGGGCAGAGGCGGCTAACATGGAATATGATTTTTGATATGTGATATAATTAAAGAGAGACTGGCCGCACACATTTTCATCCTTACGCTTTTACGTCCTCACGGCACGTTCTCCTCTTACCTATCATTTAATACCCTTCTAGAAACGAGACCGTCATATCATTTTTCCTCTGGAAGAAAGGATTCGTCGTGGCTTCACTAACATATGCATGTATGAGTTTGACCACGAATTGACCTCGTGGCAATATCGTGGCATGGCGTTCTCATGTCTCATATGTGTGTTCTCTATGAGGCATTTTTCTTCTTCGCTTCGCCTACTAAGCAAAGTAAACACAACCGAGCTCCAATCATAGATCCCATCCAGAGTCGCCGACACGGCTCAAACATGGCAAACCTTCGTGTTCCGGTCTAAATTTGTATGGTGTGTAACCATGCTCGGTTATTTATTTGTTTATTTATTTTATTTTTGATTAACTACTTCGCTATGATAACAGCCGGCGGCTACCAGGAATCTCTTTCTTTTGGGAACCCTAAAAAACAACAGGCATGTGATACTTATGCTTAATCGAAGTCGTTGCTTATTAGGCGGGTACCGTTTCCCAAAAATTTAGGTAACGGAGGGAAAAAAGTAACACCACAATGCAAAAGGGTTTTGTCAGTCTGAGATATATATGTGGCGTCTGAGTTTTCCATTGATTTTACAAGTTTGGGTCCTTCTGGCAATTTTTTCCATATCGATTTTGACTTCACCCGACATTGCAAAAACACATTCTGCGTCCCACGCCGAGCTGCTGAGATCTCAAAGGACACCTTCCTTGCGTTGCATAACATTGGTTCTATCTGCAGGTTTCAAAACTGACCCAAATCGCTAGCGATTCCTTGGTTACTCGTCACCTCTCCTACTCCTTGGGCGAGTCCGTGTAAATCAGGTCGTGGAACACTTCTATTTGCCGGGCGCTCAGGTCGCGCAGCTTTCCAAGATTTCGGTTGAGGCCGATCTAGATTACAAGATCGAGTATCCATGGATATCCGTCGACGATTTTTGGGCCGAGAGACATGTTTTTCGTTGCCCTTTTAGCGAATGTACTTTCTCAATCTTAAAAAAGCGCTGTTCACAGACCAGATACAGTATAGTCCAAACCAAAATATCTACACATTGGGCCGAGGTGTTAGTGAGTTGAGAGAAACATACCTGAAGCGGACCTCTTTCTCTCTACTTCCTATCGTAGTGATCCAGTTTTCTCCATCTTCGACAGTGTTTACCTTTCCTGGACAAGTGTCGCTGGGGGGTCCTCTCTTTCCACTTCATAGTCTAGTCAGTTGCGAGCAAACAGGACGCAAGCACATCGCAGCTCTTTGGTCAACTTTCGATCACGATGACCTGGAAACTCCATGCTAAGGCCTTTAGTCCCTTTCGTCCCGCTTTCTCTAGTTGACCTGTCGTTCCTTGGGGGGCAGCAGGATCTTACCGTCGTCGAGATCGATAACCTCCTTGACTTAACCTTATTGTCACTACCTCTGCGGGTCTGGTAGAGCTCGAAAGTACGGTGTGCCCACGCTGGCATGCAGGAAAGAGCTCGCACCGACTGCCTTTCCTAGAGGTTGGTTTTCTGGGTCTATCTTTAACACGACTAGCTTAGGGACTTCGCAGCGATGGAGTCCATGCGAGTAGAGTGACGATTTGCTCAAGAAATGAGCTGCTGGTTTCAGTTTCTGGCCACGCACCCAAAGCCTCTTCTGTGTGACTAGTCAGCCCGTATGGCATGTTTTCCTCAAGTAAAGATGGAGTCAATGGTAGCAATAAGACCGCGGTCCGCCTTAGCTCGAATTGCGAATAATCTTATGCTTTCAGACGCTTTCTTGCTAGCTGGTCATCGTCGAAAGGCAATGCCGTGGGCCTGTCCGGGAAGATGCAGTTGGACTTGTTTCCGTGGACAGACTTGTGATCGAGCCTGGTTCTGATAACGAAACGCTATCCATGATCTCTGACACGATAAGAGCTTCGAAAGGTTCACAAAGCCGCTCTGATTCCTGAATATCTTCAGCTTTACCACTCGACCATCGGTCACCAGTTCACAAGTCTTTTACGCGATGCTCTATACTCCTAGATTGCCCTTCCCCTCAAGATAATCAAGTGACGGCATGCAGAACATTTGATTATAGGATACAAATCTTGGTCTGCCACGCCTCAGCGGCCGGCTTCTTTGTTAATGTTTTGATATTCTGGAGCACACTTAATCGTAATACGTTGAGGGTATTGACGTTTACTCCGCATCAAGCAGAGCATTCAGAAGCACTCGGGGGGTTGCCAAATGGCATCGACCTGGAGGGCCTTGTGAGACATACCTGTGGGTGCTGTTGTGCTTGTTGTGGTGTATGTCTAAGAGGAAGAAAGACAGGTTCGCACATCTGATTCTTCAAGCGGTTGAAGGTTAAATAGCAACCAGTCTGCAGGCCCCTTTAATGAAATAGAAGACATTTTGTGGTGTCAGAGGCTGCGATATAAATAAGTCATGTATTTAATCTGAGAGAAGTTGATGTTCATTATTGCTCTTGTATTCTGTTCACATTTCATTTCGCAGATATTTTACGCAGGTATTCTAAAGCTCCTCGTCAACATTGACAGTAACAATAGTGGAAGGCTATCAGCTGTGGAAGGAACAACGGTCAGGATTTATAGAATAGTATTAAATTTCAAAGTCATGTTTGAGCCATTCCTATTTCCTACACTGGCCCCCGTATGGAGTTCTGCAGACCACATCCATGAAGAACAGCCACGTATAGCATCTCCTCTTCCTTAGCCGCAAGTTGCCTCATGAATAGAAAAAAAAATACATTAACAGTAACCAACGCATTAGAAGCAATAGATAGAATAGCTGATCTTTCTGCACTCGATTTGCATAATGTTCACTCATTCTTCGGATACTCAATTGGACTTGAACCTCTTCCTAGGAGCATAAACATCAAGGAGTTAGTATGTGCAGGTTCATAATGCGGTATATTACAGTCTCCAAGTGATGATCTGCCCAAGTTACTTCACGACAATAAAAGAGTTCTTCTGAAGTGATATACACGATGGTGTCGTGGCTGCGTAACAGCAGCTTTCTTGACTCGTGGCATGTTGGGAGTCAGGAAGGATTCTCAGGCACTTCCAGAAGCGTAAGCAAGGCACCTGCCTTATACTATCGCACTCTCGTGGTATGCCACAGGTAGACTCTGGCTTTTGCTGCAGGTTGGTTGGGATTGCTGTTGATGTGGAGGAGAACATTCCCCTCGAACACTTGCAGGCCTGTTACGTTGCTGAGTTTACGATACGATGAGCGTCAAGGAGTTAGTTACATAGCAGGTAGGGTGATGTAATGCGACGAACCAGTTACGGTGTGCCCGAAGTTCAGACAGTCAAGGACGCGTTTTCAAATCTTTCCGTTGTTTGCTTGAGTTAAAAATTGAAACCGTTAACTAAATGACTTTTCATAATTCCCAGTCCATAATAAATGGGCAGGAACTATTTGAGCATGGTGTTACGATCATCACAACACCCTCGTATATTTCCTCCAACCTGCTCCATTTCCTCACAGCGTAATGGGATGAGTCTCCAAGCTACATTTCCCAACCTCGTCTTTCTTACATAGTTCCCATGGCCCAGGCATAGCAAGTAGCCACTACTGCAAGGCACTTCTTTCTCTGTAGAGTAGTTTTCCCATGACGACAGGGGGAAAATCAATCTTGAAAGCAAGACTCAGTTGAGTTTCCTCACAACAGGTAGCTGCCAGGTCTAGGGGGCGGTCTGATGTTGCAGCTTGGCTCTTTTCGTTTAGTAGAAAGGGGAAGCTTAAACACTTAAACACGGCAGATGGAAGGCAGAGCGAGTCATGAAGTTATTGATCTTTTCCCACGAGGTAGTCGCATGGAGATCATTCTTCTTTCATCTAGCCGCTTACAGTATTCGTAAAGAGGTCGAAGCTTTTTGGACTTAGGTGGAATGAGAATGCTGTTGACTCGTGAGGGGAAGTTTCTAAAAGATATCAACCTAATTTGGTCTATTTATCTCCAATTTCAATACACGGCTCACTCTTCTAACCGCTATCGTAGTCTGACATGAGATGAGCTATATGGATCAGTAAAGTAGGTGAAAGTTTAGCACAGCTTTAGGTTCTCTCGCAATCCCATTATACAGTCAAGTGCTAATATAAAAACTGCGAATTCCAACGATATATCATCGAACCTTTGGACAGGTTATTTTATTTATTTCGTCTGCGTGCAAACATTTCTTTTAATCAAGCTTCTTTGCAAAGCTGTTCCAGTTATCCAGAGGTGCCTCGTGCTCAACCTTCTTCCAGATAGCGTCGACTCTCTTCGCAATCTCTTCCTCAAGCGGACCAGCTTCAATTGCCAACAAAGTCTCCTCCAACTGCGCAAGCTTGCTCGCTCCAATGATTAGTGCATCTCCATGCTCCTTCTTCAGCACACTATGGAATGTAGTCCAGCGATATGCTAATGCCGCCTTCGAAACACCTGCATCACTCGCAATCACTCCTGAGCATAACAGGTCAGCAACAAATTTCCCGAGGATCCGAATGTCTTTAAAAGAAAAACCATACCCCATTCCTCTAATGCAGCCAATAAACTCTCTCCCCCATACATCTCCTTGTACATAGCTCCAGACCTAGCATTAGGTCCGAAACGAGACCCTTCTTCCACACCAGGTGTTTTGACCAAAAACCCACCAGCAATGGGAGAGTAAGCATAGAAGCTGATATTCAACTTGCGGAGCAGCGGAAATAAGTCCGTTTCAATGTGACGAGATATGGCATTGTAATTCCCCTGGAAGACCGTCGGGAGAATTGAATTTGCAGCTAGTTGTATATCATATATCTTCTGTACATCACTGGGCCGGAAGTTTGAGATGCCAAACTGTAGAGCTGTGAGTTCGATAACAAGTCTATTTCAAAAGGGGACAATACTTACTCGCTTGAACTTTCCGGCAGCATAGATTTCTTGAATCGCAGAAAGAGTCTCTTCAAGCGGAACACTTGGATCAGGAGAATGCAGATAATAAATATCAACCTACCACAACCAATTAATATATTCCACAACCAGCTGTCGCAAAACCCACGCTATTGACACCCAGGTCTCGTAGGCTCTTTACAATTCCATCTAAGACGCTCTGTTTGGCTAACGTGCCAGCTTTGAATCCAGGCGCTTTGGTAGAAATGGTGAATCTTTTAGCTGCCTCGACTTTTCCGAGGATTTCCTCGCTCTCTGGCTACTTCATGTTAGCCTTGTGCTTTTGCACACCTGGTAGAGTTTACTTCCATAAATATAGGCGGTGTCAATCTCCTTCACGTCATGCTTCTCGAGCATATCAAGCATGTCATTCAATACCTCCGTACTTAAGTGAAAAGCGCCAGCAGTTCCAAAGGATATCGTGGGGTATTGATTGCGTCATACTTAATGCCAGGGGATGTTTTCTCTCTCGAATCTACGAACGCGGCGTAACAAGCTTCAGAGTTTTGCCGAAGCTTAGATTTATGGGTTGTGTAGATTGAAAGAATGAGACCTGGGCGAAGCTCTACATGACTACATCATAGGCTTAGCATACGTAATTCGGTACTGGTGAGTCACTGTTCAAAGACGTGAGTATTGAAAGAGCGGAGTGAAATCTATTGGTCTCCTCGTATGTAACTGAACCGAGGTGGTTGAGAATCGAGAAAGAAAACAAGTAAGTACACTACTGCGCCATACACTTTCCAATCATTGTCAGGACAAAGGCCTACAACATTCTGAAAGATGAGTTTGTACTATGGGTTTAAATCACTGACTAAGCCGTGGTTTCTATTAATCAAACACACATTGAGCACATCAGTAGAAGAAACCAAGAAATGTGTTCAACTTTTTATTCCATACCTCCAAGACCTAGAAGATTCCTTTGCTCCATTAACCCCAAACCTAAAAAGGGGTATTGCTTAGCAACGCGATAGATATGATACAATATTAAATCCCCTATTTCCACCTGATGACTTCCTCAAATCCATGCATATGGATTTAATCTCTTATAAAATGATACTTCCCGTTTGTAAACGCCAACGCTCATGAACTTGCTCCCCTACTGGAAGATATGTGAGACATGAATCTTGACAGGCTTCGACAAGTCTCATCAAGCCCCAGAAACCTCGAAGAGCCTTGAATATCTGACATGCGTCAGTTTCGCTCAATGGTTTCATCCCATCCGTGGCTACCCCGGCCATGACACAACTCCGGGAGCTGTACTGTATCCTTCTCTATTGATCAAGCGTTTCAAGCCGGATTTCCTTTTTGTCGTTTCCCACCCATTCTGGGACTGGGCTTGACTCCTGCTTTCGTCTGTGTCCCGTTTACATGATTTTCCTCTTCTGCTTTCACCGTACTTGGCCGTCTTCTCTTATTGCTATTGTTTGGACTGGTGTTTGCGCTTGGACCACTGGAGCTAGTACCATGCTGGCTCTGTTGTAATTGCATTCCTGGTGCTTGGGCTGGGCTACCCATATGAGGCGATCCATCGGGAAGTTGGAGATGCGCTGCAGCTGGAGATGCGCCCATTGGAAAGTTAACCATACCAGGAGTACGTGGGCCAGAGAGGTTCTTTTGTTGTGCATTTGGATTATTGTTTTGAGCTACGCTCGCAACATATTGGTCAAGCGCGGACTGTGGTTTTAACGAGCTATTTGCATGCGAATATTCAAAAAGTGGATTCATGTGACCCATAACCTCAACAAGCTGAACAACCGTCAGTAACACAGATTAAGAATAAAGTTGGGAAGATCTATACCTCAAGAAATCGGAATACAGCTGGAGTGATTCCCATATTTGGCTTGACTTTTGACTGCAGAAGATCTATATCAGGCGGAGGTTGTGCTGGTGACTTCAAATTTTTGGCCTTCTTTTTGTTCATTTCGGGGGATTGTTTACCATCAGGTAACGCGTTCAAATTCTTCCACTCCTTTCCCCATTCATGTAATGGCCGCGCGGATTCAATAACGGAATTTCGGGGAAGATATTCCTCGTGACTACTTGTAACGAATTCAAGAAGCTCGATCTTCTGGTCTGAATCAAAATGAGCCTTCAAAGTACCGTTTGCGACAAGCTAGATCGTTAGCTACTTTTCCTCTCATGCTTTATCAATAAGAACTTACCTGAGCGCCTGTGTCAAACCAATATACAAAACTAGCTTTCGGGCTCTCAATATAGTGACCGTTATTCGGCAACTCCTTCTCAGTGCCTCTTTCAACAATCATCTGCATGGTTTTGATACCGCTTTCAAAGTGGGTATTGTAGTATCTCGGCAGAGCAGGGAAAGTTACTTCATATTGCTTGTTGGATGGTGCATCATCCGCAACCCAGACAGTATGTCGTAAAACGCCTTTTGGGGAAAAGAATTGATTTACAAATTTGGACCAGTACTCAAGGTCGTCTCGTTGCTTGGCTCCCTGTGCAGCGCTACGTTGGAAACCATTGGCCATGTATGATTCTAATGGTTTAGAGCTTACTCCAAAACTACTTAGACTGTCGCCAAAGAGCATTAGTTTCATCAAACATTGACCTTTAAACTTATCATTTTGTCGTTGCTGCTGTTGTTGCTGCTGCTGCTGCTGCTGCTGTTGAGCTTGTTGTTGCATCATTGCTGTTGCCTGCGCTTGGTGCTGCTGTTGTTGCTGTTGAGCTTGTTGCATATTTGCTTGAACAGCAGGAGCTTGGGGGCCGGCTGGTGGAGCTTGTGGAGTTGCCTGTGCAGGTTGGGATGGTTGTCCTGGTGGCTGAGGTTGGCTTTGCTGCGCTGCAGCAGCGGCGGCTGCTTGTTGGGCTGCTGCAGCCTGTGCCTGGTGATGTTGTTGTTGAGCTTGTTGTTGTTGCTGCTGCTGTTGTGCTAGTTGAGCTTGCTGCATCTGCATTTGTGGATTCATTTGTCCTGTGTTGTTTCCTCCTTGAGCGTTCGCTTGTTGCATAGCCATTTGTTGCATGAGTTGCTGTTGCTGTTGCTATTTAAATGATTAGCGTACGCCGAACTATAAACTAAAGCCTACTTACTTGATGCTGCTGTTCTAGACTTTGCTGTTGGTGTGCCTGCTGCTGGGCTTGTGCCTGGGCTTGTTGAAGATGCTGAGGTAAATTGACTGGTCGTGCCATGGTAGTCCCACGCATATTCGCATATTGAGCCGCTTGCACTGGGGTCATATTCATCCCATTTGGCATCATCCCTCCAGGCATATTTCCGCTATATTGTTGAGCCATCATCGCCTGGCGCTGCGCTTGAGCCTGGCGTTGTTGATGCAGCTGCATCTGCTGTTGCTGGTGCTGCATCTGTTGTTGAAGTTGGGGATTGTTTTGGACTATATTTAGACGGTCGGTCAGCTTCGGCTCGTTAAATGCAAAAAATACGAAAGTGCGACATCTTGCAGGAACTTTTATGAGAACTTACAGGCCATTTGTTGTTGCTGTTGATACAATTGCGCTTGTTGCGCTGCTCCCGGATTTAAATGTTGCAACGCATGCGCACTCGGCCCTCCAGCTCCTGGTGGCATGCCGCCCATCAGGGCACCAGCCTGACTAACCTGAGGTCCGCCAGGACCTGATACTCCCATGTGCATTTGCGGTACCATGCCTGGCTGTCCTGGCATTTGTTGACCTTGATTATGAGGCATTCCAGCCATAGGATGAGCTCCAGGTACACCTGGATGGCCTTGAATCCCCCCTGGATATGGTGAATGCTGTTGTGCCAAACTCATCATTCTGCTTTTGAATCTCGACTATCCACCTTGTGGATATCGACATACACAAGTCCTGCGCCTGACATGCGCGTTAAAGGGTGAGCCTGGCCGTCTCCTGGCTCCAACGTCTCTGAGCTCCCTTGCCTATTGAACGGAACTCGTTTCTAGAATTACCAAGTATCGCCCGTCTTTGAAGCTTAATCTCTGCTGGTGGAGAGTCGTAGTGGTCTGGTAGCGCGACAGTGGTGTCTGTATCGAACCAGCCACCTTAAGGGTTTTAAATCTCGAGGTTTGGTTTGCAAAAGCCGACACAGAAAAGTTACGCGCGTCGTAGTTCCTTTAAAGCCGTCGAGGAAGTAATCCTTGAGATACGATGGCGGCAGCTGCAACCAAAGATTGTGCTGTAAAACGCTCACCACTCGTCGCGAGACTAAACCAACAGATACGATAGGAAATCGGTGAGGCGACTGGTAAAGATTTGGTGGACCTAACTGCCTCGCGCATTCAAGTTTTTGTTGTTGAGGAGTTGAGGATAAGGAGAGCAGCTACTTGGGGTTGATGGGTGTGTGGTGGTGATAGGATTGATGCGATGGGTGGGTTAAGCCCTGTTGATGGACGGATATCGCGCAACTGAAGCCAAAACTGGAGAAGTAGCAAAGGTTTGATATAACGACACGCAGCGAAACGATGGTTGAGCAAATTGGACAATTGGTGAGGGATGAATTAGCGCAACTAGAAATGTCGCAAACGTGAGGCGAAGTGAAGCTATTCGCACATCACTTATGAGTGATCAGAGCAGAGGTAGCGTTGGCGGACCAGGACGGACCTGCAAAATCGGGGGAACCGAAAGGATCGATGCCACATTTGGCGGAAGGATCATCGTGTTGGCATTGCAGCCACATATATCAGGACCCAAGGCAAACATGGGGGGTTCACGTGATTCCAAATTTGCGCTTGACTTTTAGCGCTATACTAAATATGCACTAAGTCATGGAGCCTCCGTCTCCTCATAAATATTTTCTCTTCACAGAATTCTTTCCTTTCTGGCAACTACACCAAGCTCTACTACTTTCATATGCGTTGCAAGCACTCCGAGCTTTAAAAGCTCACATGTTTTGGCGATAGGCTATTCTCCTATGTTGTAACGCGAACCTGTTTTCGTCTACTATGTTCTATTCAAAAACTAATTGATGGAACTTACTTGACCATCTCGAAGCTTCGGAGCTTTGGATACGTACAGTCTCACTCTCCTTAGGACCAACATCGGATTTAGCTTTCAAAGAGCCATCGGGCTGCAGTGGTATGTTTCATGTTCCATTTCAAAGCTCAATCTTATTCCTATATCTTATGATGACAACAAATGATACTTCTTTCCATACTGCATTCGACCATGACGAAGTCAACCTTTCCGGGAGGCAGATACGTCTGTTTCTTGTTACTTGCCGGTACACTTGTCTGAAGAACTATAGCAAACTTGCTTTTGACTGTTTATCATATCAATACAACCTTTTGCTAACTTCTCAAAGCTTCCTTTTGAAGACAGATAATCCAACCGCCTAGGATATGTGCTTTGCCATTGCCTCACATTATACTGCTTCGAACACCTCCACATACACATCAGGTCATTGCTGCGCATGTGTCATTTTCAACCTCAATCCTCTTTATGACAGGAGGAACATACCATTCACAGAGGATGACCTATCTCTCTGGCGAATTTATTAATTCAGTTTATGTTTACCATGATTTGAATAAGGTATAAGTACTATATTTTCTTGCGCTTAGTGGCTATTGTCAGTAGATTCCAAGGGCTATTGAAGTCTCAATAAGCTGTTCGCATAATCAATTCCTACCAGCGACTAATAAATTTTGGCTTGGAACTAAAGAGCTGGCAACAAACAATGAAAATATTTTACACAGCTCTTGAATAATTTTGTTAGACCTTTGTTGTACTTGAATGATGATCCTGCTCACCATCTCTCTTGGTAATGTGAATTACCTGTGAACAACCTCGCTCTCATCTAGCATCTACCTTCACAGCCCTACTGTAGAGTATACTATTGTGAGTTGACCAACCTGTAATATGTGGTAAGTCTAGAAAGTTAGTTAAGAATAGTATTTCACAAACTTTCCTCATGACGCTTTGTTGTCCTAAGCACTGGTATATATTTCGACTAAATTCAAATGCAGTATTCTAAGTAGACTAACCTACTCAAATAAATGTTTCATTTTGTCTTTGTTAATAAAAGCCGAATTATAATCCTAAAGTGAACTGGCACTTAATGTGGGTAAACCAAAGTAGCAGATTGGAACAATGAAATGACTTGGGGAGATGGACACTCATGTTTCATTAAGCTTTCTAGTTCAATCGAACCCTATGGAATCCTTCATGTTGTTCTATACAATGAAGCTACCACGCTTGAAGAAATTGCCCGAATAGCTCTAGGCAATAGCACTTTGTTTAGTTATAAATCGTTATTTTTTTAATGACCGGAAACATTCCATCACCTGAGTAATGCAATCCACAACTTGTGCCTTTTTGAATCTTGTCTCTACATGTCACACATCTCATTTTGCTTGTATGGCGGGCAGATGGGTCATTATGTGTAAGGGGAAGGAAAAAGGAGAGAGCTGTACTCTACCGCTTCTGACAATTGACGCTTCTATCGTCTTCCCATGACTGAACTGCATGTTCACGCTTGTACGCCTTTTTACAAACCTGCCTGCGTCTCTGACCCAATTTTTTGTTCTTTTTTCTTGTCAGACTTCGCACGTTTAACCTATACGAGAGAGTCTTGATTGTAAGCTTATAGAAATCGCAAAATCCGGCTAGCTTGCAAGGTAAGTATTAGTTACACACATAATAGTATATATAGTAATTCAATTCATTTCCAATGCCGAACTAGCTACTTTAGTTTGGTATATTGTAAAATGGATGGAACGCCATTTCACAACAGTTATTTGCGGCTTTTCGGTTCCATTTGCTTACAGAGCTTTTGTATAGTCTTGAGTATTTGATATACAGCTAGAGCTAGTAGGCTCTGTACTTCATAACATAATCTTACATTTCTTCAAACAAACCATCCCGTCATATATCATACCGATCCTTATCCCATTCCAAAACGCCATTACGTCCATCATCCATGCCTCCATAAAACACATGTTACCGGCAGGTACAGTCAAGTATCAAGAAGCTAAGATCCCATCGCTCTGTCCTCGTTCCCTATTGACCCTCGCACCTACCAATCCCCTCCGATTCCTACCCATACGTCCTCTCCCAAGCCAGTTCAGCTTTAGACCCCTCGTCAACTCCTCCATCCTCTTCTGGTTCGTCTCATCACCGCCTCCCCCTACGCCGACAGATGCAAGCACACTCATGCACTGCAACATTCTACCTACAGTCTCGGTCACTCGATTCCCACTGTCCTCGTTGCGCTCTCGCGCTTGTGAGAACGGGCGAGGTGGAGGCGGCATATTGATTCCCAGTCCAGTGTTGGACGAATGCTCGGAGTTGTAGGATACATTCGAAATGGCTCGAGAGCGGTTGCCCGACCCATCGCCGGAGGAACCGAGAAGGGTGGTTGTTTGAGATCCATAAGAAGCGTGTGAGGGGTCAAGTGATATAGCTGTAGACGGACGGCCACCCGATATGTGGCTAAAAGAGTCGGGAGATGTGGAGAGGACATCATTGGTCGGGATTGCCAAAGCAACGTTCTCCAAAGAGAGACGGGAGAATATCGTTTTCAAAGTTTCGAAGCGTGGGAGGATGACTATGTCTCGATATGAAGTAAGAACGATACGGCGCACTTCGAGTGCCTGGGAAGCAGGAATATCAGTTACACCATTCGTCGACGATGGGAGAGCACCCCAGAAATCGCGTGCTTGGTCGGAGGTCAGAAGAGTCCCGTGGCCAGAGAATTCCAGATCCAAAGGTAAGAACACCGCTTGCATATAGGGTAAGATAGATGTAAAAGTGAAAAGCCACATTTCGACTAAGTGAGGAATCAGTCGATCATCTGGGGTTCGACGTAATGTTTGATCGAGGGAGCTAAACCCTGTAGATAAGAGGTCCCGGAGATCTTCAATTATCGTATCTGGCCGCCGTTTTGCAATGCTACGTTGTAGATGCGTTCTTTTCTCCTATCAGTACAGCTCATGACGATACAGGTAGACTTACGATACGAGCCGATTGAAATCCTCTACCGGCAGCCGCAAATCCTCTCCCTCAAATATGATCAGAAGCTTTGCTTTCAAAAATGGCCATGCATCATCTGGACCCATGTTGTTCAATCCATATCTACTAAGGTCTTGAGCATCTTTATCATATATCGATGACGGGTAAGCAAAACTTCCATGAGAAATTGTAGAGCCTAGCTGCGATCCGATCGTTGAGGTCCCCAGGCTCGATGGTCCAGGCCATTCGTTGCCGATTTGGTAAGAGAGTTCGCTTTCCCTCAACGCATCACTTTTTTCTTCCTTTTTCTTCTCCCTCAGAGCTCTCCCCCCATGTCTCAAATCTAACCCGCTCATGCTTTTTGCAAAACTCGTGCTGGACGGGCCCGGACTTGGAGGAAGATTGAAGTTGTAGAAGCTACTGGGTGCACTAGGATCCGCTGATCTTGAACTTGATGCCGATGACGATGAAGGAAGATGATGATCATCTTTTCCGCTCAGCTTATGCTTTTGTCTCGATAAGAAGTGGTGCTTCTTTCCATCCTTTTCCTTTTCTGGCTGATCGATTGCCCTAATAGTTGCCGAACTTGAGTTTGCCATGCTGTACATACTTGCTGCACTGCTCATGCTCATGCTATCGGCAAGGCCTAAGCACCAATTAGTAATTAGTTCTTTGGGTATGGATTGCAGATCGGGAATTTAGTCTGCTGCTTGAGATTCGGGTGACGAGTTCTCAAGGATAGCCTTCAGAATGTATATGTCTTCCAGTACTCAAGCCCATCAGGATCAGAACTGAACAATTCTTACTGGTGGTACTCATGTTCCCTCTCTGCAAACCTGCTAATGAATATGAGCCCATCTTACTTGGACTTGGTAATGCACCCGATCTCCCGTCCTTGTCCTTACTTGTTCCAATCTTCCCCGGCCTCGAAAATAGCTTGACCTTAGGTTTTTCTGCTTTGACAGGTTTGTCAATGTGGAGGTTCATTCGATCAAAATCCGTTGCTGGCAACTGGGGTGAGGTCAATGGAGACTTTGGAAATACCACATTTGCAGCTGTTTGTGCAGCATTTCTATGTCCACCCAGAAGACCGTTATGATAATCATGGCCTCCAAAACCGTGTTCTCGCGGTATAGATGCTTCAGTTACGCTCAGCACGGGGGGGCTTGTAGGACCTTTGGAGGGTCTCCGACCAGCATTCTGTAATCTGCAAGAGAATTAGCAGTGTTCATACATATAAAGCACATATTATTATGGGTGCAATGAGCTTTGGGGTTACGCTCGACTATCTGGATCTAGTCTAGAATTCCACAGACACGTTGTGTCAAGTAATTGACCTCCAAAGCTTTGTAAGATAGATATGGATACACATACACAGAGGTATTTAAATGTGGCGGCGTAGGCGCAGTTTGCGATCTCTGCCTTGCATGATTCGACTGGTGTTGCATAGCAGCTTGAGCAGCAATCTGGCTTGCGCTCAACGCCTTGTCCAGATTCCCCATATTCGACGACGATGCGCTAGCAAGATACGGCTCAAATGCTCCCTGGGTCTGCGAGTGCTTTCTGCCGTGCCTATGTATATCTACAACCGGGCTCCGTGTTGAAATACTGAGCGCCGGGCTTGCATTTCTCGAAACATTAGGCATAGGAGGGGTTGGGCGTGAGAAATTCGTGAGGGAGCTGGTGCTGGAATTAAGAGTTGAGATTGCGTATAGAGGGCGCGGGGGGTGTGGCCCATCACTTTTTCGTTTGGAAACAGCTAAAGGGCTATATTCATCGTCCGAAGATTCGACTCTTCGTATTAACGGTCTTGAGGCAGACTGGTCTCCTTGTTGTACCATGGGTGAGAATCCCCCTCGCCCCGTAATGGGAGTCCCTGTCGTTGACATGCTTGCCGATTTGTGAAAGGCATAAAGTTGTTCACATTGTAAGGATGGAGACGGAAAAAATGGTGGGTCGAATCATATGTATAAAAGTCCAGGAGTTACGACCTGCTATATGACTGATGAGAGTTGGAGGGTGAATCACGTACATAGGTTAGCCTTCCATAGTCAAGGTCTATGTTTTAGACGCCAATACAGGCGAACGCCAACAATTTGGCCTGACGTCGAAGACTTGGAATCGGGTGTCCCGCAACAGGAAATTTATTGTCAACGCTTGATTGACACTAATACCTGCCTATTAAGAGGCTTCAACTTAAGCACTTTTTTAACGCTACTCAACAATACCAGCTAAAGAGCTTCTACAACATAAACCTCTCTCCTTCGGAATAATGGCCACCTCCACATCCGAAGCTTCCGCTGTGTCCAATTCTCATCATGCGCTATCTGCATCTTACAGATCTTCGAACAATGTGGACTTCAGCAAAATTCACGAGATACCTGCCCCACGCCCCGGAAATGCTACAGATAAAATCGCATATCTAGCGAATTTGCGAGCAGCGGTAGTCGCTATGCAATATTATGTGAACGCCGAGCTCACTGCACGAATGGATGAAGATAAAGCCCTCGACGCCAATAGCAAATCTGGAGAAGGAAAGACGGAGGGGCTGGATGATGTAAAGGAAGAAGATAATTACGGTGAAGAGGTTCCTGAGGAAGATTGAACTCTGTGTTCAACAAATATACATATATACATGGGGCAAATACTCGAGCGCTGGGCATTTCCAACGATCATCCTTTCCTTCCCCATGATCCTGTTCTTGGCCGCTCAGATTGTCCTTTATCACGACCTACACAACCGTAGTGGACCACAGAGTTGTCTGGCAGGACAGCTATTACGCTTCTCCCAAGCCTTTTATGGCATATCCTACATACTCTTTCCTCCTGCACAATGATTCTCCGATTTTTCCCTCCTTTACTACTAGGAGTTCCGTCCCCAAGTTGCAGAGAGGCTGCTGCATTCATGACCTCGCCTTTTCTTAGCTCAACTTCAATTCGTGCTTCATTCATAACGGAGTTCGCTGCTCGAATGCGACCACGGAAGTAAGACTCCAACTCCGCCACGGGAAGGGTTTTGGGAATGAGGTTCAAGGTCGAGACAGCAGGCAAACGCGATCCATGTTTGGAAAGGAGGTCAAGTGCTGGTGCCCAGTTCGGTTGGTGTGGTGGAGGAGGTGTGAGGTATAGAGAGAGCAGTGCGTGGTATATCGATGGTACTGGTTCACCAGAGCTAGAAGGTATTGATCTGCGAATTTTTAAGGGTGAATCTTCAGTTGATTCTTGTCCCAAATGAACTCGATTGCAATATCTTAATACAATTAGCTTCAAAATCGAAACTGGTCAAGCAAACTTACTCTTCTGCTTTCTTGAAGTCTTTGAGTTTGAACACGTATATCTCTAGTGCCTCTCTGTTTTGTCCCATATTACTTAAAATGACCGCTTGCGCCTCATAGAATTTAGGATCTAATAAAGTTAGCATCATGTAGAACCCTGAACTGTTATAGTACTCACCATCCCGGGGTATATTTGCTAATGCCTTACTGAGTGAATAGATCAGGCTTGAACGTAAAAATGAAAGTAGTCTCTCCATTAGATCCTTCCAGCTGTCTGATTCCTTGTCATCCCTGTTCTTCAAATCATCCACGTACGCCTGGGCTAATCGATCATGGAATTCTAATGTCGTATCATTGAGCTCGTTGATGACGTGTTCTAAGTACTTCACTTCAAGATCTATATTGATACTTCTCAAGAAGCTAGCGACTTTTTCTCGAGGAAGTGTTTCTGCATTTTCAGTGTCTGCCAGAAATATTTCCATTCCAAGCTTAGGGTCTACACGTAGAGGCCATTCCACAAACTCCAAAATCAAATCGATCATCTCAGGCGGTAGATTTTGCAGGTATCCCACTGTTCGCTGCGGCCCATGGAGCGTAGGGGCGTTCTCGTTTTCTTCGTCAGCCATTCCGAACTGTTGCAGTATTTCCAATGCAGGGCGGTGCAACTTTTTTCCATAAAAAAAGTCGACGAGATCGTTGTAACGATTGCTCTCCAACAACTTCTCTTTAACCACATCCGGGTCACAGAAGTTAGGAATTCTAAAGAAAGGACCTGCTAATCCTGGCCGTACAAGCATATATGACCTAAACAGTGTCGTATCAATCAACCTTGCTGTCTCGCGAAGCTTTGTCTCTCGATCACGGTCGTGATTAGATACTGGTGTGTCTAGTAAAGATTCAAATGTAACTTGTGACGTTTCATTTTGTCCATCCAATTTTGCAGGCAGTAGTTTACCAGTCTCCGCATCTATAAATTGCTTCATTGTATTTCTCGTTTGCACGAGAAATTGGTTGAGCTCCAGAGCTGCGTTGGTAAGATCTTCACCTTCGAGAGGCGCTACTACAGGTTTCGAGGTACTGTTCTCCACTACTTCACTGTCGTCTCCTTTCATAAGCGATCGAATAGAAGAGGTGTCTGAGATCGCTTTTCTATGGCTGTTGAGAAGCTTGTGCAAAACTGCAGGCTTCGGGGAATCCAAGTTCTCCTTTATTTCTCCTGTATCCACGGTGTCGCTTTGGGCAACTCCATTTGAGTCGTCGTTATCTGTTCCTCTATCTACTTGTTCCTCTTCAAACATAGAAAGATCTCCTGCGATGATCCTTGGGTACAGCTTTATAACTCTTTCCGGCGGCGCCTGGACATCTGGGGCCATGAATATATTCATTGCCTGCCGATATTTTTGTTTGTCAAACAACTTTTGCGCCTTTTGTATCTTGATCTCACGTAGGCGATGCTGCTTATTTTCCAGCAATGCATCTTCCAGCATATCCAAGAGACTGATAGCTTCATCGTATTCCTCTTTTTCTACAAGCTCATCCACCTGTGAGTCGTAGTCTATTGCTCCCATTCCCCAAATACATCGATCACTCATGACATGAAAACCTTTTCCAGCGTGCGCTAAGCTAACACCAGGTGGAGGAAAGTGAAGTTGGCTGGCATTAGGTAGAGATATTGACTGCAACAATGTCAAAGTATCCGGGTTCCGTACCTCCAAGGCCCCTTTCGCTGGGGACTGAAGAGCCAATATGTAAGGATAAGAGTATCCTATAGCATCTGGAGCTTGCGTCCATGGTATTTGCTTCTTGTCAATGAGGGCTTTTCCATCCGATTTTATAAACAGTGAATTGATGTCTTTAGCAAGGAGTATTTCACCATCCGCCATTTTCGCAGCAAGTGGTTTTGGAATATATCCACCAAGGCCCATGTAACCCATACTAGCTGAACCAACTCCAAATCGCCCACCTTGCGACCCAGGCGCTCCCCCAATAGCTCCAGGTCCAACAACTTCGTCGATTGTCTGATTGATCACATCAACTATAACATAACCAGAATTCATTCCACATATGATGTTAGTCGCAGATGCCCATGCTAAAGTTCGTATTGACTCAGGCAGCGCAATCTCAATGATATCTGGTGAAAGTTCCGAGTCGTGCCATGACCAAAGTAATAGCCTCCTCTTTACAGCTACCGCAAGCTGTGATATTATTTCAGGGATTCCTGTCGCCGAATCTTTCGATATATCTGTAGTCACCGCAAAAGTTGTAGCATTCTTCGTTTTCAATAGCTGTTCTTGCAACGTGTATGATTGAAGATCGTGTATGGAGACGTAGTAGTTTGATAGGGAAATAAGAATATTGGCTTCTTTGATTCTGGCAAGCTGCTCTATACCTCGACTTGAGAATCTCTCCAGCTCCCTCAGGAGTTCCACGGGCTTTGATGCAGACGATGAGCCAGGGCGAGATGCCGGCTGCTCGGCCTGCTTTGGGGCGCCATTCTGTTTCGTCCCATCACTTTGTGGCTCGTTGACGCGGTAAATTCGAAGACTTCCTGTGCTTAATCCTACTAGAAGTCGGTCCCCTGAGACATTAGTTTGTGCTTATAACAGATGAGACGAGCAGTACCGTATGCTAGAATAGATTCGATCTTAGACTTGTCCCGCTGCCTGAGCTCCAAAATCGGGCGAGCTGTGAATGCCGACAGCATGGTGATTAGATGTCCCCTTGGGTATTGTAGGATCTATCTTTGAAACACAGATTCATGGGTAGCTAGTAAATAGCTGGAAAAAATTACCGCCATTCAGGCGCGGGTGGTTCATGAGCCATGTTACGGCATTCGAGGTCCGTCGAGCTCGGGACGATGTTCATGTTGATAATGACGATGCCCGCCAAGGACTTCAACAGTTCCTCCACGTATTTGGAGGAATTGTTAAGATAACAACATATTCTTTCGTAGAACCTACATAAGAAGAAAATTCGTTTTGTTGACCATACGTTAGGATAGTTTATAAGACTTTCGCATAGCATGATTATTATATATTTACGAATCTACCCTTTTTCCATTACAGCCATCTACAGTTCAATTACAAAGATCCACAGATAGTTGCTCATCACCATGAGTTGCTTGACACTCCTACTCGATTGAATCTCGCTAATAGCGTAGCTCTATGGAGCTTTTAAACGAAATAGACGCTATTAAATAACTAGCCATAGCTGTCAATATTGCATTAAATTGACTATTCTTCCTCAATCAAGCTCAATCCTCTTCCCTTTCAGTAAGAAGCCTCCTACTAGCTTTCCCACTACATATCCTGCATAAGCACCTGTGACGATAGTCACCGGCCATTTTTGCCATTCCCTATCCCAGTCCAGCGGAATTGGAATAGCACCTAGCCATGCGCCCAGAAAACACCCAACAGTTGCACCAAAGACCTCATCTATAGGGCTATAAGCCGAAATAACTTCCTTCCATTTTTTACTATCGGAGCCGTGTACGTATACAAGTGGGAAGACAGCCAGAAGCGCTAGATGGGAAGAGCTGAGAATGGTATGTGGTATATGTGTGGTAACAGGAGCTCCAAAAAGGACCTGGATTGCTGCAAGGACGGCTACCGAAAACAAAGACAGAAGCAGAGCGTAAAATATTGTCTGTTTGGTTTTATCAGTAGATGTGTGTTCACTAGATTTGGACATGCTTACAACCGGTGACCAACTTGGCGACTCGGTCTTTTTCGCGCCGGGCTTTGGTTTCTTTATGAGCTTTACTGTAGTGCCAGTAGCCGGAAGACAAATGACAGCATAACTAGCTTGAATAATCGCTAATGGTAGGAGAGAGCTGAGAAGTGTGGGAACTGGGTCGGATACCAGAGATGGAAATCTGATGGTGTATGCTGCTAGCAAAATTGCGGGGTGGGCGAGTGTGAAGAGGCGTGCCAAATCTGTAGGAAGTAATTCAATTGGAAGCGAAGGTTTTATAATTATTGGCTGACCAGCGGCCGACATCGTGACAGAATCTATAAGAGGCATTCTTGAAGTTGCAGACAGTTGCTGAATAAAAATGTACATCAGTTTCACGCGCGACAACCATGTAGCACAGCGGGAGCTAGTCAGGGGTAGCCTCGACTGCTCTACTATAATAGAATTATCGCATCTGAATAGGATACTTTGAAGATCTTAAAACTAAACTCACTGAAAACATGGATCTGTCGGGAAGTCTAAAGAATTTTGCTATGACTAGGTGGTTCAGTTTGGTGAAATTGGAAAGCTCCATGAGTGCTATAACAAATTATAGATCTAGCTCATATTCTAAAGGGACAACCGGAAGGCATCTATTCTACATAACGCCCCTTCTCCCATGGCCACATTAGATAGACTACAGAGCGTCGAACTCTACACAAGCCAGTGCTTGCACGAACGCTCATGTATCATGTGAATATCCCGCTGGTTCTCCCAAAGCACCAAAATTCTACTGGGCAGAGTTTTCCTGTGCTTCAAGAACCTCCTGCATCAGCATTAGGGATCAAGTTCCGTAGAGAAAGATCATAGACGATATCTTCAATCTTCTTCACATTGTATTTGATGCTGTCACTGCGGCGTCTTAACGAATCATTCTTTAGGTTGAGAATCTGGAAACCTGCATGTAGGTCCTTAACGAATTGACTAATTTCTAGTGGTCGTTGATAATCTCCTAGAGTAACAGAATTGATCGCAAGGCGTGCTAGTTCTTCGATGAGTGTTATGAGGGATTGTAGGTACTCTTCGATAGTGATATGGAATGCATCTTGATCTTTCAAGTTGACAGGAACTGTAGCTATTAGTATAAAAGTACAAATCAAGCATGCGAGACGTACCATTGAGAATTGTGCCTACTTCCTCAATTGTTAAGAGCTTGCCAGGCCCAGCAGTAACGCCTGCTCCTCCCATACCACCTAACCACCCACAAAACAGGATCGCGAACACCACGTTTTGCACATCTCGAGTCCAAAGACCATTGTATCTACCTAGGTCAGAAGGGTGCTTGGAGCTGGATTTTAGGACCGTACTTGTAATATGGAGAGCCATATGTAGCTTCGGAGAGCTTTCCGATATTCACCACCTCGTCTGCGATAGCTTCCTCTGCGGATTTAAGAGCTGGTTGCACTAGAGGTGTTTAGCTGCAGAAATGGTGGCTCAAGGTATGAGACCTACGATGTGCGGCTGGTGTTGAGTGTGCCCTAGAAAGGATCGACTGTACTGTGCGGCCCTGCCTTTCGAGACTCTGCAAAATTAACTTAATGTTATCGCGTACGTGCTGATCCTCATCTATCTTGGTCTGAAGGCTCTCGAATATCTTGGGGTCTACCATTCCAGACATGATCGCGATATTGAGGAGGATGTGTGAGGTGAAAGAAATGTGAAAAGTTCATGCGCAAATGGCTGGCAGTTTGACAACGCGAACTCTACTGTCAACTACGCGTTAACCACCATCTCCTAAACTTTCTTATGCACCCCAAATGGTCGCTCCGGCGCTTATATCAATTTGTACTACAGTTGCGAATGTCATATTCAGTCGTGATCACTATTCTGAGATTTGAAATTGGGTGTTGATGAGCAGCGTCGATACTACTTGATCAACACAGAATGGATCTCAGGTGTTCTTCTTCAAGCCCCAACACGAAGCTGAGATACTCGATGAAAAAGCAAGTGCATCTTTTACAGGTAGTGCAATTCAGAGCCACAGTGGGAAGCAAGATTTGGCAAGCCTAGCCCACAGCTCTTTCACTAGGGTCGAGAATAAGAACAGTAAATAACGATCGTCTGTGACAGAGCTTCAGAGATAGAACTGAGGACAGCAAATACCATACTTGGCCTAAACTGTTAGCCAAAAAGAGCTAATGAAAGAAAGTGAGATGGTCATGTTAAGGAAAACATAACACATACATAGATTGGGGAAAGTCGATAACTTGGCATGCGCGCGGGGTCAAGATTATATTCCAGTACTCACGTGCTACCGCGTTTGGATAACGGAATCTGTTGTAAAGGCGCAGGTCAATGAACTGATGTCATCAATAATTTCTATCTGTAGTAACAGATGGAAATTGGAGACTCCGTAAGTTACTTCTCAATTGAGATCATACGCTTAGCCCTTACCCAGAATGTGTGGAAGATACGCTTTAGCTCTCCGGCCATCGCAGATTAGAGCACATCTGGTAGATGAGTCTAATATGCCTGTCTATGATGCTCCTGAAGACGAAAGTGATAATGCACCTAGGCAGAGCTACAATTTTGCTCCTGGATATCACGGCATTGTCTACCGAGCAGATACGCCAGATACCGGTGCTAGATCGGCTCTCTCACAGGAAGAACGAGACTCGGAGGGCACAGCAGCAAATGTTCCAGGCGAAGATGAAGCCCCCAAAGAGATTCGGTATAAGTTACAAACAATGAAATGGGGACTTATTCCTTTCTGGACAAAGCGAAATCCTGACTATGGATCGCTAATGAAAACCATCAATTGCCGTGATGACTCCTTATATGAAAATAAAGGCATGTGGACTACCATGAAACAGAGGAAGCGTTGCATTGTTGTTGCACAAGGATTTTACGAATGGCTGAATAAGGGCAAGCAAAAAGTACCACACTACATTAAGCGTAAAGATGGGCAGTTGATGTGCGCGGCAGGGCTTTGGGATTGTGTTCAGTACGAGGGTAAGTTATCGTGGCCACTCATACAATCTTGTAGCTCACTGACTATTCTAGGGTCTGATGAAAAGCTGTAGGTGACTTTCATGAGTCTGAATCTTGCTTTCTGCTCGAAAGTTTGCTTTTGAATGCCTAATGAAAATATTCATGACGTTCGCTCTGTCATAGCCTTGAAGTTTACAATTTATATTATAAGTCTGACTCACAAACGCAGATATACCTACACCATCATCACAACCTCATCGAATAAGCAACTAAACTTCCTCCATGACCGTATGCCAGTCATCTTAGATAATGGGTCTAAAGAACTCGAGACCTGGCTAGACCCTGGTCAGTCTACCTGGTCCAAAGAATTGCAATGCCTCCTGAAACCGTTTGAAGGTGATTTGGATATCTATGCAGTGTCTCAAGAAGTTGGTAAAGTCGGCAACAACTCACCTAGCTTCATAATACCAGTTGCAAGCAGCGAAAATAAGTCAAATATCGCGAATTTCTTTGCGAAAGGGGCAGGAAAAGGTGATACCAAAAGCAACTGTCTATTAGACACGACTGGACTACCAGGCGCAAATTCTAAGAGGAAGATGGAAGGGATGAAGGAGACGCAAATGGAACGAGAACCAGGAGAGGATCGGGAGACTGTTGATCACAATGGGACAGAAGATAATGCACCACTACCTGTGCCAAAAGGGTCCAACCAAGGCATTAAGAGGGAATTAGAGGACGTTGACGTGGCAAGCATTATAGAAGAGGCGCCACCAAGCAAGGTTATGAAGACTCAAGCCAGTCCGAATAAGGCCACTGCCCTTGCAAAACCAGCTGAGAGGACTAAGAGTGCTACGAGTAACGCAAAATCAAGTCCGAAAAAGGCCGTTGTGAAGGAAAAGGGGTCTCAGAAAATTACCAGCTTTTTTGGAAAGTAGGGGGTTCATGCAAGCGATTGGGTTGTGGCAAAACTGGCGTTATGGTAATGGAAATGAAATAATTGTGCCAGGAGTTGTGCTTCAAAGTTGTAAAATATAAATTTCCGACCTCAAATCTGGAGTTCAAGTCAAACCTAGCTCTACGACTAGAAAACAACACCTCTATCATAGTACAAGAAAGCTTTACTCTGTGTAAAGGTACTTTAGCGCTAATTTCATAGTAGAGTCTGGAAGTGTTTGTAGTACTGTTTCTTGGACTACGTAGAAAGCCCACAAAATATTCTGCGTACATTTGGAGCGTAATGAATAGTTTAAAGAAAGTACAGAGATCATGCATGAGCGTCAATCTCTTTCAGTGCATTGAAGTTGCTGTGAAATGCTGGATAGCGCACGCATTGCGGTAGTAGACCAAAAGAATACTGGTCTCGCGTCTCTATCCTTTCCAAACAGCTGGCCCTGGTGCGGTGTACTTTTACTTGTTAGCTTCCTGCCATATTTTCGCGAACATTTACTTACGGCGGTCGGGATTGGATAATTAAGATTGAACAATATTCCCGGATCACTCGCCTGTCAAAGGTTAGCAGAAGTCACACGTAATTGCAAAGCTACTAACGGAATATCCTCCAGGCAGTGAGATTGTGGGACTTGGTGTCTTTGTTCCAGAGCCAGTTACTGCGATTTGTGCACATGAGATATAGAATTGAGCACCGCCAGAAGTTGTAGCGCTGTGAAGTGCTATGTGCTCCATTCGCAACAAGTACTCGCCCGGGGCTGTGAAATGTAAGTTTAAACTTGAGTTCAGTAGGAATGAAGTTCTTACCAAGACTGGATGGAAGGGTAAATGTATATTGAGCGAGGTTGGAAGCCAGCCAGTTTACCGAACCGCTAGAGAATGTGGCAGTAATGCTCGCAAGTTTGGCCCAACCACCACTGCCATCATAGTTCTTCACATCTGATGCTGTTGATTTCGAGATGTACACCTGTAGTGGGCCTTCTTCTGCATTAGTTTAATGTTCATATCTAGGGGCATCTTGCTTGCCTGGATGGTAGATCGACTGATCTAAAGCAAGGCCAATAGTCGATCCAGCTGCCACAGAGGCAGTACTTGTCTGTGGGCCAGATGATAGACCTCCAGTATTACATCTAATATCATTAGAAGTCACTGCTGTGACTGGAGAATTGTAATTTGTGTTTCGTCTAGCCTTGAATCAACTTTTGGGTCCTAACTTTGTGGTGTTAATATCTACCTGACATAAAGGTATTCCGCGGTCTTCTGTCCGTTGACAATCAAACTAGTGATACGATCGGAGAAGAAGTTAGTTGAAACATGTACTTTAGAGCTAAGAACTTGTAACTTACAATGGGCAGAGACAACATCTACCAGTCCCCCGATCCCAGCTACTAATCCAAATATATACTTCATGATTACAAAAGCAGTGTAGTTCTAGCTGGATTTACTTGAGATGAGTTGAGAAGTGAAGAAACTTCGATGTTGGATCTTACCCTTATATTAGAGTCTTTCCAGGTAAAACCCCACGTTTCTTAGCCCAGATTCCCGAAGGTGTGAGATGTAGCCATAACCCGGCCCGTATCCCATAGCCACTCTGTGGAACAGGTAGCTACATCATATTGTACCTGCATCCAAGCTCATCTCCGAGCAAGGCATAACTGGGCATCTGAGCAGATGAGTCGCGGCACTCTGCGTCTTCAGTAAGCATCTGCCTCATGATCTTTGCAGCTCCGATCGTCCGTCCTGTAATACGCCAGATAGACTACATGTAGATACTAAGTTAGTGTATTAATTGCTTCCGATGCCCCTGTCCTTCTATTTCGGAGACTTGCCTAAATTAACCACGTGCCGTAGAGTTACTATTGTCCAATTGTATCTCTAATCTTTTCGTGACCGATATATTGAGTGGATTTCAAAAAGAAATGCGAATTAATGCTCTCAATCATGGGTTTACACTTATAGATGCTACCTAGATAAGGAATGTGAGCAGCTGAACTATGGATTCTGGCATTTGCTTCTGCTAATCATTGTGAAGAATTATATGAGCAACAGGTTTTATCAATGGGGTTCAGAACAGTTTTGATGTCTTCTATTCCTTTTATCCTCTCTTCTTATCACCTTTATACTGCAGAAAAAGAAAATCCACAGCTAGTTCGAATTTCCAAAACACGAAATCTTGCAGCCTTGGTCACCTACAGAAACCAATCAGAGTTTATTATCAAACCCAATTACGGTGTCGAGGAAAAGAATAATCATAACTACAGCTTAGTGGTTGTGTACTGAAGTCAGCTTGGTCTTCCGCTGTAGATACTGAAAGTGTGAGTACATCGCCATACAAAGCCGCACTTGCGACCGATATATCTTGGCATGATGACAATGACAGGGGACATTACTAGCAAACGCTCAGGTCGCACTGTGGGGTTGCGGGGTGCGTCGAAAGGGGTATAAGTGACCTGTGCCTGATTACCCCGGTCTTATCTTTCTTGCCACATTAATGGATCGGTATATATGGTGCTTGGGCTGAATTAGCCGGGTAAAGGTCCTCCGCAGTTTAGTCACATATGTGGTAAAACCGGCGTTCTACGTGCCGGAAACCTGTCTCCACCTTATAACTTATAAATCATTCTGCCATATTTCGATAGATAAGCTTTCTCTCTACTTCGTGCTAAAATTTGCTATTCGGGAAGATGGCACCGCAGTTGTAAAGTAGAACTTGGCTCTTATGTTTAGACCGACATTGGTCCGCTACCTGATAACTTTCGTAGTAGTTTAATAATCTGGTAATTTGTAGATGTGGAAACTCTTGAAATTTGTTGTCTAATATTTACGGGAAGAAGAGTATGTACAATGTGATAAGAGCTTTCTACAGATGGAGGAATGAACCATCATCCTGTGAACTAATAATTGCAGAGCCTAAATCTGGCCATGGCATTTTGGAATGTAGCATGAATAAATAAGGTCTTAGAAAGATGGGTTGGCGTTGGTGAGTAATTGAGCGAAGTACGCTTGGAACCATGTTCCAGCCTCTGGTGCTGGCTTCAATGCATCAGGCAAACCACAGTGGGCATCGTATCGGGCAGCAGATGTGTCCGAGGTTCCCTAATTGAAACGGTTAGCTTCTTGCTAGTTGTCTGGATTTTGACAACTTACATCACATTCTCCTCCTGGCTTGATCCATACGAAGGCATCCGCTAGTGAATCACCAGTGTTCGTGGTTGGACGGACACCGAAGCCGGTTCCAATGAGGTTGCACCAGTCTCCCCAGGCATTTTGAGCTGTTGGTTGAACTCCATTGCGAGATGTATCGATAATAAAATGAGCTGGGAATCCCTCAGCAGTCAATAGAGGAGCCAATGCATTGATGTATTTCTTTTCATCGCAATTGGAATCTCCCTGAGTATATGATGGACAGGTGCTGATACTCCACGCATTATAGTTTGCAACATTGGTGGCCAAACCACGTACTGCAGCTGGACTTCCAGCAGCTTTATAAAGGTCTCCGAACATCTTGGCAGCTGGTCCAATGTTGGCGGCCCACCCTAGCCAACCTCCGTGGCCAGCATCCAGATACATAGAAACATTAGGTAAGTTGAGTGTTGATATAGCGTACTGAGTGAGTGTCTTGTAGGTGGATGCAGCATTTGCACACTTGGCAACGTTCATGTTTGTTACCATGTTAGCGAGGGAATCAGGTTCTGAGAGGAGTTAGCTTCTGCTGCTTCAATAGCCGCGATAATGATCATACCAACAACAAGTATAACTTTGACATCTGAGTAGGTAACAAGGAGGGCTTTGATAGAATCAATGTATGCTTTGTACTTGGCAGCTCCGCCGTCGGCGATGGAGTACTCTCCATTGGACGCAAGAGCAGCACAATCGCGATCAGGAAGATCGTAGACTACAAAAGTTCCAGCAATTGGCGGAGACGCACCAGCCTTGTTCTGGGCTCTTATATTTGCGAGAAATGTACCCATCTGAGGAACTTTAGCAGCAGTATCACTTTAGAAAGTTAGCAAAGAGATCGTCTTAAATTTCTTAGTGCCCTTACAGCCAAACAAAGGTTCCAACTTTAGCAACTGCAGCGGCTTTGGTTGCCATTGCTCCGGTGAATGAAGGAATCGCCAATGTCGAAATCTCCGAAGCATAATACGGATTGGCGTAAAGACCAACTCCTGAGAAAGGATTCCCGGCTGCGGGAGCAGCAGTCGTTCCTGGGCTGGATCCGGCCTTTGTTGTTGTTGTTGCGGGGACTCCAGCTGTAGTGGTGGTAACTGGATTGCCTCCAGCTGAGCCTGGTAAACATTGTGAATAATACTGATTGCTAACTGTACAGGTGTAACCAGAAACACAGGTTGTAGGACCGGAGAACCCAGTTCCTCCACCTACGACACATGTTAGTAAATCTAAATTTTTCGGATCTTCAGGATGAAATACATTGCGCATAGGCAGCTCCCTGTGCGGAAACTTGACTTGCTAGTGCCACAATGGCAAGGGAAACATATTTAGAGCTCATGATGGTGTTATGGCTGAGAAAATGGAACTTGTTAGCGGGATGAGGATCAAAACTAGGTTGCCAGGCCTAATCATATATACTCTTGGGGAAAACCGAGAAAGTTAACACTAGACATGATGGTACCCACATCTCGGGGCACTTACCGCAATTCCATAAGGGTTAATGGTTCTATTGCTAGCTTTTTGAAGCACGAGACAACTATTACCCAAGTGTAGAGGCAAGCGTGGGCCTGGGGTACTAAGTAAATAGATTAAGAAAGCTTAACATACGTCCATGCGCCTCAAACAATTTGCTTCCCGCACGTCCTATATTGTTCTATCCGATCGACTGGTTGGGCGCCTTTTAACCGGTCGGCTCGCTGCCGTAAATTATCTGCGTCAGGAATAGGTATGTGGGACGGAGCCTATCATAGATGACTGCGATTCAGCAGACCTCTTCGGAAACGGAATAACTTATACCGGAGGCGGATCAATATTTGGGCATATTAAACTGTGAAACCATGCTGTATATATTTCGGCAGCATCCGACCCAATGGAGGCGGAAAACAATATAGGACATATTAAATCTGACGAAAGAGACTGAGATCACCGAGTCAAACCTATGATTTTCCAGGTCCAGCTTCGAGTACGTTCCATCAACCACAATGCAAGCTGAATTTTATTTTCTCAATTGCCCCTTTCATTTCCGTTGATCCGGCAAGATTTGTTGTAGCTAGGTGACTTTATTCAAAACCAGTTCTAGAAGTATGTGTAATTGAATACTCAAGACTGGAATTGTACTATCGCAATCTAGATACTGTATCAAGTACTCCGTAAGATCTCTCCAAACCAAGGAAGAGGTATGGCGACTTCGACGCGGGGCGCCAAGGATATAGAGGCTATTCAGGCTGTAAAAGATATCTCATCTTATTGAGAGTAATTCCCTGCCTAGTTCAAGATAGCTTGATGTGCGATAGGTGTAGTTGCACATAAAAAACAAAACCAGTAATACATCAATGTCCAATAAGTAAATTGGGAAATAGTAAACTCGCAGGAATGTGATTGGTGAGCAATAACAAGTGGAACAAATAGCACATTTTTCCGGGTTAGATAAGATTAATTTTATCTTAATGTTATTAACATGCAGTACCTCAAAACTCAAGGCAGGCGCGGTAACAAGTTTGTGGCGAGAATCTAAGAGTGTGATTTTCTGATGTTGACCTTGAATGAGTGAGGTCAACATTCGTTCCCATCTAAGCGAGATCATCTGAGAGTAGTGGTCTCCACGATGCCACAAACTATCTTGGCCACCATTCTACTTGTGAACTACTATCGGAAAAGGTGCAGACTTAAAAATGGCTTCCCAAAACTGTTTTCTCACCTGCTGAGCGAGTGTCTTCTGTCGATAACGAAGGCAAAAGCAGACAGCTCAAAAGGAGCGGGCCGCATGGCCGCAAGCACTTCAACTGCTCTTTTTAATTGCCGGAAGAGGCAATTCCGTCCTCAGCACGTCCGGGGAGAGTGGGTGTCTCCAGTGCCTGAAAACGCATCACAAGATGACCCCAGATGAGATGTCACACTGCATCGCCATCGCCACGCCACGCTGCATATATCATGTACCCCACAATATAGCAGGCGTGCGTAAATTAAATAACATAGCCAGGGTAGGAGAGATATCGAACTCCGAGTCTGTAACACCATTCGCCATCCAGCCAGACTTCAGAATGGAACATATAAGTGGATAAACTTATCGACATGTGTTATATCGCATACATTGGTTGATCGGCAATGAGTATGTCAATGTTTTCAAATGATTGGGCTCAAAGACTACCTGATTTGGTTGCCACACAGCTTTCATTTATGCGATACAATATAGTGGACAAGTCAAAGTTCAAGGATGTGTTTAGATTGGTACAATGGCAATTCTTGGAATAGAGCATTTATGGTTCCATCAATCTTGTGTGCAGTGAATACCATATAAAGACGCCATCACGCCACTGAGATGTGGACACTACAAACTACTGCCCTTCCTGAGCATCTTTACGTCTTATCTAATACCTGTGTCACTTGAAATCTTTCAATATGAAGGGACTTATGTCTATGTCTTTGGCCATTACGGCACTAGCAAGTCAAGTTTCTGCTCACTGTAAGCCATCTGATATATCACCATGGAGAAACTGGCTTACATGACAATAGACATCTTTCAGCAGTTCAGCGCCAATGGGAAAACTAACCCTGTGTACCTTTACGTTCGAAAGAACACCAACTATAACTCGCCTGTGACTGGTATGTGGTAATGCAGGAGTCCGCCTCACTTCCGTACTAAATGATCTAGATTTGGCCTCCAACGACCTCAGATGCAATGTTGGTGGTGGGAGCGGAGCAAGCACTGAGACCGTTTCCATAGCTGCTGGGTCATCAGTGTCCTTCACAGCTGATACGTATGTACTACACAATACAGATTTAAGCCTCATCAGCTAATCGTCCTGAAGTGCTGTCTACCACCAAGGCCCACTGTCCGTCTACATGGCCAAAGCCCCAACCACCGCGGCCGCTTTTGATGGCTCTGGCAGTGTATGGTTCAAAATCTTAGATATCGGCCCAAAGTTTCCCGGTGGTACCTGGGATCTCAAACGCAAGTTCTTCCCACCTAAACCAGAGTGAATGAATACCTATTGACTCTCTACCAGAGACCTACACTTTCAATATTCCAAGCTGTATTCCTGCAGGAGAATACCTGATCCGTATCCAGCAGCTCGCGATCCACAACCCAGGCGGGGTGCCTCAGTTCTACATCGGCTGTGCTCAAGTTGCTGTCACAGGAGGCGGATCAAAGGACTTGGGACCCAAGGTCGCCATTCCAGGCGCATTCAAGTCCACCGATCCGGGCTACACCGCGAACATCTACAACAACTTCAACAGTTACACTGTTCCAGGCCCTTCAGTCGCAAAATGCTAGATATCTGATATTATGATTTTGATTCATGAATTGCGGGTGAAATTGCCGGTCACTTGGGTGAGTTGAGTTGGACACACGGGTTTATTAGAGGGTTTCTTTTTGTAAATACTGGGTTCATGGATTCTTTAGCTATTACTTCCAAATGAACTTTTTCCAAAGTACACGTTCTGTTCCTCGAAAACCAGAGATCTGGAAATATGTTCTGTGTTGATCGCCACGTATAGATTGTAATTTCTAGTCCCCTTGCATTGTTTAAGGCGCCACACTTTGTCGCTGAGATTAGGAAGAGCCTCAGAGTCTTCTCGACAGAAACTGGGTGGGTTTGAGGTTCACAATGTGTGACTGTGTTTCGCTTCTTGCGATGTGCAAGTAACGCTGACTTATGGTGCACTTATGGCATTTCTGATTAGAAATGCTCCTTGCGATGTGGCCCTGGAACATCTGAATATGATGAGTGGGATTTAGGAAGTTAGCAACTATCTCGGCAAATCACGATGGAACATGTAGACAAATTCAAGTAGAAATTGATTCAATTTATAAGTGGAAGTAAGCGAGAGTTGTTATTGAAGTGAATATATACATCGAAAATAAAGCAATCAAATCCGCCGTCTAGAACCAGTCCATCCACCCAATTGAGGGCATCTTTTTGCACACACACGCTCTTGTTGTGGTCTGCAAATGGGACCTTACGAATCAGTCCGTCATCTAACACTTGAACACCGATGGACCTGGGATAGTGTACGACGACAAGGTCTGGTAGATGTTGACGGTGATTCCTGGGTCGGACGATTTGTAAGCTCCTGGAAATGAGACGGTAGATGGGCTCTTTGCTCCTGTCCCTCCGGTTACATTGATCTGTGCACATTCCATCTAATGTCCTGTTAGTGATTTTTCAACATGATCCATAAGTCACATACGTAGAGTTGAGCTCCGCCAGGTGAGCCGGCAGCGTGAAGCGCGATGAGTTCTGCGCGAAGTAGATATTGGCCTGAAGCAATGCATGCTGGGATTGGGATTTGCTGGACACCCTTTGCGCTGATCTAGAGTTTGTTAGCTAGTTATACACTGAGGTGACTGGGAGCCACTTACAAGATCTGTCACAGCCCATGATTGTTCTAAGCCGTATGTTAGTCGTGTACCACCCAACTTGGATATATAACTTACTAGCAGCATTGAGACCAGCCTCAGAGATCTTGAACCAACCTGGACCGTATCCAACATCCGTTGTCGCATCTCCAACCTTTTTCATGTAGGCCATGACGGGACCCTAGGAAACTATCAGTGAGACTGCAATGTCATAGTTCTAACGAGGCAGTGTACCTTGTGGCTAGCATCAATAATATCATTGTCACCACTAGTTAGAGTGTGTCTCCACGTGGCTTGGACTGTTGAACCAGCAGCAACATTGATAACCTTGCTACTTGGAGTTGTTGGATTAGGTCCACCGTTGCAAGCAACATAGTTCTAGTTGCTTCTGTCAGTAAGTGGATTTCTGATTTGAGTTCCAGGGGGTGATATGTCACAAGATCTGACAATCTCGATTTTGGTAGTGGACTTTTGCAAATTACTTACAGTTGTCACATCCTGAATTGGCTGTAGTAGGTGTTAGCTTAGCTTTGTCGATATTCGAATGGATAAATACGTACACCATCGTACGACGGAACTCTAACGCCTTCACCGATACCTAAATATTGTTAAAAGATCACCTACAATAGTCCAGAATACATGAAATCACCATATTGAGTGCCCCCTGAAGTCAACCGAGTGAATATAGTATGTGCAGAAGCAGCGCCAATCACGGCAGCAACTGAGAGGGTGCTTTGGAACTTCATCCTTGCTCACTGATGAAGTAATAATTAAGGTAGAAAGTTATAAAGAGAGTGGAAAAGTAGATTAGAGCGGCAGAAAGTGAGAACCAGCCATGGGAAGGCAAGATATAAAGAAGCAGAAATGTCCCCATCACTTTCCAGCTCCTCTTACCCAGAACAAGAGATTGGGTTTCATCAACCACCTACCATGCCAAGTACCAAGTACAGGTTTCTTTCTCCATATTGAATGTACTTCACATTACATGGAGCATAGGGCTCCGCGCTGATGGAGATGTGCAGTCAGGCACAAGACCAATGTACCATAGCTCCAAGCCCTAGGTACCGGCGAAGATTTATGCACCACTTAGTTGCTGGGGGGCGATTTGTGAACATAATCGATCCTTACCAATCTGATATATTACTTCAATGCATTTATGTGGCGGTCCGGCGGTCCGTTTCACAATGGCATTTCTTAATTTGTTTTTCCAAGTCAGATGTTTCGTTGAAACTCATTTATCCAGATTGAACATGTCCCAGGTAGAATGGAACCAGTGTGGATTGGGGAATGGTGGCCGCTCAACCCCAGGTTTTATTGCTGTGGCATCCTGGAAGTTCTTGCATGCCACGATATTTATGCTTGAATTCTGGATTTGCTTCTTCCACGTCCAAGATAGTTGGTTACTTCATAGATTAGTGGTTAATAATTACCAGGAGGGTTACCGTAAATTTCATGTATTGTCTACTGTTATATTAATCGTTTCTGGAAAAGGCATCGAGGGAGAAGCGGCCTCCTGGATAGCATTATATCGTCGTGGGGATCCTACAATTATTGATCAGTAGTCATACGTCCCTTTCCCCTTAAGTCGCTTCACTTGCAGAGCGATAATTGATAGTTGTTATTCCATCCCATATTCAGGCTACGCAGCGATGAATAAGATTTAGGGACCCTCACAACTTTCCCGATATTGCATTGTAGCAAGAAGACCAAAAGATAATCACAGCTTTATAATGGCTGCTCGACCTGAACGAAGTTCAATACCTCCAAACAACCAAGACTCGATAAATATGATTTCGGAGGATCAAAGGTTGTTTCATAAAAGAAAAGAATCCGAGGGGGACGGGATTTAATTTCCAGACAATTTCAACTTTGCATTACCGTTGGCGTTGACTTCACCACAGTGAAATTGAGAAATGTTCGATCTAGAGAGGTTTCTCACCACAAAAAGCCAGCTTGCGTTCCACGACATACACCTGATGCTTGTTCGTTAAGAACTGGCAATGTTGGACGACGCCTATGTCGACAATTCGGTTTACCGAACCAGTTCCATATCCAAGCCCGGAGCTTTTGAGTGGTATAGTGTATGGAAAAGGTGAAGATCTCTACAAGTTGTACTTAGACATTACTAGACAGACAGATGGAGTACAACCCGGGCCAAATTTTACTGTGTTCTCAACCACAAGGAAATGACCCCAATTACCGTCATCTGCGGGTCTAGCAAGTCGTGTAGCTATACCACCACACACGTCTCACATTCTGAGAAATGGACGTCAATTGATCTAGAACCCGATACCATGCTACAGATACAAACCAAACCAGCCCGGTATTAAAAGAAGATCAGATGGCTTTGTGGAGGATCTTTCTCATTGGTATTATCTACCAATCCAAGGAATTTGTCGTATGGCGATGGTAGGTTAATCAAGTAAACACATTCTTGGATACCGTTATAGGTAGATGAATAACCTTTTTTTTGAGTCTAAAAAAATTCTTCCCATTGAGTGACAGTTGCCACTCCCATCTATGATCACTTTTCCTTGCTTGTATCAGAAGTAGGAGTCGTATAAAGTTGTGAAATGATTGTCACTCGTGGCCGCGCGCGCCGCACCAGCAACATAGTGAGACCACCAGCTGCTGGCATGCCGAGAAACGAAAAAAGCGATATACTCCAGTGATTCTCTGTTCGGGGACACCGAATTTGAGAGTCTGGTGTGTTCTCGACTCCGACGGGACTTGGACGTTGATCGCCCCCAAGTTTCCCCGCAAAAAGGGCCATAGCATTGACGAGGTTACTCGATGGCATCGAGTAAACGGGCTGACGAGAGCTTATCGCGGCCCTTGTCTGCGCGCCGCCTTGGGATGCATCACCAAACTGCACCGCGGGACACTCTTCGGCGGCCACCACGCTTTGATTGGCCATCCAGTGTCTTTGATAGCGATGCGGCCTGGTTCTTCAGGCGACACGCCGCGGCCGCCGTCACAGCTCCTCCCAATCTTCATCACAGTATCACGTTTTCCCCACGCCGGAAATACCGCTACAAGGAAGAAAAATGCCCTAGAAATCCTAGGAACAAGTCACTTTTGTGCCTGACGTCTCCCAAAGTGACTTTGGACCAGATGGCCCCAGCTTATCTACGGCGAGATAGGCGCGCCCTACCATCTCTAATTCCTTTAGTGAACTCAAAAAGGGTTGCTGGAAATCGGTACCGCCGTTCGTGCATGATGAGGGACGGGCTTGGAGATCTCCCAATATGACGTTCCTGCGTAATATATAACCAATTCAATGTCCCCCTTCCAATGTGAGGAGCCAGACTCAAGCACCTCACCCAAAGCGACCTTGAAGCATCGGTCTACAGTGCTACTTGAGACGGAACCATTGCTAGTTTCTTCGGGCCCATCCACCGGTAATAATTCGAGGAACTTGCTCGACGGAGAAGACGCTGCTTGGAATCACTATAGGAACTCTCCTGACGAATCTTTCTTTTTCGACTTCATTATGGAGAAGGTTAGGTCTACGAAAATTGCTTATTACATGGGCAAGCTCGCCGTTGAGAATGAACCGGGCTTGACAAACGCTCAGCTCATGTTGCACAATCATGACTTAAAACCGGTTGAACCAGAACGGAGGCAATGGGGCCCTTGGAATTTCGTGGGGTTTTGGGTTGCAGATTCGTTTAATATTGTGAGTGAGTTTCTTGTAAAGAGGAGATCGTAGCTAACAATTGGCTTAGAACACATGGATGATTTCTAGCTCTATGATCGTTGCGAGCGGTCTTTCCTGGTGGCAATCATGGCTTTGTGTCTGGATAGGATATAGCATTGCAGCATGCTTCTTGGTCCTTACTGGTCGGATAGGAGCACAGTATCACATCTCCTTCCCAGTCGTTTCGCGATCATCATTTGGTATCTGGGGAGCACTATGGCCCGTTTTCAATCGAGCAGCGATGGCGTGCATTTGGTACGGAGTCCAGGCTTGGATCGGCGGCCATTGTATTAAACTCATGATCTCTTCGATCTGGACTTCATGGGAGCCTGAGAAGGTTCACAACGGAATCCCGAATTCCGGCACCAACACTGTGGACTTCGTCTCGTTCTTCCTGTTCTGGCTTATTTCTCTGCCGGCCATTTGGTTCCCGGTTCACAAGATTCGTCACCTGTTTACAGTGAAGGCTTATGTTGTTCCTACTGCTGGAATCGCATTTTTCATCTGGGCTTTGGTCAGAGCTAAGGGAATCGGTCCAATTGTCAAGCAGCCAAACACCGCCAAAGGCTCTAAACTGGCATGGGGAGTTGTGACTGGCATCATGTCAGCCATTGCCAACTTCGCAACTCTCATTGTGAACGACCCCGATTTCGCTCGTTTCGCTCGCAAACCATCGGATGCGCTATGGTCCCAGCTCATCACCATCCCCGTCGGTTTTGCCGTTACGTCTTTCATCGGCATCATCGTTTCCTCGTCTTCAACTGTCATCTTCAAAGGTGATCCGATCTGGGATCCTCTCGAGCTCCTACAATCCTTCCTCGAGGAAGGTGGTTCTAAGAACCGCGCCGGTGTATTCTTCATTGCGGCCGCGTTCGCCCTCGCCCAACTCGGTACCAACATCGCAGCCAATTCCGTCTCAGCCGGCACCGACATGACGGCTCTCCTCCCCCGCTACCTGAACATCCGCCGTGGCGGATACATCTGTGCTTTAGTCGGTCTTGTCATGTGTCCCTGGAACTTGCTCTCCTCGGCAAACAACTTCACTACCTATCTCTCCGCCTACTCCGTATTCTTGTCTTCCATCGCCGGTGTCATTATCTGCGACTACTATTTCGTGCGCAAGGGTTATCTACAAGTCAAAGACCTCTACAGCGCGCGCAAGACGAGTCCGTACTACTTCACCTACGGTTTCCACTGGCGCGGCTACACCGCCTACATCTGCGGTATCCTCCCTAACATTGTTGGATTCGTGGGAGCCATCGGCAAACCGGTACCCATTGGTGCGACCTATGTATACAACATCAACTTCTTTGCAGGCTTCATCGCTGCCGCGGGGACGTACTACCTCCTGTGCCGTGTTTCTCCAATACCGGCGTGCAGCGATGTGTGGATGGAGCTTGGGGATGAGATCCCGACCACAGTGGCGTACGAGGATGGGAGTGAATATGACGAGGAAGTCGTGAGAGGGAAGGAGGCGGATTACAAGAGCGATGGCGTTCATGCGATGGGTGGGAGGAGGGACCTTGAATCCTGAGGAATGCCCTTTTCGAATAATGAATGGATGGCCGCCTCGTGGCGTTTATTTTGTATTTCATTTTTAAAGAACATATAACGATACCTATTTTTGCTTTTGGCGGGGGAATACCTGGTGGTGATCTAGATGTGGATGTGGAGTTGTGGTTCAGTTGTAGGCTGAAATTATGAAACTTGACTTCTGCACTCTTGCGCTGTGTTTAACTACCAGATATGTGACTGATACTCAAACCTCGATGAGACATAATGTTAACAATCACAATTAAAATATACATTGTACAGTACATATAGGATATGATCACCCCTGGAGATACATAAAGACGTACATGCATCATGATCTACGCCAGCTGTACTTTATATCCTAACACTTATTCACCAAAACCAAAATCAATTACATGAAATCACATTCCACTCCACATTAATTGTATTTTCATATATGTTCGTATTAGGATTTTTTACTTTTTACTTTATTATTTTGTCACCGACATTACCTCGATCATCTATTGATCGATCCCAACCTCGAAGTTTCCAAAATCTTTCCCAACCGGCACCACCAGTTTCTCCACACTTGCATCACTCCTCCATCCCTTGATTGACTTTCCATCAACCTTACATCCCGTTGGCTTGCTACCCAGTCCCAAAAAGGTGACGCTAGCGATCTTGACACCGGCATTATATCCATACGTGCCTTTGACTTTGAGCGTCTTGCCATCGAAAGTGAAGTTAACGTGAGTAGTGGATTTCTGTACGAGACTCAATCCATCGTCAAGATAGAGCTCTCCGGAAGCCTTGCCATCGGAACCAATGGCGACGATGATTTCGAAGTCAATTTTGCGTAGGGCAGCGGTAGTAGAGGCGGAGGAGATTCGTTGAGCGACAACAGTCCCACCACGGTAGTGAAGTGGGATTGATGTGGTGTCGATATTTGACAAGGTGATGGAAGCCCCTTTACCGGTCACCTTGGCGTGGGTGTAGAAGTTGTAGTACACGTCCTTGGGAAGGTAGACGGATACGGAGGTGCTATCTTCTTCCGTAACAGGAGAAACGAGGATCGAGGGTCCATAGAAGTACTGGAGTTCGAGACCGAAGGTATTTTTGTCGTTGGGGTAGATGTAGAAGACGGGGTTGATTAGAGGAGTTCCATCGACACTGTTATGGTACATAGCAGTGTAGATATAATCCAATAGTCTATAACGGACGTCAAGAGCCTTCTGAGCGGACTTAGCAACAGTTCCCCATCGGTAGAACTCCTGTGGGATACTGCCGTCTGCATTGTGGTTCCGGTAAAATGGACTGAAAGCACCAAGTGCTGCCCATCGAGCACACAGCTGTTCAGTTGTGTTTGAAGAAAAGCCGCATACATCACTGCCTACCATTGGGACTTGGTAAATGGCTGCAAAAGCTACCATTGTGCGAATTGAAATGCGGTATTGGTACCAGCTGCTAACATTGTCCCCAAGCCATTTACCAACCTTGCTACCTGCACCAGCAAAGGTACTACGGGTGATGATCAGAGGTCTTTCAGCTGGGCGTCTGTTGAGCATAGCAGTACGAGAGGCAGTTGACATCACTAAGATTATTAGCTTCTTATTATAAGTTCACAGCGGGGATGCCTACTGGTCCCGTAAAGGTTATGGGTGTCGTATTCAGCCATTCCGTTGTGGTGGATCACATCCGTGTTGACAGTATGGTTAGAGATACCACCACCTGAAGCATTGTCCTCAACAGTGTAGGCGACTGCATTATGGATTGCATACTTGGGATATAATAGATCTCTGCCAGGGAGACCGAGTTGCTGCCCAGGTGCTTGTCTCACTTCGATCTCCTTAGAGTTGGAAATTGCTTCAGTAGCAGGTGCTGAGATTTCTCTTCGGAACTTCCCAGTGCATGGGGTTCCAGCAGGCTGGAAGCTACATGGGAAGCCTGGGAGTGGCCGTGGTGGAGTACGAACAGCAGGAGGTGGTGGTGGAAAGCCGACTGCTGAAGCGAATGGGTCTGAACATGGAAAGTTGCAAGGAAAGTTAGAAGGCTCGTTCATGTCAATCCATAATCCATCAAGATCAAATCCAGTGACTGGGTCGAAAAAGCTTTTAAACTCTGTTCTTCCATTAGCCATTGCAACTTCTATTGCATATAGATGATGGTAAAATACCTTCATTCCAGTAGTTCTGGGTATTTGGGTGGAACCAATCAGGGAAAACAGAAACTCCAGCCCATACGACACCAAGCCATTCGGAGCCATTTTCTCTCTTCAAGAAAATATCATCTTTGACACCTGCATGATATGGTGGGTAATCGGCATACGCTACAGCTGGATCAACCATGACAATCTGTCGCTGCTTGTGATCATGAAGGTAATGATTGATATCCTGCATCTTGGCAAGAGGGAATCGCTGTGGATCAAGAGAAAAGACCTTTAATCGTCAGAAATTTGGTATCATAACTTGTGGAGCCATATTCCAACTTACTCTTCGGCGATCCATATAATCGATATCAGTCCACATAACTTCCAAAGGAATTGCAGCCTTTGAGTAATTGTATATAACCTCGGCAACTTCAAACGCATCCTGATAACCATATCGGCATTGGTGAAAACCAAAACCCCAATATGGCATCATAGCAGGTAATCCTACAACTTGGGCATATTGCTTCGAGACAGCAACGGGTGTGGTTCCAGCGAGAAAGTAAAGGTCGATGACACCTCCCAAAGTATTATACTCAAGGTACTGGTTCTTTCCATTGGTGTTGTTGAGCTTAACATCCATACCGTTAGAATTCAAAAAGAACACACCGTGTGTTCCCTTGCTTCTATGTTCAAAGTACACGGGATGATTTCCATACAAATTTGCTCCATCTGGAATAGCGTAAGAATCCTGCGACCAAAGAGTACGAATACTACTCAATTAGTTAGTCGATTTTCCAAATGAAAACTATAATATGGTTGAAGTATCCTTCACTGATGTAGAGTTGTCTTGGGTATAATCAACAATGACCCTTAAGGAAACTTACTAGTTGGTGGTGTTCAGTCTGAATGGATCCGAATGTTCCCCTAGCCCATACAAGTTGGGGTTTTCCGGTAACGAAGTGCGAAGTCTCAGATACTGAGACTCAAACACGATACTTGCAGCAGAAGTATCGAAAAGGACCTCGCCGGTCTGTTTTCTCACAACAGAAAATGAGAAAGGAGACGCAGTATATTTAAACTGAATGTTCGCGCTCTTGGAATTCGACTTGCCGCCAGGTCGTGGAACAACAGAGGAGGGAACTTGGTAGACGCTGTTGGCCGCATCTTGAATTTTGACATGAAGTCGGTCATCTAGATGGTTGTTTTTAGTTTTGATGTTCTCGGCTGTACAAGTTCGGAGCTTGTCTTACCAGTTTGATACTCCACGGTCAAGGTCAGACTTTTCAAGTCATCTCCATAAACATTACAGGCTTTCCCAGCGAGAGATAGGTCAGCGGTAAGAGAGGAAGATGTCGTTTTGATATTGGAAGCCTTGTAGCCAGGACAGGACGCCAATGGATCAGCAGGAGCTCGAATTCCAATTCCACTGGCTGAGGCAAGGGCCGTCACCAAGAGGAACGAGACAACACGCGAAGTGAGCATGGTGAATTGGAAATGGTCGACCAAACACTGAAGTTGGGAGGAGGGGCACCGAAGAACCAAGATGGGGAATTCCAGAACTTAAGGTCTTGACAGGTTCTTTGCTCTGTTATAAAGTCTATCAGCGTGCCGAGACTATGTAATTTGCACCGTGAGTTCCTGCAGCGCGTGAAGTTCACGATGCCATGGGGTGATTAAACCTTATATTTATACAAAATTGGGATCATCTTCACCAAAAGCACTCCTAGAACATAATTTAAGGCGGGGCGTCCATCGCCAAGTCAAGCCTCCTCTGCAGGCACATTGTTGTCATAGGGCCTTTTTCTTGCTTCTTTGTCTGTGTCTGTAGGTGATAGGACACATCGGAGGAAAGCTGTTATGACGCTCTGAATTGCCATCACAGCACATACTTAGCTAGCCAGCTAGTGCTTGTCCATCCAGACCTCCAAGTAACGGCCCGACTTGACTACCCCGCGCCTGTGGCTCCAGCTTACCCCAGCTTTTCATAGAGAGGGCTTCCAATTGGCCAATTAACACCTTAACTACTATATCGAGATCTGATCGTGACGGTATATCATGTAAGGTGAGTAACGTGAGTATGCACGAATACCTTCACCTCGGACGTCGGCGAGCCAGGGGCCTGCACTTTATCCATCCAGTGCTTACATCGTACCTACAGCATAAAACCCACTTATGTAGACTGACCAGAGGTAACTTGTCTAGGGAGGTGATTGGAGACACCATCTGCATATCCCGGTGGTCAATCTTTTTGGTAACTGGAATTTCGTAGTGGAGTGGGAAAAAACGAATATAGAGAGGTCAAGAAGCCACAGTAACGCAGGAATTCTTTGTTCTTTTCTGCCTGCACCCGAAGCCGTGGCCTCGTAGCACCTTTCTTCCACTGTTGATAACCGTATGATTCCGGGCTCGGGTGGTACCATGGGTTTAATGGGGAAGATATGGAGACCGGACAGACTAGATGGATGCAGGATGATCCAAATATTGTCGGCAGCCATGCTCGGTCCGATAGTACGACCGAGAAATTGTTGCAAGTGTGAAATAGAAGAAAATATCATATACATTACATTACGCAGCTCGGCTAGTTCTAGCTGGTCTTTTATATATTGGTATGGTCGCTAGTTTCGCCATCCCAACTCCGGTCATATAGCGGCCCAAGAACCAGACTCCATATGCAACCTGCAAATGTCCTTGTATAAACTCCAATTTCCTTAAAATTCAATCGTACATCTTCAATAAGGTAGGTTTGATTTGGAGAAGTGACCTTTGGGAGGTTCTATCACGGCTTTGATCGGGTGAAGCAGCAAAGGAGGTAGACACATCCTACCATACTTCTTTTCCCACTATCATCATACTTAATAACGTGTATTTCCAATCAAGTTCAATGGGAACTTACCTCTATACCACCAACCCTACTGTCCTCCCAGCCCAACCAGTTGTTATATAACCGCATGGGAGGCTCTGCCCTGTAGTACCAAGTGCTTCCCGCAAACCTTTTTTCTCTACCCCAACTGAACGGGCTCTCCTCCGTGCTTCCACTTACTCCTTTTGGCCCAGGATTGAGCCACTTGTCTAATTTCTTGCCGTCCCAAGCTCGGTCAAAGAATACTGGAATGGGAGCATAAACAGCTTTTAGCCCATGAAGTAGAGCCACGGTCTGCGGCGCCATTTCGGAACTGAGATGATTCCCGTTCTTGGTCTCCCTGTGCATAACGTCGAGTAAAGTTTTGCTGATGCGTGATTGAGTTCCTATAGTAGCCCTTCGAGGAGTTTGTTCAACTCCTGCATAGCCCCATACATCGTTTCTACCGGGCCAGCTTGTATTCACAGGGTTGAAGATAGGCGATAGAGTTATAAGATCTGCTTCATCTCCAACACCCCATTTGTAGTTATCTTCTTCGTGAGACACAACAGGAGGCTTTGGCCCCATGGGAGTCACATTTGCAACATGTGGTGCTCCCCAAATAGTTTCCGATCCAGCTACAGACTCAACTGACTTTCGGAACTTCGAGTCATAATAGTCGCCGTGCAGTGAGGGAATATAAAACCGCTCATTGCGCTCCCAGAGTCCCTTCATGGGTTGCTTAGAAGCAAATTCCGCGAGTCTTTGTAAGAGGTTATAGTGATGTCCAGTATAGCGGGAATCGAGCTCCCAATTCCAGTAGTAGTCAAACTCAGGGTACTCCTGCGCAAACTTTTGTACAGAGAGCCATTGAGACTGGTGGACATTATTGATGGCATCGGGGACCTTTGGATACCAATCTTTCATCATGGCGTCAGTCCACACCACCACCATATCCCAGAATTCTTTGGGAACCTTTTTTTCAATAAGCTCCCTATATTTGGAGTTATCCGCGGCTTCGGGAGTAATATCAGAGTCCTTGACCTGAATTAATAAGTATACTTGATACTCTCCTCCACTTCTTAATGACAATTCAGTCACCAGAGACCGAATATTTTGTATGTCATTCGGGCTGTAACGCCTTTTTGAGTATGACCGCAAAAGAACAGCAGTACGAGATTTAGCGGTAATTGCATTTCTATTTCCTCCATGAAGTCCTAATTTTCTGATATCTGCTTCGTTAGTAGTAGTGCTATTGAGATCATGGGGATCTACATCTCTAACTCTTCGGCTTCCGCTTGTGGAGCTTGATGGTCCTGGAATAAGTTCACCTATGGTTGAGTCATCCCGGACAGAGTTAGAGTTGATAGAAAGGTTCTTCTCTAGCTCTATGTACCGATCAGCGTTCTTTTTCAGGCAGTAACTTTGCAATTGGCCCCAATTTACAGCATCCCAGTCCACGCTCTTTCGTAACCGATTGGAATTGGGCAAGAATGTCGTGCCTTTTTCTACATAACCATATGCGCTCAAACGAGTTTCTCTTTCAAAACACAGGTTGCTGTCAATACCCAAAGGCACATAGGATCCAACCGATGGCTGTTCAAATGCGGACGGGTGTCCAGAAAATACCAGTACTTCCCGTATATCTCCATCTGGCCCATCACACGGGATATACGTTCCTTGATTGGTCGCATTCCAGGCCTTGTCATTGTAGTTTGGATATGGATTGTAGGTAAATGGCGGCGCATCATTGTATGCCGTCCAGGATTCCGTAGGTGTCAACATCGCAGCAGCAAAGCCTGCGTGTTTTCCAGTGTCTACCAGATTCTTCAGCGAATTACCATACATCTTTCCCGCGCTAGCCTGACTATGTAGACAGTTAGCTACATCTGGAAAGCGAACAATAAGTGGGAATCGAGTATAAATTCAAACCACAAGCTATCGAGCAACTGGCAAAATATGAACTATTGGGGCTTACACTCCTAGCGCTTCGTTTTCGAGACTGAATTGTTCCTGAGATACCAGTCCATGATCGGTCGCAACTTTCGTAGCTTTCGGAGGAGCGACACTGCTGCTGGTAGTAGGCTTTCTTACTAGCGTACTGCTTTTACGAACAGATTTTGGCTGCTCCTTAGTAATCACTGGTGCATCCCCAGCATCGTGCTGTATAGTACCGTGACCATTGCCATCTTTCGCGACTCCAGATGTTTGTCCAGCATTAAAAAGTACCACCGCGCGCGTATTATCATGTGGTAAGAAAGAACTAAAATAATATAGAAAGACGAGCACGAAGAACACTACAATACTAGTGCGGAGCCTGGGAGGCATGCTCAAGATCTGATCCCATGTCAATCATTCGCGTTTATGAGAGCAAAGTTGGAGATGAGTAGGTAAGGAGGCTCGGGATCTATTGGTGCCAGACTTGAAGGACAAGATTCTGGAAGCCTCGAATGGAAGAGATGGTAGGGAAATCAGGATGAATGACGTGAGGATATTTGGGAACTACAGAAACATTAAGTTGAGTACTCGATGCATGTTCTGTATCCACGTCGCCAGGTAGTATTCTAGTTCAGAGACGATCTTTCTTACTAGGCTCTCTAGATTTCAGGGGTAAAGTCTAATCGGAGCTACCAGATCCACCCTCCCTGCCTTCCAAAATCTGGCGATATTTTGGGCCTAATCAAGGGTTTCTAAGCCCATTTTTAGGACTGGTCATATTTGCACTGAGGATAAGAAGAGATGTTTCTTTTGGTGTATAAAGCTGCAAGCCCGTCGTGGCTGAAGTACAGAACGCCAAAAGTTGTGTTCCTGCATGGGTACTGCATATGTCTTGTTTTAGTCTCGGAAGCAGTGCTTTTGCTCAAGGATATTTTTTTGGGAACGATAACATGCTACTCAGTTTATACAGCATGGAAATACTCGGCCGTCAATGGACGGTGAAATACCAAGTGGTGGGCTCCTTTCCCCGGCTTCATTTCTCGATGCCTCCTATGATGATCGTCAAATCAACGGGGTGTAGTGTAAATATCGTGATATCGCAGCTTCCATTGCAGTCATGCCTGCACTAGACTTCATATTATTATGGGTAGTAATTTTGAACCCATAGATCCAACAAGCGTTGAAAGGCCCAGCTTTCTTGTGAACGTGCACTCATGAGAGAATACCACAATACGAGAAACAGGCTAGCGCCGCTGAACTCACCAGATAATATCACATACCAGTATGCAAGATCGAAAGTCTCCGAGCCCATGATCTGTCGGAGCGGAAGGAAATTACTCACAAACGTCCCGCGGAGATTGGCTCCATGTGGAGATACTTATCGTTCCTTGATTATCGGAGTCAGATACTTGGATGCGACACCTGCTAAATTAATAACCGGAAAACTGCCCTGGATTTCAGCTGCCTCAATCAGTTTGTTCCTGCTGAGGCCCAACTTGACAGTTGATAAACTCGCTACAGATGTTTCATGTATGAGGGCCACATTCAAGGTAGCCTCACGAAGAAGAACGGAGTAGTGTTTGATGCGGAATTTGCTGGTAGCATAAAGTGAGAAAACCATTTGAAGTATGAGAAGGCACAAGCAATTGGTGGCTACAATTCCATTGCAAGTGGAAGACCACCCAAGGCAAACTCAAAATCACAAATCGCTCTTCTCTACTAAAATTATACAGAGAAGATTAAGTAAATATAATTTGCTATATTGTTCCATATAGACATTTTCGGAAATGACATCTTGTTACACAACATATATACATTAGATTAAAACCGTTCAAACGGCCACACGCGTAAATGGGTATACAAACGAACGTAATATCCAACCATGCTCTACAGGCCAGTATGCTGTCCCAGAATGCTGTAATGAAGGGTATAAAGTGACCAAGGCAGGCCAATAAAAAGTACAAAGAAAATGCAAAACCTCGTTGCATAATTTTTACAACATGTGTTCCAAAACATCTAGGACGTGATATTTGTTCAATCACATCATCATCAACCGCGTCGTTCTTCTTTCCATCCTGCTCGTACCACTGTTGGGTCCCAGGAATTGTCTTCGTTGTGCCCTTCTGAAGGCATCTCGTTCGCAATATACTCGTCCATTCTCTTCAAAATAATCATGTCGAAGTGTCCTCTTGCAGTCTGCACATGTCAAACATTTTGGGTGGAACTTCTTCTTTCGCTCACTCTCCAAGTATTGGCCTTCGATGCCCCTGTCGCAAGTGTCGCATACACTTCCGTTGAGTTTATGGTAATGCCGATCGCAATACGGGGCGTCATTGATAACATAGAATGTCGACGTCTTGAAGGGCTCTAAGCAGGTGGTACAGGCGAAACACTCTTTGTGGTACCGTCCAGTCAAACGTCCATCAGCCGAAGAGATAGACTTGCCTGTGATAGGCTTAGTGCATCCCTTGCAATTACCCTTTGACCCTGTGCCTCGACGTGTCGGTGCTGGTTTCTTGGGGCTCAATTGAGTAGGGGATAAAAATACATCCAACTGTGGTGAGTCTTGGGCTTGAAGCGGAGAACGTCGTCCGTTCTGGATAGCTGGGCCCCTCAGGTATTCTGGAGCGAGGAACGATGGGCCAAGTGTCCGGGCAGGAGCCAGCTCACTTGCAGGCTGCTCCTTGTTCTCTCGAGGCGGGGAGCTTGAAGTGACTTCTTGTGGTCTCAAGTCTGCCATTGATGACTGGACTTCGGACATTAGAACATCCAGATCTACATTGGTCGTAACGGAAGGCTTTCGTGGGGACGCAGACCGAGCGGAAGATGGAGGGCTGGATCGTGAGCTGGTTTTACTATCTTCGCTATACCCTGAACCATCTGATGATTGGGACCCGGAAGGTGTGTGGTATGGATTCCCAACGCCGAACTCGGCAGCTAAGTTGACGTTGTTTGGTACGGGCGGCGCTTCAGCAAGCCGAGAGTACTTACTGTCTGTTCTAGGTTGATAGATACTTGCCCCTCGACGAGGAAGGTCTCTACTTAGGTCTGGTCCGACTGAGGGTTTCCTTTGCCTATCAAAAGAATCGTTGGCCTGTCCTGATGGAGAAGGCGTTCGCATTGTTGATTCTGACGGTCTCCGCGGTAGAATGGACTCATTCTTTAATGGAAAGGTTTGCGATCTATCTTCAGGTCGTAATAACTCTGGTCGAGGTCCATCGTCGGAAGCTCGTCCTCCAAAACCTCCATAACTATCTTTTATGGGAGCTCGAGGAAGCCCCGATCCAGACCCTTTAGAACTCGAGCTCCTCGTATGTCCTGCAGAAGTACTTGGCCTTATAGTTTCGAACCCTGCATCTAATGTCCTTGCGACAGATTTTAAGCTCTTTTGTCTCTCATGCTGTTGATTATCATCTGTATTCCTCCGGCCATTGACTCCAAACGGGCCAGGAGCAATAGTGTTCATCCTCTGTAGCAGTCCACCTCCAGATACATTTCTTGGACTTACAGGAGCAAGCATGGAATCAGCCATTGCAAGTCCACCATATCCACCTTCGCGAGTCTTGGGGATAGGCTTTGGCGCGGTAGGAAAAGGAGGAAACGCGCAGTCCAAATTTGATGGTCTCATATCTGGGGATGTTTGAGGAAAGTAGGGTGTTGTTGCACTCCGCGGAGGGGGATTGGGCCGTCCATAGGGTGCTCGAAATCTGTCATTAGGTGTCATCGGAGAAGCGCTGGTGGCTGGTGACATGCTGAGTGGAGTCAATTCATCATGTCCATAAAACGGCCGGTCTGTGACTTGTCAGTATATCACCCAGTGAGAGGTTTGTTAATCAACGTACTTGCTGCGGATGTATCAACCCTTGGTGGCATCGCACGACTTGGTTTCGAATTTGCTATGCTCTTAGGACTCGTCTGATGCGGCATACTGTCAAAGCTGGAGTATGAATCTGGTGGTGGAGTGGCTTCATAACATAAATTAGTAATGTCTTGTGATTCCTCTCATTCAAAAGTTCGCTTACGTTCACCACCTCCACGACAGATGTGTTCACCCATCTGTGATATCTCGATATCTCGAGAACATTGCGAACATTTGATCGTTGGCAAGAAGGTTCCACTATAGGCCGCCATGATTCCCTGTACTGCCACCGAGTCCGACAAGCTCCTTCGGATATTGTTATTGTTATGAAAGCATGTGCCAAAATGATGATCAGGATTAGCCGGCGATGAATCTGGAGGCTTTGCTAGCGAAAATTTGCGAATCTTGGATTGTGCGTGCAAACTTTCTAGCCAAAGGTGAGTTGCGGCGACGGTGTTTGAGATATATTTAGGCCTGAGTCTTTGGTTGTATCACTTGTCGCTGAGGTTGTTTATGTTTTCTTTGATGGCGCTCCACAATGTGTACTCCCCAACCAATATTGCAATATTCAAGTCCTGCTTGAGGGGTAATGACAGTGGTATACTATACTGGACGGCGATGGGACTGTTGGAAGAACGTGGGAGTAAAGAAAAGGACTCCTAGGAGGTAGAGAGCAGGTGGAGAAGTTTATTCGATGTTCAGAGATGGGTTGCCCCTGGTAGCCACCGCCCATGCTTGTCTGTACGGTGCACCGGGCTCAATTTGGGAGATACGCAACAGCAGGGGCTGTTGATAGGCCGTAATTATTCACAATTTCTCTGAACCCTGAAGCTTCCCCACGATAATAATGTTCTGTTTTATGCTCTCCAAATTTTGGAAAAGGAGGCAAAATGACTGCCGAGTGGAGGGGAAGTTGGCTTCCCGGACAACCAAGGACACAACCAGCGCAATTATGTGGAGCGATATAAGGGAACAGAACAGTTTCTGTGGAAGTGAGCTTCGATTCCTTCCAAGGTCTAAGCTTGATAAGTAGCACAGAGGCAAAAGAGAAGATCAAAAGGCGAAAGCACCGACGTTGAAGTAGCTCCACTAGCTGCTTACTCAACTATTGTATACAGCTTTGGCGCTATACTGACACCAAGACCATCCAAGATGTCTCCATTTCTCATTCGTCCAAAAGTAGAGCCACCGCCCATGTGGAAGTCACGAGAGTTTTGGCTGGTGGTTTCAGAAGCACGGCGCTTGACGCTGCAGGTAGGCTAGATACCAGCTAGACTAGACGAAGACGACAAACTGCTCGTTCTATACTAGAAATACGCATACTGCGAATCTTTGGGCGTGGCAGTAGGAGAGGCAGAGCAAAGTCCTTGCCCATTGAAATCGCTCTATTGCTTTGGCGCTTCCATCAAGGTCTTACCTCAGGCGGCCCTTCTCGCCGCCACCGACAATTCGACGGCACGGGCGCATTTTCTTGCTGGCCAACGGAGCCTGGAAGAAACAGGGAGCTTACGATACGGTAGTAAATACAGTAGTACTGTTCTCTATCGTCGGTACGGACCAATTCGAGACTCTTGCAATTAATGCAATGTGCCGAGATTGCCCAATGTCCAGTCAATGCAATAATCCAATCCTCATTGAGCTCTGCCATATCCGCCGAGCATCCACCAGCCATCCACTTCTGGCCAGGGGCTGGCAACAGGCGCCACCTTCAGGGGGAAACGAGAGGATCGGCCTCAGAAATGTCCGAAAAGAACCCGTTGTAATATTACCAGGGAGATCACCCGTCGACGGCGTGAGAATGCTTCGTGGGCGATGATGGGGAAAGGAAGAGATCAGAGTGTGTGATAAGGATGCGTACGTTCGATGACTATATTTCGATGATCATCCATGAACTTCGTAAAAATGTCGACATGCCATCCAGCCGGCGACGTGAAACAACCAACGGATACGTGATCGAGATCAAGCGTCATCTTAGCTGTGTCTAGATAATGAAAGAAATCCCGATTCCGACCGTTGGCACAAGAGGAGATCGGCTGAGCTACTACACCGCTGTGAACAAACCACCGATAACTCAGTAAGTAATAAGCTCCCTATTCAAGCCGTGATGCAAACCTAGCTTGCATTGACCATCAATCCACCACCGCACGGGTTTATATATAGTTTAAAGTTCAACTACAGTACGACGGTAGAATAAACCTGAAACCCAACAGAAAAGCTAAAGGTTTATAGTCTTTCTGGAACTCCCATCCTACGAGGGATACGCTGGTTACATCAAACCACTACCGTCCTTCGCCAACATATTCATTCCCCCGCCGCATCCAATCTCTCGGTTGGCAAGTCAACCCCTTTTTCAGCCGAGCCAACCGTATGTAATATACTCTCTGTACCTCCGATATCTCCTCCGAATGTCACCAAGTCGTAAGTGACTTGACTTCAACAGGATGAAGCCAAAGTTATCAATACATTAACATGATAGCTCGCTTGGAAGGCGAATGCACTAGTCGAACTGAGTCCTTTCTGAGCCAAGCCATATGGGATTATCTTTCGAACCAAGGGCCTGAAGGTTTACTCTGTTCCGATACCTACATACTTACATCTTTTTTTTGACTTTATAGGGATGCCTTTAACCCTCAATTTACAATCGTCCTTATCTTCTCACCCTTTTTGTAGTACCAGGAGCAAGAACATGATCAATTCCTTGAGCTGTACCAGATTACCCAGCAAAGCACTCCCGTCCCCACTTAAGCCACATCACATATCTAAGTCTTGTTGTTACTGACCGCCATTTGGTGAGGATGGGAAGACTTGATCACCAGTCGAAATGAACACCCGAACATTGCAAAAAGATGTGGTACATGACAGCGTAAGTTATGTCAGTTTCTCCCTTCAAAGGAGTGAAACCATCGTAGAACCTGACTTCTGTCTTTCTCATCTACTTGGGTATCAAACACATATGATCAAGAGCCCAGAAACAACGACAAATGTGAACGTTGGTTGGCGATTTAGCCGGTGAGCTGTTCGAGTCTGCCGATATCGCAAAATTGGTCACCTCTTCCATAATATGCACGTCTTGCACGAATAGTCGCTTGACTTTTGCATGAATACCACCTTGGGACGGCCGAGTCATTCAGTTCTGTCACATTAACTGGCTGGGCATGGCTCGCTACTGGAGGAGGACTTTGTGCTAAGTATCGGTACAGAAATTCGCCCCAGAAGCTCCACGAACGACTCGATTCTGGGGATGGAGGACGAGTAGAACCGACTACGCTACTTCAGGGGGATCCCCAGACACTAAAACATGCCTATATTTGTTGAATTGTGCTACTAACCCAGCTTGCTCTAGCGAAGAGCTGCTTGCCAAAGTTTTTCCCTCCTCCAAGGCCAAACCAGCAGGCTACTTTACTCCGCATACTCCGTACCGGGTACACTCGCCGCAGTCTCTCGCGGAAAAGGATATCACATCTCATCTTTCACATCTCATATCTCACATCTCACTTCGTCTGGGTGAACGGTCGGAAGTGTCTCCCCACCTTCCATAGTGTTCTCTAGTTATTGCCGAGCTGTCAAAGAAAAACGCCTCTGACACCCGCTTGGTGCTACACAGCTTCCCTAATCGATAAGAGAACCGCAGCCGGCCCGTGATTGGCCAGCCTTGTCTGCCCCACCATCGACCCCTCCAAGGCTCAACATTCCGCGCGTTCCAAGGCTCCAAGGCTCCAAGGCTCCAAGGCTCTAATAAGGCTCTAATAAGGCTCAGTTACTGAAGACAAAATAGACGAGGACGTTGCTTCGGCCGGCCCTCGATACCCGCAATAGTGAGTTGGCGATCAACAATATAAATAACGTTTGGGACGTTGCGAAACCTTCCCCCTATCTCGAGGCGATGATGTGCACAGTCGCCTTACTCGTATCATGTTTCCCAGGCGTGCATGCGCTTCGCTTCGTCATGAACTTGACTTGTAGCATTTTTAATATAAAGTACAGGGCAAAGAGGGCACTTTCGCCGGAACCTTGATGTACCAAACTCACTCCATAAGCTTCGGCTCAACAAAGTCAACCACTCACGGCTTATCTATGGGGTGGCAGGAAGGCACAGAGACGTGCAACTACTGATCAGAAACATGCATTTTCCGTACATTATTAGCGTGTTGTGGTAAAGCATGCCACCATTGATGCTACGCTACATTCGTAAGGGGGAACGGTCAAGGCATCGTGTACATGTGAAGAGCCACTATCGGTTAACAGGGGTGGCTGGCGTTCCTTATAACTGTCGACTCCCACCTCACCTGTCCTCTCACCTACACCTATTTTCCCTTCTATTCACTAGCATATCACTCAATTCACTCAGTTTCTGCCCTCTGCCCAATCTACCCTCAAAATACTATCCAGATCACGGATGAGTGGTCACAACTGAATGTTTTCGAACCTGCTCAACTCGTAAGTGCTTGCGTGCCTTGCTCCCAATCACTTGACATGCCCTTGCCGAGCATTGATTCTGAGCGCACGTACTCACATTTGCTAGATCCCATAATACTTTTGCAGGTGCTCGTTGCTCATCTGCAGCTGGAGCGTCTGATTCACCGTTTGTCGGATAAACAAGCTATAAAACCTTCGACCTCACAACTCATAATCTCCCAACCTCCGATTACACGGAAACGTCGGCTATTACTATTTCGAAAACTCGTTGTATTACGGTCAATTCTTTAATACTAGAGGATCCACTTTCTCAGACCAATTCAAACCTCGTACAAGCAATTCAAGATGGCTCCACATGCTGATGTCGACAATGGCTTCTCCAACGGAAACTCCACCCCCACCGCTCAGGAGACGTTCACCGTGAACTCTCCCAATGTCACCTACACCGATGATCACATTAACTCCAAGTATACCTACCGTACCACATCGGTTGAGAAGAGCTCCTCTGGCAAGTTTGTTGCTACACCTAAAGAGACTCACTATGACTTCAAAGTCGACCGCAAGGTCCCGAAGACTGGTATGATGTTGGTTGGTTGGGGCGGAAACAATGGTACCACTGTTACCGCTGGTATTATTGCAAACCGTCGTGGTCTCGTCTGGGATACTCGTGAGGGTTCTCGTGCTGCCAACTACTATGGGTCGGTTGTCATGGGTTCTACTATCAAGCTGGGTACTTGTGCCAAGACAGCCACTGATATCAACATCCCTTTCCATGACATCCTGCCAATGGTTCATCCAAATGACCTTGTTATCGGTGGATGGGACATTAGTAACTTGAACATGGCCGAAGCTATGGACCGTGCTGGTGTTCTTGAGCCAACCCTGAAAGCCCAAGTCAAGAAGCAGATGACCGAGATGGTTCCTCTTCCTAGCATCTACTACCCCGATTTCATTGCTGCCAATCAAGAAGACCGTGCTACCAATTTGATTGCGGGTAGTGTTGCCTGTAATGCACACGTTGAGAAGATTCGCCAGGACATTCGGTAATTATCTTCATCTCCATATATAAAATCCTGTACTAATGCCTACTAGTGACTTCAAGGCCAACAATGGATTGGACTCCGTCATTGTTCTGTGGACTGCCAACACTGAGCGTTTCGCGGAAATTGCTGAGGGTGTCAATGACACTGCTGACAATCTCTTGAATGCCATCAAAAACAGCCACACAGAGGTTGCCCCATCGACCGTTTTCGCTGTTGCATCCATTCTTGAAGGTGCTCCATTCATCAACGGCTCCCCTCAGAACACCTTCGTTCCTGGCTGTATTGAGCTTGCCGAGCGTCACGGTGCCTTCATTGGAGGTGATGATTTCAAGTCTGGCCAGACCAAGATGAAGTCTGCGCTCGTTGACTTCTTAATCAGCGCTGGTATCAAGCTCACATCCATTGCTAGCTATAATCACCTTGGCAACAACGATGGCAAGAATCTTAGCTCTCACAAGCAATTCCGCTCCAAGGAGATTTCCAAGTCCAACGTCGTCGATGACATGGTCGCTGCAAACACTGTTCTTTACAAGAAAGGCGAGCATCCCGACCACACCGTAGTTATCAAGTACATGCCAGCTGTTGGAGACAACAAGCGAGCTCTTGACGAGTACTACGCTGAGATCTTCATGGGAGGTCATCAGACCATCTCGTAAGTTCTCTATCTTTTTAATCGAAACAAGTATCTCTAACCCCTTCTAGTATGTTCAACGTTTGCGAGGACTCCCTTCTTGCTTCCCCACTCATCATCGATTTGGTCCTCCTTGGAGAGATGATGACCCGAATTCAGTGGAAGGCGAAGTCCAGCGACGGCTCTGCTACCACTGAATTCAAAAAGTTCCACAGCGTTCTTAGCATCCTCAGCTATATGCTCAAGGCACCATTAACTCCACCAGGAGCTCCTGTTATCAACGCTCTTGCTAAGCAGCGAGGTGCGCTTGTCAACATCTTCCGTGCCTGTGTTGGTCTTGAGCCTGAGAACGACATGACTTTGGAACACAAGCTCTACAATTAGACTCGGTGCGCATAGATATTATAGAGCCACTTAATGTTTACTGGTTCTCGTAGTGATGGGTTGGCTATGGCGTGTGAATTTGCAATATGATGACCTCAGTGGTCACACAGTCTACCGTATGGCGATAAGTGCCGTGCTATTCACTCTTTAGACATTAAATAGACATTAAAATAAAGCGCAGTTGCCTTTGATCTACTGTTTTGTTCCCCAAGTGATATTTGATCTCTAGAGTATGAAGCCATTATCAAACCGCCGCCTTCTGCATACTACTGATTGTGTGCCAGCTGTGGGTATGCTAGATCTATTTCACCGGTATTAATACAATAAGTATTGAGCAAGAAGTAAAGCGTGTAGTTTTAAAAGCAAAGTCGCGATTGCTTTATTCTAATCAAGATCTTCTGACGCCTCTAGAGTATTTGATGAAGCATCTCTAGTTTGTTGTTTAAGGAAGGACCACCCAGAAGTACAACATCTGCACTTGACCTCCCAACCACCATTCAATGATTGGATGAAATATGAATAACCTGGAGTTGTGATCTCGAAACCATAGGTGCTCATCAGCCTCCCCTATTCAGCCATGGCACCATCCAGACCACCCTCAATCCAGTCCTTCTACGAGCGTGAAGTCCAGCTCCCTTCTTCCATCTGCCCCAACACCCCCGGCACCACCTCTCCAGGAGACGGTTTCACAGACGCTGAGGTTTCCGCAGCGCTCGATCCCATGATTGCGAACTGGGAGCCGGCCCGGGAATATACCGAGCTGAGCATCAGCGAGCTGTGCCATGGACCGAGAGCGGTGGTGTTTGCGGGGAGGGTGGTGAACACTACGACGATCTGGGGGAAGAGTGCTAAGGAGCCGAGGGCTAGAGGGTGGCATTACATCTTGTTGAAAGATGATGGGGGCGCCGTCTCGGTTCGTGCTATCTCTTTCCCAAAGTTCTTTATGTTTGTATTAGGCGAGGAGGCTTATAGATGTGCTTTGCTGTGGCAGATCAAGCTGTACTTTGCGAGCAAGCAATTCCCGCTGCTACTTGGGGCCTTGATGACAGTTTGGACAGTATTCATCTCGGATGCTGCAACAACGGACTCTACGGTTGTGCCAGGTGTGGATGCTTATGCAAACCTGTTTCCGGGAAGGGTTACGTCCGATCATATTATGATTCATGAGGGCAATGAGGGTACAAATGGAGCTTGTCGGGCTCCCCTGGGGTATCGAGTGGGGGAACCGCTTGCCGGTTTGAGTTGGTATAATTTCTATATAGTTAGTCAAATTCTGACGGAGTTCCTGCAGTGACTCTTGCAAGCTACACAGCCAGTGGCCATGATGGAGTGGTTGGAGCGAAGATTCTAGTCTGCGTCAAATGTATCGGGGCCAAGAAGCGTATCATCAACAAAGCCGGTGGGGAGAGTGACCTTGTGGAGATCTGGCTTTTCGATCATACAGGAGAGATACGCTGGAGCGTGTGGAACGGTCTCATTGACTCGGTTATGCTCTGGCAAGCCGGAAAGACCATCTTGCTAATTTCGAATTCTGTATTCAAAGCTGGGTATCTAGGCAAATGCTATATGAGCATCTCCAAAGAAACCTTTGTTGATATTGAACCCCAATTTCCTGATGCCGATTGGTTGAGAAAGTACGCAGAAGGGAAAACGAAGAAGGAAAGCATGCGCCAGGTGTTTCCAGAAGATTTATGGGATGTGGAGGCTGCGGAATATGGTGCTAACGTGATACTGTTCACGCTGGCTGGGCTTGCTGAATGGTAAGTTTGGGTTTCAACCACTCAGTTACAGGCATCTAGTTGACAGCTACACTAAGGGTCCGCGAAGAACCTCGCAGAGTGTTTACAGGCCATATAAATGTCATAATCATGGAGATGTCACTTGTCAAAAAGCACTATCAAAATATGCTTTTGTGTTCTCAATGGTGTGATTTTTACTCTACCCATTTGAAATCTCTATTTAAGTACTAAATATTTCAGCTGCGGTGTTCCAATTTATGCAAACACATATAGAACTACTTGCCGCAACTGTTCAAGTCTCCATACTCTCTCGATCAACCCTCATATCATCGGAACCCTCCTCGATGAAACCGGTTGTGTCGGTGCTGGTAAGCTACTATGGAGCGAGCGCGCCTGGGAAACGCTGCTGGGTAGGTGTGTTGAAGATGTGACGATGATGACGACCAACGAAATTCGGTTGTTGGAGCAACGAATGATGTACATGCGTGTGCATCTGGTTGTTGGCTGGGAGGAGAGTATCGGAAAGTTAGCGGTGCTCGGAATGCGAGCTTGAGGGGATGTCACTTGCTACTTATGAAGATTTAGGGAAATTGCCACTGTCAATTGAGAGGAAGTTGCTCGGAGCTGTATACTATGTCATAAGCTACATGTAATTCACTCTTTGCTGATGATGAAGAGTGAATACTTCCTCGAGAACAAAATAGAAAATACGCACACAATTGAAATGCTCTCCCAATAACTATTCCGGTACTTGAATCTCTGATTGATGTGTTGAGTTTTGTAAGATAAAAAAAGCACAGGTTATATATGAATGAAAGATAACAAGCTATGAAGTGCGCAACAAGAGGCCAATATTAAGCGAGCTTGGTAAGGGGTGAATGCCCGAATAACGCAATAATCACTGCTTATTCTTTCAAGAAGGGAAGAGTTTTTGTAAGTGGAGCTTTTACGACTTGCATAAAGCCTCATACACTAGGAGCCATAAGTGAATAGACATAGTCCTACTGCAAAGTAGTTGGAAAAGAGCAAACCTGTTACCTGAGGCGTCAGTGTGCTGTTTGTGCTTTGTAAAGGAAAATAGGAAGTAATTTTTAGACTAAACTGGAGTATGGATGGAAAGCAGCGAAAGTCTATAATCAAATTTCAAAGATAAGGACTGTGTATTCCGCGATCACGAATCTTCTAAGCTTCAAGAAGTAATATCAATACATGTTCGCGGTTGCAATGTTTCCATGAAAAATCAAGGAATAACGTCATAGGTCAAGAGAGCACTATAGGTAACTGCACACATGTATTCGAGGCGTCTTCGTCTTTGCTGTTTGGGAATTCACCGTCTCGCGCCATAACTAGCGCGGTTTGCCTCTCATAATATCTGAGCTATATCTTATCGAAAGCTTTTTCTCTTCGTTCGCAGTTTACTTCTTCCATAGGAAGAAGAACACCACCGAAAGCAAGAACTTCAAGCTCTTCAAGACCACTTTTCAACTGAGATTTCTCAATACGACGACTTTCGTCAGCATGGCGACACCAGTCACTCCTCAAACCATCACGATTGTGGAAGATGGAGATCTGACTATCCGTCTCTTCAAGGCGCCCAAGAGAATCCCAAACTTTACCATGACTGCTAGAGGACGCGGATCCTTTCTTGCAAGCTTCAAAGTTTCTCGAGATGTATTGGCTAAAGAGTCTGCCGTGTTCAAGGCGGAGCTTCGAGGCTTCTTCGCAGAAGCAAAAAGCTCCGTGGTTGACGTCGAGGAAGGCACTGTTAAGAGTCTCGAGCTTTGGTTCAGGATCATCCACAACGCCATGACGGAGGCCATGTATGAGATTCCAATTGTTGAGATTTGGGAGGCTTTGGCTGTGGCCGACTTTCGAGATTTCCCAGAGACGATGCTCAACGGCTGGTTCGCCAAATGGCTAACACAAATGGACTACCAAACGATCGATTTATTTGAGATGCGACAACTGTTGTATCCGTGTAGATTAATCGACTACGAATGCGGCTCGTCAGTCCTTCCTGAGGCATTTGCTTACATGACGAGAATGCTGGCATATAAATCTACAAAGCATATTACGGAGTTCAACCCAACTTCTCACTATCATCTACATCTCCTAGGTAACGAGGTAAGATGAAGTTGTCGTTGTTGTAGAAAGATGAAGTGCTAACTTATTTCCGAGATTGGTTCAATAAATGGTGCAAAGGGTAGTCTGAGAACCAAGCTCTTCAGAGGTGTCTTCGGTCCCATTGAAAAATTCTTGAAACATACTTGTCCTTGCAAGGAGAAGGCTCTCTTTGAATATGTTTTAGGTATTTCTAAGACGGGAATCTGGCCTATGTCGACCCAGCATCAAAAGTCAATCTGGGAAATCGTGAATAGCAATGGCTTTATTAATTTTGCTTGCGAAGTTCCCCCAGGCACCTGCAATGCTTGCAGCAGAACTTGCAATCCCTCACACATTCAAGAGACCCGATCAGAAATCCTCTCAGACTTTGATGGTCTTTGTCTGGACTGTATGGACTTGTCACAACCGAAGATTGATGGAAGTATTGATACGGACTACTGGGATCACGACCAGCGTGGGAAGTGGGATACCTTTTGCCGCATTGAACATGATCAACCAACATGGTATTTCTCCTTCATGGGTCGGAGAGCGGAGATGAAGGCTCATCAACTCTCAAAGAATAAGGAATTCCAAGCACGACGTTTACTCCATGAATCAAAATGTGGAGGATCATGTTCCAACGAGTGGTGCCGGAAGTAAAGATGGGCCTTAAATCAGGGGTGATTCTAGTTGGTGCTGATCATACATTTTTCATAAATCCCTGACGCCTGGTTGTCAAATAGGCAAGAGGTATATTGAGATTGGTAACCGTGCTCAACAGTGGACTTGCTCTCAACAAAGGATCATGGTCGGCATTCCTCGAGTATGCTCTGGCCCGTATGGCAAAAGTTTCTTCAATTAACGAGTAAAATGAACAAATATATGCACTGGAACTACCTGCAAGGCAGAAAAGTTGTCTACTAGACGTCTGGTAGTGATTTCTGCCTCTTTGGTATTGCTCTGACCCTGGGTAATTCTTGTGAACGATATCTGTGGACGAGTAAATTTGTACTAATAATCGCGTCTGAATTCGTTAGCACTCGCACTGCACTTCAATAATAGAATTTTGATAAATTTTTCTTCAAATTCTATGATAATATTACGGATTCATTATGGAGGAGGAATGAGCCATAGGATTTCATCCTCCCAAGACAATTAAAGCAAAGCCCTTCTGAGCTATTGGGATAATCTCACATTAGTTTCATAAATTAACAAAGGAGTTATATAAATAGAGACTTTATATGTGTCGATCCAACCATGCCAGATTAGCACCGATGGATAGAATATATACTCGCTTAATTTAAGGGGTAGAGAGGCCTTTTCAATCCATCATAAAATGTTACAATTGCTGGGCTCAGTCGACTTCAAAGGTGCCAGCTAACGTCACCAATACACATATTGATCTAATACCAGACCGTCGTAATGTCTCTTGGTCGTTGTGTTTCTTCTCCATTGTTTGAAGAATCTTTTTACTAACTGCTTAAGTGGAGTGGATGTCCTTGGATTGCCAAGATCTCGGGCTATAACATAGCGAATGTGGGGTTTTGAATATATCATATATCCACAGCCTTGTGACAGCACCTTGACCTTCACAACGTCCACTTGTTTCCTGTGTATATTTACGAACCTCTCCTTGAGTCATCTGACAATTGACAACATTGATTAATAGCCTTCTTCCCTTCCAAACAGTAACTGCACATAAGCACCTTCAACCTCCATACTTAAGAGCTGGAGTCCACCTTAATATGCCTTCCTACTTACTCACCTCCAAAACAGCGGCCATCACCGGCGCTGCGACTGGTATTGGAAGAGCCATTGCACTGGAATACATCCGTCAAGGATGCAACGTTGCCATCAATCATCTGGATCTTCCTTCCGATGCCCACCACAAAGCTTCGCTGCTCACAGAAGCCGCATCGATCAGGGAGAAAGATGAGAAAGCGGGAAGGCTCATTGAAGTTGCAGGTGATGTCACAAAGTCAGAAACCGGGAAGGAACTAGTAGAAGCGGCCGTGAAGGAATTTGGGCGACTGGATATTTTCGTTAGCAACGCGGGTGTTTGCCAGTTCGCGGAGTTTCTGGAGTGAGTTATATGCACCGGAAGAAAAATGGGGAAAACGAAAGAAACGAAACTTATTGCTGACACAATACTTACGTAGGATGGAACATGACCTTTTTGCCTCAACGGTTAACATAAACCTCAATGGTGCCTTCTACTCCTGCCAGGCAGCTGCTCGTCAAATGGCTAAACAAGGCGATGGAGGAAGTATCATAGCCATATCCTCTATATCCGCGCTTGTCGGCGGTGGTCTCCAAACCCACTATACACCTACTAAAGCCGGTGTGCTCTCATTAGTGCAAAGTATGGCTGTGGCACTCGGGAAGTATAAGATCAGATGCAATGCGTTATTACCCGGAACTATCAAGACGCAACTGAATGAAGAGGATCTGAACAATGAAGAGAAGAGGAAATATATGGAGACGAGGATACCTCTCGGCAGAACGGGAGTACCAAGTGATTTGGCTGGACCAGCGGTGTTTTTAGCTTCGGATGAGTTAAGTGGCTACGTTAATGGATCGCAGCTGTTGGTTGATGGAGGATTGTTTGTCAATTTACAGTGAATGACTATGGATACCATAAACCATTTTAAAACTTTAAACCTCAGTCATACGTCGAGCTCTATATTTGCCATCCTCGTTTTGCATTTCCCCGCGAAAGCGCTAGCATTATAGATAAAAGTCAGCCACCGGATCTCAAAAGTCATTAATTCCGTCTTTGCATGTTCCACTTTGTTGATAGAGAAGTCGGTTTTTCATCAGCCTCTTCAAATATTAATCAGTGTTCCCTTCATCGATTCCACCTTGTCGATTCTACTCTGTTTTTACACAGAGCAAACAGAGTCGTGCCAAGTCCAAGCATATTCTCATCTAAAAGGAGGTAATTTGAATATGTTGCTCACTGTGCCTAGAATTAAAGAACCAACTGATCAAACAGAAACGGGAACGCAAAAGCCTAGAGACCAACTAGAGAACTTGCTACTTGCACCTAGAGCTGATCGCCAATTGCTGTCAAGAGTCACGAAGATAAATTTTACATTTCTCTGTATTTGTTGTATTTTACATCATACAATAAGTTGTATCATAGTCTAATTCCCGTGCCAACGCCCAAAACGCCAGCACAACCTATGCTATTGAGAAGGCCAACCGCTGAGCGAATTCTAAAAGTCCTAATGAAAAGGCAGAATAGCCATGGACAGATGATATGGGATAGTTTAAGAATTTGGCCGAAGTCAGACCTGAATGTGTGAATAGCAAAATCCTTGAACAGGTTATATGCATCAAGCAGTCTTGCCAACTTTCGGACCCTTCTTCTTTTTCTTCTTAGGACGAGGAGTAGGGGCGCTGGTATTTGTACCACCGCGTCCTCGGCTTGCCCCTCCTCCTCGCCCACCGCGACCTCCACGACCTCCGCGACCACCAGATGCCGAAGAGCCCCGTCGAGCAGTACTGGCAGAAACGGCCTGAAGGGACGGAGGAGGACCTCTTGGATGTTTATAACTGCCATTGCTACCTGGACGTTGCGTCTGAGGTGGAGGAAACCCAATATATCTCGCCGTGTTATCTCCTCCACCAAATGCAAGTCCTGGATTAGGTTGCTTTGGTCCACTAGGAGGCATCCGGTAGTCATCTACACGATCGAAAGGATCTTGTAGTGGAGCCACAGTTCTCACACCTTTGTCAAAGTTTATCTGCCCACCAGATCCAGGGCCATAATCACGCCTCCGGTTGACAGGTGGATTATTGACTTTTGCACGAATAAACTCCACATCATCATCACTATCGTCAAGTGTGATTGGATCATGAGCCTTGCCCCTGATACTGAAGTCCTTCTTCCGCGGAACATTCGTAGGGGGGGCGACAATCATTCGGGAAGATCGAGACCAAGTTTCTCCATCAAGAGATATGACTTCATTTTTAAGTCCACACTCTCCGCCGTAATGTCCACTATCACCACAGAAATAGCAATAAACAGGGACATTGAGACGCGGCTTGATCTCTTCAGGCTTAGCAACAAAGCTTCGCCATACCAAGTGACAATTCGTCTCGAGATGTAGACTCGAGCCACAGATGTCACAAATCAACTCATCTTTGCTAGGTAGCAGTTTCTCGACACATTCTGCAGATGAATGGCCCCTCTGACGGCAACGAATACACAATTGGTACCTTTGACACTGGAATGTGGTATGATTCCCGCCGCAAACAGTGCATGAAAGTGCCGGACAGTCAATTGTAGAATGGGTTGTCTCTGCACAAGCCAGGCACCGCAGCTTAGCCGGAATACCATCAACAGGAGGGAAATATTTAGCCAGCAGTGCGCTTTCAACTTCGCTGACCTGCTCAAACGGATCTTGCACTCTTATCTGCTCAATTGTGTGCGGAGAATCGCCCATTATGATGTCTGTATCTGGTGGATGCTCATCATGCTGTGCTATATTTGGAGGTATCGAAGTGTTATCAAGGGAGGACTGTCCCTGGCCATCTTCACCGTGCATTGTTGGTTGAACAGCCTGCGATTTCATAGATGAAGAAGTCGTTTGTTGGGCTTGAGCTGCCTTGATATTCGACTTTCCAGATGAATTTGCGCTATCCCCATTGCTGGCGGTAGGTTGAAGAGGCTGTGAACGGAGTGAATTTTTATTAGGTCCATTCTTCAGCTTTTCGACAACCTTATTCAACCGTTTTGTCATGCCTGGGATGGCGGATGTGGTTGCGGTCGCATTTGCTGCAGCTTTCTGGGTTTCGGAGAAGCGGGAAGGTGGATAGTAACCATCGATGTATTTTACGAAAGCTGCTCGCAAGTGCTGTGGTTTGATCTTACTAATCTTTACTTCTGAGTTGATCTCTGCAAGATGTACTAGAAAGTCTTCAAAGCGTAAGTTCTCAATTGCAACAGGGTTGTTCTTCACGAACATCTCAGGAATCACCAAAGTTCCACCACCACAATCATGTTTAACTGGGGCCACAATTGTAGGAGATTCGTGTTGCAAAGGCTTTTTTGCGCTCCTTGCCTGTTTCCCTAAGCCTTTCTTTATTGGCAGAGCGATCACCGCCGGAGGCAGGTCTAACGATGTGCTTGACTCAACAAGAGCAGGTTCCTTAGTCTCTTGAGACGAAGGCTGGGTTTCGAGCGCCATTCGATCCATACTCGGAGGTATACTCGGTTCGTCGTCGACGATGCCAGTACCTAGTTTCCGCTGGCCGTGGAGAGGATGCTTGTTTCCTTCCTCTGGCTTGACATCGGCGACAGCTCGCGAGAGAAGAGACACATCTTCTGGCTGGCTCGTCTTCCCGACCTCAAGATATTTGGGCAAATTCTTTTGCCTACCTCCAAAAGATGTCCGAACCACACCGGTTTGTGCGCTCTTATTCCATATGGGACGTGATACGCTCTGGTCAACCTGTTGCCCAGCAGATTCTGGAGGTGGTCGCATATCAAGCATGGAAGAAGCGTCTTCATCATTAGGGATTGAGGGTTTCGAGGTGAGGTCTCCTTCGCGAGGTACCATGGCATGGGAGATCTCGAGGGCTCCAAGAGGCTCAGCATTTATTGCCTCGTTATCAGCGGGTAGAACACTTCGCTTTATGCGCTTATGCGAATGTGAGTCTTCTCCAGATGACAAGGCTTCCTGCTCGTGCTCTTTTTCAACCTCCATAGCTCCTAGGTCGCGTTTGCGACCAACGGCAGAGGTTCTCGAGTCTTCGTCGTCGTCCATAGTTGCGACAACTGCCTCGCGTTGCGCAATAAGGTCAAAACGGTGATATTATAATCCCAAGAACATGCCGATACTTGATCACTGGGAAGCAGTGCGAAAGGTATTTTAGGAAGTCTTCTAGAAAGTCTTCCCAAATCCAAGAGGTAACAGGGAGGCCTAGAGAAGTCAGTAACCCCTAGTTTCGTTGTTCGCAAGGTTTCTAAATTCCGAATGAACTCATTCAATAGAAGCCCTGAAGCAAACCAATGAACCAAGACAAACTTCTTCTGCTGGTTGTTGAGAATAAAATGTGCAATTCTAACGAATTCGAATAATTCTGGTCGTTAGTTAGGTATATTTTATTACTAGGATCAGCCACCCCTGGTCTTGGCAGTAGTAGGTACATCTAGAGTCGATGCCGATTCTAGCTGCGTGGTCACTACATCGATCCGTATCACACATTCACTACACCACTGGCAATTCCATCCAACACTCTTTGCCAAAGAATATATTTTCTCTAGCTATTAACAAAAGACTTTAGTTGAACTGCGTGTGAGTTCGAGGCATCTGTAGGCTAGGTCATTAAGGTAAGCACGAAGTATCCTCTGATGTTGAGGACCGCAGCTTAAATTGGCATTCATACATACGATACTTACTCATGAGCATGTCTTTCTATATCTATGGTTTCTTATCGAATCATCTCATTAGGTCTTTTGCTAATAACTCCTGCTTTTGCTAGGACGGTCACCACAATTCTTTTCCACCTCATACCGAGCAGCAGCTAGCTTATTCTACGTGTACGAGCACGCTCTCCGGAGCAAAACATTGCCCCAACTTCCTCCTGCTACAGCCGCCAAACTGTCTTCCCCGATATTCCTTCCTCGTACTGTCTCATACGACGCGGGCTCCAAACCACCACGTCCGAGCGGTCCGTATCAAAGCATGGCCGAAAAAACTGGGAGGAGGAGGCGATCGAGCAGTCTGTTGTATCAGGAACCTCCGGAGACAATAGAACATATGAGTGACCAGGCAGCATTGCCAAATTTGAATGCCAATTGGGTCAATTCGAAAGGTCAGTTCAGATAACTTCCCATGAAGTTTTTAGTAATGCACTAGGCTTATGTTGGAGCACAATCGCGGACTGGCAGCCTCTTTGGTTTGGAATCTCTCGCTGATACATAATAGGTGCTTGGACAATACACATTGTACTCATCGCTGCTCTCAAGATTTTGTTTGATATAGTACCAGGCATTTCACAAGAAGCGTCATGGACTCTAACAAACATGTCTTACATGTTTGGGTCATTCTTGATGTTCCACTGGGTTCGAGGCGTGCCTTTCGAATTCAATGCTGGCGCCTACGACAATTTGAATATGTGGGAGCAGATCGATAACGGGGCACAATACACACCAGCAAAGAAGTTTCTCTTAAGTGTGCCGATCGTGCTATTTCTCATTAGCACTCACTACACTAATTACGACTTGACTTATTTCACTATCAACTTCCTTGCTGTGCTAGGAGTTGTGATACCAAAGCTGCCATATGTAAGTCCAACACTTGGGAAGAGACATATGAGTTGATTAATGCTAACCCCATTCAGAGTCACCGCACACGTGTAGGATTATTTTCCGGCCTCCCAGAAGACAGGTAGCAGCAAACAGTGGTTGCACGGAGTTTGTAAGATATTTCAAGGCGTTTGTTTATTCATCGCAATCGCGAAAAATACACGTTGCGAAACAAAATGCATGGCGGGTGTATTTACAGCGAAAAGAATTATAACCAATTTGGTTACATAAAGAAACGTCTTTTCCTGACCTTGTTTGACAGCTCGTGTGTCCATAATTAGCTTTTGAGAACCTTGTAAACAGGTTTACACCTGCTGAGTCTCAGAGGTCATTGACGAGGTACCATAAAATGGAAACATTTCACAAGAAACCTAGGTATCCAATAATACCTTCACTTACGAGAAGGCCAATTTGTGAGAGCATGCTAGGCACTCGATAACTAAAGTTCTATCGCTTTTTTGCCCATAGGTCAGTAATATCTCTTCTTCCTAAGGACACTCCTTGGTATCATAGACGATGAGAGGGAGGAGGGCTGTAAAAATGAACATAGAGACTGGTATTCGAGTACGATTACAAATCCCTCCACTTCAGCCCCTCCTGACTACGAGATTGCCTGATTTACTTAACAGATCAGAATGTAAGCCGCAGCAAGATCCCGAACTGCTTATGTCTCCAACGCGACACTAGTAGAGCGAAGTTCTTTATTCTTTGATTACATAAAGCTGCGTCTATCTTTCTATGATATCGTAGACCACGTAAAAATATGTTTCGTATGCTGCAGTTGTGTCTTCTATTAACCCTGTCGCGTCACGAACTTGGACACGCGAGGAGAACAACAGGAGCCGATGCTTAGTTTCTGGTCTCGACATAAAGAGCTAGACACAGCTGAGGCAAAGTCTGATGTCGCAGCTGCTTTCGAGCTCTGCCTCACGCTCCGCATGTTTAATCATCGCCTCTAGCAGGAATTCAAAACTACAATGCTCTCTATGTAAGCTTCGCGACAGGAATTGTACTCTTATGGAGCCTTGTCTCGCCCTGCCTTGGAGCAATGCTATCATCGAATATCCTCACAACGTGCCCCCCCCAACAAATACACTGAACCTCTGATCTCCTCAGCTTGAATTCTAAAATCTCTTTCTCTAATTTCAACGTGCAGTAACTTTGGGCGCCAAGGAACCTCATGAGGAGATTGAAGCGTGCTTCCACTTGCAAGGCCGTCCAATCGCGGCTTGGCATCGGGCTCCTGGCTGAGAAGCCTCACTCCGCTACTAAATCACGAGGGGGAAACGTTGCTTTTTTGGTCGGTTCTTCTGAACTATCATGTTGGGGTTTTAACCCGTGCTTCCATGTGCCATATGAACCGAGCTTTGCTTGCTAACCCATGCGCGCCGCCCCTTTCTTAAGCGATCGATACCAAGCCCCCCTCCTCCCCTGTCTTTAGGAGACAGGAACAACATATGAAATCGTAAGCAAGAATATTGAGATGTCATATTTGAGATATGGTGGGAATGCTATATATTTACGTAACTGTTTTTGCTAATCTCAACATATACGGACAATCTAGTAAAACTAGTGCCTTTTGTTTGATCTGACGACTCAGTATATTGTCTATGATAGCTTGGTTCACAAAGGAGCTGTCAATCACAAGCTCTTCTCTACGGCCTCCAAGTCACCAATGACCTCCTTCCAGTTCTCCCACTCTTTGTCTCCGCCGGGGATACCACCAAATAGCGGCAGGCGCGTTCCATCCGTGTCTCCTATGCTCAGTATCCGACTGACTGCCTCCTTGATTCCAACAGTGCCAAACTTGACCACCAATTCCTCAACAGAACTAACCTTGTACTGGAGAAGCTGCCGCTCTTTGACCTCCGCATCAGTAACTGTTGTTTTGATAGAGAGGTTGTAGAGGTGGACAACGGATTTAGGGAAGAAACCTGCTGTTCCATCAATGGTTCCAGCAGCACCTATAGAGATGACAGGAAGCAATTGTTGACCGAGTCCAGTGAAGGTGTGGAAGTGCGTGTGGTCGATCTTTGGACTGGCTGCGATTTGAGCGTGATACGAGACGTCGCCGTGTGAGAGTTTACAGCCGACGATATTTGGGTGCTTGGACAAAGTTGCGTATGTTGAGGGGATCACCTTGACGTTGTTTGAAACGCCTGGATAGTGGTACCTGTTCTTTCGTAAATACTTGTTATCCACCATCAGGATGGACTTGAACTTACACCATCACCGGGATGGGGCTTGCGTCAGCGACAGCTGTAAACCACCGAATGATTCCCTCCTGCGTGCTGGCGCCAGCAAAATATCCGGGAACCAAACATAGACCCCATTGTGTACCGGCCTCCTTTGCGCTCTTCAATTGCTCAAGAACCTCTTCAATGTTCTGCGAGGCGGTTCCCGCAATGATGGGATAGTCCTTAAACCCCGCATCCTCAAGTGCTTTCCGCACGTAGGACAAGACGTCGAATCGCTCCTTGTTACTCAGATGGACAGCTTCACCCGTGCTGCCGAGTATCACCAAACCCTTGATTCCCGATTTCGCAAGGTGGAGGGAGTGTGCTGCTTGGGCCTCGAGGTCCAGAGGAGCCTAAGATACAAAAGTGTTAGTGACTACAAGTAAATTACAAGTGAGTTGATCTGGAGAAATTACGCACAGCAATCGCGTTGTAGTTTGCGGCCTTCTTTGACACGAAAAACGTAGGTACCGGCACGTAAACGCCTGCTGGAGGTGGTTGAGACATGGTGAATGAGTTAAAGATAGGTTTGGTTTAGAGAATGACAACGTCTTATATATGGAGTTGAAATTAGGTGGTAGGTCGTTCGGTGAGTCAAGTACGTAATGAACTGCCAATCTGAGGATTCGAATATATTCTTGAACAGGTGTGAGTACGTGTTACTTGCAGTTGACCCCGGACCGTCGTCTTGTCTTTGCGTGTTGCGTCTGGCTTATTGGCTTTCTGCTGAAAACTTGTGCTCGTGAGGCTTTGGATAGAAATTTCAAAGGAACTTTGCTACGAATTACGAAACTCCTTTTGATTATTGCGAGTTAATTACACTCTTCAACTGACTTCCCAATACCGACTCCCACTTTCGGTATATTGAGAGCCGACAGCCCCACCAGCAGAGATGGAGGGGTAGTGGGGTCGGCAGAGGACAGGACTTGTAGACTCTGTTTGCATGTAGGTGGTGATTATAGCAATTGAAGTTTTATTTCAGTACAATATGGTGATCAAATAAGATATCTGATAGTATCAAAGCATATAGTAATGCAGTGCATTCACGTAAGGTAGTTACGCAAGACTTATTTGTTTACTTTGTAACTATAGACTTGTAAAGCCCCCCAAAAAGGGATCTTCTGAAGATCAGATACATGTTCCTGCTTCTGTTTCTGCCTCCGCTGATACATAAGTGATGTAGTCGATTCTCGGAAGGTTGTGCATGTCCTATAATCCGATATTGAAAGGCGGGAAAGTCATTTCACATATGCCAACCAGATGCATGATATTGCAGAGGAAATGGTTGGAAAAGGAACCAATATATATGCTGGGTATCATTCAGATCAACTCTGTGAGGTTATACGCTTTGATGGCAGTTCCACTCCAAATCATAATCTGTTGTGACTCGTCCAGACTCGCCAGGTCACAGAACCTCTCTACGATATGCTTCCACTTCTTCCAAGCATCATCAACTCCCACCGTGCAGACAGGCCAGTCGGAGCCGAACATAATCCTGAAAGGTCCAAATGTAGCTAGAATAACCACAAGGTATGGTTGAAGAGCCTCGAATATCTCATCCAATGGACCGGCCTTCAGTCTATCTGGCATCTCTGAGAAACACCCGCTGAGCTTGATATACGTCTTGCTGATTTTGCTGAGCCTGAACATCGCCGTCCTCCAGGAGACGAATTTAGGATCTGTTTGATTGTATACCGACAGGTCCGGCTTGCAGAGATGATCTGCCATTGTTAGTTTGGAAAGCATCTCAAAAGGTGTATATTAACTGACTGATGATGATGGCCACCTTGTCCTCCTCTGCAACGTCTTTATGTGCTGCTTCGATCATATCAACAGCTTCATCCAGCTGCCACCTCCCTCCACTATGTTGATCAACACCTAGATCAAACACAAAGCCCTTCTTTCCCAGCCACTTCAGGCCCTCAATGAAGTCTGTGGTTAGCATCGTGCCCTTCGGCTTATCCTGCACCAAATATCTGAATCCTTTAATCTTTCCCCAACTCCCTTCCGCCCTCTTCTCCACCTCCCCAACATATCTCTCCAATGCCTCCACCCCGCTCGGCATGGGCGCCCAAGGTATGATGGCTAAGCAATGCTTCTTCTGCTCTGCACTATGCCCTTCGCCTTCCCTGGGTGTTCCCAATGCTATCCTCTTCAACCAGTCCACCTCCATCAGCGGCATCTCCCACCCACTGCCATCCTTTACCCCGAGCTCGAGATCATTCTTGCGGTCTGTTTCGAGGAAGATGAACCCTTCTAGGGACGGAGGCGGCCCAGTTGCCCTGGCATAGTCGTCGACAGAGTATTGGTTGTGCAGCGGGTTGGACGGGTTGCACCACGCAAGCGTGTCCAGTTCTGATCTGGGGAAGAGGTGGATGTGAGAGTCGATGATGGGATACTGAGCAGGATCTTCGGAAGCCATGGCTGCGTTTTCGGATGCTGTTGTATGCTGTAATGAGTGCGATCAGGCAATGTCGAGGCTTGCGTTAAGGTGAAGACTGTTTAATTATCACAGCTTTCGATTCGGGGTCAATTATTCCAGGGGTTCAAGCCTATCGTTATCGGTCCTACAGGGGTGCGATACGCCACAATGAGGGGCTGGTGTAACAACATCTAAACTACGTTGGTTAAATAGTTATAGTCATGCACACTGCTATGGAAGGAAATACACGTTCCTATGATCACATAATAGAACAATCCTGAACAGACCAATAGTTTAGAGCGGAGTAGACTCGGTTCCTCAATGCTGTCTTTCAAATTTTTCAAATTTTTGATGTATAGGGTATAGAGTATCTAAAACCTCTCTTAAGAAGTTCGAATACGACGCCAAATATGCCTTTGATCTATGATATCCATCTATAGTCAGAATTCAACCAAAAAAACACCAGCCATGACCAAAACAATGGCTGATGCCCAATTTTAAAAACCCATTAAACGCCCGGAAAAATGCCAATAACCCTTCTGCCTTTCATATCTTTTCTTTTGATCTATACTCCTGCGAACTATACTCCCGGAGTCATACTCTCGGGTGTAGCTGCCTGTGAAGCTTCTTCGGACCCAACGATTGGTGTCATGTAGTCCAAACCTTTGGTGGATCCGGTGGCAGACATCCCAATTTTGCCATTTATATTTAGAGCCTGTCTGAGTGCCGCGCTGCTGAGCATACTTCCCTTGACGGTGCTCATCTTGCTTTCGAATTCACGCTTCATTCCGTGCTTGACAGCATCGAGAACATTGTTAACCGTGATTCTTGGTTTAAAGGCGGGCTCAGTGCCCGCTTGGTAAACTCCAGTCTCGACGAGAATAGAGTACCAATCATTCTTGGATGTCTCGTTGAAACGGTTGGTACCTTGAATGTCACTTTCGGGGGTGTCGCCGACAAAATAAACTGTCTCAGGAGGAGCATTGATATGGTGCTCATCTTTGCGCCATTGTTGGAGGAGACGAGTAGCAAATCGGAAGGTACCAATTTGGGGCTTGCCAAATGCTATGGTCTCGAGCTCTTTACCCTTGGTGAGATCTTTGAAAAGCATCTCGATCATCTTTCTTAAAGCACCCATGCCGAGTCTAACGTTATCGTGGGCAGCTGACCAAACGATATCGTTGTGGGAGAAATAGATAGGGGGTCCCTCATCGAAAGTCTCCGAGAGGGTACCCATGTAACCTCCTTTGGACATGGCGAGATCGAGAATAATTTGAATATCGGCAGCCCAATCTCTTGAATCCGCAAATCTATAATGGTTGAGCAGTTATTCGGACAAGGAGAAAGGTAAAAATCTTACACAAATATGGCATCGATCTTGGTCTTTGAGAAGTCACGCTTGCGAGAAGCAGTAAACTCATCTTCGGTCAATTTACGAAATGGTGTGGTGTGAGGGTTATCTTTGATCAGATCACCTGGAGTAATAACATCCTGGAAGCCATAACCTTCGGCAACTTGTCTACACTTCTCGCCCTCACCACCGACGACGAGCACAGTCTTGTGTTGCTCAACCATCTCTCGCATAGGAGTGTGACCTGAATAGACAATAAGTACTAGACTTAATTCAATAAGCGCGTAGACTTACCACAAATGAATTGTGCGGGGGCAACTTCAATGTCCAGCTGGCGGGAAAGATCAATGCAACGTTCTGCTTCTGTCTTTCCTCCACCGTTGGTTAGAAAGATGTATGGACTAATTTCACGTTAGGTCGAGCTTCCACATCGGATAGAGATATAGCTTACACTTTCATTCCATACTCATTGTGTCCGTTCAGCATCTGCATAGCCTCGATAGCTTCCGGTAGCGGTCGCCCTCCTCTAATAAGAACTCCATCGATGTCGAATGCAAATGCAAAACTGTCGGCGGTTGGAATATCTGCTGGGGTACCTGGGGATCGTGGGGTAATGGGGGAGTCTTCTGATGGAGACGGGAGATCTTCATCCAAATTCATGGTTGATAGCTCGATTCGAGCTGTCTCCATAGAAGCAGCAAAAGTGCCTCCATGGTGCGTTCTTGAGCGTTGATGATTCATGAGTCTTTTGGTTCACAAAATTAGCCTTATGCCGTTATATTCTGGGGTTTCAAGAATTTCAAGTATTTCCAAATCTACAGCCATAGCTTTATGGATGTGAATTTGAAAAGATTGCCTTTTATTGTGTGGAAGTGCAAACCTTTCTGGAACTACAATAACTCCTCCGGTGGACACGTCAGTTGCGGTAGCGGTCATCGAAGAGAGCCGTCGAATTCCCGGTCTCAAACGCGGCGTGGAGAGAAGGTTTTTAGAAGCCATGATTGCGGTTATATGCTCAGACTGGAGATGCGGCAGATTCTAAAAGGATTGAAACTGCGGATGATGGGCGGGTCTAACACCGGTTCTCTTGAGGTTGACAAGATGGACCAAGGGAGCTTGGTACTACGAGAAGGATTTGGTAGGATGTTACTTGTGGAAGGTGGTTTCAGGAGAGTGACTGCGCAGTTCTTACTTCCTCCAGAATTAAGAGGGCCCATGGTGGGTCATATATAAACGCTTCTGGGAGTGTGCGTGAATCTCTAGCTCCAAGACACTGGCATATTTCTTGGAGAAGATCATGCCTTCCACATACTAGCGTCCAACAGGATATGTATAGTGCCAACAAGATGTAGCTAAAGAAGGGGGTGGATCACTCTGGTTGGAGGCGGGTGGACAAGCAAGCAACATACGGGGTCCGCTATACCAGGGGATATTTTTGAGTATGATGACTGCTCGATCCAGGAGAGTTTAAAAAAGATGAATGCGGGAGGTCCTGTCTTTTTTGCCTCCTGGGTCCACGAGTAGCCGGCAGTGTGGCCTTCATGACTCTCACCTCCGTCAGGCCTTCAGCAGTGGCTGTCAACGTGAACCTTCACACAATTGGGCTTGTTGGACAGCAGCAATCTGCCAGATAGCGCAGATAAGAGCCCTCACTGCAGTGTAGCTGGTCAAATGACGACGAAGTGCAGGGCAAGGGATGGATTTTGCAGTATGGATGCGTGGTGAGGGAGTGGATGTGGACAGTCCTCCTAGGACCCGAGAATAGTCAGAATTACGAAGGCAATTCGAGGTAGACTAACCAAAGCTTGCCCAGCGCCTTCCGCGTGGTTGGGCAAGGTCGGTGAATCCGTCGGTCAAATCAGGCCTGGATCAGGATTGAGAAGAGAATAAGGTGGGCTGGTCATCGGCTGTGGTGAGGTGAGAGGAGAGAGAGAGGGAGATGTTGCTTCGCCTGTACTAATTAATTCCCTCTCGGCGTGGTCCGCTGTTCCTTACAATTCGGCGGTGGACTACGACTGCTACTACTGTTACGACTACTACTAGAAGAAAGAGGACGTCGTTGGTGAAGTCTAACTATTAGGCCGCCATGGTAATCTTAATTGGCATGGCCTAGATCGTCTCACACCGCATTTGAATTTACTGATGTTTGATTTTGATTTTGATTGTGATTGTGATTGCGATTTTGCAACGGCTACAGGAACTCTGGTTGCACGATAGGGCTACATACAGCAGTCCCGGACGAGCACAACAGGAGTTCCGGCAATCGAGTGCAGACGAGTACAGGACGCTGCACAGGCTGACGAAGATCCTTCCATTCGAGGCTGAGTGTGCTTCCAATGTTCCATCTGATCGCCGCCCACGTTACTGCGTACAACTGCGCAACTTGTAAACCACCACAATCCGAAACTATCTTTTTTTTTTCTTCCACTTTTCAGGGTCCAACGAGGATACCGCAGCTTCGTTACGTCAAACTCCCCCCACCCTTCAGCCTCAAACGTGCTTGTCTGGCTGGTGTGCTGCTCGCCGTCGCGACTGGGAGCTTGGCCAGCCAAGTACCGCATCCTGGGATACCAAACATGTCCCATACTTCTCCGAATATGGTTTGCTACGAGGGCCCCAATGTGAGCCGAAGCTCATCAATTCAATGTATGTACAGTACCTACAGCCCAGGTGAGAATCCATTTCCCTATCTTGTAATGCCTTGCGTTCCCGTGGCGGGCGATCGAGGGGATGCAAAGTCTGCGCGCTCGCATTCATCTTACATTGCCACAGCTTCTCAACAGTCCCAATCTTTGCATCTTTACCCTATTAATCTTCGTCCATATCTCAAGATAGCCATCTGTCACCAAATCACCGATGAAGAGCCAGACACACCTGCAACTTTATCAGGCAATGATGTCAACAGGCATATGCTGAAAGTACGATTACGGTTTCTCACGTTGCCTTCGGGAGCTAATGTAACAAACATCCGATGGAACCCCCGAAACGGTCTTGGAGAAACTGAACCGAAGCGCAGAAAATAGATCACAGAAAGAGAAGACCGGCGACCAAGCATCAAGCATGAAGAGCCAAGTGCAATATCCATCCTCATCCTCTTCTCCTCTTTCTCTCTCTCTCATATCGCAGCGAAGCTAAGCGAAAAACCACCCAAACCCCCCAAGATCTGGAGGTATATGATACGATCACAGACCAGCCCGCTCTCCTCTGACAGAAACTATCGGCCGCGACACGTGAAGGGCCGATCGGCTCAAATCCCAATGGGCAAAGGGGCGGCGTGTGAACGGCGTGTGAACGAGTCATGATGGACCTTGCTCCCAGCAAAAATTTGATGGTCCGGTTTTTGGACGGTGTGTATTGGTTTGATGTAGATGACGTGGGTTTCACGATAGATGATGATAGCGTATGATATTATCAACAGAGGGGCTCGCAGTGAAACCATTTCTCCCAAGATGCTCGTCGAAGTACTTACCTACGCGGGGTACTTTGTGGGATTCCCATACTGTGGAGTTGTGTTGTGTTGATCTCGGTCTTGTCTTGTGGTTACCGTCGTTGTGATGCGGATATCGTTCCGTTATTCTTTTCTCTTTTTTACCGACTACCGAGCCGAGTATCACTCTTGATTCGATCCGACAGTTATCTCTTAAGTCGAGATTCAGAGGATCAGTAACCAAAATAAAAAAATTGAAGTTAAAACACTAATACTCAAGGAATGAAATATTCATTACAAGTATTTTATCTTATATATTTAAATCTGTATTGCTCTCACAATCCTATGAACGTTCTATTCGCACAACGTTTGTTCTACTTTGCTTTGCTTACAGTGGCTTCCAGAACTTCCTTTTTAGATTACTCCCAAAATACCTACCTCATGCCTTTTGATATCCTGCTTCCGACAGACTGTCCCCTAGGGCTTTGATTGCCAGTTCGATATGGTCACGTTTGGGGTCAGTCTGGTTATTTGATTAGCAATGGCCTCTGTAGACGGGGTTTGGTGATACGTACCACACTAACACCCATATGCCCAACTCTGATATATTTGGTTGCGATCTCCTTGTGCAAACCTCCAGCAAAAATAACACCCTTCTTCATGAGGTTTGGCAGCAGCTGTGGCGGAGTGATATTCTCGGGTAGGTAAATTGCAGTCATGCCGTTTGCCTGATCGGCAGGATCGGTAGCCAGTTGTTTTAGTCCGAGTTCAGCGACAGCTTTCTTGACCTTCTGTGATGCCGCACGATGAGCCGCAAAGCGCTCAGCTAATGGCCTAGAAAGGATCTGACTTAAAGATGTATGGAGGGCATGAACTAATTGTGGCGAAGGGGTTGCAAAGTATGAGGGCTTTTTGGCCTCATAATTCTTCATAACTAGACTTGATCAGTACGGCTAAAAAAATTGGGGCTCCGTGAGCTTACTTGGTAGCCAATTCTTGAATGATGCAAAGTAAGAGCCAGGTGGCGTCTTTCTGCTCTGGAAAGTCTTGATTGCGCGACCGCTGTACATCGAAATTGAAAGACCTGCGGGACAACCAATCGCCTTTTGACTTGCAGTTATAACACCATCTAATTGCCATTTATCAAATTCAATTTCCTCACATCCCACACTGCATACACCATCCACTATGACAAGTGTGTCTGGGGAGACTCTATGGACCAATTCCGACAAAGCCTTCAATTCGCTCAAGACACCAGTTGATGTGTCAACATGAGTCACAGTCAACAATTTGTATTTCTTCTCCTTCAGAGCTTTTTCAATCTCGGGCAGTTGCGGTCTTGATCCAATTGGGGCCTTGAGCTGCGTTACCTTAGATCCATAGGTCTCAAAGCAGTCTGCGAAAGAGTCTGCGAAATACCCAGTGTGTAGAACCAGAATTTCATCTCCCGGTTCTGCCAAGTTCGCCGCCACCAGGTCCCATCCAAGTGTACCAGATCCCGATATAACAAATGGCTGCGATGTCGGGTCGGTAGTTTGGAACAGTTTTCTTAGCATAGAGAGAGTCTCGCCAAAGGTTTCAACAAATGGTGCTCCCACGTGGGATTGACTATTGAACACATATAGATCAGTGTATGCTGTTTAATAGACGTGAAGTCCTTCTACAAGACCGTAGGAGGATATTTAGCCTACCTAAAATGGCTCATAGACTGGAGAACAGCATCGTCAAACTCAATAGGGCCTGGGATTAGTAGCGTAGGGTGATCTGGTTGAGAAGACATCTTTTGTGGTGGCTCGGATGTAGAATTCAAGGATCTTGCTTGTGTTGGTACAGAAGATTGTTCGGCAAAGGGGGTATTCTGAGGTAACTGAGGTCGTTTATCCAGATGTTTGGATATGACACTCAGTCTGGCGTTGGGAGACAGCTTGAGGAGATGGCGGGGTAGATGGCGGAGAGCCAGGATGACGATAGTTTCCGTTCCTGCCCGATTGGACTTCGGTGCAAGGAGGAGTGGAGAAAAGATTGAAGGATATAATTTCCTGATGCAGTCGTGTAATATTGGAGAGGTGGTATCTGTATCTTCAAGCAAGACAAGCCGTGAGTGGTGATATCTAGTTGTAATCTCTATTGTCGTTCCATTTTTTTTTCGTTTCCCAAATCATCTCTCCGATTTACCTCCGAAATGATGACCAGGTTTGGGCACGTGCCTTTGTCATTATTAGTTTCCTAGAATTGGTAGACATCAAGATATATTTTATGATATCTTGCTGGTTCTGTTTAATATCCATTAGTTGAGAGCATAATACCATAGTTTCAGTACAGTTTGACTACTTAGCTCGGATCCTGTCCCTTTCGATTCTCTGGTCGCTCACTTCTTAACAAACCCCCTTATTGTTGTTCATTTACTGACCCTAGAAACGACAGGACAGTGAATGATGTACACTCCTTCATGTTTTCAGAATTGATTACTTGTTATGGTAATGAAATGCATGAGTACACGCAAATACGTCCTAGCCATTCCTGTCTAAAAGCTATATCTTCTTCCAGACTAAAAGTCAACTTAGACTGCTATATAGAACGCTTATTACTCACAACACCCGTTGTATTAAGTGGGATATGTGCAGCCTTTTTGGCACTGGAATCTATTTTTTGACTTGCTGCAATGAGCCTGGGCGCAGTCTTGACGCTCATTTTTCTCCCTGAGAATGATTCTAGAAGGGCTAATTCCGACTGTCCTGATCCACGCTCCAGGACTTGACGACGCCAACGTTTCCACTCATCAGATGAATCCGCACATTTGCCAAAGGGATTTGCAGAGAACTTGGACGCGAATAAATCTGCAGCGTATGCTGTAGATTGCACGTAGGTGTAATAACCTGCATCTGTATTTCTGAAGGCCGGGGACCATTCTGCCTGTCCGAATCCCAGATCTTCCTCGTCAACGCGATCATACGGGAGTACGGCTCGTTTTATATTGTTCCAGAGGGCAGTAGTGTCCAGATGAAGTTTTTCTCCCTTGGTTGAAGTGGTATAAAGAGCTAGGTCGAACAACGCGGACGATAGTTGTGTTATCATCCCCTGTGCTTCTCCGAGGAGCTTAGTATGATACACATCTTGTGCCATGGACAGAGGCAGTTTTCCTTCGGTCATTTCGACCTTCTTATCAAACCCTTCATCCTGGGAGTACTGGGAAAGAACACTATAGTGCATTCCCAACTTAACTAACACTTCTGGCTGCCATATTAGATGCTCGAGAAGGCGGCTGGGAATCTCAGCGTAGTCACGCGAGTGGCTTATACCATAGCATGTTCGGTCTACCAAATGATGCACTGCATGTCCCAGTTCATGGAACATGATTTTGACGTCTCGGTGCTGGAGTAGGCTGGGTCGATTTTGGCCCGGCATTTGGAAAGGTAGGATCAAGGCAGAAACGGGGTAGTATCGGCCTCCATGTGAGTCTGTAAAAGTCTTACGCATTGTCAATCAAGTCATTCTTGATGACTAGCAATACGCAAGGGGTGAATCATAATACTAACCGGTTGTATGGCAGTGTGGTATTGTTGCTGAGTCTTGCCTCGTCTTCCGAATATATCAAGATATAAATATCCTAGGAACTCACCCTGCCTTTCTCTCTCACTGTCCCAAACACTGTAAAGTGATACGCTTTCATGCCAAATACTTGGTTTCTCAACTTTTTCGAACTTGAGTCCGAATAGTTTTTCATATAGAGCCAACATTCCATGGACTGTGTGACACACTTCGAAATATTGGGAGAGCTTCCTATTGTCAATTGCGTAGCTTTCCCGTTTTAGTTTTTCGTCGTAGTATAGACGATCCCAGACGTGATATCCTGTAGTGTGATAACTAGCTACAGTATCAATAGTTGATGTTTGTCCCTTCGGTATCAAGTCACCTTGCTCACCAGCCTTGCCACTTCCCCTAGCTGCATCGGTATCTTTCCTCTTGAGCTGCTTTAGCGGCTCTATCTCGATAAGTGTAAGGGGCAAAAGCTCCAGCTTCAGCTCTACTAACTCTTTCTGTATGTCGACCATACTGCATGCCATGCGTTCTTTCATGCGAAGCTCGGCATAGCTTGTAAAGCCCATGATATGTGCTATCTCATGCCGGAGTTCGACTATTCTCTGCAGTCTACCCACATTCTGTGGAAATCTCCGCGTCTTCGCGAGGTAGACCTGACGGCGGGTTGACTCACGCGTGGCATAGCGCAGAATAGGAAGATAGTGACTTTCTTTAAACGTCACCCAGTACTGTGGTGTGGCTGCTTGGTTGGGTTTGAGGTTAGATTCGTTCTTAAGATTAGATAGCCAGTTCTCTGGCATTCCCTCTAGATCGGAGCGAGTTAACCACAATCCATCACGATCTGAACTTTCTGTGAAGTCCTGTTGTGCAGCGGCTATTAATTCATCAACTTCGCTCTTGGCTACTGATATTCGTGCACGCTTGGCTTCATCTTTGATATTTGCACCGGATATGGTAAATTGCATGTGAAGTCTATTTAGTAAATATTGATCCTCGTCGTTAAGGATTGGCGCTTCCTCTCCTCGCCCACCATCAATCATCCTCGCCTTGTTAAGATGATAGTAATAGACAGCATTCACCAGTTCAGCAATGTCAGGCCGCAGCAGATTTCTAGTGTTAGCGGTATCAGTACGTTTGTGAGCTTCACGCGCTGCTTCACGCAAGTTTGCATTAGATGCAACGCGCTCTAGCAATATGAGCGGCCCAGTCACACATCCTGCTGTGTTGTGGTCGTTAATCAAAGGACGTATCAAGTTCTCAAATGTTGCGGTGGCAGGCTCTAACGTCTCCACCAATTTTTCACGAAGCGCTGAAGATTGTGCTAAAGTTATCTCGACTGCAGCGAGAAGCGATTCTGGCGTTAGGTTGTCAAAAGACGGTGGTCCTTGGGGAGGTGAGCGACGTGGACTTGCTAGAGGCATTGCAGTTTGGAAAAGATGTGTTGGCTCTTAAATGGCCAAAGGATTAGGTGAAAATTGCTGTATAGATTCCGTGATAATTAATGGGGATTTTCTGGCTTGAAAAAAAGGATACAATAGTGTAATGAGAGGGAGTGTATCAGTCTCTTTTATGGATAGCTCAAACCAAAATTTGAATTTATCTGATTTAAGACCTGCTCTTCAGTCGGGGTACTGGGAATGGACTACAAAATGGAGAAATTGTAGTCATTGACATGGTAGGCAGCACCGGGATATTCCCGCGTTGTACCTTTCAATACCCCTGATTGTGTTGGAACTGAATGCACCTCGCCCCTTTATTAGCCGAGGACTTGAAGCCGAAAGTTCGCACAGTAACAATTGATCAAACGCGGATATTTGAGGGAATTTGAATTAGGATTTGATGTTTCTTCTAGTGTTTATGATAAGAGGTCACGAGCTGTGTAAGAATCGTAGTGTAGTGGATTCTATATTGCTATACAACACTGGCTCCTTCCTCGTTAATTTGACTGGCTAAACCCAGTTCTTTCCGCACCGCATCTTTTATCTCTACTATCTTGGTTCTTTGTTCAATGAAAGTTTCAATCTTATTCGGAATTGACATAGAAAATCAGCTGTTGTCTCGGTATAGCTAGTCTTGCATCCTTAAATTAATGCATATCTATCCCTCCCTAACCTTTGGAATATCTTGTAATCTAATATGACACTAGGCACCACAATGAACAACATGAATGGAGTACAGAATCACAAAACCAATTCAAAACCATTTGCAGAGCAGATAATGCCCAGATATTGGCTCCAGCGACCAAATTACTCCTTTCGCAAACAAATATGGTCAAGGTTCTTGAAAATTGAACGACATCCGAAGCTACAGAGTTGGAATATTCATTGGACACAACTGATATATGTCGCTGAGGAGATCATATGGATAGCTGCCGTTGCCGGAATAACATATGCAATTGAAAAGTGTGCTCCGACCTTCATATTCAATCAGCGAGCGATACAACTTCGGCCATCTCCAAATGGCATTTTCTTGCCTCCCGACGCTTTACTACATCCTTACCTGAAGCAACCTAAATGGACCAAGACAATTTACAATGCCACTATTATCACTGTGGTTCCTACATTGATATTTACCGGGTTTCAATTAAAATTGCGAAGCTTTTGTGACTTTCATTCTTCTATCGCTGGTACATTCAAAGCTATCTTCATGGCGTAAGTTGATATATTTATATAGATTGTTGCCGCATACACATGAATTAAAGCATTGTAGCGATACAGTTCCTTGTTGGTAGCAAGTTATTCACTAATCTTTTATGATCAGATCCTTCATCAGCACCGTGATGAAACGTGTGGTTGGCCGTTGTCGCCCACTCTTCTGGGAGCTCTGCCGACCCATCTTTGATCCAGGGACGAAGCAAGACATATTCCTATTCCCTGTGAGTAGTTGTAACTGCAGTATGGAAGTACTTTCAGACATGTACGCATCAGTTTCTTCTTACAGACGCGTTGATTGACAAGGTTTAGCCTAGGATCATTCCCCAGTGGTCATTCTGCCTGCTCTTTTGCTTCTGCAGTGTTTCTCACACTCTACCTGAACGGAAAGTTTAAAACCTTTGCAGACCACACAGCACACTTTTTTATCGTAGTCCTTACACTCGTCCCATTACTCGGAGCTGGAATCATCGCAGCTATAATGGTTGCGGTCAATGTCTGTCATACCAAAACCCCATGGAAGCACAACTTGAAACGTGCTGACTGAAATTTGAGCAAAAGCAACATCATCCAGAAGATGTGATATTCGGTATGCTTCTAGGAATCACAAGTGGTACCATTGCCTACCGTTCAGAGTATGCTGCAGTACTAGACTTTCAACGCAACCATATTCCACTACCATTGTTTAGATCCCATACTCAGATTTACTGTAAGCCAGGTGACATAGCAGAGAATACACATGTGTTAGATATAAACTCAAGAAAAGCAACTGATAAGGTTGTGCTTTGGAACTGGTGGAAAGGTGCTAGCGCTGGTGAAATGGAGAGAACCAAGGAGCGAGACTACTTAACTGGTCTACGCAAAAATGAGAGGACTCCGCCGTCAAAGACGTTGCCGTTATGGGTACCAAAAACACTTGACGTCTCAATTAAGCGTCCCAAGCAAAACGCCACGCTGGGAGCTTCTGGAGGATCTACAGTACGCCCAAGAGCACCTTCTATAATACTGGCAATGTCCGCCTCACCTTCGCCTTCGCTTGGAGCTTCTCCTACCATTGCAGAAGTTCAATCAGCACCAAACACTACTGTAGTCCTAGATACACGCAATAAGGGTCCTTCTCCTTCAATAGCTCCATCTCGATATTCTTTGCAGTATCCAACGTCAGGAGGCTCAACACGCTCGTCACGAAGCTTGGAAACTCCAGTAGAAGAGTTTCACGCAGTGGAATCATCTGAACTAGCATACGAAAGTAATATTTCTTTCATCCCTAGAGACAGGCCACGATCTGCACCACCAGAGATAGAGCCAGTTGTCAAGTGGGCTACTTGGAGCTCGCACATTTGACTGACCACTGGCAAAGATATCGGAATATGGAAAAATAGAATGTCGTTAGTATGCTCACTTAGCGAAGGCTCGTTAATGGGGACAATGATGAATGATGACGCTTTAATATAAGCAACTGAGCTAGTAGCGGTGGTAGCAATGGATTCCAGTACTCGCTCTTCGAACTCTGTTAGTAGCAACTCATTGATTATACTAGAGACAAAGCAGTACACTCCACAGTGAAGTCTCATGGTTGCCCAAGGTAGGTACATAGTGAACCAGTCAGACGCACCTCTTAAATGAGCGAAGATTACAGCGAGAACATTGGATAAATGATTACAAAGTACAAAAGTCAATGTACAAAAGCTGCTAGATTTCATTGAGTACTTATGTTCCATGATCGATGTTCATGTTCTCAGCTCCTCTCGCCACCACACCAGGCCCTGCCATCTCCATCACAAAGTCTAGATCTGGCTGTGCTTCCGCGTACAAGCTATTTTTCTCACTTGCCATCTTGAAGTTATATGCAGCCTCCTCATCTGATACGATATGCCTTACAAGGGAGGCGTTACCAGCGATCGCTGCTTCAACTTGTAGTTGTATAGCGCATCCGCGATCTAGTAGACCAAATAGGAATCCTGCTTCGTCGACTGTAGAACCTGTGGATAGCAAACCGTGGTTGAGGAGTATCGCAACCTTAGCGATGGGTTAATTGAAAACTAGGTTTAGCTTTTGTCGATGGAATATCTTACCTTGTTCTTAGGCCCTAGACATCTGGCGATGTTCTTACCCTCCTCTTCCGCGAACACGATCCCGCCATATTCGTCATAAACGGCAATGGAGTCATACAAGGTACAGATATCTTGGTTCAACATTTCGAGTCCTTTACCAAATACAGACCATGCTCTGCCTGCATCTGTATGGGCGTGACATACCGCGTGGACATCTGGTCGTGCTTTGTGAATCTCCGAATGTATGAAGAATCCCGCTGCGTTTGCTGGCCGGCTCTATAGAATATATCAAACGAGCATTCACAAATGAAGAATAACTGAAGGGCTTACTCTGTTACCACCAACCACTTTGCCGGTCGCTACATCTAGACATATCAAGTCTCCAGCGGTCATGAGGCCGAAGTGTTTACCAAGAGGATTCATCCAGATGTAGTCTTCAAACTCTGGGTCTCGAACTGAGATGTGACCGCTCATACCCTCTGTGAAACCTTTGCGGGAGAAGTCACGAAAGGTGGCTGCTGTGTGGATGAGGATATGACGACGGTGTTCGGCGTGGGAGCTGAATGTTGGGATGCCTGGATTTACGTCAGTTGGATAATAAAGAGATATAATGGTCAAGTAATGATATCAGACACTGATAAGGCCCGAATGAAACAATTCAATAGGGGATCGTTTCGCAATAGGTGGCAGGGGTACTTCATAGCTTTTGGCCAAAGTATATAAACTCTCTCAAGCTTTAATGAGAAATAGGTGCCAGCTCAACTGCATCCGACAACTCATCCTATCATTACGAAAGAGCGCATTCCTGATCTACATACCTGGGAGTGCAATTTGACCATGACTTATAGCTTCCAACGGAGTTTTATCTTCACCTCCGTGGACATGCTTTTCGGGCTCTTTAGAGACCTCCACTTTCGAAACTGGAACCGCGAATTCTGTGGTAGCTGATGGAGCCATCTTGTATTGCACCTTGTATTATAGGGGAGCGTTCAGTGTTACAATTCTTGAACTAGAATAAAAAAGACTAGAGTCTTGAAACCTAGTGAATTTTATCGTAGCTTGACTTTATGTGCTTAGGTTCGTTCATCACGGACAATAGTGGGGAAATTCCAGAAGTGGGATATGAGGTTTACATGACAAATTTATCAATTTATGAGAATGAAACAAAACTCATAGGATTAATTCCAACCCTACTACTCACATTACGTATCAATTTCGACTTTGATTTTCTAATGTTTTGCGTTGATTATTTACAAGTTTCTGACTGGTCTAGCTATACATTTACAGCTTGCTTTTGAATCTCGATGTTTCATCCCTCTTGATCAACACATCATTATCCGGATAAGGGTCAACCGTTAAGCCATTCATTGGGTTCAACTCGCTGGCTCTATAGAACATGTCTTCGTATACTTTTCCGTCCTTGCGGCCTAAAGATGAATCTAGTTGCCAGTCTGAGAACTGCCAGGCATCAACAAGCTTTAGAGCGTGGGGACGAATCTCCTCAAGCAGTTTCATAACTGCTTTAGTTCGGGCGAGTTGAATTTGGCGCACGGTTACTGCGGACGAGGAGTAAAACTCGGAGGCTTCTTTCTCGAGCGTGTTAAGTGAATAGAGGCGGAAAAGTTTGTGAAGAACGTCAACAGTCGTTGAGTCGAGCTCATACTTGAGACTCTCGCTTTGTAACGCGTCATAGAAGTTCTTGACAACGATATACTGAGAGTGGGCAGTACTGAGTCGCCAGAAGTCCACAAGAAGTGAGTTCCAAGAGTTCTTTTCAACATCCCGACGCTTGAGTGCCTCGAAAGTGAGAAACGACACCCGCCATGCGAAAGCGTCGACAAGATCACTATCAGAACCAAGAATATCATGAGCAGCGCCCATATCTTGCTTTTCTAGGTAGGCAGTGAAAATTCTTGATGTGTCGTTGTTAGGAGCTTTGCCCTTCAAGACAGCTCTGGCCGATTTCAAAAGCTGTCACAATTAGCAGGGATTAGATCTTACGGTTGAGAGAGCTTACGTATCGAGCGACTTGCTGCGTCAACATATAGTTGTCGCCTTCCCAAGTAGTTGTTGGAAGATAATCAGCGTAATAACTTCCTACTCCGCTGAAACTGCTATATCCATGCCCGCCCATTGCTCTTCGGCAAACCTCTAGTCCCTCAGCCGCCGTTGTACTTGCAAGCGCTTTCAATCCACAAGATGTGGCATGAAGATCGGCCAACAAGTCAGAACCGGCTTGTACCTCTTCTGGACCTGGAGCTCTTCTTGACGTATCAGTTAGAACAGATTGCATCTTTCTCTGGTTCTCTTGGTACATTTCCATCATAGATTTCCCCGTAAAGTGTAGGGCGAATGTTGCAGCAAGAAGCGGGAGCAGACGGAACTGCACCATTGTGTAATTCAAAACTTGGTTCTCGCCAGGGCCATCAGCTGGAGTAGCATCACGATCCTGAAATTGACGTCGGACAGAGGTGTATCTAGTGGCGATTGTGACTCCGCGAGCCAATACACCACCTGCCTGAAGCACAATTGTGCTTCTAACCCATGTCATAGTCCCGTAAACAAGTGCTGCAGACTGAGGTCTAATGTATTTATTGGTCTCAGGATCAACGCTGGAAAACTTGGCTAACATGTTGACGTGAGGAATTTTGAACTGATTGAGAAGTAGGAACCCGTTGTCCATAGTGTTATATCCAAATTTAGGTCCAATGTCACCTACATGAACGCCCTCAAGAGGTTCATGAGTTTCTAGATCTCGAATTTGTGCCACGAAGGGGTGTGGACCATAAGGTTTTCCGCCGATTATGAGCTGGGCCATTATAACAGCAAAGTTGGCAGTACGTCCAAGAGATCCAATCCACCATTTTGAGGCTGTGAGATGTGGTGAGTGTAAAATAAAGGTTTTATCCTCTGGGTTCCAAGTAGCAGTGGTTTCCAGTCCACGAACGTTTGAGCCATGTCCCAATTCTGTTTGTGCATAACAGCCGATATATTTGTAGTTCTCGGCAGGTTCAAGGAAAAGCTTTTGTTGTTCTGGTGTAGTTTGAGTTCGTAGGGTTGTCTATTAAAGATCAGATTAATGCCATCTTGTGGATAGTTACAATAGTTACCAGGAACATGCTAGCATGCAAGCCATATGGCCCAGGCTCGCTGATCAAATCCGTTGCAACCTGCAAATCTTCCATTGACCATTTGTGCTTCACCTCCAGTTGTCTCAAACGCTTTGCTCGGCCAAGAGCTGTTTTGAAGCGGTCCACTCTGCCATCAAAGTAGTTCTTGGATTTGTCAAAGACATTCTCTGCCTGAAGGATACTAAGAATCTCTTGCTTGCGATCAAGCGCTTTTTGAGTGAAGAGGAAAGCTGACAGTTTCTCAACATCAACCTTTGACTTAGCAAGGTCGTGTTGAACCAGGTCAGATCCTTGTGGTGCAGATGGTTTTAGGGCCTTGACCCAATCAGGAGTTGGAGACATTTTGGAAAGATTATATTGAGGAAAGATGAAGGATCAAGCAGTTGAAAGGGAGAGAAGGGAAGGGATAATAACTCCCTCGGTGCCAGGTCAGGTCATGCCTAGGTCGTCCAGGAGTCTCATCCGTCACCAAAACACACTAGTAATATACCTCGGCTCATTGCGCAACACTGGTTGGAAAGTAGGATCTCGACTAATTGGTTCCCGAAGCCCAAACTGGTGGGTCAGAAGGCATTCTTATCCACAATCACAGTGTGGATGATATTTGTTGCTATGTTTGAGCATTGACAAGACTTTGTTAAATAAAGCTTCTACACTTTCACGAGGAAATTCATCAGTGCGCCTTGGATCTGATTGGCGAATCCACTCATGCGCAACCTATGAGACCATGAGACCACCATAAGCGAATCATGCTACATATACGATTATATTATCCTCCACCTGAAGCTGAAGCAGCTGCGGCTGCTTTACCAAGTATCTCACAGATGTTTGAATTAGTGAGGAGATTCTAAAATCACATTGCTCAGTATCTTGTTGGAATGAAATCAAACACTTCTTTAATTTGAGACTTAATGTATCGGAAAGTTTAAAAGCTCATATCATTTTAGATGGAACACTGCCTTTGTCCTTGTTCACATTATTGATTCAAGCGTTTAAATACTTGTCAACACGTAGTATTCTTAGTCTAATTATCAATGAAGACTCTGAACTCTTTACTCAATTACTACTTAATCGTCCTTCTCAATTTTCATCAGCTCAGAAGTCAAAGTTTACCTTTCTTCGAGGTTATGCAAGGCTATGATTCAGCCTAGTCAGTGCCCCTGTCGGCATTATGTGCTGAATCAACGTCAGCTCTGATATATGCCAAACCTAATCCTCAACACTCGGTGATGGCCCCGATTGCCATAGCTTGGAATCCACGACGGCCTCCATAGAATTGGAAAGGATGGCAGACTCTGCGGAGGAGCCGTTAATGCGGCACGAGGCCGGGGTTGTTGAGCTTGTGGACGATGATAGGGATATCAATGATGTCTCGCAGCTCTTGGAGAAGAACCTTCGGAGTCCTAGTATCTTCGTTTGGCTCTTGACTTTTTCAGCCGGAATTAGTGGGCTACTATTTGGATGTAGGTTGAATTCTTCTGTGGTATGGAGCTGAAATGGCTCGACCCAAGTTGCAGAGTGCTTCGACGAGTTATGCTTTACAGTTTACGTACGCTCAGCCTTGCTTGTAGTTGCTAATACTTAATTAGATGACACTGGAGTTATCTCTGCCACTCTAGTCTCGATCAAAAGCTCTCTTGGCCATCCTTTAAGTGCCTTCGATAAATCCATAATTACTTCCATCACGGCTCTATTCGCTTTATTCGTATCACCTGTCTCTGGTATGATTGCAGACAAGCTTGGCCGTAAAAGGGTCATCTTACTCGCCGATACAGCTTTCATCGCTGGAGCTCTGGTACAAGCGATTTCTGGTTCAGTTTGGTTGATGGTGATTGGCAGAGCAATAGTTGGCCTTGCGGTGGGAGCAGGTAGTTTCGTCGTTCCTCTTTACATCGCAGAGCTTGCACCAGCGCCTTTTCGAGGACGGCTCGTTACTCTCAACATACTATTCATAACCATAGGTCAGGTAGTCGCTTATATCGTAGGATGGACCTTCGTACAATGGGGTGACGAAAGTACTGCATGGAGATGGATTGTAGGACTAGGTGCTGTACCTGCTGTGGTTCAACTTGCTGTCATGGTTTTCATGCCAGAAACACCCCGCTGGCTGGTCATGATAGGACGGCGTGATGAGGCTCGAAGTGTTCTTAGCAAGGTATTCGGGCTTGAGAAAGATCTCCAGCAATTGGTAGATTTGGTGCTCAAAAACATAGAGAAAGAAGTTCAAGAAGAAGATGAAGCGAAGAGAGGCAGAGTTAGGAGCCAAAAGAAGAAAGGGGCTCCTACTTGGATATCTGATGCGCTAGATACATGGGGTGAGCTTTTGAGAATTGGTGGGAATAAAAGAGCCCTTACCATAGCCTGTCTGTTACAAGGACTGCAACAACTTTGTGGCTTCGTATGTTTCTCATCTTGAATATTCGGGCCATCTACTTACCAAATTCTAGAATTCCTTGATGTACTTTTCCGCTACCATATTTCAAATTCTCGGCTTTTCCAACCCAACATTAACTTCGCTTTCGGTAGCTCTAACAAATTTTGCAATGACCTGCGTGGCCCTATTATTGATAGATCGTGTTGGTAGAAGGAGAATATTACTTTGGTCGATACCTTTGATGTCTGTTGGGTTGTTCTGCTGTAGTATTGGATTTTCTTTCATAACTTTACCTCAAGACAACAACCCAACGACCGAGAAAGCATCAAATAAGCAGCGACTGGCTCCATCATTTGTTCTAGCTAGTATTATGCTATATGTGGCAGCATATGCCCTTGGCCTGGGAAATGTGCCTTGGAGTGAGTGGCTTTCTAGACTTCTCGTTTCGCTCTCCCCAATCGTGGAACTCCCACCCCACCCCGCAACCCTGTTGATGAATACTGATCCTAGTTTTGTAGTGCAAAGCGAACTATTTCCGTTGAACGTGCGATCTCTCGGATCTGGAATATCCACAAGCACAAATTGGGGGGCCAATTTCATTGTTGGTTTGACATTCCTCCCTATGATGGAGTTGCTTACCCCTACTTGGACGTTCGTAGTTTATGCTATTGTCTGTATTGGAGGCTGGCTCTGTATCTGGCGTATTTACCCAGAGACCAAAGGCCTAAGCTTAGAAGAAATTGGGCATTTGCTCGCAAATGGATGGGGTGTGAAGGAAAGTCTACATAGATTACGAGCCTAGTTCATGTAACTGTCAATAAAATGCCTTTAACAAATTTGGTTTGCTGAGTGTCTTTTCAGCTTAAGAAGCATATTAAGAAACCTGTTTTCATAGCAGCTAAATACATTATCTCGGGTCAAGGTACAGGCTTATTTAAGATATTTTCAACTGTCTATAGAGATATAAGGGATAGAATATGGCACGATACTGTGGGAAACAAAACTTTAGAGCCTCACCATTGTTAACAAGGTATAATGTAACTGAAATAAATTGTTTGAGATAAATATTTCTCCTTGAGTTTGTGGAAGTTTCAACAGCTGAATTGGGTTATACATAGCAAACTAATTTTGAGCTAACTCATGAGAATAAAAATAATATGAGCTACAGATTAGATACGACTCACATGTATTGTTTGGGAATCTATTTAATTTAATTACACCTATGCAACTTTGTAATACATGTTCATGGTTTTATATATTTAGACCCCTGCAACAATATGGAAGAACGCCACACGTGATAAGGTTACGATTCCGATCCTTCAGCCTCCTAAGTTCATGGCTGCGTGGTGGGGTCAACATCTCCAACCTCTCTACCTACCACTGCCTCTTCTCCAACCAACAAAATAACTTCACACAAATCCAATACCAGCGAGAGCTGATCCAAAGCGTCCACAACTTTCATCTTTCTAAATTGCTACAGGATACGATCGCACCCGTCGAAACACAACCCCGAAGATGGCTCCCACCATCGAAGAGCTTGACGCGACAGTCCGCCACTTTTATGAGAGTCGAGGAGAAAGTGTAAGGACATACAGCTCTCCCTAAATATTAGGAGCATGTGCTAACGCACTGAACTTGTAGCAAAAGCAAGCCCAGGCTACATTGAATCAGGTACGGATATCTTTTTGCAAGCGCAGCCTCATTTTATACTCTGCTGACGAGCTACACAGTTCAAAGAGGATCCCGACGCATGGCTCTTGGTGGATAAAATTCTGCAAGATGCTACATACCCCCAGACGAAGCGTTAGTAGCCCTTGCTAGCCCTTGAAATAGTGAATATTGAGCTCACATATACCAGATTTGGGTTTGCAAGTTCTTGACAACGTTATCTTGACAAGATGGAAGGTTCTACCAAGAGAACAATGTCTAGGTCAGCTTTGGCTCCTGTTTGTTCATGGCCAGTTACTAATGTATTTAGGAATCCGAAACTTCGTGGTCAGCTTCATTATACAATGCTCAGGTACTGAAGAGTCTTTAAAGCAACAACGAACTATTCTTAACAAGCTAAATCTTGTCCTCGTCTCCATTCTAAAGCAAGAGTGGCCCCATAACTGGCCTACATTCATCAACGAGATCATATCTTCCTGCCATACAAGTTTGTCCATATGCGAGAACAATATGGCTATTCTACGCCTCTTGTCAGAGGAAGTTTTTGATTTCTCAGCGGACGCTATGACATCAGCCAAAGCAAAGAATCTGAAAACCGTTATGACCGCTGAATTCTCGTCCATTTTCCAGCTCTGCAATGAGGTGTTGAACAGCGCAACCCAAACGAGCTTAATTAAAGCTACCCTTGAGACCCTTCTGCGGTTCTTTAACTGGATACCCCTCGGCTATATTTTCGAGACTCCAATTATTGATACGCTACGGACTAGATTCTTAGAAACACCAGAATTCAGAAATATCACACTGAAGTGTTTAACGGAGATTGGCGGTTTGCAAACTGGACAGCAGAATCAGTATGACGAGAAGCTTGTAGGGATGTTTACAGAAGTCTTGACTACGATTTCCAAAATCATTCCGCTTTCATTGGACCTGAAGAGCACCTACAATTCGAGTAACTCCAAGGACCAAGAATTTATCCAAAATTTAGCTCTCTTCCTCTGCAATTTCTTCAGCGTTCACCTTAATGTAGGTTAGAGCTAATGCCGAGAATCGTTTCATTGCTAATGATCAATAGCTTATCGAAAACCTCCCAAATCGGGACTTTCTTACTCACGCTCACTTCTATCTTATCCGCATCTCCCAAATCGAAGACAGAGAGATTTTTAAGATTTGCTTAGAATACTGGACCAAGCTTGTGCAAGAACTGTACGATGAGATGCAGTCCCTTCCTATTACTGACGTTAATCCACTCATAAATATGGGAGTCGGTGGGCTTTCTAACGCTGGTGCACCAAACCCGAGTTTGCTAGCCAATTACCCACTACGAAAGCACAAGTATAACGAGGTCCTTTCGAACTTGAGAGTTGTCATGATCGAGAAAATGGTTCGTCCAGAAGAAGTCTTGATCGTTGAGAATGACGAAGGTGAAATAGTTCGCGAGTTTGTTAAGGAGAGCGATACAATTCAACTGTACAAAACTACTCGCGAGTGCCTGGTCTATCTCACACATCTGGACGTCGTCGACACCGAACAGATCATGACTGATAAGCTTGCTCGCCAAGTGGATGGCTCTGAGTGGTCGTGGGCGAATTGCAATACCTTGTGCTGGGCAATTGGATCTATTTCTTTAGCAATGAACGAAGAGACCGAAAAGCGATTTTTGGTTACGGTCATCAAGGATCTCCTTGGCCTGACAGAAATGAAGCGAGGAAAGGACAATAAGGCCGTGGTCGCAAGTAACATCATGTACATCGTCGGACAGTACCCTCGCTTCCTAAAGGCACACTGGAAGTTTCTCAAGACCGTGGTCAATAAGCTCTTTGAATTCATGCACGAATCACACGAGGGAGTTCAAGACATGGCCTGCGACACATTTATCAAGATCGCTAGACAGTGCAAGAGACACTTCGTAGCACTGCAACCTGGCGAGCAGGAGCCATTCATCGAGGAGATCGTACGAACCATGCGCAAAATAACTTGCGATCTTTCACCTCAACAAGTCCATACCTTTTACGAGGCGTGCGGATATATGATTGCAGCTCAGCCCCAGAAGAATGCACAAGAGAGACTCATTGCGGAGTTGATGTCGTATCCAAATGCTGCTTGGGATTCTATCATTCAACAGGCAACTGCAAATCCTACAATCTTACAGGATTCAGACACCATTAAAGTCATTGGCAACGTTATGAAGACCAATGTCTCTGCTTGCAGCTCGATTGGAAGTTATTTCTATCCCCAGATCGGTAGAATCTATCTCGATATGTTGTCTATGTACCGTGCCACAAGTGAAATGATATCTGAGGCAGTGGCTAGAGATGGTAAGCCCCGCCCGCTTTGCTTGAATGCTATAAGATAATTCTAACCTAGAAAAGGTGATATTGCTACAAAGATGCCTCGAGTCCGTGGATTGAGAACTATCAAGAAGGAAATCTTAAAGCTTATTGAGACATACGTCGAAAAAGCTGATGATCTTGAGATGGTCCGCACTAACATAGTTCCTGCTCTACTCGAGGCAGTTTTGGTTGATTACAATCGCAACGTGCCTAACGCTCGAGATGCAGAGGTTTTGAAAGTTATGTCTGTCATAATTACCAAGCTTTCTGTACGTTGGACCCCTCATCGCTCGAAATACTCGGTGATGCATCCCTTCCTTTCGTTCTTTGTTGAAACTATATATTATTACACCTCTCCAAATCACTACTAACTATAAATTCAGGCACTTATGGAGGATCAGGTGCCTACTATCATGGAAAATGTTTTCGAGTGCACCCTTGAGATGATCAACAAAGACTTTTCAGAGTTTCCAGAACATAGAGTCGAGTTTTTCACTCTTCTCCGATCTGTTAATCTTCACTGCTTCCCTGCTCTTCTCAAGTTGGATAATCGACAGTTCAAATTTGTTATTGACTCTTGCATGTGGGCAAGCAAGCACGACAACCGCGAAGTTGAACATGCTGGACTTAATATGTGTCTGGAGCTCATAAGCAACATCGCAGAAACTGATCCGGGAACATCGAACGCTTTCTTCCAGCAATTCTTTGTACCAATCTTACAAGACGTGTTTTTCGTACTCACTGATACAGATCACAAGGCAGGTTTCAAGTCCCAGTCTATGTTACTCTCACGCATGTTCTACTTTGTCAACCCTGCTGATGGATCCCAACCCAAAATCCAAGGGCCGATCTACACCTCCGAGCAAGCACCTGCAGGAACTAGCAACAAGGAGTTCTTGGCGGGCTTCGTTGCCAACTTATTGCAAACTGCTTTCCCTAACCTGCAAGCGTAAGTTCAATCGTGTGTGTGTATAATATCAGAAACTAATGGCATACAGGAACCAAGTTAAAGCTTTCGTGGAAGGCTTGTTTACCCTGAACGCCACTTATGATCGATTCAAGTTGAACTTGCGTGACTTCCTCATCCAGCTGAAAGAGTTTTCTGGTGACAATACTGAATTGTTTGCGGACGAGAAAGAGCAGCAAGATAGAGATGCTAAGGCAGCTGAACGGGAACGATTATCTAAGGTCGGAGGTCTTCTCAAACCTACCGAGCTTGCAGAGGATGATGATGAGTACGTATTAACAGAACTAAGACCGCTTCAGGAGAATCAAAACTCCGGCAGAATCAATAACTAATTCATCTACAGGTTGTGACTTGATACAGAATTAAGAACCGATCGAGGAATATCCGAAGCACCCCCACCTGTCCACCCTTCTCATCACACCACGAATATACTAGACGGCTGGGATATGTATGATATATGAGATCTTGATCCCAAGACTGCTATTGCTAGTGCCCAGCTTTCTGGGCACCAATTCTCATATTCTCTCCTCTTTTGCACAGATAATATATCACTGCCCTCAGGCAAACGTGTGATGGGCGGAGTTGGGGCGCAGGCTGCGTCTTAAAAGTTGTTTTCTTCCTAGATTCATTCTATCTCTTCACGGCGACAAGGAGATACACATTGCATTATCGCAGAAACCGGCGATTGTGAAACCTCACTTCTGCATGGAATGCATAACGACGAGGCATGAAGTATGGAGTAAATGAGAAATGAAGATAGTGGCGAGTAGTTTTGTAGTAGCGTAAGAAATTATACGCATACTCTCCATTTTGCTAAGATTGGCTACTCAATTGTGAATGTGAATTGTAAATCTAGCCCTTATACTACATGGCAGGAAGTTGTAGCTCAAAAAGTTCCAAGCCCACGTGCCGTAGAAGTACGCAAACATGGGGTTGCATTGAACGAATGAAGTTTAACAGGAGCACAACGTGCAGTCCTGTCTTCAATCGGGTTCTCCTAGAGGCCGTGGGCGTGCGACCTCCTTCTCTTTGCGACATATTGCAACAAATAGGATACAATCATTCCCATGCACCCTGATGATCCAATAGTTCACTGAGGCTCTTCAGGAACCATGGCCAAACGATTGGGTCACAATCCGAATTACTTTATTTAACGTGCTTTTTCCGACCCCGCGCAAGCGCATTTGGTCAATGATCTCCGTGATATGGGGTAAGTCAGGTGGGTATATATAACACTCAGTACATCATGGTATTTGGGCACTATTCCATTGGCGAAATTCCCCCTTACTTCATCCCATAATGTTCGTCTTAAAGTTAGCATCTGTTGCTATTCTCGCGGTCACCACTACGGCGTTTGTGAACCAGACGGTTTGCAATGACAAGACTTACACTTATGAAGAACTTGCCGGTGTGGGGATTTTACCAGGCAATGCTCGTGATGAGTTTGGAGATACGTTGGGCGGAATTGGGAGTGGTCTTGCTTTAGACAGAAGTCAGTGGAAGAAACTTGCCAATGGAAGTTACACGGGCGTGGTCTGGGGCTTACCAGATCGCGGATGGTAAGTCATAATCTCCTCGCAGAGTTACTACTTGTTGGACCATGTTCGGAATACAAGACATACTTAAGACTAAAATCTTGCCAGGAATACACAAGGAACGTTGAATTTCCAGCCTAGAGTGCACAAGTTTAACTTACTTTTTAGACCAAACCCAACCGCTACCGTGGAAAAGCCCAGTGGCAACAATTTACACCTCTACTACAAAGAGACAATTCGGCTTTTTGGTCCCGATGGTACGCCGTGCACAGGTCTTGACCCGGACGGAAACGGATTTCTCAGCTTCCCAGGCTTCCCCGATCTTCCTGTTGCCACATACAAAGGCGACGGTTTCGGCGGTGCGGGACCTGGAGGAAAACGTATCTCAGTAGATGCTGAAGGACTGGTCCTTAACGCAGATGGAAGCTTCTGGGTCAGTGACGAGTACGGGCCTTATGTCTACCGCTTCAATGCTGCTGGTATCATGATCGGTGCTATTCGACCTAACGATGCGATCATTCCAATGCGAAATGGCACTCAATCGTTCTCAGCGAATTCGCCTACTATCGAAACCAATGGCAAGGGGGATGTCGTCATTCCAGCTAATAATCCTACCGTACGTATTTTGAAGCTCCATTGGTTAAATTTGAACTTATGGTTTTCCCTGAGGTTGTCGAGGAGATGAGTGGCTTCGAAATACTACACAAGAATTCTGCTAAATCGAGTCTATATAGGGACGCCAAAATAACGCTGGATTTGAGGGACTTGCCGCCTCGGGAGATGGAAAGACTTTGTGGTATGTTATTTCTTGAAACCTCAATTCAGGGGCCTCGGTTAATTTCCATAGGGTCCTGCTCCAAGCTGCAGCAAATCAAGAAGGAGGACTAGAAAAGCAAACCAGGCGTTATGTATGTGATTCTAAAACTTCTTGCTACTCTGAATCCCTCGTTTTGGCAGGTGAAAGTCTACATAGATGGAACAAAACCAATTTTTTGGTTTACAGTCTGCTAACATCAGCATCCTCAGACCCGTCTCCTCAAATACGATATCACCAAACTAGACGAACCAAGATACGCACGGGAATTTGTGGTTCCACTTCCACTCTTTAACGATCCTACTGCCAAACCATCTAAGAACCCCAAATCAACCGCTCAATCCGAGCTATTCCACATTCAGAACAACCAATTCATGGTTCTGTCACGCGACAGTAATGCAGGCCACGGCGCGGAAGTAACCACCTCTCAGTATCGCCAGATTGATATCTTTGATATAACCGGTGCGACTGATATCAAGGGAAAGACTTATGACTGCGCTACTTGTGGTATGATGATATTATCTGGTCAGTTCAAGCTTTGAGACAATCGCTAACTCTCTTCGTAGGTGTGGCCTCGTCCACCGGTGTCCTGAATACGGCCATCACACCCGCTAAATACTGCTCTTTCATTGATTACAACGTCAACTCACAACTATCCCGCTTCGGCCTTCATAATGGCGGTGCCCAAGACGCAGGTCTCCTCAATGAAAAATGGGAGTCTATTGGTATCGTGCCCGTGGATGGATTAGTGGGTGACGATGACGAATGGTTCGTCTTCACGTTTTCAGACAACGACTTCATTACCCAAGATGGAGCGATGAACGGCGGTGCCTTCCCCTACAAGGATGCCAGTGGGTACAATATTGACAACCAGGCGTTGGTCTTCAAGATCAAATTGCCAGAGCATTCTAGGCCGTTCCCTAGGTCTGGTTAGATCTTTTGAGATTCCTTCAAGGCTGGTAGTGCTATAGAACCGAGACGTTTGCTCGGAGCAATTGAGATGTGCAGGCGAAAAGAAAAACAATTTCAGTGATGGTTCTTGTAAATTCGTACTACCAACTCTCCTAGAAGTTTTATAGTCCGGTCTACATAGATGAATAATTAGAGTTATTGACCGGTATTCTCGGGACAATTAGAAAGCGGTGCTGTGAAAGCCTGTGTCAATTTGGGAAAACACCATCCAGAATGGCTAGAAGATTACATAGCTGAAAACATATAAGTTGATAGTGCTCGCAGCTTGGTAATTTCTTCAAAGCACGTATCAAATCTGTCTAAATCCTCGGGTCAAATCTATAACTTGTTGTGTTATTATTTTCGGTGTCGTGTTTGGTTGAACAAAGTCCGGCGAAGCTTGAGATGTTTAGCTTCTGGATCAACTCCCCATCTATGAAAAGTTGGTCACCCTAGCAGTCCCAAGTTCGAACCATATCGTTCATTCGTCTACCATAAAGATGGCCTTGAAGTTTTGCAAGGCAGTAACGTTGAAGTTGGGTATGAATTGCTGATATAGGGAGTGCGGTAACTAGGTTGGAATTTATACTCACTAGTCATCTCACTAATCTAAGTGTGTTCTACAGTTATTTGGCATATATCACGTAATCTAGACACACATATTTCCTGCACAGCAAACCTTGAAGTTTCCATCCCGGAACGAATCACCGGCAGGGCAAGAACTGCTGCAAAGCGCTGAAGAACAAATATACCCGGGTTCACCAATCTCGCTATTTCTTGGGGTGAAAAGGGAGCGGCAATAAACCCCGGCAAACGCTTGAGATTGTTTACATAATGAGGAGGTACATTATTGAATGTGAACACACCAAAGCATAAGCCGTGGACTACGCAGAGGCATGCTAAGGTATCAAGCCCGCAGTTTTGCAGTCTTGCAAATACAACAACGCAACCAGAACGTCTGAACATGAAATAGATATATCCTTTAATAGTCTTGGGCATCGAGCAAGGCAGAGATTATTCCCACCAAGTGAAGTTGGTCTATTTAAACGTTGCAACTGTCCGAAGCGGGCCACTAGTGAATTTGGCCTCATCCGACGACGGTTGAACGGCGATTGTCGGAAATCGCTTCCCGATGGAAGGTTTAGCGACAACCCCTTTTTATCTCGGGAGATCCGACGTGGTACTAGTTGGTCCCAAGTGCTACTAGAATCTACTTCATCACCTGGAGACTGTAGCTGCTTGGTTGGTCTGGTCAGAGCTTCGTTTCCTGAAATATCCGCCGCGGAATAATTTGAATATGGTTTAGAGAGAGAGGTATGTTCAAATTTCGCCTTGTAAATATTAGATGCCAATAGCCGATAATTTATCAGGTTACTTATTAGTGTAGCTATGTGTCGAAATGTTTGTGGGCCAGAAGAGGCTCCCGACATGGGTAGCTTTAGACTATATCGCGTGTATGCATGTCGTTACGACAGTCATTTACACGTTCTATCAAAATTTCATGATAGGTGAATCTGTCAATGTGTACGTGTGCATCAGACTTTTTGTAAAGCCTATAGCCCAGAGGAGATTCAAGACTTGGGAGTTATTTCATGTCTCTAATACATATATTTATAGCTTGAGACTATGCTAAGATTCGAGTCGACATGTAGTTACGAACATGATTGACACATATCCTCTCAGAGTCCAGTGCTTTTTGTCTAAATACCCGTGTACTCTCAAGCGTGTATCGAAAGCTATGGGACCAAAAACATATGCCATACTCATATTTCTTCTTAGACAGCGACATCCGGGAAGAAGGGGCTCTATAGGATCATGATCATATGAACATGAGCCTGGGGGACAATACTGTATCTCTGGTACCTGGCAGCAAGATACCTTGGCGTACAGCATTTACAGTTTCTCAACCCAACTCCCATTCTGCACCAGGCATCACAGACGTCCTCCGTAGAACTTGGCGCCAGAAGACGCTCCCTCGGCGCACCTGTTACTCGACGGGAATTACACACGCAACCAATCAGCACGACAATCCCTTATCGCGAGCCCGGTAGTGGCGTCCATTTTCCCTGAGCCAGATTCAACTTTCTGGTGCAAGCGGTGTCGGCCGGTGGGGATCGTCGCATCAACATGAACAGAACGACAAGCAGCCGGGACCCAAGGCGACGAGGCGTATCGGCTGAAGTCGTTATTTCGAGCATGGAGCGAGTGAGGAGCTTTCCATTTGTAACATGAAAGCACAAGTGTTGGGAATATGGGGGCGCCGAGTCAGGAGCGTGGGCATACGTATGGTAAAGTAAGGGCCGTGAATCGTAGTGAGGGATAACCTTCCAGGAGATGTGCGGCGGAACGGACTCGGCCTGCCAAAAGGTCGGGAGGTCGAGGGCGACTGGTGGAAGGCAAAAGGCTGATGTGGGGGAAGCGAGAGTCAAGACGACAACATTAAGGTTAGCTGGCGAGAAATGCCTCAAACTCGAATGAATTTTTATTTTGCATACGGAGTTGAGCGTGGAAAGCCAGGCATGGGAAGCCGTTCTTTTGCAGGCCGGGACTTTGACTTTTGGAACTGGTGCCGTGCGGTGTAAGGATTCCCGATCTATACGTGCAGGCAAATGTGCTTTACTTTTGTCTCCAGGACCCAACAAAAGTCATCCCTGGTAGAGTGGAATAGTTCTGTGTTACCACGGAAAGTCGCGCTACACAATCCCAACCTACTATCTAGAGCCTGGGTGTGGATGATGACGGCTGATCAGACAAGTGAACGAAACGTCTAACGTACAAACTGTCAGCCAATTCTGCTCCACAGCTGAGCATCTTGACATTGCTGATGCCGCCGTCCTTTCGAAACAGCTGGAGGCACAGCTACGGTGCGATATATACTCCATCATCTAAATCCATGCCGGGGTCAGATCTAGAACATGCATGCAGCACAAACGAGCGCACCAGAGGATGATAGCAGTACAGCAGCTGCGGCGTCGCTTGTCCCGATATGCGACGCAATACCTCGTGCGTGGAAATCTCACTCACTGGCTATGGCAGGAATTGGGGGGGTTTAGATAAATGCCTCAAATGAAAGTCGGAGAGAAAGAAAGAAAGAAAGAAAGAATTGAGTGAAGAAAAGAGCGCAGAGTAAGAGGTCGAGTGCGTTTGCTGGTATAGAGAACGATCCGCGGACCTCGTCGTTTGTATGGTATGGTATGGTATGGTATGGTATGGTATGGTAGTATGTATGATGTGCCTGGAACATGGTCAATGGTCAAAATATAAAAAAAGGGACCTGGCAGCAGCGTACCGTGCCAATGATACCACGCGATGGATGTGAATTGGTTTGTAGTCCCCCCTTCGTCGTTGCTTTGTCGCAGCCAACCTTTGACGTACGGAGGAACTCGTCTCGCGTGGGTGGTGTGGCATCACCTCACCACCAATCCAGCCAAAACACCCCTGTCGCCTCCCAGCCTAGTTGGTGGGGGGGCTTAGTTGTAGGCCCGCTCGCGGGGTCTTGGTCTTATCTACTTATAACAAGCCCACACCTCAACCCATTTTTCCAACTTCCACTTGCTTCCCTCTTCCTATCCCATATATCTTCTCTGGAATTACCGGAGTCTCTTAATTTATCCCATACCTCTTGCTCTCTCCCCGTTGCTTGCTAAACATCCGCAACCATGGCGGCCTCTACTACTGTCTCGTATACCCAAAATGTACGTCACCACCCAATGCATAGCCTCGGTGGCAGCCAACTAACTTTCTGCTAGCTTCTCAAGTACATGTCCCTCGACCAGAAGGGAAGTGCTATGGCTGAGTGAGTATATGGAGGTTCTAAATGCAGGGGCGTGTTTCTGATCTGTCAAAAGGTACATCTGGATTGACGCAACCGGAGGTGTTCGATCTAAATCCAAGGTACGATGAGTCCCAACCTTTTTCAAACATCCCATCTTTGGCCGCGCACCAACCAATTGATCAATTGCTAATGCCACCCATTAGACACTCACCAAAGTACCAAAGAGCGGCAACTTCTCGATCGATGACCTACCAGAATGGAACTTTGATGGAAGCTCGACCGGTCAAGCACCTGGTGACAACTCCGATGTATATCTCCGCCCTGTTGCCATCTTCCCTGATCCATTCCGTGGTGCTCCAAACATTCTGGTTATCACCGAGTGCTGGGATCCTGATGGAACCCCTAACAAATACAACTACCGTCACGAGTGCGCAAAGCTTATGGAGGCCCACAAGGAGCACCAGCCATGGTTCGGTTTAGAACAGGAGTACACTCTTCTCGATATGTCCGATAGACCTTACGGATGGCCAACCAACGGTTTCCCAGGCCCACAAGGTCCATACTACTGTGGTGTTGGTGCCGGAAAGGTCTTCTGTAGAGATATCGTCGAGGCACACTTCAAGGCGTGCTTGTTCGCTGGTGTTAAGATCTCTGGCACTAACGCTGAGGTCATGCCCGCCCAATGGGAGTTCCAAGTCGGTCCTTGTGAAGGTATCGAATGTAAGTTGCAACCCTCTATCCTGGCACGTGCATATGCTAACGGTACTTGCAGTGGGTGATCACCTCTGGCTAGCCCGTTTCCTCCTCCACCGCATCGCGGAAGAGTTTGGCGCCAAGATCTCCTTCCACCCCAAGCCAATTCCAGGTGACTGGAACGGAGCTGGTCTTCACAGCAATTTCTCTAGTGCTGAGATGCGCAAGGAAGGAGGCATGAAGCACATCGAGACTGCGATCAAGAAGCTCGAAGGACGTCACAAGGAGCACATCGCCGTTTACGGAGAAGACAACACTCTCCGTCTTACTGGCAGACATGAGACCGGAAGCATCGAAAGCTTTTCATATGGTGTTGCCAACCGTGGTGCTTCCATCCGTATTCCAAGAGAATGTGCCCAAAAGGGTTTCGGTTACTTTGAGGATAGAAGACCCGCTTCAAATGCAGACCCATATCAAATCACTGGTATCATGATGGAGACGGTATGTTACACTCTTACTTTCCTACCAAACCGTGCTAATTTAATCCAGATTTACGGTGGTCTTGATGAGACTTCTCTCAAGAAATAGATATGCCTGATTTTATGATTTTAAGCGTGTACACCATGAGTGGCTTCAGCTGGGGCGAACATTTTTTGATAGCAGCGATGATTTCCTAAATAAATAGGTGTTCGTAGCTTTCGATGACGACCTGGCTTGTCAATTTGATACCAATTCACAGACCGAACCTATTCGCAATTCCCGTGACCGTCATCAAGTGCTAAGTAAAGTAAACTCACGATATTAAACTCACCTTTATTGGGAGCTCTATATAGTATATTCAGTTTGGTGTTTCCAATCCGTGAATCAAATCAGCCTTGCAGTGGAATTGAAGTCTTATCAGCCTTGCTGATACCATATGCACGTCATCCACGCAATTGAGAGCTGTTTCCGCTTTTCAATCTCTACAACCACGCCTGTTCCATCCCATCCAAAAAATAACATTGCATAACTTCGACACATCTCCCCAACTGTGCAGGCCAAGGGACTCGCAGAAGAAAGCAGCATGTTCTCAATTACTTGCCGACGTCCACCACCAATCTCGCGCCTCCTCGGTGTCCAAAAAAATATCTGCAGAAGAATTGCTACATTACCGTCGAATCCTCACATCGTATGTGCGGTTTCTCTCCCATTTTCAGCCCTCCCCGAGCCTGGAAGGGCCGCTCGAACTAACATGCCCAATAGTATGTTTTCCCACACGAGCAAAAACATCTCCTAACCCTCCTTCCCACCACACCTCCCTCACCCAGGTATGTCCAGACACCATACACATGTGCCAGATCACAATTGACGCCGAACCAGTCTCGCCATCTGTACCACCACCACCCTCCCTCCAACCCCGACATCTTGCATCGAGAACCCCCGCTTCAACACCATCCTTGACTCTGTGCTCTCAACGTACGCGGTCGAAGACCCATGGATCAAAGGAGAGGCAGGAGCTTTCGCGACGAGCGGCGGGGGTAGGGGTGGGTGGATACATGTTAGCGATCAGAGGGCGCCGCCGGATTTTGGGAGGATAGCGTGGCCGGAGGATATCTTTGGGAGTCTGGAGGTGGATGGGCGGGGAGAATTTGTTGAGGGGGAGAATGGGGAGAAGGGGGGCCATTGGATGAAGAGTGGCACGTATAGGGTCATCACAAGAGAGGGGATGTGAGTTTAAGTTTCTTATTCTTCCTTTTCCTTTCGTGAACGGGGTTGAATGGGGTAAAGTGGTGTTTGGATGGGATGCATGTGCTAATACACGGAACAGACTTGGGCTTAGCGACTTTCTAAGAGGCAAACTGATGGAGAGATTGTTGGAGGAGGAGGCAAAGTCGAAGACACAGTGAAAGAGATACTACTTGCTACGTGAACTCCGGAAAAGAAAGTAGCAGCTGCATTGTAAGATGAAGGATATGGATTTATAATGTAGGCCAAACCATGGAATGGTGAACATAAATGGCCGGCAGGTCGCCGGCCATTTGTATATTTATGTATAGGTATGGAGAATCCCAAGCTCTCTCGAGGCCAGCCGGCTAATGATCACAACGCAGGATGTATGTATAATATGTATACTATGAATCAATGTGATGTAAATCAAGGTTGTCCTTCTAGCAGGTCAGAAGTTGGCGAACAAGCATACACTTCCATTATTGTTGGTACAGGATTTGGGCTGCCATAGACATACATAATGATTCATATCCAATCAGTTATTCAATCCGACCCAAACCGACCTCAGAACTTTACTGTGCCAACGCTGACATTGATCATTACAAGTTGTCCTCCACTCACGTTCCTCAAGATGAGACCTACCATTGGCAACGCAAGATGAGGGCAACACTACCCCCATCTCGAAACCGACAGACACCAAAGCTTGAAATCCACCAAGCGCCCCAATATACTTAAAGGGACCACAACGAGGATGCTATACATGCCAAGTCAAGGTGTTACATCAAATCCCTTACTCAAAAGAAACTTCCTCAAGATCCAGCCACATATACTTCCCTCTCTACACACGTACCTTTTCCAAAAGCAACATCCTCTCAAAGCTGCTCGTTGCTAGTGTACCTAACCCCCTCCATCGCCGACTGTTCCCAATCTGTTCTTTCATTTACATCGATAGACCATCTACATCGAAACAGCTTTTCCCAATATAAGAAAAGACAGACCAGCAGCAAAGCCCTCCCCCCTCTCATCTCTTCCAAAATACGATACCCTCATCCATCGGTCTGATCGGCACTGCCTGCCATTTTCTGCCGTCGTCTAAACCCACAAGCTGCTCGCTCCGCCGTGCGAAGCGCTTCGAGAAGCTGCATTGCTGGCTGAGCAGGTTCGAAGGCAGCCGTGTGAGAGAGGAGTGTTGTCTTGTATACGATGGGTTTAGGAAAACATAAGCAAGCATATCAAGTTGCAATAGAGTGCGTATAGATTGATTGTTCACTCAGTCTGTGAGCTTAAAAGAGTGCATACTCTGCTATATGAAGGCGTAGATAATATGTGAATGGAGGCTCTCTTGAGTGAAAGAAAGGCACATATATAAAATCACATAGTTTTACATCGGCAGCGTTCACAACAAATTGGCTCAAACTCAGTTAGGATGGTCAGACTGCCATATCATTATTTTTGGTTTCTCTATATACACTCATCCCAATCGTCTGACCTTTGCAATATCTTGCCCTCGCTTGCCATCCCCTTTCATCCCAAAATACAAACCCCAGACCAGCCTCCCGTTTGTTTTCTTTAGGCAAGGCAAACAAACTAGGAAGAGCCAGAAGAGGCTTCATATTGTTCCGTCATTCTTTTTTCTCTTTCCATCTGACCTGAAACTTAAATTGCGACTGCTATGTGTGCGTGAATGTGTAGTAAACGTTTTCCAAAATCCTTGTCTGCGCTGTACTCGAAATGTATTGCTGAAGCTATGTTCAATTTCGATAGTGTATATGCGTAAACGGCGGTATCGGTACGATGTAGGTTATTGACAAATGAAAATATTAAGGACAATGGTATGTTGAACGCCGCCGAATGTGTTTGTGATGTGGTATAATTACAAAAAGGACATTTTCGTTATGCTTCATTGGAATAAGTATTCCCCGGAGCAAGCTGTCGCATAGGACATACTCGTGAGGGGGTTTATTGTCCATGAAATAATGTAATACAGCAAGGAATTCAAATTTGTGGTAATCGATCAGAAGTTCTGAGAGATGCCGGCACTTTGCTGAGGGAAGTGTGAAGGGTTTTCTATCCGAGTGTTACGCCGCGCCTGTGAAAGTTAGTAAGTTTTGTTTGGGGATTTAAGAATATGCATCAATACTTACTTGAACGTCCCTTATCACAGGTTGTGCAGGCATTTCTGTTGGTCCCTGACCGCCTCCATATTGGTCGCCGCCACCATATGGATTCCCAGTGTCGTACTGGTTATAATATTGCCCACCTTGATTTAATTCTCCTGATCCATCTGAACGGTTGGCTGCGCTGTATGATGATGAGGCGTTTGATGGACCTCGATTTATGTCTGATGCACGATTGCCCGAAGCAGCAGGACCCATGGCTCCTAGATGCTCCCCCTCGCCAGAGACAGGGCTTCCATCTACCAAAGGCTGATCGGAACGATTGTCAGATGGGGCACCGGTGGCTGATGTTCCTTCAGAATAGGCCATGCCGATGCCTCCAGCGGATTGTCCACCGGATAATGTGGTAGAAGCTTTTCGTCCTGTTGAGGAAGGAACGGCTGTAGTCCCCCATCCTCTATAACCAGAAGATCCTTCTTCACGCATCTCGAAAGCGCCGTCAGAACCAGCGGTGCCAGTAGGTGGAAGAGTAGGGTCGTTGTTAGGATTGTAGCCATAATCTTCCACCTCGCGTCTCCTCAGTTCTTCGGCATCCTTACGTGCCTTCCGCTTACGCCAAAAGAAGAGGCCAGCAAGGACTATCAAGGCAACCGCTACAATTGGTACGACGACTGCAACGGCAATTGTCCCACCGCCGGTCAAGCCCTTGTTCCCTCCAGCACTGCCAGGCTGGAGACCAGTAGTTTCTGTTGCGGAGGCAGAGGACTCGGAAACTTTTGTACCCGGTACGGTAACAGGGCCTTGGATTGAGGTTATAATTGTAGTAACGGTGGACCCTTGTGGATTAGTCCCTATTGAAGTCCGAGTTGTTGGCGGAGGTGTCGTTACAGTCGACGGCTCTGGAGTGGATGTCGTAGGATCAGAGGATGTTGAAGTGGGAGTATTAGAGGTTGAGGTTGAAGTTTCAGAGGTACTAGTGCTGGAGGTCGTTGGCGGAGGAGTTGTAGAAGTCTCTGATGTGCTGGTCGTGGGAAGGATTACTGATGAAGAGGAGGAGGTAGTAGGGGTGTCTGTTGGAACGGCTGTGGTTAGGCTGTCAGTAGCTATATCATTTTGACTCGATGAAGAACTTGATATAGGCGGCACCACAATGGGACTCGAAGAAGTCGTAGGCAGAGTGGGAACCGTCGAGGAAGGAAACAGTGTCGTACTGGTGTTATTCATGGTGAATTGCCTTAACGAGAGTCTTCTGGAATGCCTGTAGGACGCCATCTCCGTCAGCACAATTGATGCGATCCCAGATCAGATGGTGGGGAGACATACCAGGACACCAAACAGGTAAATGGAGCAATCACTACTTCTGAGTGTTGTTTTCGTCTAGGAAAGTGGTGTCGCGCGCCCGTGTCGTGGTTTTCGAGTGTTCGATAGGATCGAGCGCAGGAATTGGATGGGCGAGACGACTTCAATCAAATGAGTCGTACAGCGTGAAAAAGTCTCGATGACGGGACGTAGGTTTTGAAAAGAGGTTGGTGAGAATAGGAGAGTGGTGGTGGTGGAACGGTGGTTGGAGGTTGGGGAGAAGGCGGCGACGGGGGGAATTGGTCGAAGTCTAAATGAGTGGTGCAGAGTTCTCACAGGCTCAGGCTTGGGCGGCTCAGGGCTCGGGCTCAGGCTCACACACTCTCGCACACCTCACGCCCCCGTTTCGTCGATGGTCGATTGGGGTTTGCAGAGTGTGGCCGGCGAGGAGGAGTAAGCGAATACGGCTGAAATTGCAGGAGGCGTTGCGTGTATTCGGCGTGATCGTCCACAAAAGCAACGCTAGGTGAGGCCCTTGGGAAACGTCGCACACTCTTCGGTGGGTGAGAGAGGGATTGGCTTGAGGAGGAAACAGTTTCTCGTGAGGGAGAAAAGACTGTTGATTATGGAGGAGAGGACGAGAGAGAGAGAGAGAGAGAGAGAGAAAAGATGAGGATGTGGAAAGTGCATGCCGGCCTGGGATGGCGAAGAGTAAAATGTCCGGTCGATGCTTGACCTAAACCTGGTTGTCTCCCAGGTCCAACTACTGGAGTCGAAACGAGCACTACCAGTACTGGAAGAAGAGCCGTCCGTCATCCCAATGCGAGGCTAGCAGTAGCGTGGCGACCAGTGGCCATTCGCACAAAGTTAATTACCGTTGGAAGAAAGAATTGTAGAGCATCGTGAGTTTGACAAGCCACTCGACAGGCGCTATTCAGTCAATTGTGGTGGTTCACTCCACAAACTACGACCGAGTAGTTCAGTGTCCAGTCTGCTGCTATTTCGAGCACCGACGAAAATATCCCGTCATCGTCCCAAACTTGGGTGGAAAATCATCGTATAGGGCCCGTTTCCCTCTCGTACTGGTCTGGTCGTCCGTCAGTCGTCATTCGTGCACGCTGGTACCAACCTGACACCGACCGTATTGCAATTGGACCCCGAAACCTCAACGACTGTCTAGTGATATTGAGGCTGTGTAGGGCATGGCTTTTACGAGCCAAAACATCATGACCTCGATTCACTCCACTTAGGTAACAATCGGGTCAGACCAGTGCAGACTACTAACTACGCTGGCTAGCTGTCAGTTCTGGCATCTAGCATCTTGCAACAGTAATCCCATTTGTGTCTCAATATACTCAATATACTCAACACCCCCTCAGTCATATGTTAGATACTATAGAACATCCAGACCGGCTCATTCCAAGGCACTGGCACTGGCACTGGCAGCGGCACCACAATCCTTTATGCAAAGTCCAGTAATCATGACTCTGATTAGTATGCTCTGCATCGAAACCCCTTGCCCTAACGCGTGACCTGGAGAGCTACAAATCAGACCTTCTTCTTCACGGCGCGTCCAGTCTAGAGCTCCAAGAAGTCGTTTCGTGGATTTCATGCCTTTGTCAAAAATCCAAACAAAAGCTCTCCTCTCTCTTTCCAGGCCCCCGCTCCCCCATCAATCATGATGCAATTCACTCCGTCCCAACTTGGGGTTTCGGAGATGAAAGAGCTACGATCGCTCGGCTAGCCGGCCGGATGAACCAAAACATGCTCCCAGTTCATGTCCCAAAATCA
>Ga0247810_10000156_pt1 | contig 111282 bp, 123 predicted proteins | sample UWRJL119311C1_FD_179918 | JGI IMG/M metagenome (GOLD analysis project Ga0247810, IMG submission 179918) | Plant litter microbial communities from Arlington Agricultural Research Station in Wisconsin, United States - UWRJ-L119-311C-1 | ecosystem: Environmental > Terrestrial > Plant litter >... | reverse complement strand
GCTTTTTTTTTTTTTTTGGTTCTGTTGCCATACTGTTCTCCTGGTATTCAGATCTACTCGTGATGCTTTTACGGTAGCAGAAATAGCCGACACTTCAAGCCAGAAGAGCCATACCTACACGTCTTATCCACGCTTGAGCGACAATGGATGATGATTTCGAGGTTCACTACTCTCTTGAAAATGAAGAAGAGTTCTGGTCAGGTAAATGGCCCTACGGCCTATGCTGAAAGGTTGAACAGATGCTAAGATCTTATGCGCTTTTAGAACTCGACGACATCTTATCGGCCAACTGCCCCTCGCACGAGTTGATAGACAACGCTTTGCGCTCCTATCTACACTTTACCACCAAATTCAAGGACGAATACCTTCATTCCGAATATGATATTGCTCGCTGCTCCGATAGACTTATGAAGAGTGGGCTTTTTGAAGCCAATCGGGACTATGTCAGGATACAGATCGTCTACAGCTTGTTACAGGAAGAAGAAGCTGCAACTCTACATGTGATAGGAAGCTTTCTGTTACTGGATGGAAGGGAGAATGAGGCGACTTTCGAGATGATGAAGGACGAGTCTTGCTTTGTTCGATTGGTAGAGCTGATCAAGCAAGGTATGACCGAGGATGGACGATTGCATAGACTGCTTCTGGAGTTGTTGTATGAGATGTCAAGAATGCAGCGTTTGAGCAAAGATGATCTAGCGCATGTTGATGATGGATTCGTTACCTACCTTTTTGAAATCATTGAACAAATGTCTGATGATGTTGATGATCCCTATCATTATCCAGTAATTCGGGTGCTAGTATGTATGAAAAAGTCGACGATAATACTTGCGCTAACCAAAGAATTAGTTAGTACTGAATGAGCAGTACATGGTGGAATCCACCAACTCGCCAGTTGAAGGCCCTTCGACACCGCTCACTAACCGGGTCATCAAGATTCTCTCCCAGCATGGATCTAGGTACATGACATTTGGAGAAAACATCATCCTTCTGCTAAATCGGGAAACCGAAACATCGCTGCAACTTCTAATTCTCAAACTCCTGTATCTATTATTTACGACAAAGGCAACACACGAGTACTTCTACACTAATGATCTCCGGGTGCTGCTCGATGTAATAATTCGCAACTTGCTCGATCTTCCCAATGAGCTAGTTTCTCTTCGACACACCTACCTGCGTGTTCTATACCCTCTTCTCGCACACACCCAACTGGCTGAACCACCACACTATAAGCGTGATGAGATCACGAAGGTCCTCAGTATCCTTGGAGGCTCAGGGAATAGGCATTGGGAGCCCGCTGATGAAACGACCCTCCGCCTTGTTGATCGAGTCGCCAAAGTCCCCTGGCTACGAGATGAAGATATTAGCGAGGGTGAAGTAGCACGGAAACTGCTAGGAATCAGCATAAGTCCCACCCATACAGAAAGCATGGTCAGCGTCAACGACGTCGCAGCCGTAACCGAGAAGCCTGGGGTGCAAACACCAAGCAAAAAAGAAGATTTCGACAACGCTATACACGATGACAAGGAGGACAGCGAGGAACACAGCTGTGAGACGAGCGAAGATGGGAATTCTCCAGTTCAGACTAAGAAAGAAGCCCCATATGTACCAAGAAGAAAGCTTGCGCCTCCCCCGCCGCCAATGAGCCGGAAGTCTATTAAAGAACCTGCTGCGAAGAAGCTCCCGCCCAAAGCACCACCTAGACGACGAACAAAGTTGAAATTGCAGACTACAGATGGGGCGACGATGAGTTAGCCAGGTTGGTTAGGACGTCTCAGTATGGCGGCGTTTTTGAAGTATTTGAGCGAGGCGTTATCGGGTTGGGTAGACGACATTTGGGGGGAAGAAAGAGATTGTAATTATGGTGACATGCCAATGATAAAAATACTTATCTACTCCAACGCCTACTTCGTTCTCGAGGGCTATAAGATGCGGCGAATTTCAGTTGTAGTTCTCTTCCTTTCCTTCCCTGTGAAATATAGCAAAGGCTTCAGGAGTGCTCTATACACGCTGTGATCTTTGGTTAAAGTATGAAAAATTCACCTGATCCAGGACGCAAGACGACAAGTCACTCCGCAACTTCAGTAGCTTCAGTCATTTCAGTTGTACACGGTGGATTATGATCCACGCGTCTACATACCAACACAAAGACGTATTTTACATGGACCTCGCTCTCCGCCTCCCACCTTCCTCCGGATTCCTTCCTTAACCCTTCCCGCCATAACGGCCGCGCTATCATAGAACTTTAAAAACAGTAAAATGGAGGCTTTTCTCAAGCAACACGCTTGCTTTAACAGTTATCTTCAAGAAGGATTTTGTTCAATACACTCAATGCGCTCGATGCTCCCCTTGCAACCCTCGTACATGAACAAAAAAAGAAGCAAAAAGGATCCAGTGGTATCATACAGCATGAATATTCCGCATCGTCCATTAAAAAAAAGTTCTCAAGAGTCGTTATTTCATCAACAGAAAAGAAAGAGAACGTGTGTCACCAGGACTTTCGTATAGTCCCTGCCTATGATAAGCTAGAGATTTTAGCGGATAGATTAAGCGGAGTATGCTCCGCGGATTTTGGCGTATAGATTTGTGTCTAAAAAGTTGTAATTAGGGTCAAGCTCGCAGAATGGATGCCGTGAAAGAAGGGTATCTGCCGTAGGGCGCTCTGAAGGTACACTAGAATTGGATTAGCGGTGAGAGTGAGACAGAAAGACTTGACTAACATAGTGAAGCAATCAAACATGAAGGCGATAGCTAATGGACTGATGACCTTAGACACATCTTCTGGAATTGGCGGAGCTTCGTTCAGGCTACCTAGCTTGTAGATAGCACCGACGGTTTCTTCCTTGCTCCAAGGTCTTCGGCCTGCAAACATTTCGAGAACGACACATCCTAAAGACCAAATATCGACCTTTGCTGAGTAGCCTTGACCTTGTGAACGTACGACTTCAGGAGCCATCCAGAAAACGGAGCCCTGCATCGAGTTGGTCTTGTCGTTGCCGTAGATGTTGTCCGTCTTCTTAGAAATACCGAAGTCGGAAATTTTGCAAGTGCCATCCAAATCCAACAAGATGTTATCTGCTTTTAGATCTCGGTGGAGAATTCCTTCACGATGAAGATAAGCCAGACCAGCGAGGGTTTGACGAGTGAGGGAGCTGACAACAACCTCCTCGAATTTGCCATGCTTTCGAAGACAACTTCCTACACTACCACCAGAAATATACTCTAGGAAGATACTGATGGACATCTCTTTGCGCTCACAACCAAGATATTGAACGATGTTGACGTGGTCTAAATGTTGCATAGTATCGATTTCGATGTCCAAAGCTGCGACCATCTCTCTCATTTTTTCCTTATCATTTCCAGCAGCTTTAGCGCTCACCTCAACTTGTTTCACAGCCAGGAATTCTCCAGTGGTAGCGTTCATTCCCAGATAAACACGACCATAAGTTCCTTTACCAATGAGCTGACCCTTGAACCACCGGAAGGTCGCCTGGCGTTTTGGTATGGTATCTTGTGGGATTTGAGGAAGTATCATGCTCCCGCGCTGAGGTTTGATCTGGACAATATGAGCACCAAACATCTTTGTACTCTTTCGTCGGAGGATTGTGCTTGTAGGCTGACCAGGCTGCACGGGTGCAGTATATCGTTTGTTCGCTTCATGAGCTCCTCTTGCCACTTCACGTATCGACTTCATCCGTCCCAACCCCCCAGATCGGCGAACATTGCGGTGAGCAACACTCTGTACGGAACCCGGGCGCTCTAAAGCTTTTAAGGTAGACTCATCTGATCCTAGAGTATCACTATCGTTATACGATGAGGTGCTCATCCGAGGCATCATTGATGATTGACCACTCATGTTCAGACCGGTTTGCGCAGCTGTCAGATGCTCTAGAGCTTCCTGTGACTCGTTCTCTGCGATAGGCGAGACATCGTTATCGGCTAGCCCTTCTTCCAAAACCGGCTGATCAAGGTCCAAATTAGGGAAGAAGTCGTCTAGATGATTGATAAGTGCTTCTGCAGGAGGACGACTTGCCCAAACATCCTGTCTTGCGAAGGACTCGCGGCGAAGAAGTTTAGAGCTCATGTCTTCAGATGACTCGGCGGACCAACCACCCTCTGACGCCGATCCAGGTGTGCGCCGGCGTCTGTCGCTGCTTCGGTACCCCTCCTCATCCTGCTCTTGAATTCTGGCGACTGTGGCACTTTTCTGTGGAGATTTGAATGAGACTGACAGGCCCTTCTTCGACCTAGAGGTTCTGATCGTTAAGCTAGGCCGTTTCGTTATTCCGCTAGAGTCTGTGTTGATACCCAAAACACTGTTGGCTTTGTTCAGGTTTCTGATTGGTACAGCAAATAAACCATCATCCGAATCGTCATCCGACTCTTCTTCTGATGACTGTTGAGGGGCAGCATTTCCAAATTCAACATTAGACTCCTGGAAATCAAAGTTCGGTCCGTATGATTTACGGTTACCAGGAGTGTTCATATCGTTAGCGCTACTTGGACTGATCGCTCTTGGCGAAGGTGCTCTACGTTCTTGTTCACGCATCTTGCTTACAGAAAGATTTTCATGTGCTTTCGGTACCGAGTTGGAAGTCCGTAGAGAGGCTCCATTTTCATCTTCAGGAGAGAAATCCGGCACAATAAACGGAACATCTCCTCTGCCCCAAGTGACACTGCCTGGTGTACCACTACCCGATCTAGGGCTGCTTCTGCCCGATCCAGGCGTCCCGAAATCGACTGTTGACATAGCACTTCGGCCCCTCTCTTTCTCTTCCACACCACTGCTGGGCGGTGTATTACGGCTTGGTGATGTAGTTGAAGGGCTGTTACCTGGATGTCCAACTCCACCCAAGCCTCTACCCATGTTGGCTAAGGCAGCCCCTATACCACCAGTAGTCTGCGGAGACGGAGGCACAGGTTTGCGCTTGCTAGTGCGTTCAGACATCTCCTGACCAAGCGGTGATGGTTCGCCACCCGACATACGTTTGACTCCATCCATGCTTGATATGGACGAGCGAGCCTGGTTACCCGATTTCTTGCTTAATGAGTTGGCTTTAATAAGAGTCGCCGACTCAGCGGGAGGAGGCGGTGGCATTCGTTGAGGTAAGAGGCTGTCAAGCTTCTTATCTTCGAATGGGGAGTTTCGAGGCTGATCAAAATCAACAAAACGACCCACATTACCAGAAGAGCCATCAACAGAAGGAGGTGTTTCCTTGCTTGCCTTCTTTTTAGCCAGATATTCTTGCTGTTTCTTTTCCATCTTCGCTTTATGTTCTCTCACAGCTAGTTCCATGAATGCTTCTCTTTCAGACTCTCCTAGTTCACTTTCGCCACTCTCTTGCTGGTTAGACGTAAATTGCATTAGACGATCTCGGAGAATATCAGATTGACTCCTTTCGGAAGGCATAGTTGGCACTTCTTGAGCCGCTGGTTGGACCCCTGCTTTAATAGTATTCTGGCGAGAGCTTGGAGGTGACGAACTTGAGCGTCCTCTTATCCCATTCAGTCTAGCATACGACTCTTCGTCCATAGGTGTGGATGCGTGCGCAGGTGCTATACCCAGTTTATTTCCAAAATTCGCCCCAAGATTAGTAGAAAGCGACAAAGGCAGGGAACTAGCTGAGTTAGAGGCTGGCCGGAGATAGAATTTGAGCGTTCCTGATTTATCAGCTTTTGTCCGTTTACTGATAAGTAATTTGCTATCATCTAGCTCTTCCTCGTGCTCTACCTTGCCTAGTTCAGTAATATAGATAGAGACAGAATCAGCGCTTGACAATTTCATATTGGAGCAGATCGAGTGTCTGAGTTCAGTTGCCGATTCAATATCCGTGACATCACACATTCGATAATTCCATCCGTCAAGAGTAGCTAAAACGAATGTTCTTCTAGGACTTGCGCGTCTGTGGTCCGAGGTCGTAAATTTAGACGAAGCTTTATCCAAGGATGTTTCACTAGAATTCCCATCTCCAGTCCTATAAGGAGAGTATTTAAATGGGAGATGAGGGCTCGTTGGAGACTCCAGGCCTGGCTCTTCGGGAGAAGGAGCCGATCCGTCCTCCTTCTTTTTCCTTTTGAAAACATTTAAGAAGCTTCTCGGTTCTTTAGCAGACCCAGGCTGCTCGAGACTCATCGTTCGATCACCTGGCTCTAGTGGAGAGGGGCGTGGCCGATCTACTCCGTGACGACGACTCTCTTGATTTTGAACAAGATTGGGCTCCCCTACCGCTCCTCCCATTCCGCCACGTAGAGCTTGACTCGCTCCAGGAGGTACACCAGACCCATAGATAGCCGCATTAGAATTTATCGAGTCCCTGCTGTCACTAGCCCGATGACCAAATTTGCTATTTTGAGGTGAAGCTGAATGGCTAACGTTTGGTCCGTTCTGCAAGTTCCCCAGCGCTCCCCCAGGACTGTCAGGTCTGGGGCTGCCCTCAGCTCCTCCTGGAGGTCTGAATGGACCGTCGCCATTTTCACTTGCGCTGGGACTTTGTCGGCCGCCATCAATGTTGCGAAGCGCGTGTCGATGTGCATTCCTACTAGAAGAAGGTTGCTCTGGTTCCCCTGTATTGCTCATGATAGGCATGGTAATACTTCTGTTAGAAGACCTTCGATGGTGTCCAAATCCTTGTCCTGATTTAAACATCTGCTTCCCAGGACTGTCATCGTCTCCGTTTGCTGTGCTTGGTGTTGAAACGTAAATATCTCTGTTGAGGTTGGGCGAGGCTTCGTCCCCTCCACCAGGTGTCGCGGCGTTAGACGATTCTCGCCGCATATGCGATGGCTTTGGGACATTTTCTTGTCTTCCCGCCACAATGTTTCTGATGAGTTTCCGCATTCTCTTTCCCTCCTCGCGTTCTCTGGCTTGGTCCCACCCGGTTCCACTGTTGGAGCATTCCTTTGCAAGCCTAGGATATACTTGTTGGTGCATCATTCCAAAGTTCCCCCTACCACCGTGACCGCTGCCCAATTCCAAGAAGACAGAACCATATATATTGAGGGATTTGAAAGTCTCCTGCCAGTCATTCGAAAACTGATTATTAGCTAGCCATATCAGGACTCGGTCCATCGACCACTTTGATGCAGCATCGCTGGCAATAGGTGAAGTTGGCGTGTTAGCAGCTGCATGCTGGTTTATAACGCTCTGGGGCCCCCGATTTGTTGCCTGCGTGCTAAATAGTGTTGCTGTTGGGGGTCCACTTTGGCTAGGTGAGTTGTATTCAGGTAAGTGTACATTGACATGACGAGAGCTAGGAGGTTGGGATTGATATCTATCCTGATAAAAGCTTCCACCATCATCCATAGGCGTAGTCATACCAGTCCCTTCTGTATGTCTCGAAGATTCAGAGACCGCAGAGAACTCAGCACTGTCTCCCCTGTAGAAACTAGGCTCTTGTCTACCGAATCCAGGAATGCCAACTCCGGGACCAAACGAATCCCCGTATGGAATGTATGTTGCAGACATCTGATTGTCATTGGCAGGGGGTGGCGGTATCGCCAGTGTTGAGAGAGGTGTCGGCTGGTGATTTGCATATGCTTGGTTGGGGTTATAAGGCTGATTGGGCGGTGGTGGAAGAGGAAAGTTTCTCGAGTTGTAATTCTGATTCCAATTCCCCTGCCACGGCTGCGCCGATCCAGGCGGAGGTCCGGGTGGAGGAGGTATTATAGAACCCGGATGCCCATGAGACTGATTCGCAGGTCGAGGAGGTGGAGGAGGAAGTGTCATGAAATTCTGGTTGGCGGGCGGTGACATTAGAGGAGGGGGTGGAGGATATTGTCCCCCTTGCGAGGGATGTCTTTGGCCTGATTGATACATCTGAGCAGTTGGCCCGGTTCGGCCTCCTGGTCGGTATAGATTATTGTTGTTGGCAGAGTTACTGTAACTATGCAAAGGATCTGTTGCGGCAGAGCGTGCTCTTGGCCGTGCAGGAGTGCTTGAGGTAGGATAAGGGGAGCCGGTCCCATAGATCGGGATCAATAAGTTGGATGAACTGCTGAGCTGGTATGGAGGGACTTCTTCTAACAGGAGGCCTTCTGGTACGTCGATTTCTGTAGGGTTGAACCTGGGAGAAGCAGCCGGCGTTCTTCTGCCTGCTGCATCTGAGGTGTTGGAACGAGCGGAGGAAGATCTTGGGCGCGTACTTGTCATCTTAATCCACACATCTTCTGGGTTGTTGCGACGCTTGAAGCTCTCAGTGCGGCTCTTGCCTCACCGATGTTCAATCGTGGCCGGAGTTGTGTATCGTCGTAGCTTTTTGGAGCTGGTGCTGAGCTCGACTGGAGGAATAGCCGCTGGGGCAGCACAAACGCAAGCAGGACTCGATGCGCGGGAAGAGTTGTCGGGAAATTGGCAATGTGCTATAGTATCATTGGGATAACGACAACCCTCCAGCACAAAGATAACACACTGATCGCGACGAAGGTTTTGAATACGTTGGCGCTGGTGCTGACACAGGTCGGTGGGGGAGAAAGGTAAGGGATGTTTCTGTAGATGTTCTGTTCTGCTTTGGTTGGACGGGTTCGGACTAGGATTGGATACAGCAAAGCAGTACAGTACGGTGCAGCAGTAAGTAGCGCGTATTGTACTGTACTATACTATACTATACTATACTATAGGACGAATATAGATAGAGAGATAATACTAAGAACATTATGGTCTAGCCACCGAGCCATGCCTGGGACACACCACCGCACCACAGGGGGTTCAGCCACACCACCAGCAGCTTTCTTTGTCCCACTCACACAACACTCTCTCTACAACACACAACATCCCTCCGCACCAGCCACCAGTTTCACATCGCAGCTAACCACGACCAAAAAGGAACTTTTCCTGTGGTGGTTCGGTTTGATACAGTAGTACTGGATGCAGCATGGGTGGAATCCAGCGGTGGACCGTATAAGGAGATGCGGAATCTAGGATTGGAGGAAATGGTAGCTCATCCAAGAGCTGCGACTTGCTTAAGAAGCCCTTGATTTCATGGGTATTATACAAGGCTAACTAACATCTCGACTATTCAGGGTAACTCGGAGAGACATGATGTGAATCATAGGTGGATTTTATCACAATCCATTTGAATGATCAAAGTCTGGGAGACAAGAGAAGAGCGACCTCCTTTATTCTCTCATGATACAGTACTCCTACAATTTTCGCCCCATACCCACAGGTCACTCCATATACAAGTAGACTTTTCCTCATGATCGTCAACATATTAATCATGTCGTTTCCTTACTCAGCACATCATCAAAGCATCGAACATACGTTGTACCGGGTAGCTTGACACGTACGTTGCGTCCTGTTCAATCTTTTCCATGTATCCAAGGGTCCTCGGACGGACAGATATTACGTGCATGTAGCCCTGGATCCAAATTTGCACTTCCCGGAGGCGTGTAGACTTGCGACTGTTGAGGGTGGAATTAATGTTTCAAAGAAAACCGGTCAGATCGTGACGAGTCGGGAAGAGGCCCAAACACTCCCAATCATATTATATTGGTGGAACCGTGCCATTCTTTTTCGAACACGCGTACGGGACATTTGTTCGAACCCTCATTCCTCAGGAGGTATCGAGCTTCATTAATAAGCCAATCTGCAGGCCTACGACTATTAGAGTTTGGCCATTCAAGTACCCTCTATTTTTTTTCTGGGGAAGCTAGAAAGTGGCATGACAAACGTCATAGACGCTGGCATGAAAATGTGGACTGATTCCAGCAACTATGCACGCTTGTTCGGCGACAACGGACAACATTCGTGAAATTTTCTAGCAAATAAGATATAAATACCAAGCCAATCCTGAATTAGAGCTTGTTCATGTGCTTATATCCAAACTGTTTATACGCAATTTCTAGCTTGACTCTCGAGTAACTTTTCTATTACCTCATCATTTTCTCAACCACAGGACATATTATATTGAAATACATTCCTCCTTCAAGATGGTGACCGACATCAGGCTTGCCTCACTCAATGAGCCAATTGATGTAGCGACATATCTTTTCACCCGACTCCACCAAATGGGAGTACGGTCCGTTCATGGAGTACCAGGAGATTATAATTTAGTCGCCCTCGATTATGTTAGCAAATCTGGCTTAAAATGGGTTGGGAATGTTAATGAACTCAATGCCGGTACGTTCAGCATACCTCATTCAAGGCCATATTCTGATATCATTAGGTTATGCTGCTGATGGGTACGCCAGAATAAAAGGCATCTCAGCCATCGTCACGACCTTCGGCGTTGGTGAACTATCAGCCATAAACGCCATAGCAGGAGCCTACTCTGAACATGTCCCCATTGTACATATCGTGGGAACGCCATCAACCGCCTCTCAGAAAGACGGAATGCTCCTACACCACACCCTTGGCAACGGTAATTTCAATGTCTTTGCCGACATGAACAAAGAAATCAGCGTCGTACTTGCCAAGCTCACAGATCCCAATGAAATAGCAGACCAGATAGATCACGCTTTGCAGCAATGCTGGATTAAGAGCCGCCCTGTTTATATCAGTCTTCCGACTGATATGGTGCAGAAGAAGATCGAGGGCGATAGATTGAAGACGGAAATCGATCTGCATTTCAAGGAGAATGACCAGGCTAAGGAGGACTATGTGGTTGATGTTGTCTTAAAGTACCTTTTGGCGGCAAAGAATCCTATCATCCTGGTAGATGCATGCGCGATTCGCCATAGAGTGCTTGATGAAGTACATGATTTGATCGACAAGACTGGCTTGCCAGTATTTGTGACGCCAATGGGCAAGGGAGCTGTCAACGAGACGCATGCTAATTATGGCGGAGTTTATGCTGGAAATGGAAGTCAGCCTGCAGTGAAGGAGCGAGTTGAGGCCTCGGATCTTATCTTGACAATTGGAGCTATCAAGGTAGGAAACAGCGGCTTTTAATTTATAGGGAATACGGTGCTGACAAGTTTGTAGAGTGATTTCAACACCGCTGGCTTTTCGTATCAGACCTCCCAACTGAACACCATCGACTTTCACAGCGACAACATTGTCGTCAGATATTCACAATACCCTGGAGTTCACATGAGAGGTGTTTTACGGAAGATCATCAACAAAATAGACCCGAGCAAGCTCTCCTTTTCTCCAGGTCCTAAGGTGGTAAGTGTCCTTGGTTGAGACCTTCTGAGGCTTCTAAACGAGAATTTTTACTAAGTCTGAATACCTTAGGAGAACAAAATCACTGAAGGTGAAGACAAATCGGAGACCATCACCCAAGCATGGCTTTGGCCACGAGTTGGGCAGTTCTTAAAGGAAAACGACATCGTCAGTAAGTAGCCCTAATTTCTGCCAGACCCTATTTACAGCCACCATTAACACAAGTCATAGTTACCGAGACTGGTACCTCCAACTTCGGCATCTGGGATACTAAATTCCCTGCCGGTGTAACAGCCATCTCGCAAGTTCTTTGGGGGTCGATAGGCTACTCAGTTGGCGCAACTCAAGGCGCGTCGCTTGCCGCCGCTGATTCCTCTTCCGACCGTCGCACAGTCCTCTTCGTAGGTGATGGCTCCCTCCAACTCACCGTTCAAGAGATCAGCACCATGGTTCGCCTTGGTCTCAAACCTATAATCTTCGTCATCAACAACGACGGATTCACCATCGAGCGGTTCATTCACGGTATGGATGCCTCTTACAACGACATTCAATCTTGGAAGCATGTTGAGTTGGCGAGCGTGTTTGGGGCAAAGGAGGGCACGTTCAAGACATATCAGGTCAAGACGAAAGATGAAACTAACAAGTTATTCGCGGAAGAGGAGTTTAATGCGGCAGGAAAGTTGCAGATTGTGGAGGTTTTCGTCCCGAAGAAGGATGCGCCAAGGTCGTTGAAGCTGACGGCCGAGGCGAGTGCGAAGAATAATGCAAAATAGAAGTGGCACAATGGGAATGAAATAAGAGGGTAATTATAATAGAAGGTCAATTGATATATAAAAACTAGAGATTCATACACTATTTGTGCATCTTGGTATTGCGTTTCTCTTGATAGCGATTCTTGAATCATCTCCCAAGCCTCGCTTAAAAAGGGGGCCTCAAGACGCGACATGACAATATGTGCTGGTACACGTACCTACCTTCTTTAGGGTCCTAAATATTCGAAGTTCAAGAGAAACTAGGTGGAAACTTCGTAACATTTACCCAGAAACATTTCTACGATTTCCATTCTATATCACTTTGAGCTATTCTTTCCAAGTAACAGGGCTCGTTAATCAGAATTCTTTCCACCCGAAGAAAGCTGTTCCAGAGCAGAATTATAAGCTACCGTAGTATCAGAGCTTACGAAGCGACTAGAAGGTAAAGCATACGACCAAAGACTCGCACGGAATGAGCGCGCTGCTATTGGTTATCTCTACCTAAAGAAACATCCCATTCACTCGTTTCCCTCATTCAGCAACGCATCCTCAAAGCCTTCACCATGGCCCATGATAATCCCGTACAGCCTCCTCGCTTCCATCTCAAACTGCGCTGCCAGGTCCCCCTTTCCCAGCTCCCGGAAAGCCTCCATCGCATACTGCAACGCGTTGAAAACCTCGCTGTTCACGATCCCCCTTTCATAGTCCAGACGCAGCGTCCCATCTCGCAGCGGCTCGACGAACCCGAAGTTGCGTAGGATTTCCAGCGCGTATCTCGCGACTTTGGAGAATTCGCGGCGCGAGCGGTGGGCGGTGGTTAGCCAGATGGTAGGGTGCACGAGCAGGAGACGCGGGATAGATGAATATGTCGTGGGCTCGTGGAGGGCTTCTGCCTCGGCGAGGAGCCGCTCGATATTCCTGATTGCGAAGTCGGGTATGCGTTGGTGCTGCGGGTGCTTCGTCGCCATGTCTCTGATTTGCTTGACCAGCGCTATCCTTTGCTGGTGTTTCGTGCCTTCGGAGTTGCGTTCTGCTGCACAGAGCCGACACTCGCATTTGAAATTCCAGTTCCCGGCGAAGATGTCTTCTCGTGCGGAGAAAGAGGCTTCGGGAGAGGTATATTGGTGAGTGAGTTCGGTGCCTGCGGGAATATCGCAAATAGCACGTAAAATCATCATGTCGCCGATGAAAGAACGGGCGCAGTTGGGAGTACAGGAGTGGTTCAGGAGCGAGGCTCGAGTCCATAGCCCAGCCCATAGGTCACCTTTGGATGAGCTGATGGAAGTTCTTGGTGTAGTGCTGGTGGAGGAGAGCTGCTGGCTTGAGAAATAGGAGAAGGCATTCTTGAGACGGATTGCTTCGACCAAGAAACTAGAGAAATGAGCAATTGACATAGGGGGTTGCGTTACTAAACTCACACATCAATGATAGGCACGCCATCTACCAATTCTCCTTCTTTGCCAGTTCTGATGTATTCTCCACTGTCAAGTTCGAAAAACCTTTCAGTAAGCAATGGGTTGTTGTAGAGTTCGTGGATGAGCCCGAGGAGCAGAGCGCTTTGCCCATTGCTTTTAGTCCGTGTCTTATTATTGAAATTGTAGATTATATTTTGCTGCACTCCATCATACAAGGAGATATTGGGGAACTTCAGAGCTTTTTCACATAAAACTAGATCTCCTCGTTGGATGGCCTTTGTGGCAAATAAACCACGACCTTTGCTTTCCGTAAGCTTCATTGTGGTGTTTTTGATGAAGTTTGCGTGGTCGAGATGAACGCGGTGCATGGTAAGTGATTCTCCCATTGTCTTGAAATCGTATATGCCTTCCTCTTGTTCCAGAATCCGTGTCTATATAGAATCATAATTTAGCATAATCTGATTGTAGGGTCTCTAAGTCTAAGTTTCTGCGCACCTCGGTTTGACCAAGTTCCTTGAGATATTTATCATCTCTTGGACGAGATTCTAGAGCCTTTTCAAAGTAGCCCTTTGCATCTTCATACCGCCCAAGTTCGTATGCTGCTCGTCCAGCACAATGATATGCTTTATCAAGAAATGCATCTCCTGCAATTGAAGCCAGAGCATCCTTCAGAGCAACATCAAATCGTCGCCCCGTCAAATTTGCGTATGCTCGTTTCCGGTACACATCTTGAACAAAGGTTTCATCTTCTCCTTTTGGCGCATGGTCAATGGCTTGCGTATAGCTTAAGGTTTGTCAATGAATCTACTTTCCCAGCGAAGGGCTCATCCGGATTTCCATACCATTCAATTGCGGAAAAGTAATTCTTCTCTAAATAAGCTTTATCGCCAGCTCTTTTCCATTCAGGTGCTGTAATTTCCTTGCTTTTCGAAACTACCTCCATAATCATGGACACGGCAGGATCATCACCTCGGAGTATGGCGATATCAGATGGGTGGTCCACATGGATAGCATAGTCACCTGTTCCATTGCACATGAAATATGGTTCTTTGATGGCAACGGTGGAGTTCAGCGGGAGGTCTGAGTCCGGCAAGGAAGGATCCTGGAAGCATATTTCGAGTTTTGCTACACCACCGCCATCTTCCTCAATGATCGTAATGACTTGAGCTGTGAGGTAAGGAGGCGTGATAGTCCTCGCTGTAACGAAGCAGCCTCGATGATGGACTTTGGGCTGCAAGTCGGCAAACGAAATCTGAAAAGATCAGCAATAGATTAACTACAGATGAGTTTAGACTCTACCTTCCGGAGTTCGTTTAGCGATGCTACCGAAGGTGCATAAGCAGGTGCTAACAAAAGAGGTTTGGGCTCTGCAGTTTTGGCCTTATTTTGAAGTAGAGCTACATTTTTCATATGCAGAGCTATCAACTCTTCTTTTGAAGGCTTCTCGAAAGGCGCTTCATCTGCAAGATATCCTTCCAGAGCGCTGATTTGCTGGTCTAGCGAAACATTGTAAGTATCTATCGCAGGTTCAACCTCGGGCTGCATTCTTAAGAAATTTACGTCCTACCAGACGTTAATGAACTTTGATCTCATCTTTGGTTTTCAAGAGACTACAAGCTCGATTATAGGTAATGAGTGAGTAAATGACACGATGCAAAAGCAGGGTCAAGCAGTAAAATCATCGAGATGCTCGGCTCCAGTTTAGCCGCACTCAAATAGATTAAATACCAAGCAGCGTAACATAGCCATCAGAGAGAATGATCGGCGCATGGTATAGCTGCCGAACTGATGTTGGGGTATTGTCTTGTAAAAGGAGAAATACATCTTGATAGTTTCAATCATTATGCTGTTGAACCATGTTCGACATCCAGATATCTCAACAAAGGGGCCTCGCTTGGACGTTAAATCAGTGCGCTGCGGTTTATTGAGTATCACGATTCACACATTATCAAGACTGAAATCATGATACAAGCTTGGTATTCATAAACTGTTTGATGCCATCTTCAACACCCTGTGGGCTTGGCTTTTCTGCGCAAACATCTGGCTCATACTTAAATGTGTTTCTGAGATAATCTCTCGTAGTAGGACCAATCGTAGCTATATATGTCAAGCTACTCGGTACCGTTTGAGTTTCCTTTCTCACCATACCACTTTCATCAAGCATACCTAGAGATCGTAGCATTGCCTCACAGCCTGTAGGCGAGAAAACAACGACCCACCTAATGGGTTTGCCTTTTGTTTTTTGTAGTAGCCCGGTAAAATTAGCCTCGAAGGACTGCATTACTCCTGTCCCATAAACCACCAGTTCGTCGACTTGTATCCTTCTGTCATCGCTCAGTTCTGGGTTCATCATGGTTTTTGGTATGATGTCACGTCTCTGATCGCCTACCAAGAAGAGCAGAGGGGGTTTGACCGTTCGGTCTCGATACCATTCCCCATAATGATCTAGCATATAGTGTGCCAGAGCTTCTCCATTACCTGTCTCTGCTCCAAATATGTTAAGAGGAGGCGCCTGTGGAATAGATCGCAGGGCTCGAGACGTGGCTGGTCCAACTGTGTATATAGGAACGTCTTGAAGATACGGCCAGGCGTCATCACCTGTAAAAAGGATTGTCAGAGGTGCTGGACTCGAAATGATACAAAGAAGTCGCACCCATCCCATCCTCTACCAACCTAGCAAAAGCTTCCACTGCTCGCTGTGACGTAAAGATCATTCCTCCATATTTGGAATTGGCGGAACGTCCAATCTTTTTCTCTCGTAGCAGATTTTGTACCAGTGTTAATTCATTTTCAAAGAACTTGTGTTCAAGCACTGGGACAAAAATTGGTTCGAACTCGGCGCTCTCATCCTGGGCAGTGAATTGCTCCTCATATCCATCATTGGGGGCTGATTTGGTTTTCAGAAGCAATACCGGGATGGCTTCAGCTGCTCCATCGCTAATTGGCCTCATTATTGCATTGTTGAATGTGCTTTCGGAACAAAACGTGGCGATGACGGTGTATTGGCGGGGCACCAGGGGGAGCTTCTTGCGGTGTAACGTTTTTCCGGCACATTACAAACCACCTTGAGGTCAACTACAACAACTCTTTCTTCTAATTCTTGCTTACCTGTATACATATCGAGTAATTTACCATGGCAGATGATACACGGGAGACAGAGTCCTCAGGGAATGTTCCTTCAGCTAGTACGATACCTACAAAAAAGAAAGGTATCGTGCTTGGCCCAGATGGCAAACCGTAAGTCCACAGTATTAATTCCGAGTGGGATCAAGCTAATATGTGATTCAGCTGTCGCACTTGTAATAAACTATCAGACTTCATGTCTGCCAAAAAATCAAGGATATCTGCTCCTGCCGTCGCAGTAGCTCCGCCACCAAACTGCCCCCCCGATGTCGAGGAGCTCGGCCGCTCATCCTGGACCTTGCTGCATTCGATGGCAGCCACCTATCCCGAGAAGCCAACGGTGACAGAACAGCAAGACGTCAGCCAGTTCATGGGGCTGTTCTCCAAGTTATATCCCTGTTGGAGCTGCGCCGCGGATTTCAGAGAGTTTATCAAAGCAAGCAAAGTGCGAACCGAGAGTCGAGATGAATTTGGGAAATGGTTATGTGAGGCGCACAACGACGTGAACCGAAAGCTAGGGAAGAAGGAGTTTGATTGCGGGCGGTGGCAGGAGCGGTGGAAGGATGGCTGGAAGGATGGGAGTTGTGATTGAAGCTCTTCTTGTGGTGTGTAAAAATATATGTATAATGTCACGGCATGGTGCTTTGCATAAATAAGGTAGCAGCATTAGAAATGGCGTTTGGGGAAAGCGAAAAATCTCGTCTCAAGAACGATGTACACTACAATATCTCAACTAGAAAATACAAGAGCTCACATTGAGAGGGAAGGCTCTTTCTTTACTGCGAGCTCAGTCGGTTTTTAAAACTAGATGATCTTTTGAATTGGAGGGGGAAAGAAAGTAGTTGGATTAAGACTACCGAAAATCAAATGAATAGTTAAATTCAGGAACAGGCTTGTTAACCCACTAGCTTTATGAAATTACATGAATTACCCAAGGACCGCCAAATCAAAAGAAAATGGAAGGATTACTCCATCAAAATGAAGAGACTGACGTATTGAAATTACGAGAGTTACATATTGCCAGTTTACAAGGATGTACTTGAAATGATTTTGAAAATCATAGTTTCATCCAGATTTGTTCATGAGTTTAAAGGTTTGACCAAATATGCGCCTACCATCCAATTCAAACCAACCCAAAACAAAACATAATCGTCATCCCTCTTAACTCCTATCCATGCAACCCTTATCATAACCAGTCAAAAACCCTCGCTATTGAACTAAACTCCATCCTCGCTCTGATGCCTCAACATGTGCCTTCTCCAGTTGTCCTTCCTGGAGAAGAATTTGGGCTGCCCACTCGAATAGCGACACTCTGGCACCGCACAGTGATACTTTTGCACCGTCTGTTTTAGGTTAGCGAACCCGCGATCATATTCAATGGTTAGAGACCTACCTGGTGTACTGCATTCATATGGCGTTTCTGGTGTGTAACAGTACCGAAACTGCGAGTACATAGGGGGCATTGGTGTACTCTGGTGTGATATCGCATATGGTGACTAAGTGATCATTAGAGGAGGAGTATGAATTTAGAATGCGATGTCTAATACTTAAGGGCACTCCTATTAGAAAACTCGCGCAGACACGACTGCACTTTGCAACGGATGATTTGAGGAAAGACGGGTGGTGAATCTAGACTTGTGGTGTCAGTCCTATCATCTGAGAAGGAAAATGATTTAAAAGTCTTGCCTTCACTATCGATTGGGTCGGGAGAATAGGTAGCGGACGTTGAAGGTGAGATTGGTAACTTTTTCTCATCACCAACCGGTGCAGTAGGTGTAGAAGTGGCTTGCACATATGTATATTCTTCCAATAGCAGGTCTTGAAGACTGACAACCGAACGATTTGGAGATGTTAAATCCTCGATTTGGCTTTCGATGGTATCATTTTGAACTGTGCTTTGTTCTAGCTGATAAGCAGGTAAGGCTTCTTCCGCGAGGTCTAAAAGATTACGTTCGTCCTGCGTATTTGAAAGCAACGTTGCTTCTAAACTACGATAGGATAGTGCTTGCTCTTCAGGACTAGCAAGCCATAATCTTGCTGGGGACACATATTGAGGACTCGGTATTGCCGTATGATCAAGTCCTAGCTCTGAAATAGTCATACTTGATCGTGTTGATGGTCTCGACAGTGGCGATAAACCGAACGTACTATCAAAGGTGCCATAACTTGGAGCTAGAAGATGTGAGCACTTGTGTGATACTAAAATGTAGCAGAGCTAGAACAGGATAAATTGATGACACTAAGAGATTAGATATTCACAGAGCCGTCTAGCTGAATTGTATAAGCTAGTTAAGCATTTCAAACTATAGGCATACCACTGATGTGTTGAACAAAGTTGATCACCAGAACATCGAGTATATCAGTCCGATATCCCTGTGAAGATCTGGTGTATAATTTTATTTGACACATTGTGGTTGCATCCATTTTCCACTCTTACTTGGCTTAGGCGAATGTATTAAAGTGGTCTGGGGAATGCCAATAACAAATACTAATTAATTGAAGACTTACGAGGCTGATCTAAGCCATCAAGCCCACCAGGTAAGCTGAGAACTAAATTTATCGTCGACTCGGCTCTGATTCCGTAATGCTTCAAAGTATATCGATAATCTAAATGCTTTTGGCGGAAGACTAGGCGCAGTAGGTTGAAATTCTGATGAGTGAGATCAATGCCCCCACGGAACATGAATCCTAGCTTCAGATCGTTGACAGTGTTGTGTTTGGGCCACACGAAGAACGCCATGGTATTGCCCTTCAGGGTCCTGACAAAAACCTGCACTGCTCCATTCCTGCATATAGGAATCAAACACAATGTCGCCCCATCGTATATTCGGCACTGTTCAAGCGTACTGGTCTCCTCAAGAATGCGCCCTGCGTAAATAAATTTGTAAGAGTCTGGAAGTCTGGCTTTTGCTTGGATCTGTGATCTCAGGCTGAGGACTGTGTCGTTGGTTTTTGCCGAAAGGTAATGGCGTTTGCCACAGAAGGTTTTCACGCATATGAATGTAGCCGCCCTGTATAGAGGCAACCGTATGTCTATGTTAATTGGACCTTCCTGATATTCTGGTAGGGGAGGTTCGGTCTGGTTCAAAAGGCCCACTTCTGGACACTCATCTTTCTCATTGTGATGCCGCTGCCCTACTGCTAGCTTGTAGCTAATCACCAGGCAATATATGATACAACATGCAACAAACAACCACAAGAAGACGATAATAAGCGTTCCGAGCAACAGCATTGCTGGAGATACGTCTTTGGTTTCCCCCATAGTAGCTGACATAGTCTGAGATCGAAGAAGGGTAATCGTGCCCTTTATTGTCAGTGGTCGAGGCTGATATCACGTTGCTGGAAACGATATGAAGTCATCCAGGGTGAACGAAATTGAGATGGTACACTCTGATCTATAGGTCATGTATCAGACACTCATCTTGAATGCACTCTCACGATAGAGCAATGTCCGTTTTCAATCTTCCAGTATAGTGAAGGAAAGGAGAGTTGTGAGGATGTCGGGAGGCCTCAGAGTTGTAGCCAATCAATATCCCTGTAAGCGAAGGCTAAGGAGCGTTGCTCATCCTCATAATATCTGGGAACATGCTCCGCAGTTTACATTAACCAGCTCATGGGAAAAAAGACGCTAAATTAATGAACAGCAAGTATAAATTCATTTAATAGTGAAGAATACATTCCTATTCCCTAACTCGAGCTGGAACAACATATTCAGTGAAAGTTATTGGGTATAAGTCGAGAGCTGTGTAACTCAACAATTTTGCTTACTATCGATATAAATACACTCAGCTATTGAAATTTCTAAAGCTTACTGGTAGCCAAATTATCCTGAGGTATCAAAAGGAGCAGGCAGGTAGAAACATGTATTACATGGCGGTTTTGAGCCAAGAACACTGGATTCTATTCTAACGGAGCGAGAAACTATAAACAAGACAGAGTTGAAGCTGTCATATGTTGTACATACTCTATATCCAGCAACGGTAAACCCTTAGATTTGTAGGTCACACAAGCAGGCCCAATTCCTCTACCGATAATTTGTCCAAGAGCTTTAAGTGCTCACACAGTTTGCTTTTTATAGCTCCGAATTGGAGCCACTTTCAGGATACAGAGCTTTCTCCATCCTCACAACCTCTACCAAAACGCCTTCTTTGCTACCCACCGGTACCATGGATCTCTTGCCTAGCTCACCATACCCCTTACTCAGATAAAATGGCACTCCACTTAGTGTAGCGCCCATTTCAGCTCTCCTAAAACCGGCATTCCTTGCTGCTTCCTCGCAAGCTGTTAGGACTATCCCACCGACACCTCGACGTGTCCAGTCTGGATGTACGAAGAAGGCTCTAATCTTCGCAGCATCTTTAGTGGGATCAAGCAGATTGTCATCTCTCTGGGAATATTGATCGCCACCGTAAAGGGTAGAGCGATGAGACCAACCTCCGCAGGCGATTATGATAGGGCTACTGTCAAATGAATGACTAGGTGAGGAATGGCTTTCTACGACGAAATAATGGCCATCGCTGATCAGCTGGGTATCGACGCCATATATGGATTCCAGGGCTCCTGAGATCTGAGCTGGGTTATAGTATGCTGCATGCAGAACACGGACCTGTTGATGTGTTAGAGTGTTTGATTCGATGCATTTTCATCAGCTGCTTAGGCTCAAATAATCAACTGTTATCGTGCTCTTCTGGGTCAATAATATGACTTGGAATTTGACAATGTATCAACTCTCGATTTTGTGAGTTTACTAAGGAGGGGAGGACATGGATAGCGAACGTACTGATTTATTGATGAGAATACGGAGATGGGCAATGTCCTCCGTGGTGGCCAAACGCAACTGGAAATCTTGCCGACTTTGCTGAAACTCAGGCATCTAGTAAAGTACCAGAAATATGGAGTTCTCTATGATCTCTATGACCAGACATAAATGCGAGGACAATCATGACTCAACTTTATTAGGGTCTTCGTAACACGGAATCACGTGAAATTGCTTGCGATTTTATAAGTTGTCAAATTCCTGAATTATGTTTCCTACTTCACTGTGAAATACATCCTTTCCTTCTCGGAAACAAGGATAGAGATATCAAAATCTGTTTTGTGATAAGGGTGTTGTCAGCACTCGTTGATGTTACCCAACTGAGATGAACGCGTGTGGGTAATCGGTTGGCTCTTGTGAATTTATTCATTACCTATGTCTCGAGCACCCCTAGCTTCCTCAATCTATCATACCGTACTGCGCTTCAAGTTAAAGCTGTTGTGAAAGTAAATGAAGGGGGGTGGGAAGGCTTGTAGTAGCGGCAGACGAGTTTGCTAGATGGAACTCATTCAACGATCAACAGTAAGAAATCATATACTATATCAAAAATTATCAAGTATCAAGTATCAAGTATCAGACATCAGACATCAGAAAATTAGAACACCCAAGAAAGATCGATGCGCAATCAATAACAGTGAGGTTTCCAACGTGATGCGACGGACGGAATAAAAGGTCCTCCTCGGCTTTTTGGACTCTGGACCGGCGATGCGATGCGATGCGATGCAACGGGCCCCAACATCCCTGCACCAGCATTACGTCGTTGGTTTTTGGCGGCGCAACTGCTGATTCTTTATCCTCCATCCAAGAATTCCAAGGTAACAGAGCGCACTTGATGATTTGTCCATACGAGGACGTCCACCACCAACAAACCTCGTGCTGAACCCAATCCCAGTCCAGCTTCATATGAATTTACTAGCATCCTGGCGGCCCTGAAATATCCAATCAGGATCTAGCCTAAACACGTTCGTTGTTCGGGAAGCTTAGAGAACCATCGAGTTGTCGTCCGTCCACCGTCTTTCTTTATCTTTTCCTACAACTATCTACGATCTTCTACCACGATCAATTCGAGCCTGCAGACTTGTCAATACGCTTCTACCCTCGCTGCCCACCTCCAAGGGTTGATGTGATTGCTACTAAAGCTGGCATACGTTCTCTATTCAACCTCTATATATATTGCTGCCCTCCTCTCTCACTTTTCACGACGCAACAGTACCCTTCCAACATTCACCCCGCCTTGTGCAACCCATAAAAGACCATCTCCTCATATTCCAACATGCCCCAAACTGCAGAAGAAGTCAAGGCGCAGGGCCGAATCCTTCTGGTGTCCAATCGTCTGCCTATTACCATAAAACGAGGCGACGATGGTCAGTATGACTTCTCGATGTCCTCCGGCGGTTTGGTCACCGGCCTTAGCGGATTGGCAAAGACGACTACATTCCAATGGTATGGCTGGCCTGGTCTAGAGGTGCCAGACGCAGAGGCAGGACCTATGGTTAAGAGGCTAAAGGATGAGCATGGCGCCGTCCCTGTTTTCATTGATGACGAACTGGCAGATAGACATTACAATGGCTTCTCAAGTAAGAATTTCCGAAGCTAGATCGAGCATACAGGCAACTAACTAGCATATAGATTCTATCCTTTGGCCCCTCTTCCACTACCACCCTGGAGAGATCACGTTTGACGAATCCTCCTGGCAAGCTTATAGGGATGTCAATCGATTATTCGCAAAGACAATGGCAAAGGATGTACAGGATGGTGATTTGATCTGGGTGCACGACTACCATCTTATGCTCCTTCCAGAGATGCTGCGCGAGGAGATTGGCAACACCAAGAAGAATGTCAAGATTGGCTTTTTCCTGCACACACCATTTCCCAGTAGTGAGATATACAGAATTCTGCCGGTGCGTGAGGCACTTTTGCTGGGAGTGCTTCACTGCGATCTCATCGGATTCCACACATACGATTATGCTAGACATTTCCTAAGCAGTTGCTCAAGAATATTGTAAGATTCCAAATAAGCACTAACGGGGATAGTTATTAACACAGAACCAGAGAAACACAAACGACTCCTAACGGCGTCGAATTTAGAGGTAAATTCGTGACGGTGGCTGCGTTTCCAATCGGTATCGATCCTGATAAATTCATTGATGCATTGGAAGAGAAGAAAGTTCAAGACCGGATTGCGGTTCTTGAGAGAAAGTTCGAGGGCGTCAAGCTTATCGTTGGAGTCGATCGTTTAGATTACATCAAAGGTGTCCCTCAAAAGCTGCATGCTCTAGAGGTATTTCTGACGGAACATCCTGAGTGGATTGGAAAAGTCGTCCTGGTCCAGGTCGCGGTTCCTAGTCGTCAAGATGTTGAGGAGTATCAGAATCTGCGCGCCGTGGTCAACGAGCTTGTCGGACGAATCAACGGCAAGTTTGGCACGGTCGAGTTCATGCCTATCCATTTCCTCCATCAATCGGTTCCTTTCGATGAATTGACAGCCCTATATGCTGTTTCCGATGCTTGCTTGGTATCTTCCACTCGTGATGGTATGAACCTTGTCTCTTACGAGTACATTGCAACCCAACGAAAGCGTCATGGTGTCATGATTCTCTCCGAGTTTACTGGAGCTGCACAGTCGTTGGATGGCTCCTTGATTGTCAACCCTTGGAACACCGAAGAGCTCGCGGGAGCCATTCACGATGCAGTCACCATGTCACCAGAACAACGAGAGATCAAGTTTAAGAAATTAGAGAAATACGTTTTCAAGTACACTAGCGTAAGTTGAACCCATCATATAACAACCATCACAAGCTAACATCATCCTTTAGGCTTGGTGGGGCGAATCATTTGTGAGCGAGCTGACCAGAATCTCGGAGCATGCGGAGAAGAAGCAGAAGGGTATCGTGAGCGCTTTGAGCGAGAAGACCAACCAAATCACTGGAGCTATTGGAAAGCAGACAGACGAGTGGATGGGCGCTTCCGATTGGAAAGATTAGAAGGAACAGCATACAATAATACTAACAGGACCGGAGACGAGCACACGATACCACTTTAGAGCATGGGGGATTTGGAGTTCATTGAGATGAGAAATGCATGATGGATGGATCATAGAATTACAAATGAAGAAATACTCCCTATAGTTAAGAAGATGTTTCCAATAAGCAGACAGGACGTGTCTATTGCAAGACTGCGTATTTAGCATTCAGAATCCGATCCCCTTCAAGGACTCAAAGCAGAACTGGATGTTACCACGGCACTAACATATTACTTATACGGCAATTGTATTCTGACGTCACGTGCGGTGGTATAGATAGTTGGACGTGAAGCATAATAGTTGGTGCCCAGGCTCGCCAGACTCTTGGAAGATGCTTGGGTATCTTGGCTCATCCGCAACAGGATGACTGAGCCAAGTCTCAATATATCAGCATCGTAGTGGCTTCATTGTAACCTCCATAGCAAGTGTATTCTATCGCAAATGTAGTCAATGGTTTCACCTTTCATTTATCCAAAACTCATCGGCTTTGTAGCACCGTATACTGCTATGTCTAGAGTGTAGGAGCTACTGCCAAGTTTCCTTGTTTTCATTTGAATAGGTGCTACGTCACTTGTGTTCACGCATGTCAGTCTTTCCTTACGTACTTTAAAAATCCCATATCCCCCTTCTTTTCTCCAGTCTCAGCGGAAATATCATCCTCAATCACACGAAGCATTTATTTAAGTTTTCGAGGCAATAACCCTCGTGTTCTTCCCACCTTTAGAAAACATACTGTAGGTGAACCAAGATGGGTATCTTTTCTCGTCGCAGCCCAAGAGATGGACCGGTTTCCACCTCAACACATGAGCCAAAGACCAGTCGCTTTGGCAGAAACAAACATGCTGCTCCAGCGGTGATGAGCATGTCGACCAAACCAACTTTCGGCGCTTGGCTGAAGGTTACGTGGATTGATATTGCTACTATGGCTGCTATGGGGATGATTGGTTTAGGAGTAAGTTCTGGTCCAGCAACAAATATATTTTGCCTTTGCTAACATTTCCAGGTCTACACTGCTCACCCTGCGCCCAGCCGCTCTTTCCCTGTCTACTTTCAAGACGGAGAAATTGTATACCCTCAATTCGCATATCCCTTGCGTAATGAGATTGTGAGTTGACCCTATTACTACTGCAATGGAAAGACTGGACTCTAATATGCCTGATTTAGATACCTATATGGGCTGCTGCATTGATCGCCTTCTTTGTACCTTTCGTCGTATTTCTTTTTTGCCAGATTCGTGTCCGCAGCTTCTGGGATGTCAACAACGCAACCATAGGTGTACTATACTCGCTCATCACGGCTGCTGTCTTCCAAGTCTTCTTGAAATGGCTCATTGGTGGTCTACGACCACATTTTCTTGCTGTGTGCAAGCCTGTCATTCCTGTTGTTTCTCAATACAGGACTGGCAACGGACTTCGACAGATTATGTATGATCGCAAGATCTGTTCTGGTGATGAAAGTGAAATTGGTAGGTCTTTATGTGCTATCTTAAAAGACGCGCCACTAATACTTTGCAGACGACTCACTGGAGTCCTTCCCATCCGGTCACTCCACTGCTGCCTTCGCGGGTCTTATCTTCCTTTCCTTATACCTGAATGCCAAGCTGAAGCTTTTCTCCAACCACCACCCAGCAATGTGGAAACTGATTGCCGTCTACGCCCCAGTTCTCGGAGCAACATTGATCGCAGGCGCTCTTACCATTGATGAGTTTCACAACTGGTACGACTGCCTTGCTGGTGCCATTATTGGTACCTTCTTCGCGTTTTCCTCGTATCGCATGGTCTACGCTGCCATCTGGGACTGGAGAATCAATCACATTCCATTGAACCGTGCTGTTCCTTTCGTCCCCGGAGAGGCTGAATTGGAGCACGCTGTCTTTACGCACCGGGCAGGATGGGGTGTAATGGCTGGCCATGGACATGAGTCTAGAGTTAGCGGTGCTGGCACCGGATACGGACACAGTGGTGAATCTTATGGTCTTCACAACATGGATAGTGGACATAATGGACATAATGGACATAATGGACATCATGTCGCTGGAAATGGTGCTTCTCTTGGACGCAAGCCAGTTGCAGCTCATCACCGTGGCGGATCAGATAACATTGTTTGATTCAAGAAAAGACATTAGATATGAGGGAGGGGGCGGCTATTTAATGGCTAATAATTCTTGCTTTGCAGATTTGATCGAGGTAATGGATGGCGTTAGGACACCACGGACTATGAATTGTAATATAGCGATTGGGGCCAAGGTTACCAAAACATAAGATACCACAAATTGAATACAAATGATCTAATTGCGATTTGTTCTTGAAGCTTTGTTTCCAAGCGACTCCAATCTTCTCTCTCTACGATGTAAGCATGCCAATATTTTTTTAATAAAAACCACTTCTTGGAATCCATCAGCTACCAGTATTGTTGACAGCGATACTTTACCGCACTATACAGCCATATCAAAATATATTCAAAATACGCTTCCACAAACTTCAGACCCGTCTTCAAGAAAGAAAACCAACACCCACCTATCCATCCATCCACTTCCGTCCGGCCAGCAGCTTCCCCTTTTACTAAGCGAGAAAAGACCCCCCTACTATTCATACACAACTGACCATGCCATTGAGGAAACGCGTTCAGCTTTCGTTTTTTTTTTTTTTTTTTTTTTTTCGGACGAGTTCCTGGGTATGCAGAAGTTACTTTTATTCTTGGGTTTTGTTTTTGATCTTCCGCGCTAATCTTCATATCATAAAGTAGGAAGGGCTCATAGGGGTTGTGCTCTTTCGTGGGCTCTTTTCTAGCATGTTTAGTGAGGTGAAGAGCGTATATATATGCTTATATAAAGGAAGTTTGTTTTAGGAGCGAAGAAGTAAGGTAACTTGCCTTTGTTAGCTGTGCAACCAAAGGTGTAGAGGATGATTTCAGCATAATAATCATCCCCCTGGAGAGAGGGTTGCGCTTAGATATAACACGTATTTTGACTTGGAATTTGAATCATTACTAGTTGATCACCCGTTTTTAGACTTGTTCCATCGTCATATCATATATCTAAAGCTTGTATTTCTCTAACTCTTGCTTGATGGATGAGAGACAGTCTATTCTTCCTGGCTACTATACAAGAATCTCCTGCAGTCATGTTAAAGCAGTTCCTTCCTAGGAGTAATAACGTCTCAAATATGCTCATCTACATCTCTCCTAGGCTAAACTTTTAGCAGATGAGCACAAAGAGTATCCTATAAATCAAGATTTCTATAATAAATATGCTAGCGGCACTAAACCCTTCGGCCCGGTCGTAGCTCGCGACGAGCTGCCAAGACTCGTTTGAAGGGGCAGATATACCACAACAAACAAATCCCAGGGCCCAAAACACCACGTTGCGTAGCCTTGTTGGTAACGTATTCAGCATTGAGATGTTGCGGGTTTTTCCCTTCTTTTTTTGCTTTTCTACAACACCAGGAGTCTCTCCTACTGACAGACCTGCTTTTGAAAGGTTTGTCCTTGAAACTGTCACTTATTTGAGAGGGTCTCTTGCTGGTTAGTACAACTTGTTCTGCGTTTCGCGACCAGCACTCTCTTTTGGTTTTGGGGAATAGTCTGTTCTTTAGCATACGTTTGGCCCTTGTTTGTGCTCGTATACTTGTTGCAAAAAACAGCAGGGTGCTACTTTCAGTATTACGGTAATATAGCTTTATACTTTTGCACTTCATCTGTCACTTCACTTGACGAGCAATTCACAGTCACAAAGTATCTCAGGCGTTTATAACACACTTAAGCTTTTGATTCTGCTAAGCAGTAAGTTTTATAATGAAGTCTTCCAAGCGTGCAAGCAGCATCGCAAAAAGCCCAAATTCCTCGCAAAGTTCTTGATAAAAGCTCCCAATGATAACACTGTCACTTATCCTCCAGGCTAAAAAGAAGCATCAAAAGTCCGCCTCTGATAATTTTGTCCCTAGAGCTTCAAAGCAACAACTTAGCACTGTCCACGACGAACTACAACATTGTAGCCATCGGTGTCGAACTCCTGCCCCTTGATACGAATGGGTCCGAGACCGATACCAACATTAGCGCAGCGGCCGATGATATCGTTGACATAGGTGGCGAGATAGGCGATGTTAGGCTCAATATAGTAGGAGTTCTATAATCTTGTTAGCTTGTGTATGAAAGTATAGCGAAGATCGGGATTTCTAACATCGTTGCATAGAAGGACCTCAGTTACGCCGACACACTCGATGCGAACACATCGTCGGGGACCAACACCAGCTCGACCAGGGCGACCAGCAAGGTTTCGAGCTGCAGCAGAAGCCTGATTAACCTCACCCCAATCACCAGCGTTGTTGCAGATTGGTGGTGGGGTCTAAAGAGTTATTAGAAGGTGTTCGGTATTCTCAAAGCAAGGCGGCTGGAAGATTTATATACTAACCTTGTAAGCTACACCAACGTTAGCCAGGACTAGTACCATGAGTACAGCGAGGAAAGCAGTGAATTGCATGTTTGCGGTGGTGATGGAATAGCAATCAAATGTTGAGACTAGTTTGAAGATGGTTCTTGATCTGGATGAAGTTGCGGACTTTGAGAGATCTGGAGAAGTGCTGAGTTTGACAAATGGGTGAAGATTAGAAGCTTTTATAAATTGCGAGACTGTGTGTTTTGTAGAACTTTTAAAACCGCGCTAACACTCTTAGATTACTCGGCTAGGATCACTAGTTTATATATTGTTGATATCGCGACTTCTGAATCCGGAACTTTATGAAAAATCTGCTCCTTCGGTAGTGCTTCGCCTTAGGCTTCAGAAACAACACGCCCAGATAGTTTCACATTTGATATATAGTGAGTATTAATCTAAGAAATCTCCTGTTTATTCTTTGTAGAACTCTGGTTAATCTCTTTGATCAAAGTTTTGCGATGCTCAAGTGTTTCATGAAGAAGTCTCGCCTAATATCAGTACCAAACACAACAAGTAGATTGATTTTCTTTATATGCTTCAGAAGATGAATTAGTCATGCCAAACCTGAGAGAACTGAGCTTTTTTTATTTATACAGCATAATAAACTGAGTTGTAAGGTGAAGGCGTGGGTGGCTTGCCTTAAGTTATCTTCACCTCCCTATGCCACCTTCTCGTCCAAAACAACTAAATACCTTAGAAGTCTAAAATTGATATGGCTGATTGAGAAAATATAAAAATTCGCCATAGCTTCTAAATAATAGCTATGGTTTAGTTTTTCAAGATCTAATAGCATACTTCATGGCACAAGTGCATTTTTGCTGGCTTTCCTGAAGCGAACTATCAACTTATGATATGTATAGGTAGCAGAGCACTCATAATATCTTCTCAAGCTTAGTTTGACGCTGTTTGTGTATTTCAATGTCTCGGGTACCAAGTTCAAGGTTAGCTTTGAAGATATTTCAAACCTTTTGGAAGAAACCTCGCCTAAGCCCCTATTAAAATTAAATTTATTCTATCCCTTGTATTCGGCTCAAAAGCCATCTGCTTTGAAACTAATTGAAAGTTTGACACATGATGTTAGAAGAGATGCCCTGAAAGTGAACAGATTTGAGTTTTCAAGTACAAAATCACTCACTGATCAGGCTAGCTTCCTGTAGCTGCCCCTGCCAGTAACAATTCCTCTGAATGTGCCATGTTGTCCCGTACAGTCACAAATTCCACCTTACAGGGACTCAGTATTCTGGGGCTTCTGTAATTGATGCCTGGTGGCTTAATATATTCTTGTGCTTGAAATATTGTCTCTAAACTATTCGCATTGAATCGGGGCCAATTTGAACACAGCTACCACTCAAGAAGACGATTTAATTCAATCCCGTTCCAACATACACCATTTTCCTGGATATGGTTAGGAGTTTTACATGTAATATCAAACACGATACTTCGCCAGCCTTACCACTGACCTTTCTTTCATGTGCTACCTGCTCCAACCAAAAGATGGACATCCACAACCTCAGAACCGCCAGCTCATACATGGAGTTCCTATGGGCGTGTTGCGCACTTACTACACTTACTCTATTATCAACAGCTGTAGATAACTCTTTAAAGGTCTCCAGCAGCTTTATGCTTCATATCATTTACTGGATCGTTAGGCTCGTCGAAACACCTTTCTTGCTCTTCCCAGGATTTCTAGCTCTAGGCTTGTTTTTTGCAATATGGAATGCCAGAGATATCTCGGAAACTCCTGTATGGCAGAATCTGGGCTTGTGCGCTAGCATGATACATCTGGTGGTAAAATGGGGAATAAACATTGGCCAGCTTTGGACCTCGAATTCGATCTTCCAACTGACCGCAACACGCTTCGATGTGGCGCTCATGTGCTGGCTGATCAGCAGCATTCTTTTTGAATTTCGGTGGGATGGAGGGTATCTCGATGCTGATGTTTGGATGGCCGAGTCAACCTGTAAGACCTCTCGAGAATTCAGAGCGTGGATGGACAGTGGAGAAAGTGAAGTAACGCCAGCGGTTGGGGAAATGATAGAGCGCGGCGAATCTATGGAGGTGATCAGAAAAGTTGCAAACGACTGGAGGAAACAAGATAAGGCATTCAAAGTATGGAGGGAAAGTGGCGAAAGGATGAAGAGAGGAATTGTAAAGGAAATGCTGAGTCAGGGATATGCCATTAATCGGATGAGAGAGATCTCTAGGATAATCGAGGACGAAGATGTGCGAGTTGGAGGCAATGTTTAATTAAGCATAGTATATTGCATGAAAGCACACCATCTACTAGAAACGGGGAGACAGTTTAGATGTCTGGAATCGTACCTTCACAGACTTCGTAGATCTAAGGTGATGAGAGACACGATACTCGATAGTAGAATTGGATTGCTATCCTACAACATTCCCACCAAACTATCTTAAGCTATACCCAAGCAAATAATCAAAGGTCCAAAGCCAAAACCCCTCTTAAAATGTACTGATTCCAAGTCCTACAGCACTACCAACGTAAAGTAGTTACTAAACTACTGCTCCTTTGAGGCACGGGCAAGCTTCCGGGTTTGATAAGTGACATAGGTGAGGAGACCGATGATGACAAGCTGGAGAACGATAGTAACAATGTGGCCAACGCCGCCTAGCTTTGTAAGCTGTGCAAGTTGGATAAGACCTTGCTTGAGGGCAGTTCCTGCTTGTTGGGCGTTTTCTTGTGTAGCTGGGAGTTGGGTGAGGAAAACATCTGCCTTGAGAATCGTGGTCTTAGCAGCTTGGAGAAGAGCCGTGGCATTGCTCAATGCCATGATCTGGGCTTGAAAAGCTTTTGGGTCCATTTTGAGAGTAATAGGATGCGAGTAGCGTGGTTGTTTTGAATTGGTGCTTTTGGCAGGTGAGATATGAAAGTGATGAATAATTCGAATGTAGCTGAAAAGCGAAGGTGTGATTCTTATAATGATCTTACTGCTTGACTAAATATTGGTGAGAGTTGCCTATATGTCTAGCTTTGATTTCGGGCAGCTTTTGTTGTGAGTTTCTGGTGCACTAGTACATCAAGCAGCAATGCTAGCCAAGTTCTAACCAGAATCCATATGTACAGCACTTGCCACGGTTAATCTTTGGGGACTAGGATGAAAATAGATCCAAGAAAATTCTTTAAGTGTTCCAATGGTGGTGTAGCATATGGTCCTAAGTTCAGATAAGCTCATGTGCGCAAATAACAAATATCGCACAAGCTCAAAAGGCTTCAATTATTTGCTCGGTCGTCTTATGTGCCAGCTTAAGGTCTGACTTAGCTACACCACCAACGATTTAAAAATCAAAGCTTCCAGAAATTTAGCCTGGCATCTTTCCTGTAATGGAATAGTCTGGGTATTTGAGAGCTAGCATAATTCTGGGTAGCAGGGCTGGATATAACATCCCTTAGTTGTCTAAGGACTGACATTCAAAATCCTGCTCGAACTTAGCATCCTAGCGATACTTTGTTTTAGTAGGAAGACCTCGACTCCTAAGGCATATTTCTCATGGCTAGAATTGGTTAAAGTGACTACTCATACTAATATTCTCACTGATATAAAGTCATGGTGTGGAAGAAGAGGTTTAATGCTCTTGAGATCTTGAGAGTTTAGATGAGTAGCACGAGTTATTGACTTTCGAAGAGGTGAATGAATTTGTTGAATAACTGTTGGCTTGACAAGAATATAGTATGAATCCTACAGGTTCTTCCATCAACGCCTTCTTCCCAAAGGCCAAATCTACAAAACCCCTCCTTTTCCCGCGGAGACTTCCTTGAGTTACAACGGGATAGTTTGGGACGACCAAAAACACAGAGCTTCGTCCACCTTGGTGTTGAGGCCTTCACTTTTCTACTTGAGCCTGTCCTCTCGTTGCTTATAACTCTGGGAGCTATGGGTGCTCGACGTGCCGGCAGCTCTGGTTGCGATTGCAAGATCTGCTTTAACACCTACGATAACATGACCATTAGCTAGTCTACCCGAATTATGATTGCATATATTGTTTATTAGCTCTCACCTTCTAGGGTATAACACAAATACGCTACCATAAAAAACATGAGAAGCTGGAGGCTGACCATGGCGTATAGAGCCGGCTGCACAGATTCCGCAATTTGGGTAAATTTGTCTATTTCCTTCGAGAATGGCACTCCCATTGTGAATCTAAGGATTGCTAATGTAGTTAAGACTATTGTGGTTAAAGAGTCACTTACGGAGAAAGGTGTGCGAAAAAAGAACTGTGAATCTAAAAAGCCTGCACTCTTGGTTGTAACATATTGGCAAATAGGAACAGGCTATCATTTCACTTCACACTTTGAACTATATCTTACGCTTTGACCAATGGACATAATTCCACCTTCTACAATTGAAAGTAGCATCTTTAACGCTATCATTCATTGAATGGCATCTGCTGTCGGATCGTCCCGTCCTGAACCCTAAATTAATCGTCTCAAACAGCTTGACACAATGTTTGAGCTTGAAAGAGGTAGTTGAATGTGAAGGTTTAAGCGGTGGACGCTAATCTCTTTTAGGTGCGAAAACGAACTCCTTTATGTCCGACAGGGAAATTGGTTCTTTTACTGAAGTTGAAGCTGATATTTGCTGGAACATCCTTCAAGCGTTCCCGAATTGAATTGCACAGTGCAGTCCTTTGGCTGCCTTTTGACCTGATTGTCAGACGGGAGCCGATAATTCTGTGAGGTTGTATTACAAATGCAACCGTGCTGACAGCTGGCTACTTCATGTCCTGCAAGCGCGCAGTCTGTCCACCGAAAGAACTGAACTCAATTCTACCAAAATGAGTTGGCCGTACCAATTTATTGACCTCACAAAGGAAGAGCAGCTTCAGCGTCGAATACTGCTAGATCGGTATGGGGTTTACGCCCAGCTATCGGCCTTGGTGCCTATCATTGGCTTTCAGCTATATCGATTGGGAGTATGGGTCGGCTCAGAGCGATCAAGATCAAACCCCAATTATTTGGAAGTACCAAGCTCGCCCTCCTTGAAAAGAAGAAGAGGTTCAGCATCCGGGACATTAATCCAGAAGTGGAGGTCCACGAAGTGGTGGCTTGGTGGTGAATTCAGTTTTGGACAAGGAGTGCGTGGCCGGTTGATCGGGGCAGGAATCTGGACAACTTGGTTACTATTTCTATGTGTGCATAAGACTGGAAATGGTAAGTTGAATTTGTCACAGTTATTAGTCTTTTACTCCCTTTGAGTCACGTGATCACAGTTATTGTCTACACTTCATCGATTATCTCAGTGACTAACCAGTATCTAGATTATATGCATATCACCAAAAGGTTTGGCGAAATAGCAGCCTCTCAGTTTCCATTCCACTACATGTTATCCATGAAAGTACGGGTTTCTCCACTCACCTTGGTGTTGCATTCATCTCACGAAGAACTCATACCATATCACCAAATCTCAGGCCGTATCATCTGGCTTCTACTGCTACAACACGGCCTTTGGTACATTAACTTCTTTATCCAGAAGGGCATTCTCTTGCAAAAACTCACTACCTCCCGTGTAGTCATACTCGGCGTTATTGGATTAATATTCATGAACGTCATCGCTTCATCCAGTCTTGCTGCTGTAAGGAGGTGGAACTATAGACTATTCTTTGTGACTCATCTGGTTCTTGGTGTTGCTCTGCCACCTTTGTTGTTCTTTCATGCCCAGCACATGCGGATATACATGGCAGAAGCTCTAGCTCTCTTCATCGTCGACATCATATGTCGGAAGCTCGACACTGTGACTGGGTTTGCAACCATTACCAAAGTACCACAGACTAAGCTTGTCAAGCTGGAAGTTCTGCTTCCCGAATCCAAGCTTGCACGATTCAGAGCTGCGCCTGGCCAGCATGTCTACCTAAGCATACCAGCAGAGTCAACTCCACCGCACACATCCTCACCGTCAATCCACGATGTACTGTATAACCCGTTTACCGTAGCTGATGTCTCAGAAACTGGCATCACGCTGGTTCTACGAACACTCAAAGGTCCTACGACCAAAGCATTAGCCGCTCTAACAACCTTGAGGAAAGCGAGACCACCAGTTAACATTGAAGGACCGTATGGATCGTCAAGGAAATTCCCTAGCTTGGCTAAGTATGACCGAGTTCTTCTCGTAGGGGGTGGCGTAGGCGCGACGTATGTTCTACCTATCTATCGGGATTTGAAGGAACAGCTGCAGACTGAGGGCAGAAGCTCCGATAGCGTGAGGCTCGTCTGGTCGATGCGTTCCGGTGCCGAAGCACTGTGGACACTAGCCAATTCGGAGGCTTCCTTGGAGAAAGACGAGAATGTTCAGCTATATTTCACGCGAACAGCATTGGATGATCATAGGGATGAAGCTGCACCTGTGGACGGAAGCGTAGAACTGGATACAATGCCACTGGTACAAGAGTCTACGCAAATACCCCAAGGTACCCATGAGAGGCCAGATCTGGGCAACATAGTCGACGAGGTGTTCAGGTATGGTTTGGAGGAGCGAGTCGCGGTTTTAGTCTGTGGGCCAACGAAAATGGCTAAGGAGCTGAGAAAACATGTTGGAAGATGGGTCGGGAAAGGCCGGGAAGTTTTCTGGCATGATGAGGGCTTCGGACTATAGAAATTACGAGTTTGGGTGTTTAATGAGATAGATCAGGGCGAGAAAGTAGATGCACGACACAACAGAGTGTCTCCTTGTCGGGATCAACTCGAACAGCATCTCAATACGGATGGCTTTGTGGATTCTATTTGCTAGCATCTGCCGATAATGAGTATCACATAACTAGAATATATCAAATAAATCAACGGTCCCCTTGCGATGGTGAAATACTAACAAGAGGAGATCCATCGACAAGCGCGGTAAAAGTGGAATTCACAGACCAGCCTATTGAACTGCTTAGAGCCGGCATCTGGAGGCAAGCGCTCCATCAATTAGTTTCACCTTGGCACGTGTGGGGGATTGGGGCAGTGCTGGAGCAGTCCTCGTCTCCTATCTTTTCCTTCGTGGAATGTCAGAATCGAGTCCTTCAAAGACCGTTTTAATTCTGGCCGCTGAGTCTTCTATGCAAATTGCTCAGTCCAGATCAGGCTGTTCCCGCCGGCTAAAGTGAGCACGTGTGAGCGCTTTTTAATATATGTCGAACAGTGTTATTATTCATTATACGCTAAAGCATAACAATCTCAAAACCAACTTATACTCAGTCACCTGTGTGTAGCGTCTCTTCAAGTTACATCAAGTCCCGACTTGGCTATACCAGGTGGAGCCCTTGAGATGGGTTCCCCAGAGGGAGTCGACTTCATCTAGTGCTACGGGACAACGTCCACATGATAGATGTATCGAAATCAAGAGTTTCTTGGAATCTTCATCACTTGAGCTTCATTTCGTCGAAGCTCCACTCCGGCACTGAAAAAGACCCTTCAGCTGTCTTGGTAACCGCAACGGTACGTGTTTATGGCCAAGAATACCTGAGATCTTGGGAGATGCGGTAAGACGGTCCGGGTGACCAGCAATTGAGAGACACACTTATGACTTTTATGCTGAACCTATTTGAAGCTTTGGAGTGTTTCTACTGTTTGGTGATTTCCAGGTCCCTACCAGTAAATTCCCCTACAATCTTGCTGTTAACTAGCACACCCCTTTGTCTCAAGCTGCTTGACTCAATCAAAGCTGGTCAAGCCGCTAGCAACTCGAGACATAGTATTCTTGAATGCGTTGCAATTTAACTCGAGCAAAGCTGAGCCTGAACCATTCTATCATATTACACTGCGTGAGTTCGAGAGTGAGACTCACGGTAGAACAAGATCTTCCACGACCTTCATCTAACTTCAGGCTATCTGAAGATGGAGTTGTGCGTCTGTACTGTCCGTGAAACACTGGTTCTTGGAAAGAGTTCAACGGTAATGGTCGTATCGAAAGTATACTGCTTCTGTGGAAGTACTGGTGATCTCAAAGGCCAATGCATGTTGTTCACACCCGTCGTGCCTGTAAGCGAGCAAGCCATTCTCTTGCATAGAGGAACCTTCTCGCGATGTAGTAACAGTGGAACATGATTTGCTTTCTTAATGCATTGCATCATAGGCGCCAAAATCCGTCCGTGCTGTACCATAAAAGAAACACTAATATCCACCGAAGGTATTGATTCTGTTGGCGATCTAAAAGAGTAAAGATCAACCATAAATGCTTTCCAGGCAGCACACCTCACAACGAAATTGAATTGGCTGATCAACGCTGTATTCGTGGCCTCAAAAAAAGTTTCCGAAGTCGAAGACAAAAAAGCACTTGGCTTGCGGGTGTCATTGATATTGAAAAAGGTGGCTGTGAACAAGCCTATGGCTGAGGCGTCTTCCGTCAACGGTAGCCGCTTGGCCCGACCCGTTTTCGTTATCTTCTTGAATCTAGTTTCTAGGCGTGTCTTGGAAACTCTGATAAACTCGATGTGATCCATAAATTATTCTCGTCACTGTGCACAAGCTTTAGGGCTAGCTGCTTGGATATCCAGCAATCGTGCCAAGTTATAAGTTATATGGAGTATTGCCGCGAAACCTCTTGGGAAAATGGTCTTTAGCAAAGGTTGTGGGAACGGATCGGTAGGAATGGCTGCAAGCCAGGATTCATCTTCCGTCGATGAGCGTTTCCTTGCATTGCAGAGTCTATCTCGCGCTGGAAGCGTGTTATCGTAAGCCAGAGGCCAGCAGCCAGCAGCCCGGAGCCAGGAGCCACGGAACTCTAAGTAAGATGTAAGATGCAGCAGGCAAAATGCGGAATTTAGTGTAGTGCAACGGTGCACATTAATTCCTCTCCACAGTGTGCAAGATGACGCTCTGCAAAACACAAATTAATTCGTACGGAAAGGCGTTTGGCGGTGCGAGGTGGATATCGTGGAATTTGGGCCACGCACACGCAACGTCTCGTCTCGCATAACTATCCACTTTCATGACTCTCAACACCACAGCTCCCTCGCAAATCAGTATTTCGCCATCTTCTCCTCCGCGATAGAGAAGACGCTGATCTTTCAGGGGGACAAGAGTTGTTCAGGGTATCCCAAGATCAAAATCTGATCACCAAAAACGCCCAGATAACCGCGCCTTGGCAAACCGGCTCCGCCCAGCGCTTTGTGAGCAGGCCGGTGAAGATCCAGCTTGGCGACGAGTGCCTCAACGTTTCTCATTCCAAATTCGGAGGTCTGAAGCTGTGCTACGCTCATTGATGATGCCGGCCGGGAAATATGACCATGTCCACATTGCTTGATAAGTCGTGCAGATGGCGGTCTTCAGAGAAACTCCCGGAACTTGGCAACATGGATACGTACCTTTCCACTTACAATAGCGTACATAGCAAACATTGGCGATAGCAAGGGATGTTTCACAGCAGCTAGAGCGGTGCTGATGATAACGATGCGGTGCGTTGCTACCTGACTTTCTGCTCTCCGGTCATAAATCCCATATTCCTGTCATCCGGCCCTCTGTCAGATCTCATCTCTTCTGCACTCATAATTCTTCCTTTGATTTGAACGGAGTTTTACCGGCGAAAGTTGTTGCATATAACACCAGGCCTATCCCCAGACTCAACCTCTTTACTCGTCGTCACTGGTAGACTAGTCATCAAGATCCCCAGTCACATCCGCAGGTCACGACATCCGCAGTCCCAAGTCTATTTGGTGGTACCCAAATCTGCTTTCTCTCTCATATCAAATCTCACTTCCAATCGACAATTCACCTTCTCTATTCAGAATGACAGGCGCCTTTTCACACCCAGATGCAGAAAGATGTGCTCACTATGCCGGGTTCATGTCACGTTTGAACCTGACACAAGCAAATCTGATCTTCTGGCTACTGTTCCTCCTCGTCCTGATACTCATGTGTATAAGCTCGATACAACATCACAAGTATGTAACATTCCCTGCTTGCTTCTCTTGTCACTTTCTTCAAAGCATAGTACATTGTACTGACCCTTCGATAGATCAATAGCACTAGGAGAACGCACCAATCTCCTTCCTAAGGCGGAGTTAAACACCGGAAAACATGACCGTGCGATAGCGGTGCTACGTATGCGCTACCTAGGCATCGTCGGGCTTTGTTTTTTGCTTTCCGTTACCTGTACCGTCCTCGAAGTATTTGCAGCTTTCAATATCGAATATTGTGACGGAGAAGATCTCATGCAGCTGTACTGGAGTTTCTGGTCGGTGTTGCAAGTTGGCTCCAACATTGCAATCTTCGGTGTTATGCTCCAACTTTGGATAGCACTGGGGAACGTCAAGTCTCCCAGCTGGGCCGTTGCATTAGGAACTCCTGTGCTGGTATTTGCAGCTTTGGGCTGGATATTCAGGGAAATCGGCAAAGTGGTGCTGAGAAAGGTCTTCCGTAAGATCCTTCCTGAAGAAGAGAGCGACGGAGACGAGGACGACCTTGATAGTGTGGAACGAGGCGAGGCGAAATCGAACACGAATATGGAAAAGTGGCTAAGCAGAGCGTACGTCTTCCCCGCTTGTTTTCTATTTGCCGAAAGAAGTTCATGACCGCTAACATCTTCAATAGTCCCACACTTGTAGAGTCAAGAAGGCACTCGGAAGCAACTGTGATGAAAGCAGAGAACCTCCCAAGGAGAGCGACGCATGGCGTTTGATTTCATACGAGTTAGAGGATGTTAGGATGATAGGACTTGTTAACCGTACCTATCGGAATTTTGAGCGTTTGGACTGCGAGCGTTGGCGTTTTGCTTCCCCCTCAAGAGCTGAGTTAGGACATTGAGATAGTAGTACATAGATATCATGAGTAACGAGCCAACGAATACAATTTAAAAGGTCCAACAACCGAGCCTGTAATTTTTTTGAAGGGATTCCTGGTCACACCACCCTGCCATTTATCGCTGTAAACGCAAGACCGCCGTCTCTATCCAAAGTTTCGTATACAGGCGATGCAAGAACTCGATGTGAGCAGGCATAGGCTTGCCGTCCTTAGGCTTATCTCCGACAAAAAACACGCTCTTCAAACCAAATTCCGCAACTCCCTCGTCTTCTTTCACATTCACCGACATCTCAAACAGCCCGTCAGATTCCCTGATTCCAGTATTGCGAGGCGAGTCTCCACAGCGGACGGTTATGGCAGTAGGGGTCTTGGTGACAACTTCAAAGTGGTCTGTGATTTGAGTTCCGACCTCGTAGGTTGAGTTTTGGAGCTCACGGCGATCCCAGAGCTGGTTGGCCGTGGCGGGATCCTTGCGGTATTTCTTGTCGAGGTAAGATCTCTGGTACGTATAACCTATGATTCAATCAGCATCCGTATATAAGGACCAGCTGGTCGAAAAGATGTTGCAGACACATACCCAAACCACCCCAAACACTCCCGCAAAAGGCCTCCGCAAGCTTCCCCTCCTTCTCGAGGAGCTGCGGCTTTATGTTCTTCAATGGCACGCGGCGGATACACAAGTCTTGGGTGGCCTGATTTTTATGCGGGTTGTTGCGGAGGTATGCTGGATCCTCAAAGATCGGATCGTTGGCTGCAATGGGCACGAATTTCGCATTGCGAGTAGCGACGGTCCAACCTGCGACCCCCAGCACGCCAGTACCAGCAAAGGTGTTGAAAACGGTGCGTGCGATACCCATAACTGCTAGAGTGTTCATGTGTTTTGGAGAGATCGAGGAGAGTTATGATCCGAGGTGAATTTGAAGCTGGAGCAGGGGTTTATTTACCCGGGCTGGCCGATACAGGCTGCGATGCAAGCCGGGAGAGAGCCTCGTCTCGGGACCTTTTCAGGGTCGGAATGGGTAAGCGAGAAAGCCCCTTGCAGATGTCAACATCATCTCTGGAAAGCTGGACACTAAATTATTTTGAAGTGACATTCTCTGATATACGCACTAGAAACTATTTGGAAGAAGTCACTCTTCCTATAATTCTAAATATTAAATTAGAGATCTGCACCTGGGGCAAGCTTCCAAACTTGCATACGTCTAAGTGTTTGGTGGTAGATGATGAGAGCGATCCTGACGTATGTGTACATGTAAATTCCACTAAGATTTAAATTCCGGTGTCTGGAGCAATTGTCAGTTTTACGCATGTTCATCACTAGCCAGCACCTGCAAGCCCTATTCCTATTCTAAATCTTATTTGAAAGCCCACTCATTGTGTCAAACTGTATGACCGAGTTGAATCAATTGGTATCCAATACGAGTGCTGCGTTGTCGGTATTAGATGTAGTCACTTGGAACCACGAAACTTTCAAGGACTTATGCAACAAGGCATGCAGATATTCGTCGATAGCGTTTAGCTTTTTAGTATGTTTATTATATTTGGTTAATGACCTTTCTGATCTACGCTAGTTTTGGATCTGTGATGTATATGCAATCTACTGTCTTCCCTTTTGTATCATATGCTCCAATGCTATATCCAAACCCAGACTCCAATCCAAATGCCATATATTATTTTTGTACACACTGTACATACCAGTAACCAAGCCTCACATCTTGAAGATAAACTTCCTGCTCTTGCAGATTCTGGCAGCTATTAAAAAGCCGCAACCAATTGTCAAATCCAGACCGGCAAACATCTGCGCATACTGATATTGCCCCTGCTTGGCCTGAATAAGCGCGCCTGCTATCGGCGGTCCCGTCAATACCGCAAAGCTCACAATCGTGAAGATCATTCCCATTCTTGTTCCCATCATGCGCAAATCTGTGGTCAGGCTGCTGAGTGTGGCTGGGAAGAGACTTTGCATAGCGGCGCCGACCATGCCGTAAATGACAGCCCAGCCATAGAGACCGCCGCGATTGGTGACGGCGATCCAGCAGTAATAGAGGAATGCTGAAATAGCCGCGGAGGGAATGAGGCAGTTCATGGGTCCAAAATAGCGGTCGGCAAGATAGTTTGGGACGACGCGGCCGAGAATACCGACGCCGTTAAGGGTGATAAGGAGGTTGATGCTTTCTTCGTAGGGAACACCAATGATATTTCTTGCGAAGGATCCAAGATAGAAGAATGCGAAATACACACCTTGGAAGTTCTGTCTTGTGTTAGAATCTTGATATTTAAATATAAGAAGGGATACATACGAAGAACATGCCAATAGCAAACAAGACGTATGGCGCTTCCTTGAATGAAGCCCAGTCCACGAGAGCGCCGGTCTTTCGAGGTGGAATGCGCGACTTCATCCCGATATTGCAAATTAGAAGGCATGTAAGTTGGATGAATGCTAAGCTTCGCATTGTCCATGGAAATCCTATCTTTGGGAGAAGCTGCTGCACCATAGCAGGAAAGATCATGCCACCTGTTGCACTCCCTGCGGCAGCAATTCCAATGGCCAAACTTCTCTTCGTGCTGAAGTAGGTGCTCAGTTGAGACAATGCAGGACAGAAAAGGCAGCCGCAACCTAAGCCGAAACACACGCCTTGCGAAAGAAATAGTTGCCAGTAGGTGGTAGAAAGCGACGCCATGAAAAGGCCAAATGCGCCAATCAGAGATCCAGTGATGAACACAGGTCGAAAGTAGCCAGCATCTGTTAGTCGGCCGGTGAAGGTGCCGACGAAAAATAGAAGAAACACCTGCATGCTACCGACCCAAGAAATATCACTAGGTGGTCTGTTGAGAGCTGTGACATAGTAGGTTTGAAAGACTCCAAAAGAGTTGATGAAACCCCTGATAAGTTTATTAGCTTATGATTCCAACATTGAAGATAGCAGGGGGTAATACCATGTATTCATTATGACTAAGTGACCAAATACGACTGTATATCGTTAGCATAGATCCTGTAGTCTTGAACTAATATTGAAATACAGATTTTGAACATGTACTACCAATTGGAAGATGTATCTAAAACCAAGTCTTTCAGATCCACCCCCAACAGACAGTGCATAGCCACAAACTCCAGGTACAATTTGCGAACTGGAAGAAAACATTATCTAACCTTGTGTCCATCCTACAACTCCCCCATCAGGAGGTGGACCTGGATCTTTCCAGCTGCTCTTGGTACTTATCCTACTCATCACCTTTCCCAAAACTCCCTTTCCTTTCACTGATCCTGCCCCTCTCACACTGGTCGTTGATTCAAGTTCTATTCTATCGCTTTCCTCATCGGTGTCTTGTTTCTCAACATCAACATCTTGATGTGATGACGTAGATGTGCTGGAATGTAAAGATTGGATCTCTTTATCCACGTCTTCTACGCTCCCGACCTCATTCGCTTCTACCATGGTTTTGAATTGATACTGGTGTAATACAAGAGAAATAAGAAGAAGAAGGTTCCTGACGGCAGAACTGAGGCTCAAGATGACTCGAATCCACTAAGGCCTGGAAAAAGTCGATCGCGGAGGCGAAAGTGGGTCTACCAACAGCATTCACGATGTTCAAGGGTGGGCGTCGTGATATTATATCCGCAGGTCAAACGTGCTCTCAGATGGCTAGACAGATAGATATATGAAGTGATATAGGAGGAAAAGCAGCTCTTCCAAATACCAAAACCCAAGAGAAGGAAGAAAGAGGGGAAACTTGGTGCATTTATACTCTACCCTTAGCTCGCGCGTCTGGATGACCAAAACGCAGCAATAACCCCCATTGCCCTCGGTTCCTGCTAGTGAGCTTTTGTTTTATTCCCAAACCCTACCGGCATATCCTCCAACATACCCGCACAGACACCTGCTGATCGCTTCTGCGCTTCGCTCCGTAACATGTTGTTCAACGCGCCCTTTAGTCATCCGCTTAAGCACATCTCCGGTCCTTTTCTACCAACGTAAAAATCCTTACAAAAGATCTCAAGATCTCAAGATACAGAAAAGGGTTCTTGTTTGTGACTAATCGCTATGATGGATAATATGAGCGAGTTCGGTTGGTTGGTTGGTTGGTTGGTTGGTGGGAAGGTCAATGTTGATGCTGTGCTCTGGCTCCGGGAATAAGGAACGGGTATGACGGCACCAACGACCGATTTCGCTTGTTCAAGCGAGAAGTGGGTTCTTGGAAAGGGGTTTATTAATCATCCTCGGTGGATATACTTTCTTAAAGGTCTTTTCTATTACATTTGCTTAAAGCATATGTTCTATGTGTTTATAAATCAAAATAGTTGGTAATGATGTGTTATGCCATCGGTCTAAAAAAAATTCGATGTTCTAGAGGCAGGAATGTAGTACTCGGTGAAACGAGGCCAATTGTGTTTCTATCAAGTTTTCCCGGGAGTATGGAGGAGAGAAAAGATATAGCAATAGTTATCAGTCGTTAAAATTCGTTTACTTTTAACTAGCTAAATTCAACTATCTGACATTAGAAGACCACGCTAGGTTCTAAATAAAGCCGTATCGTCATTATCATTCCTGAAAACTCATACAGTCATCACAACTTGCTGTTGTCCTTCACGCAGCACACCTCGCCCTTCTCACCGATCACAGCGTCTTGACCTCCCGTGGCTGCTACCAACACGCTCTTGTTGAAGCTTTGCTCGCTAGGTGGCACATCTATCGCAGGGTTCTTATCGAAGAAGTTAACAGGCTTGAGAGCCACCTTGATGATTTCACAAGGCATGACTGGGAAGTCTTCGATACGTGGAACATGGTTGATACCAAACTGTACCCAGACGACTAAATCATCGTCTAGCACATTGTCCTTACGGTCAGCCCAGCTGCGCACACCAGTTCCGCCGCGTGACTGATTAGTGTATTTGCCGCCGGCATACAGCTCACCATCTTTGTAGGAAGTAACGTAAATGTTGTGATCTGCAAATTCAGCTCGCTTGAAATGAAAGCTGTCCTTATCCGCCAGTAACTTCTGGAATGGTGGTACGTGGATCTTGTATGCTACCGGTTTGCCGTTTATTGGATTCTTCACAGCTTTGTTTTGTATCTTGAATGTACGGTTGACGTCGTAGTTGAGATCGTAGCCTCCAGAAGTTGTAATTTGTGTCTCGTTCACTACATAGCCGACGCCATGAGGATTGAAATCCGAACGTCCCATGGGGTGAGCCTCATCGTAAACAACGCGGTTGGTAGGGCCATCAATCATAGGATCCACACGTAGAGAGAATATGTGCTGATGGTGTGCTGCTAGAACGCCAGGATGGACTACGGTTCCCCAAGGAACTTCGATTCCCTCATCAATAGGCTGCGTGGAAAGAATACCAGTGGCCCGAACCTCATACATAACCTCTCCAGCTTGGTTGAATTGGAATGCTAGAATGTACTCGTAGTTTGAGACGGTGATGATAGACTGTAGAACGAGCTCTCGGTTTCTCACCACTGCTGCACGCCCGGTTCGATAGTTGGTGTGCTTCCAGCCAATGCCAGCATCCTGCTCGTGGATGCAGACGACATTGGGCATTTCTGTGACTCCCCCCTTATCGTCACTAAGAACTGCTGACAAGTAATGAATGGATCCAAGACAATCGCATCCTAATTGCAAATTATTTGCCATTATCCCAGCTCCAGCATCTCCTAGATCGAAAGCCTGCTTCTTGTGAAATGGATGGCGAGGATCTGCGTAGGGAATAGCCATATCTGAGAGGGAAAGTCTGTAGAAAAGTGGCCGGCCAGCATAATGGACATCGTAGAGAACCATTCCCTCACGTTGGTTAAAGCCAACCTTAAACTCCCATTTTTGCCAAGCTACCGTCTGGCCTTGCTCGCTAAAGTTGCTGACCTTGAATGAGGCCCCTTCTGGCTGGACAACATTTAGAGGTTTTACGTCTGTTCGGAGTTTTTGAGCTTCCGGAATGTATTCGTTCGCTGGCTGTACTTTGTACGGGGAAGGTTCTTTGGTGGTATTGTCAGTCCCGGTAGGCATGTAGTCAATTCTGATAACTTTCATGGTCTCGCAGTCGACTACAGGGGAGATGGTGAGTGGCATAGCATAGTGGTTGCTATCTGATTCACCAGGGTTGTTTGGGTCCTGAAGATAGAGAAAGCATTGGTAAAGTCTCTTATGATCGCTGAATAGCCCCTCATGAACTCCGTCAGATCCTGGAGTACTGTTAGTATGTCATATAACAATGGCTGGTGCGGTATCAGTATTCACCATAAATCCAGGGGTCGCTAATGACAACAGCACCCTCGGGTAGTTGGAGCTTTGCAATTTCTGCCTGTACTCTTTCATCCGAAAGACATATTCGTTCGATTTCAATGATTTCAGCACCATCACCATTACTATGTTCATGTGGGCCGAGTCTCAGGTTACTCTCCACCTTTCCAAGGCTCAGACTGACAATTGCTTCATGCAATTTATCCTGTTTTTGATTCAGCAAATTATCCTCTTGAGTAGATGGAGCGACTGACTGTGTTACGAAGATAATACACCACCAAACTCTTTCTCTCAACCTGTGGGGTTTTCTTGCCTGCACGCTCAGCAACAAGGAAATCGGCCAGGTCCGCCTTGTTCGGTTCTCTGAGGGTAATAACTTTGAACTGGATATCTGTGTTGGACGGCCACTGTGTTCTGATGAGTCTTGAGCTCTCCAATATCTCGCTAGCCGTCAACGGTCCCAAAGGATGCTCGCTGGTGGTGAAAGCCTTTTTGCCACCCACTATTGGGAGCGCATCGGACTCTTCTGTTGACATAATCATGACGGCGCGGGCGATGACAATATTAATAGAAGGTTTGGTGGAGAGAGGGATGGAGGGAGGGTTGCAGTATAAAATGAAATAAGCAAAGAGCAAAGGGGGGAAAGATGGTCTTATAGATAAAGTTGATATCTCGGGTGTCGAATCAATAGCCGGAGTGCATACCCATCCTTAAGCGCACTCCACTTCGGGGTTGCAGGTGATTTTCCCCGGCCAAAACCGCATAGACATACCGTTTCCGGTCTTGCGGGAGATCTACAGCGTGTTCTTTCTCCGAGTTGTCTTGTTCTGTTTTTATGTCGGATAGCTGAAATGAGCTATTTTGATTACAGATAATTCAGACAACGGCCAACTAAGAAATAACTGTGAGAGCAAGAAAATTGCTAGCCCAGATCTAAGGTTACAGAGACAGCTGTCACTTCAGGTTGAGGGGGATGGTGTGTGGTGGATGGTGATGGTTGACGCTACGGTAACTCGATATGGCAGGTCTAACCTGGTTCCCGAACCTTGAGCCGGTATCTTTCGTACTTACCCGACGACTTCAACCGGGTCCCGAGAGATATGTAGCCGCTTCAGCCATATTATTATGGGAACCAGATAGATTGTGACTGGAACGTAATCATGGCAGGCTTCATATTCAAAACTTTATCGTGCTATATGTATAATAAGCCGCTTACTTTTCTAGCAGCGATATGTATATGGGCATGGATATCGATCTCTCAGAACGTCACGGAAAGTGTTACATCAAAAGATAATTCCATACATGATATACGCTATACACCCAGTCATCCGCTCTGGTATACACCCTGTCTATGTAAGACTATTAAAGTAAAGGTGATCTCGAATATGTACACACTCTTCAATTACCAACATCTTGTTGAATTAGTTGTGGACAAGAGGCAGTCCTTCACGAAGCTCGACCTTTCGTTAACAACAAGGGCAAGACCCGAAGGTGCTGAGAGGAGGAACGTATACATATAGCAGTGTAAATGACACACTATCAGACGACTCACTAGCAAACAGCTTTCTAGGTAGCAAAGCGACAGGTCCATATGACAGTCTCCTCGCAGCGAACTGTTCAGAAGTAGCCACTGGGTGGGATAATGAAGGCTATTAGCACATGCATAGAACGGTAAGAGCGAAAGCTTTAACCCGCTAGGCTCTGTATAGTTTTCCTCAGGTTCATTTCAAGACGAGCATCCAGTTCGAATGAATGTAGCGAGGAACTGGCTTATGTGCACCTTAAGTATTCGGGTCACATGCTCATCTCGTCCAGCATATTAGGGGAAAGCCATGCCTCGGGACCCATTATAAGCTGAACTCAGATATACATGAGGGAGAAACTGTTGAGGCTGATGGACTACCAGTTGGTCCAAGCAACTATGCATGATATGGAAATGGTACGAGGAATGGGCCATCCTTCTTGTGACCGATATCATCCTTGAAAACTTCTCTAGGCATGCAAAAGCTTGAAATTAGAGCTTTTGACGCCATGGGTATCTCTAATGTCCCCTTGTAATACCTTGGTAAGTGTACAAGAATGGTTCCAAACGCCCCAAACGCCATCGCTGCCTGCCATTTGCGCAGTCGAGTCCAATATATAGCACATAGATTCTGTAATTTCTATGAAGACGGTTCTCCATCCTTTATCGTCACCATCTCATATTCTCCTGCTCCGTCTCTACCTCGTCCTCTACCTCTCCCTCTCCCAAATCCCTGCTCTTCATCGTCGATTTCATGAGCTGTACCGTCTGTTGCTTGCGTATTTGTATTCACATTGCTGGAGCCCCCAAAGTTTATAGGTCGCAGTTCGCGCCACTGGCAAGCCCAAACCCCAAGGCTGGTCATGAGTGCGGTAGAAGAGAACTGAAGAACCCACCAGAGAGTATTTCGGGGGATGGAGCCCGTGTAGATCGAGGTGGTAATAGCATGGATAACGTGGACAGTGCAAGCGAAGTCGGGGACCAACTTAGAGCGGGTTATGAAGATTAGGATTGCGATTACGCTGGAATCATTTGTCAAAGTCTCTTTCAAGGCACATGCCTGTGTGGGATAATACATACCCAATAAATGAATTTAATAACCACACGAAACCCAGCATCCATCCAACAGTTGTATCACCCCTTAAAGTGCGCCAGCTAAATACCATATCTAGCGAGAAATGTCGACCGGCTACCAGCGCTGTGAACAATATAAGGCCGGTTGCAACACCATACCATATCGATTGTAATATCAATATCTGCTTGAGAATCTTTAATGGCGGAAGTTCAGTGAGCGCGCCAGGTCGCGGCGGTCGTCGGCGACGTGCCATTGTGTTTTGTGTGTATTTATGATTTGTGTGTTAGGGGGATAGAGGCTATGTCGGAGTCATGGTGGTGAAGGGTGAAGTTGGTGGATTTTGGACTGAGGTGAAGTTGTAGGGTGAACTAATAGCTTATTTCTTTGATGGGTATAGGAGAGGCTGAGTGAGAGAGCTCGAGAGGCCACAATTTGGGGCCGCTAGTTCGCGGAGATGCGGCCGCATTTAGAGACGCCTCATTGAATCATAGGAAAGCTTGCACTAACTTGGGACCATCAACCATTGATTAACCTGACGTTGCTTTCTCTCTTCGGCAGCCAATTCGAAGCTATAGCAAAAGAAAAGGGAATCGGTAGGACCTTACATCGCTTTTGGAGTTGGTTTAATTGTGTCTAACGCTCATTTCAGGATACAACTCAAACCCTCATCCAACTATCGTATCAACATCACTAAAAATGGGTTGGTTCGGCTCATCTGAAGACAAATTGCCAACGCCCAAGATATCATCAGATGGCGCGCCAATAGCACCAGATCGAACGCAGCGACAAGTTTGTTGGGATCATCGAGATGCATATTTTAGCTGTTTGGAGAAAAACGGAATAATAGACAGCATCAAGGAGAAAGACAAGGCGGCGAAGGAATGTTCGGTTGAGGGAAAGGGATTCGAGGCGAACTGTGCAAGTAGTTGGGTGAGTCTTTTCATTCGTGGAATCGCAATTGGGGTTGAAATGGGGCAGAAGAACTTATACACCTTGATCAATTGCTAATGACTTGCGGTGCAGGTTGAATACTTCAAGAAGCGGAGAGTTGTGGAATACAAGAGAGATGAGACTCTTAAAAGGTTACAGGCTGAGGGTGCTCAAGGGACGTATGTCAAGCCTGGCCAAGGTGGTAAGCCATGAGCGTGTATAAATGATAAATGTACAACAATAATTAGGCATATGGGTGGAGTTAAGGTCGAGGAATCATAAATCTCCCATCGAACATAATCTTCGGCAGTATTCTGATGTAGACACATGTCAAAATGAGTATCAAGAAATTGAGAAGCTGTGTAATATTGAATATCAAGTGACATAGCCACACTTTTTTGCCCTCCCAGATACTTTTAGGGTCATTCAGAATCTACACGGCGTTTAGCATTCTCAAGACTCGACACCTCTCTTCCAGGTATCACTGTGGACTTCATTTACTCCGTCCGTCCTTTATAGGGCCCTTCCTCTTAGATGTCAAACGACATAACTTCCCTAGTTTCTGCACTTCTTGACGTCCTACTCGATAACCAATAATGGCAATGTTTAGAGATGTTTACCCCATCGACGTCAATTCCATGTATTTGTTTGTGTTGTAGGACCAATGATGTACACGGTACCGTAATATGTTCCTCCCCCTCCTTCTGAAATGGTTAGTGGTATTTCGTATTCCAATCTAGAAGGTGTGAAAGTCTCTTCAACGAGGTATTTCATAAATCGATAGCAGCTAATGAATACGAAGAACATGTCACTAGGAGTGTTAACTCAGTGGACTTGCAACGAGAACATGCATGGCGCCCTCGCTGCGCCCTCACCAGACGTCGAGTGACATAGTCGGTGGCCTCTTTATTCGCTTTTCAGCAGTAGCTGCATAGATGGCTTGCATGCTTTTGAGTAAATCCAACAAGTAAGAAGGGTAGACGTCCTTAGCACTTAAAGAATAGCTCTGGGAACCAACCTCTTCGGCCTGCTCGTAAACTAGCGACCAAAGTTGGGCAAGTATTTCCGACGAACACGGGATTCTCGGGAAAGTGATTGATGAAGGAAGATGGTGAAAACTATATAAAAAGTCACCCACTAGGCATCAGGGCGATGCCCTCTGTTGCAGATTCAGACCTCGCTTTACCATAAAGCCCTTTACTAGTTAATACTTAAACCACCCCGGGACAAGTCTTCTCTGAAATAAAATATGACTATTTCATACACTGGTATGTATATTTCAATAATGTGTCAAAAAGTGTATTAGAATGATATTCAAAATGAAGTTGGTTTCTCTTAGAGGAGTTTGAGACCTGGTGGCATTACAGTTCCATGAATTGATCCAGAATCATTAAGAACTAATTAACCCGTTGGAAAGCTGCAACTGTTCCAATCAACCCCCCAGGGGCAACTCCAGTTTTATCATTGGAACAAATCTGGGCCGCTCTAGAAATCAAGCGCGGGTGAGCCTCTATGTTTCCATTGATCCTAAAGCTCAGCTTGAGTCCCAAAGAAAAGGAAACAACTTCTGGGATATTTGGGCTTGTCTAACTGATTTCAGTCAACCACAGCTGTTCCTCACAGTCATCAAGGAATGTGAGGTGCTCGAGGATACCGGAGAAAGTATCCTTCGTGAGGTAACGTTCCAAGATGGTAAGTACGCTCCACTCGCTCCGTATTATATCGCACTAAACTCTCAGGTGGTGGTGTCGGTACACCTCTCGTTCTCGGAGAAAAGGTTCAAGAGAGAATCACACATATCAAGCCCGTCTCTGTAAGTTCTCTTCCGTTCACTCTCCCTCTTCTCCTAAACTCCCAGAAAACTCAACCCACAAATCTGTAGAGCGAAGCCAAATCAGGCCTTGAGACGTTCGTCACAGTAGGTTCCGCAACTCGAGTCTTGAACATCGTCTCTGCTGGCCTGGATGGAGAATTGTACCTGACATTCACTTTTGAGCGGGATCTTCCAGAGATCGAGAAAGGGAGTAAGGAAGAGATTAAAACCCAGAAGGAGTTCCAAGAATCGGCGCCAAAAGCCGTGGCGAATATGCTGGTAATTGTGAGGAAGATGGTCGAGGAGGGAAAGCTTTGATATTGATTTAAAGATTAAATTTGGATCATATATATATGTGATCTGGGTTATTGTTTACCCGTATAGCGCTTTCGCTATTTTGTTGTCTTTAACAATAAAACTTACTCCACAGCTCTCGAAATGGTTTTCCTTACAGCAGCTTTTGTGAAACATTTGACAGTCGATTTGTTTGAGTCATGTATAACCCCATTGTACACGCTTGTCAAACAGGAGGCATTCATCGAACTACTCTACTTGTCGAAATAAATGGACTTGGCCCCCCGTTCGTGTTTTGTAGATTGATATGTTGCAACTGTTGTCAGGAAATTACAGCGTAAGGACTTCAGCAGATAAACCGAGTGATTAAGACCTATCCGCCCCACTACCAGTCGATACTTTGTCAGTGAATATGTAAATATACAGTTACTAATCACCGCCACGACCACCTCCACCACTTCTGGATTGTTTCTTGTCACTTTGCTGCTTTTTCTCCTTCAAACGTATTGCATTACCTGCTTTTTTCCTAAATGAATGTCAGTCAAAGAGGTTGCCTAACAAAATTGACAATATGATAAGCGCAAATATAAGGTGTTTTTTTGGAAATTCGTCTTCTTCTCTAGTTAGGAAATGCGGTCGACCTCTGCCTTCTTTGTCTGCTTCTTTCTATCTCAGCCTCCGCCTACATCTAAACCTTGATATTGATCTGCGGTGTTTCCCTTTTACAATCCATAACTATATTGAGTATTTGGAGTAGACCTCATCAATCCATCCGATTTGTAGAGGACACCTACTTCACCGCCTCGAATGAATGTTTTGGGTAAATTGAAAAATACACTTAATGAAACAGAATTAAAAACTTACAGCTGTTCGATTTTGGCCTTTGCTTCTGGCGACGCCACGGTGGGAACTCTTTTTGCATATATTCTCTGAATTTCTTCAAAAAGTTTGTTGTGAGTTTCTTCCCTATTTTGACTTTGAGAGCGAAAAGCGTCACTTTGAATCTGAACAGCAGATTTTACGGCGTATCGTGAGGACTCAAGCTCTGAGAGAATGACCTTTGGGATGTACTTCTGGAGTGAACTAAATGGCCATATGGTATTTGCTTTACTACTAGTTCTTTGATACGTGAGCAGAAAGTTTGGATAAGAACATTCCATAATAAGACGTACTTGTTTGTTTTCTGACCTCCTGGCCCACTGGCTCGAGAATATGTAGTTGTAGCAACAGACTGTGGGAGACTTTGCCTACTAAAAGTGGAGTACCACTTGCGAGCATCCTCAAGATCATCCTCGCTGTCTCTAGACTTTGAAGAATAAAATTGGAAAGAATTGTTATGGAGAACCTGGCTTGGGAGAGGTCTAAGTCTGAAGTATGAGAATCGGAAAGCTGTGGCTGAAAGGACCATAACTGTGATGGCGTTACAAAGCAGATTCCTGATAAAGGGCGAGTGAGAAGCCTGGAATGGACGATAAACAGAAAACTGAATTATATCCAGGTGGCGCTACTGAACTATAGAAAGGACAGTCTGAGTTTCTTGGTGGGAGTCCCAGTACTGTCGTATGTACGACTGATCCCTGGATGTCTCGTTTTACTTAAGCTTTTGCCCCACGATCCGCTCAATGTCTTATGTCCCAAGACAAGAAAGCCTTAGGTAATAATGACTAGTTCATTAGGTGCCAATTCACAAATAATTACAAAGCTTGATCAGCGTGTGCAGTTCAGTTCACAGCAAATACTAGTTATATCTTTATCACAGCTGCTAGGCTGAATGTGGAAATATTGTCAACTTTTGGAGAATGACAACAGTTGGTGGGATGCCCAAAAGTGTGAAATTATACTAGGGTGTAGGGTATATGCTGATCCTAATAATGATCCCAGTAAATTAACTTAAGACTATTTTTGACAAATTCTGTACCCACTAGTGTCTTCCTTATTATATGGATAGAATCTGTGCCATGAGGCTCAAGTCACGTGTGTTCATCATCCCGAGCTACCTAGCCGCTAAACCCAAAACCAACAAGCTCCAATTCCCGAGCTCGTCCCCAAATAAAGAAAGGCGAATGCGACAACGGAAGCACTCTTCTTCACTTGCCCCAAACCCCTCTCCTTCTTACATTGCTCGTTCAACACAACCACACCACCATCACCATCACCATCACCACTACCACTAACACGCCGAAAGACCACCTTACCCAGCCATCGGTGCCTGTCCTCCCAAGGAATCATGAACGTCAATCTTGGCTTATAGTAGTGTGTGCTGCCTCAAAGCCTGACTCCATTACCATCGCCATTATTTTCTTCCCACCTTCACGAACCACTCAAGGCTGTACAAAAGCCTTGCGCTTCAGAAATAGACAGTTTATTCACTCAGTACTCGGAGTGCTTTCTAGCACAGTTCCTCTTGCCTTGATATTGGAAAGTCTCCTCTATCTTCCTTTCCTCATCTCAAGATCCCATCCATCTTTGTCACATTTGCTCAGAACGCGAGCTTGCGATAAACAATGGGTGACCCTCCCGAATTCAACACCAAGACTTTGTCTCCTCTCTCCCCCCAACCCCTCCATCCCACCTCGGAGCCTTCAAAGATCTCTGTTCTTCGCGATCAGCCCGAAACCTTCTTCGACAACATGACCTCCGATATTAAGACCCCTCCTGTAGCTTTGGCAGCCTTTACCCTTCCATCAACCATAGTCAATGATGATGATGATTCCTCCTCCGCCTCAAGCTTTTCCTCAGCATATAAGCAGCAACCTCAGCAAGCAGTTAATGTGGCCCCAAAGGAGAATGTTGCAAATGAGGAAACGGACGATGATTATGATATGGCGGTTGATACCGATGAGGAAGAACCACCATTAACTCACGTTGTATCTCAGCATACTCTTGAGCAAGAATCAAGTCCTCCATCCCCTTCTTCAAGCAAGGTGCCTTTTTCTCACGTACAAGATCAACGAGCCCAAACCGAATCTTCCTCCAAGCAGGTCCCCTCTCTTTCCCCTCCATCTGCTACCGCAACACCAATCCAACCCCCAGCCAGTACCCAAGCTGGAACTGATGTCTCTCAACCACGCACCCACACCTATGAGCAAATTGCGAGCGGAGAGGTGGATATTCAGGCACTGCTGGACAATATCACTGCAAATGCGGAAAAACATGAAGCACTCAAGACGGAGATCTCTCCACCAGCAAGCACCCCCACATCTGCCACTCTGCCAAACTACTCTCTCCCCCCCAAACCTAGTGTAGGCCTTCCTCCACATCATGCCAGTCTCCCACCACGTCCGCAGGTACCAACAGGAACAAATATGAATGATGATGAGGTTTCCAAACACCAGGTGGCTCAAGTGCAAGGTCAATCACAGTTCCAACAACAAGCTCATAGTGTCCCAACGCCCCACAATACGTACAGACCTCCACCGGGTGTAAATGTGCCATACGTAGCTGCTGCACCTGGTACATTCTCGAGTCGAGGTGAATTGCCCCCTCCTCCGGGGATTTCCAAAGGCGAACCCTTATCTTATGCAAATTTACAATATCCACCGCCACCTGGAGTCACTGGCTATGGCTTGCAGGGCATGGCGAACTCTGCTTTCCCTTCTGGTGGAGCTGGAGATGTTCACGGAACATACCATGAATACGAGCGTCCTTCATCCGCAGTTTCGTCCAACAACCCCAGCGATGCAAAATGGCCAATTATTATTCAGCAGAAATATGACTCCTTTCTTGAGGAGGAACGAAAGTTCATTGCAGATCAATCATGGGATAGCTTTCCAACTGGTTCTCGTTTGTTCATAGGTGAGCTTAAGACCTAATCGCTCAATGCTCTACATTTCTAACATTAACAAACAGGTAACCTCAATGGTGCAAGTGTTACAAAGCGAGATATCTTTCATGTTTTTCACCCTCATGGCCGGATTGCCCAAATTGCAGTGAAACCGGCTTACGGGTTTGTACAATTCCACGATAACGAATCGTGCTTGAGAGCTGTGAGGGAGGAACAAGGGACAGTAGTTAGAGGAAATCCTATGCGTAAGGCTCCATCTCATTAAGTAGCTTTGAACTTGCTAACACTAATTTTTACAGAACTCCAAGTTTCCAAAGCAAACAAGACCAAGAACAAAACAGCTGCCCCTCCGCGAAGGTCCGCATCTCCAGAGAACAACAGAGCTGGTATGCCCAACCGCAATGGAAAGCGTGGTCGTGATGTCCCTGCGCGAGATGAGTATGGTCGCCAAATGAATGATTCGCACACACGCCATAGATCGCCATCCCCAGCCAGAGGCCATATCCGAGGGCGTGAGAGTTACAGTTCTCGTGGCCGCGAAGGAGACTTCTATAATGGACGAGACAGACAACGAAGCCGGTCTCGATCTCCATTCCGTGAACAAACAAATGGATATCGCAACCGAAGTCCAAGCCCAAGAAGAGATGGATGGCATCAGGTCGAACCAAAACGAGACGATGACCCCATACGTCGCCGGGATCCTAGTGATGTACCAGATATCCAGATCTATCTAACTTGCACACTTGATCGGGACTTTATCTCTTGGATTGAGGGAGAGCTGCGTGCTCGCGGTCTCAAGACTGATGTCATGATGTACAATCATCGACTCCCTGAGGACTATTTGATTCGAAGACAAATTCTGGATGGTGTTCATGCAGTTGCAAAGCTCGGGATGGATTCTCAATTGAAGAGCAAGATGTCAGTCAAGGTCTTTGAGCGTAAGGCCGAAGGGGAAGATGTTTCGTTCAATGAGTACGATGATCTTGACCCACATGTTGTAGCAGAGCTAGTTATTCTCGCAAAAAAGCGATCTGAGGATGCTAAAGCTGCCCAACTATCAAGTATTTACCGTGGAGTACAGTCGTATTCCCAATATACACCATCTCATGCCTATCAGCCACCTATAGGGCAAAACTACCAACAAAGTCACCAACATTCACAGCCTTACCCGCCAGGCCCAGGCCCAGTACCATATCAATCAGCTCCCACCAACGTTGCAGCGCCTAATATTGGCAACCTTGTGAACCAGCTTGATAATGATGCACTACAAAAATTACTCAGCTCATTGACTGCTCAACCTCAACAACAAAATACCCCAGCAGCTGCTACCAATGCATCTATAGATCTGGCTAGTATCTTGGGAGGACTGCAGAAGCATACACCACAATATCAGGCTGCTCCTGTTCCTGCTGCTTACGCTCAGCCCAACAACACTCAATATAGTGGAAATGGTCTTCCCCAGCCATCATATGAAGGACAAGAGGCAGTCCAGCAGGTGCAGAACATTATGGCACAACTTGCTAAATACCGACAATGATTGATGAATAATAAAGAATGTAATTAGGACGGGGTTTATAATTGGAGTACACGGATAGGTAGCAGGCATGACATAATTGATTTGATTGGCGCTGGAGGGATAGTACCTGAAGCATAATAAAAACTCGGCGTTCAGTCTGAGAGGATTCTACACACTCTCTTCATCATGATTATTCATTTGCGTGTATAAGTGCTACGACATATCTGCCACCTCCACGTACTTGTAATAAAAGCGTGTGTTAGCTTGATAGATGTTACTCTTCATTGTACATAAGAATGACAAAGTAATGCTTAATTAGATTTGAATCGCATAGCAAATTCTTGTGGCCCTAGGACTTTTTATTCTTTTGTATATATCTAGTACTTCTTTACGAAGAGATGAATTTTCTCTATGTTGATACATTTTGGTGAGAGGCTTTGCCGTCAACTCCAGTTCCAATTGCTCCGGAAACAACACAAGTGAATTCCCCTTCTACATATATATATATACATCCAGATGCATTCGATATCTTCGAAATCTAATCTTCATACCATCAAGTTCCCTTCTCGTCAAGTTCCCTTCTCGTCAAGTTCCCTTCTCGTCAAGTTCCCTTCTCGTCAAGTTCCCTTCTCGGACTAAAGAGTAAGCGGAGCAGTTTTCACGAATTGTTGCCCAGTAGAATTGACTCGGCGGCAGTACCGTTAGCCTTCTTTGCCAACCACGCCTCCAATTCCTTCTTCAGGCCTTCCACGTCTCTCTTTGCCTGTTTCGCCCCCTCACCTGGCGCGGACGACGTTGTCAAAACGTTGATGCCACGCTCAACACAAGCCATGCGCACTTCTTCCTCATCCATGCCACGCACGCCTCCAGCTTTCTCAATCAGCGCATCGTCCATCGTCAGATACTTCAGACGATCCTGGACACGTCTCCGAACTACGGATGTAGGCAACCCAGGCAATCGTCCCGGGAAGATCCAGTCCCACATGCTGCTGCTCAAGCCCAAGCTCCAATCCAGGTGCAGCAGCTCCATGCGTCCGAAGCCAGCGAGCTGTTTCGGAGGCCCGTCCGGGCCGAACTGGAGATTCGAGCTCGAGACCGATCTGCGCTGCTCCAGCTTCCGCCGCTCGCCGTCAATCTGCTTCGGGATCCGACAGGTCCACGGCACCACGTTGCTCAGCGCCAGCACCACGAACGGCGTGAATTCGCCGCAGACCAGCAGCACCAGCCCAAACACCGGCACGCGCTTCACATCGTGCCAGTTCCGCGTCAGCAGCTGGAACTCCTGCCGGTTCAGCCCGCCGCCCGTGACGGCCGCCTGCAGATCGCCCTTGTACGACTGGTTCAGGCGGGTTTGGATAGGTCGCGTGGCCTTGTAGTTTGTGAGGATGTTCTTGACGCCGGCCTTGTAGAATGCGACGTACGACTTGCCGAGCGCGAGGGCATACTTGAAGAAGAACGCCTGGTTCGGCGCGCGCTCAGGGGTCTCTAGGATCGGCGGCCGGGTGGTCGCGGGGCCGTTGACAATGTCCGCGTCTGTAGATATTCCTGTTGAGGGACTGGGAGTGGCAGATTGTGGGACTGGTTTGGACAGGGCGGGGAGGGGTTTGGTGACTGCATTGGGGCCAGCTGGTTTGTATTTAGCAGGCAGTGGCTGGTGAGCTTGCTGTTGCTGCTTCTTCTGGGGGGTCTTCGGTATGGGTTTGGAGGTAGGCTTGGGTGTCTGAGGTTGCTTTTTCTTTTGGGCTATCGTTGAAGCAGGTCTGATGGGTATGAATTGTATGGGGAACTGGTGAGTCCGCGAGCTCTGAGCAAGGGTGCGCGGGAGGCGCAGAGTGATTGTGGTCATTTCATTAGAAGTAGAAACTGCGAGGAACTGGAAAGAAGAAAGAGAAGAAAAGTAATAGTGAGAGCTGGTGTTTCGACGAGTGACGTTGATACTTTCAAACTAAGGGATCTGGGTGTGTTGATATAAATATATGGGTGGCTATTAGAAAGGCGCCTCATGTTCATCAACTTCACTTTTATTTTTTAATGCTTAGAAATAATCAATAGACAAAAAATGCGGTATCAGGTATTGGTACTCGTCGTCTTTCAAGAAGCAAATTTTGATTTTCGACTTTCGGACGCTCCAATTCATGGTCTCTGACCTAAATGTGCAATATACTATATATCTGAGCATTAAATTAGATTATCTTTCTCGCTGCGACTTCCAACTAATTTAAAGCCCCTTAGTCTCTAGAGTATGAAGATACCTTACTAGAGCTTAATAATAGTAGGGTAGCTTCTAATAATATATATTTATAGATTTATATATGCTCTATACTTGTGTATGCAACGCTAAATGCTATCAACGACCGTGAGGTATCCTCCAGGATACTATGCAATGCAAGGCTCCTCCTATAAATAAATCTCATATCGGAATTCATGCAGTAAATCATGTACTGCTGCTTCCTCTCTCTTTCCTTGCTATCCACTTTCTTCGACCGCCAACGCCACCCTTACTATCACTCCAATGCCTCCGCATTGCCTTTAGCATAGCATAAGCCAGCAGCCGATATATGACCGTACAAACGCCTAGGGCCATTATATTGATAGCTGGATTGTCGTCTAGATCATACAGCTTCAATACTTCAATCCCATTGGTAATGGGACATGAACCATCAGGCAGCTTTTGTTCGTTGGTGCAGGTAAACACGATGTCTCGCAAGGAGTACGGTCCGAGATTTCGAATAGCGTAACGAAGAGGAGAAAGGTAGTTGACACCTTGGAGAAATGCTGGCATGTTAATGCTCAGAACACCAGCCATGAAGTTAGCTACCGAAAGAAAGACCGAGGTTAAGTTTACTGCGAATCCAGTGTGATCAAAAAGGGTGTTGAACTTTACCACATTATTAGCAGATGTTTAGCAAAGGGAAAGGAGAACCATACCATGATACCCAAACTCTCTCCACAAGATACGATACAGAAGCAGTTGAAGAAGCACACAAAGAACATTTGAGTTGTTCGAGGCAGCCCGGCTCCAAGATCCACAAGGATTGCAAAGAAGAAGCATGTTACTATCTCGAACGGTACCTCAAGCGTGAGGTATTGGGCAAAGAAAGCTTCTACGCCGTATGTTCCATCATCGTTTTCACGGTAAAATACATCCTTCTCGTTGGGATACACCGCAACATTCTGCAACATGCCCACAAAGTAGAACGCGCAAAATTCCTGGATAAAACCCAGGCGATTCTGTACCGCGAAGTAGTCGTTTTTCAAGGGGGCGAAGAAGAGTGTTAGGATTATAGCTAGTCCTAAGACTTGCATGATTCTTGCGATCAGTAATGGGGGCTGTCGCCGGAAATTTATGAAAGCTCGTTGAACCAGTATGGGATACGCACTCCAGAATGTTGAAGGCTTTCGAACCAGTGACCCTAATTGAGCTGGCGTTGATATGTCAGTCGGATCCGTGGTGGCAGTGTAATCGCCGCTTGACCAGGAATTTATCAAGTCCTTTACTTTTGACCTCGTAACTTCCTCACGGTCAGAACGTTGGAGGTCAATGGTGATAAGATCTAGGGCAAAGTCTGCCGGATTGGTGGTGGTTGGACAGGGGAAACCAAGTCCTTCGAAATGAGGTAGCATTCCTGCGGCATTCCCCGAATAGACAGGAGAGCCTCCACGGGCGAGAAGAAGAACATTTCCAAACTGCTGGAAGAGGTCGGAACGTGATTGGTGGATGGTCAGGATAAGCGTTCGACCTTCTTTCGCAAGTCCCTGGAGAACTTCCATAATTGACGCTGCTGTAAATGCATCGAGGCCACTTGTAGGCTCGTCGAGAAGTAGTACTCGAGGGTCTGTTAAGATCTGTACCGCAATTGATACGCGACGTTTTTCACCACCTGAAATTCCCTTTATCATATCAGAGCCAATTAAATTATTAGCACAGTCTTTGAGGCCCAGCTTTAACAAAACCTCTTCTGCTCGCTGGTGTTTCTGATCATGTGTCATATGAGCTGGAAGTCGAAGCCGTGCAGAGAATCTCAAAGTTTCCCGAACAGTGAGCGAGGACAAAAGGGCATCATCATCCTGACAAACATACGAACACACCGAACGAACAACTAGATCTGAAGGCACTGCGCCATTGAATGTCAAATCTCCCGACGACCGATATCGAGTACCGGCTGTGTTTCGCAGCCGCAAAGCCATCGCGTTAAGCAAAGATGTTTTGCCACTTCCGGATGGCCCCATTATCACATTCAGGACTCCTGCCTGAAAAGAAGCTGTGACTGGATTCAAAATGGTCTTGGTTGGCAGTTTTCGACCGAAGATTGTTCTCTTTTCCAAATCGAGCGCGAAGTTGTCCAATCCAACATCCACATTCCTCACTTCGGTGGCAGACCTTGCTGTCATCTTCTCTTTTCCAGCTGATAGATCTGTATCGTGGTTCCTTTGGCGGGCAATGTCCATTTCCACCTTGATATATTTCAAACCAACTCCGGCAAGAGTGTAGAACATGATCACAAACCCCACCATTGCACAGATGGGTATAACAATCCAATTGTTGGGAAATCCAAGAGAACGCTATAATAATGACGTTAGCTTGCTCATATACTCTATTAAATTGATGCATAAATCAGAAGTCATATGGCATCGAAATGCTCATTTGCTAGTTTGATAAATGGTACATGAGACCACTAGTATCGGGTGTGACAAAATATAACAAGAAGGCTTACCATTATATACGCTCCTGTGTAATTTGCGCATTGCGGATTTGATTCTCCACCTTCGTACGGACAATCATAGAAAATTCCAACAAACTCATTAGCACAGAGGGCACCAAAAGCATAGAAAACGTATGCGGTCCACTTCAGCCACCGCACGTATATCGGGATAGAATTGCTTTGGATGAAGAAACCACAAGCCATGCTCTGAATCGTGTAGCCCATGTTAGCAATTAGCGACGCCTGTGCGAAGTTTCTGGATGCTGCTACGCAAGTCATTGCAAAAGTGACAGCGATATATTGACCTAAATTTCTCAAGTCAGCAAACCATTCCACGCAGACTTATTACGGACGCTGGACCAAAACAACAGACATACTTAGCAGTACTATTGCGAAATAGACAAAGAATGCAGAGGCTTCCGCTCTGAGGCCACTCATCCAGTAAGTGATGATCGAAAATATTAGTGGTACGGGTAAATCTTCCATAAAGAGTCTCGCAATGCGTCGGCTCAGCAAAAACGGAATGACATCAACAACGTTTTCGTTGTTTTCACGATCAAAAACTTGGATATCTATAGTTAAGCGATACGTCTCGAACATCAGAATGAGATACCCCTGTAAGGCAGAAGTATTGTACAGAGCACCTTGCCGACTTCTTATGCCGGACTGATCGCTCGCAAGTTGGAAAAACACCCAGCCAGACATGATTCCCATCTATTATTGTTAGCTCAATGACTTTCGCGAATGGACTGTCAACATACCCCAACAGCTTCGATAAGTGACCCTACCATGCCGAGCGGATCGCGATACGTCGTCAAGAACGTTCTCGCAGTGAGGACTCTAGTCTGCCGAATAAAGGGAGAGTGGCGCGCAAGCGAACGGTCTCTCCGTGCTACAGGAGAGGCCACTAGTCCCTTTTCTTGAGACTGATATATTCTATCACTCTCTGCCGCCCAAGTTGTCTTCAGACGCTCCACACGTTCGGCAGAAACACTTTCCAGCTCCGGCGTTCGGTTATCGATCGCAGCAAGGTCAATCAGGAATTCGGCGGGATTTACAAATGGAGGCAGTTCCATCCCCATCTTTTGAAACCAGGGCACACAGGCATCGGCTTTTCCAGAATACACCGGACTTCCACGAGTAAGTATAACCAGGTGATCAAACATTCCCCAGATTTCAGACCTCGGCTGGTGGATTGTGGTGATGATTGTTCTCCCCTTTTGCGCAAGTCCTTTCAATGTCCTAACCAATTGGAAAGCACTCGTGGCATCCAGGCCAGTGGTTGGCTCGTCCAAGAAAAGCACAGAAGGATTGCTCAAGAGTTGTACTCCTATACTCGTTCTTCGTTTTTCTCCTCCGGAGCACCCTTTGTGCTGGTGGTTTCCGATCCTTGTGTCAGCACAGTCTTTCAATCCAAGTTCCAAAATGACTTCTTCTACGATCTTCCGCCGCTGTTCCTCGGAAGTTGGAGGTGGTAACCTCAGATCTGCGGAGAATCTCAGAGTCTCCCGTACGGTCAGGGTAGGTAGCAGGACATCTTGCTGCATTACATACGCACTGCGTATGCTATGAACGCCGGCCATACCATTGAACAATGTGCTTCCACCAAATGTTATCTTCCCACTTGTCATTCGCTCGGCCATGGTATTTAGCATCGTTGTTTTCCCCGACCCACTGCCTCCTATGATTGCAGTCAGTGTGCCGGCTGGCATTGAGGCAGATGCCGAGTGAAGAATGCGCTTTTGCGTAGACTCCCCATCTTGCACCCGTTTGCGAGGCAGTAGTGCAGAAAGTGACCAGGCAGAGGATTGTACATCCACGCTGACTGCGAGGTCCCGTATCTCTACATCGACTGGATCTACCGCAGAAAGCGAGATATGGTTGCTGTGCGTGGTGGATAGAGTGTGCACATCATGGTGGGAATCGTGAGAGTCGCGGTCATTCGACTTCGAAGATGCGGGTGCTTTCGTAGTACCGGAGGAGATGTCGCGTGCTCCAATTCTCTCCTCTCGGTCCTCTTCAGCTTTCTCCATGGCTAAATTTCTTGATGCCGCCTCTCCATCCCAGATCTTAATTTCCAGACGGCGAGGGGAAGGGCGTAAACTTGTGCAGGACGGCGTGGGTTTAGGGGGGGGCACGCTGAGGCTATTAAGCCTTAAAAGTGACGTCTTGGAAGGGGCTCGAGCAGGAAAGGCAAAGATGCGGTAAGTGAAGCAACGAGAATTAACACGAGAAGGAAAAAAAACATGAGATGAGAAGGGAGCACCTAGCTGGGCCTACCTTAGCTTGGGATTAAGAAGAAGCATCTCTGGGAGGGAAAAGGCGGCCTGTGATTTGTTGGATGAGGGCCATGTCGCTTCGACGTTGAATTCTCAGGAGAGGATGGATGGATGGATGGATGGGGTCTAAGCGAGGATGGAAGTTGGAGATCCCGAGGCCAAAACCCATAAAATCTGCTAGCCGAAGATCTCGCTTCTAGCGTCGCAGCCAATCAAGGCCTGAATCAGCCGACAATTATGGAACGCTGCCGGTTGGAGTTGCAAGGTTCGTACTTCGTATTCGTCACAGCAAAAACGATATCCCGAACTGTCACAGCACAGTGAAATACCACGCCATCCAATCACAGCAGCCGTAGACCGAGATGTGGGGCCATATACCAGAGTTCGTCTTCTTTTACCTGTACCAACAACAGACCGTAATAAGTATCAAGAAGAATCTGATACCAACTCGAAGCATATGCTGAAAATAGGAATAAGTCCACTGCGGATCATCATATCACCCAGCTCATAGATGCATGCAATAGTCCAAACAGTGTTCAGATACGGGGCAAGCAGCTGAGGGTGGATTGAGGGTGGATATAGGGTGGATGGTAATGTTGATGGCAAGCAAGCATTGGTCCCAGAAGGAGAGTGACCTGGAGAGATAAAAGACGCCCTGATATATACCGACCGCTATATACTAGTACTTCCCAGTTAGCTTGCCTGCCAATCAGAAGAAAGAGAAAACAGGTGTAACCTCAGGTCGTTTCCTTAAGAAGATACATATACACAGGCATTATAGCCATCCATCAACGATTCCCAAATTCCATGGGTACAGATTGAAGTATCCCTTCTTTTCAACTCCCTGTGAGTTCGTCGGAATGTTTTGCGCGATGAGCAATTAAATATACGAGATACGACTCTAACAGAGCGCATACAACTAGTCGTATTTGATGAGCTGTGTTGGAATCCAACAGTGACCACCTTGAGTCGGACCAAACTGCCCGGGTACCGCAATCCGGTGTTGGGGTGCTGTATCATGGGTATATTTTGTTCAGGAGGAGCATCGATGAGCGCATCACAAAAGCAGAGTTATATTAGCTAGAAGGAAGGGTTCAACGCCGCCAGTTCATGCCGTCGAGCCCTGGCTGTGTGATATGAGGATGTTGGGTTTCGGTCTCGGTGGTAATCTTACCATACATCTCTCGTGAGCCAGCTGCGGAAATTGTGGTGGAGTTTGCTGGGCCGGGATATCGACGTTTTGACTTCCAGCATTCTGGTTCCTCGACCCTGATTTCGCGTCTAGCATAATTCAACCTCCAGGAACCATCAGGTTTCCAGTTAGGTCTTACGTGGTCCCGGGTTCTGAAGCGCAATCAACGATGAGAAGCACGCCCGTCAGCCAAAATCTCAGCCAGCATGTACTTCCTGATTCGCCCGCGTGTTTCGTCCGCCTCTAATGCCACGATGCCACGGTTTCTGCGCATGCAAAGCAGGGGAACCACAGAACAAAAGAAGAAACGTCGCCATCAGGCCTTGATGCTTTCCTTCAAGGGTCAGGGTCGGTAGTTGATGTTTCTTTCCACCAGAACCCCGCGTTCGGCAACGAATCACATCACTGGATGGCAGGTTACGAGACAAACATCTGGGAGGGAACGTGGTGATATATCTTGAGGTTTTGCATGATAACATAAGACTGCAAGATTGCTTTTCGGTGGTGCTGGTAACCAATTGGCACGTCGGATGCGGGCAATGCTCCATATGCAGATCCATTCAACAATACATAGGGAGCCCTGTTTTGACACAGTTGCACCTTCTCTGGCCTGTCCGTTCGAGGCTTTCATCAGAGTTGATGGATCGATTTCACCATCCATAGCTGGTCTGGAATGGTCGTGGTGCTGTGCAAACTTGCAGGTTAGATACTGGTATGCAGGGTCTTTTCTTCACAGCATTTACGAGGCGCGCAGCAACATTCTATAAACCATAAATCATGCATATATACCATTGTTTCAACAAGAGGAAGACCGAAGTACGTGGGATCGTAATGGTATCTCGGAATTATTCTGCCGCTGGCTGGGCGCCCTCTTCCCCTGAAAAGATGCCTCCCGTGCTCCGCCCGGCAATGCAAGTAATAATGGAGATGTTTTCTTTTATGAGGGGAAAAGTCGAAAACTGCGTGGGTGACGTGCACTTCTTCGACTCTGAAATCGCCACTGCTACATTGTTGCAGCCAGACTTAAGGTTGTAGGGTTGTATGTAGTACGGCAGTCGTGCCTATTTGTAGCCGATCTTCGTTTCATCGATACATCTGATCTGCCCAATGAAGAAGGAGAGACAACATGGCCGACAGGATTTTCTGGAGATATCCCAATGTGGCAGCCATCCGTTCAAAGATGAGCGTCGCCAGGAATGGCAGCTTGAAGTGGTTCAACATCGTAGAAAACGGTTGTTGACGAGGGGTTTCTCACCAGTCTCGTGTCCCTGTAATGACCACCAGGGTACTACGACTCTGTTCGTAGTTTTTTTTTTTTTTTTTTTTTCAAAAAAAGCAAGTCAGCTGGGGGTCAGCTTCCCCAGAATCTCCCCATATCAAGAGTTGTGCCCTTGCTCATCCTTGGTTTTATAATGCTTATGAATGCTTAACAGTTACATGCCGTAAGCACAGCATAAAGCGAGTATGTTTTGATTGGGTGAGAGAAAGGGTGTATTGAGGTGCACATAAGTTTTCCGAGTTCATTATCTTCCAATCATGTACAATCATTTCCATATGGCCAAGCATATCTCCTCTGCTAAAAACAATGTCAAAAAATCTACAAGGGGAGTCGGGTGGGAGTGGTTGAGAAAGGATACATTCTGGCTTGGTTACAGTTACCCAAATCTAGCCAGCAAGCCATTGCTGAATTTATAATGAAGTAGTTAGTTGTTGTAGATGCTAGCTACGACCCTCCGTCCGCAGGCTTCAAATAATGAAATTGTACGTATAATATCAACTAGAGCGGATCGTCGGAGCCAACAAAGTAAAAAAAAACATGTAAGCTTCATTAATAAGAGGCTCATATCTTCAGTGCTAGAGAGCTTTCATTTCTGATGTTGTGATGAGCTACACATCTCATTAGAATAAATATTGTATCTTTTGCTGTTGCAGCTGTTCTCCCTACGTCGTTCCATTTCATTTCCCTTTCCTCGGCGTCGAGATAGGTTTCTTCACTCATAAATCACACGCATGGCCAGAAAAAACCGTCCTGGGGTAAATGTTCAAACTGCTCCATCGAGCGTCCCATTCATATCATTACTTCATAACCACCACGAGGACGTCGGAAACCCCTTTCCCGCACCCCCAAAATCATTAGATACATATGTGCATTTGATGTTAGCAAGCCATCTCGTATGTTGCACATGGCCTTGCTGTCGTTACGCCGCCTACGCCGCCCCTGAGTTCGCCATAATTTTGGTACCCAACCCTTTCCCCCCCCAAATAGAACCCCCTTTCCCCTTCTCCGCCCGGCTCCGAGCTTGATCGATGGTATCATAAATAAAAGGATATGGTAAAAAAGAAAAGTGAGAATCGCTCTGCGAATAGATCATGTGTGTTTCAAGAACGACAAGTTCGTAATCATTGAACACCGGAAGATAAAGATATGAAATGGGGCCGCGTGTTGCGGCGAACGTAAAGCTTGCTCGTGAGGAGCTGTCATTAACGAACCCGAATCGTTTCTGTGTCGAGGAGAAGATTTCGTGGCAGAGAGACAGATATACGTTTGTATGTTTGTGTTTGTGTGTGAGAGAAAGACAGAGAGGGTCGTTTCAAGTCGCCAAAAAGTCCATACCCATATCGTGGGCAATAGTCTGCCAGTCCCAGCTCCGGGGATCTTTGGCATCCATCAAGCGCCACACCTCCTCTAGGACAAGAAGTGCCGAGTTGGAATTCGCAAGCTCCATATACGACTTGACCGTGGCGATTGCTTTGCGGATGGGAACCCGCTGTGATTCATGAAAAGCCGCGCAGCCCAGGAGGAACGCGGGGGCGAGTATCAAAGTCTGGCTGCGATCCTGCGGGGTGAATTTCTCCAGCATGGCGATGCCTTTGTCGACCTCGACGATGAGATCCTCGCGTATGCTCCAGGTGGTGGGGTTCGGGGGGTATATAGTGCGGAAAAGGTATACCACTAGCATCTGCCTATACAATATACCGGCCAGGTCACGAGAGTCTCTCCCTGCTGGCCATGCAGGCGTCCATTTGTTGAGGCTTTCATGGATGTCAAGGGCCGGAGACACAATGCTGTAATCGAAAGGTGCATGAGCTCCTTTTTGCATCAGTTCGCGTACGTTGTTTCGTAGATGTGTTATTTTGGACATGTGTGAGAAAAGACCATCAAAGACGCCGAGAAGACGGACGGCATCGCGCTGAACGAATTCAGGGACAACCAGCTCATCGGAGATGGGTGTAGGGGGGACAAATTCCGTGCTCGTATGTGACTTGGGCAGCGATATGAGCTCGTCCAAGCCGATGTGAAACTCGAAGAATTCTTGAGCGAATCTCAGGAAATCATCGTCTCCAGGCGGCGTTCGTCTGATTACTCTTTGGTAGGCTTCCAGATGGGGTCGATGAGCTCCCATTGGATTTGGGTCCGCTAAGGTTTGCAGAACCAGGAATATCATTTGGCCCACGGTAGCAGGGACAAGTTGGTCTTGCTGGTGCTGTCGATCAATTCCTGCCATGAAATCGCTCCACGCATGTTCATCATGATACCGCGCCCTTTCTTCGAGGTAGTGAACGTCTACCTCTGGGTGGTTCTCCAGGTAGAGGAGACTAGTTGGTGAGCGAAAATCAATATGTTTGCCCGATAGGGCGAGGAGGGAATGCATAAGTCCTGGATGTTCGACGGCCATCGGAAATAATATATCCTGGAAAGCATTCCTTTGTTCGCCATCAACCGTGAAGATGTAACTCAATCTGGTCATGTAATGATCAAGAAACATTCTGTCACCAGGTGTTTCGATGCAGTGTATGATGGGAGATAAATCTGGGGGGATGATGGTGCTCGCAACACTGGCCCGTCGCATTAGAGCTACTAGGTGGGTCAGTCGACTTGCCTGGGAGGACGACAAGAGATTCATTCATACCTTCTTCAGCCTTCTCCTTTCCGCTCTTCCAGATAGTCTTCTGAGGATATCCCTCACACGTTACTGCATTTTTCTCACAGTTCAGGCCTGTTTATAGAATTAGCCATCGACATTGATGGAAGACAGCATGTGAACTTACACCCAGGCTTCCTTTCGTCGCACTTCTTCTTCCTTTTCCGACAAGTGATGCAGCCTGTCTTCGATCTGGCTTTTGCGATCTTAGCTCGATCCTCGGGGCTCACTATGGGATGTTTCCGAGGGCGGCCTCTTGGTCTTTTCCCAGGTAATTTTGATCTGTTATTTGCTTTCTTATCTCCTTGTGGCTGCTCCTTGACGTCTGCCATGTTGATGTTTTCTTCAGACGGCTCCTCTTTTGGTACCAAAAGCCAATCCTCATCTTCCCGATTCCAGACATCATCAATTTCCTCGACAAATCCAGGAGAGTTCCATGGATCTGTACACGAGGAAGTGGCAGATGTTGCTATGGTTATTCCAGACGACGATGAAGCTATAGATTCGTCCATGCTACCCCTTGGGTCCATGACTGAAAAGATGTAAGATTGCTGACCACAGGTTACACCAAATTTGTGTCCTAACCCCGGGCGGACTCGGCGTCGAATAGGTGATCGCAAGAAACGAGGGCCTCTTCCTAATTCTCCACTCCGCCGAGGGCACAATGGCGGATCCCGCTGGATTTCTTCGATATCGTCGTCAATATCTTCCAAATCGTCAGATGCAGGTGTAGTATTCTCAGACCAGGACCTCTCCGGTTCTTCTTGGGGCGTCTTCCCCATAATCAACGCAACGCAGACCAAGTAACACGAGTGTCTGCTTCCTACGTTGTTGAAATCCGGCCTGGTGATACCGAATAAGAGTGATAGATCGGGAAGATCGTCGAACAAGAGAAGTCGACAACAATATTACCACAGGCTGTGATATGCTGTGGTGACCTTAGATCCGCTTGACGAAGCTGTACATGGGTTGCGGGTGTTATGGGTGTTTAAGAGACCGTGCTCAAATCCCATGTCAGAGCTTATAGCGGATATAAGACCTTATGAGGGCATGTGGGTATCCAAGGGTATGGGAATCCTGTGGGAGGGGGAAGCTGGGGCACGGAGGTGCAACGACCCTGAAGCCGGGGTGGTATACCGTACAAATATGACTTAGGTACTGCAGGATGCCCGCTTTAGTGCCCGTAACCTTCCTACGGTGTTTTGCATGTTGGTTGGTGTTGGCCGTCTGAAGAATATTAGAGAGGAAGTGTAGATTGGGCCGAAGAAGCGAATGAGCATATATGGGCAACCCCAGGCCTTTGAACATCGACTCAACGGAAGAATTACATACCAGAGGCTTTTCAAAGAAAGCCAAACCATGTTCAAGCCTCCTACTTTACCCAAGGGAACGACCTTGAAATGCACAATGATCTCTTTGCGGTCTATACCGCATATCCACCACGAATAGAGCAAGCCAAGAATCCACAGCCCGTGTTTCCAGAATCTTGAGAGGGACGTCCCGTCAGATCGCTGACGACCGCCGGAGCAGCAAATGGTGACCTTGGCTTGGAGTACCAGGTACAATAGCGTAATGGTCAGGGTACTTGAGATTTAGTTGGTGATTCCATAATTTTCCTTGTACCCGAGCTCGTTAGAGATGTATCGAGTACTTTGACCCTTGGCCCTCATTGACCCCATTTCTTTTCCACGAATTATACATTAGATGAAACATCCGCATTAGCTTCCCCCCTCCAAAAACTAGAGTCAGTCTGAAGGGTCAATCATAAATAAGAAGCTCCTAGTGGGCAGGTCATAATGCCATTTAGTTTTCAATTAAACCTTCACAGTATGACACTGTGCATGAACGAGGATCGCGGATCCAGCAAACTATATGTTGCTTGAGATCAGCGGGAGTGCAACATAAAAACAACAAGCTATTGCTAAAAGTGTAGCGCCGCTATCTACATTAGATGTATGTGGCAAACATGAAATGCTAGATATGGGTAAGCCTTTGGAGGAGGCGTAGTGGGACGTTGATGGTGGGTGGCTCACTCACATTCATGTGTCTCAGATTTGTAAATATGATGAACGTACTAGACGAATCCGTTATAGCAATATAAACTAGCGGCATTATTAAATTCGGTAATCTCTAGGCATATCTTAGGGCCATCAAATATTACGGGAATGATTAAGACGATATGGACACTCTCCTTAGAACTGACTCATTCAAACTTGAGTCTCTTTCCAAGCCGAACCTATTTTGGCTGCAGAAGTTGGCGAAACTCTTTTTAAAAAGGGGGTGAGCGGGAGGCTGGTATTCCTCCACCCTTAGTTACGTTAGAGCGTCGTACACATGTGCTACAGCGGAGATTTTTGAACTTTAGGGACCTTGAACTTAATTGCCAGCTGAACTTCCAAGACGTCAATGCTGCCCAAGAAGATAAGAGACTTCGCTGGGAAGTTCAAATCACATCAAGCAACATCTAAACAATGCTGATGATACCTGACACTTTTCAATCTACGCTACCACCACCAGAAGGTCCGCAATTATTCGCAAGCTCATCCTGCTTCGAGGACAGTTGACCCAAACGCTTCGGCCCATGGTTAGTGGATCGTGATCTTCATCCAAACCGTGCACCTGTCACAATGCTCGCGGCGGCCCTTTAAATCCACACGGATTATAGTTTTGTTTACAGGCTTTTCAGTGGACCCAGATCTCACGATCGTCCAGAAACAGTAAAGGCACGGCCCTCTACCGATACTAAAGATCGAAATCGAAAGTGTCAATTCTCGGGTTCAAGCAAGGACCTCTTGACTACCTCTGCAATGCCGCACTGTCCAAATGAAATTCCAAACACCGGGGGAAGAACGGTCATGCAACCTAATGCTAACAAAATCAACTTCCAATTGAAAGAAAGAAGAAGAAGCTGGATAGCTCGGTATCGTCCAAGCAACTTGAACCGTTCCGTACTGGCAGCGAGAAACTGGTTTCCTTAACTTTATACCGTATCTTGTCGGCGGACCATAGCTACTCTATAGAATCTCGTGAATCAAGGACCGAAGCGAAGATGAGCTTACAATTACAATTGTCTTCTTCTAATTCCTTAGACGCTATATATATGGTGCAGGTAGCACAAATGTAGATCTCAAGCCTCGTAGTACTAATCACTATTTACCAACCGCTCGGATTTGGTTGCGTCAATCACCAAATGTTACCAGAGTCTGACATCTTTCGCTTAAATTCTCCAAAGTCAGCTTCCCGAGTCTCAGCAATCGAGGAAATGTCACATGCTACCCTACAACTCTAAACTTCAGGGGTCGAAAGCAATTGATCGGATTTATAGCATTAGCTAGGGGTAGTAGGTGACCCGAAACCGATGGTTCCAAGTGTTTGAGTAAGTAAATACTCTATCTATCAAAGCCTGCAGATTCCACCAACGCCAACATCAGACAGATCCTTACCTCACCTGGAATTACGATTGCGGGATATTTCTGAGCCTCGTTGGGTCAATGTTGGGCAACAGCTTTTTTTAATTTATCCATATTGGATACTTACTCATCACTGCAGCCAGCATTTTCTTTCTATAGAGAAAACGGCCCAGGCCGTGGGTAAATCTAGCCCGTATATTCTCAGGCCCGCGAACCATGAATAGGCGACCGTCTAGTCAATTATGTATTTGTGCAACAGCATGAATCTCTGATGGTTGCATAAATAGTGTCCTCCACTGATTATGGAGGGTTGCAGCAGCAGCATTGATGATACTAATTATCAGCCAGTAAGTTTTTCTCAGCCTCTGTTTTCGTGTCACTTTAGGGAGTGTAATGCATATCTTTTGGGCACCTTCTCGTCGAGCACCCGCTAACGGAAATAGTAAAAGTATGGCGCAGGCTCAGGATCATCCAGTAATTCACTAGTTGGGTCAAATGTCAAACCCAACCAGGCTGCTGTTGTAAGACGGCGCATTACCTGGCTTGGAACTGTGAAAGCGACATGTCAGCTTGATTAGCCGAGCCTACGAATGCCAGGCAACTTCGCCCAGCGCTATGGTTCTGGCTTGAATCATGTTCAAACTACTTGCTTGGTAGGCGGGTTCAATCTCTCCATATCGTCAAACATACCTTGCCACCGGGCATTGGATATACCCGTCGATGAAGTGCTCAGACCTATTTTCCCATATTTTATGCCCTAACGTACGAGTATCCACCCCCAATTCTGTAGCACGGGCATCAAATCGCACTGGAGCCCTGGAACAGATCGCTGGGTCGGCCTACAACGTGAGTTCCACGATCGACTAGCCCCGCCCATCCAATCTTGCCTCAAAGCTGCTTTGGTTATTTGTGGAGTAGTATTTACGCAACGGCTACTTAGCTGCCGACAATTAGTCCGCATTCATGTGCTTCTTCTGACTAGCAGCGATACTTTAGACTCGAGTCGGCCTCATGCCGAGATATGGGTACCAGTCTACCACTACTGCGTACCAGAGGGAAACCAAGATTCAACAAGGAACGCGAGCAAATCAACCCCACCGAGGTAGTGATCTAGAGTGCCATGCATGGCACACGAGGCACGGCACTTCCTACAGCTCGTGGGTGATTGGAGAGAGATATCGGATTGAACCGGTTGCTGCCCCCAGCGCTACGCCATTGCCATAGCCATAAGGCCATTATATCGTCACTAAGAGACAATAAAAGAGATTCTGATCACAGGCTCTAATTGCCTATTTTAGCGACCTGATTAAATTGTACTAGTTGTGAGTCTCGTCTTTACTCTCTTACCCTACATTTCTTCTTGTCCAGTTCTCAACACGACTGGTGAATAGAAGAATCAAAACTGTGAGTCGAAAGACTGACATGTAAAAGAACTTACTCATGCGCACTACCCTTCTCCAGGTTCTCTAGCAAGTGCTCCTATCAAAATCAGATCCAACGTATGCAAGTCATATTCACTGCATACAAAACGCACCGCTCAACGCTGCCTTCGCAATACGCGCCAAGTAGATATCCAAGAATCCAGAATCCGTCGTAGGTTCTTTTTCTTCCATGCAATGGACACTTCGTAGCTGCATGATAACCTTTCCAGCTAGTCATGAAATATGTCTTACTGAACAAAACCTCCGGTGTCCAGATCTCTTTGAAAGTTGGTGAAATTTCTGCAGGATGCTATGTTCGTCAGATTTGCTGCATTAGTTGAATGGGTAGCTGCCTTAGTGTGTGAAGACGAGATCTCCACACACCAGCTGACGAACATCCTGCCACTCAGATTTACATCCAGGCGTCAATACCTGGCATCATCAATACGATAACACGGAGAATTTAAAGGCTCCGCCTGACAGCAATGGGGTTATGGCAAGCTAAAGCCTGTTTTCCTTTTGTTGATGTCTTACATACATCGGGCTTCGAACCAAACGTTAGTGACGTAGCTTCAGCTCAAAAGCTCTGTTATTTAATTACCAGTAGAATTTGCTTGATTAGACGATTTGAGTTTGCTATGGTTCAATGCATTCTCGGCTGTTAATTTATTGATTTCAGAATGTTGTCCCATTCCCATATGACGTTATCTCTTTCTTAAGCCATGAATAGAGAAATGGACAAATCAGATTACATAAATTGTAAATGGCGAGGAAGGAAATACGCCCATTCTGTGATTGCTAATTGCTGTAGATATCCAAGTTCTTCAAGGGTCAGGTTTTGTTCATACTACATGAGTTACTACCTGAGGTACCATTGGAGGAGCACTCTCTGCGAAACGTTTTGTATAATGGTCACTAGCCACTTCTAATGCTTGGTGAAGGAGTCCAAACCTGATAATAATACACTAAGTTGCTGATATTGATCTTATTTCTCCCCAGAGGCTCCCCTCAATCTAGTTTCAAGTTATTGCACACACACTGACTCGCCTCTATACGAGCGCACCGAGGCATCTACTTCCCTGTACATATGGACGGTGAAGCTGGATTTCCAGAAAAGTGTGCCACACTTTTATAGTATTAGATCAGAGTAATTTTTGGACGCCAGTGGGAACGCACGCACGGGATCCATGCAAGCTATTTTGGAATTTTGGGTTTGGTCACAAAAAAAAAAACCGGGGTGGGGAGGTACATATACCCAAAGCCAACTTCTCCAAAGTGTAACCCATCAAACAAGCCAATATAATACTCCTTTCCAATCTACACTGTTGAACTTTTTCTCCATGACCCTTCCTTTGACCAAGACCTTCGCGCACTAACAGCCGACGTCGATCAATGGGAAAATGTCAAAGCACAAGACCATTGAATACTCGATGCCTGCTGCCTCGTTCACAGCAACTAGAAAACTAAGCTTACGCTAGGCTTTGTCAATATGAATTCTCTAGCAGGCTCCTGCGGTGTCCAAATAAAGGGGGTTACCGGAGTCACTGATTAGATTCGATCCACATCAAAACGTATTAAGAAGTGGAACAGGAATGGGATGAATGCGTAGGAGACATGGCTTAATTGAGCCACGTCTCTTCTAGACATGTAGATTGATCACTCGGATATTCAATGAGGCTTAACCCTGGCGCTTTCTAGGTGAGCCAATGCACAGTTAGTTTACTGAACGTCTCTACGCATATTGTTGAGGTGGCTGGCTATATTTTGGCATCAAACCCAATCACCATCAAATCATGCAGTCAAAACACAACACAGCAGAGATCAACAACTGCACTTAAACTACTTTCATTGCCTTCTTCATTCTTTGTTAACCGCTCTTATTGCTCCCCCACACACTTGTATCATGAAATGCTTATAAGACATGTTTCCTAGGTGTGCCTCCACCCCCCCAATAGTCACCGCGCTATTAATCTAAACTCATCCTTTGCATATCTCCGATCCGAAATAACCAAGATCTGTGGCCAGATCGGAGTCTGTGCAATTATATGGAGGGTGTTCTGTTTCGGCATACCAAGGATCTTGTTTGAGATTACCGAGAATGGCTCATCGACAAAATCAAGCGATCATGTGTGATCCTTGTGCAGCATACAAATATTTCCCGGCTCTTTCATGAGAGACCGATCAGATATTCAAACTACCTTTCAACTGACATTGCTCCCGCCCTGGTGTTTCGCTGCCGCCTCGATTTCCAACTGCAATTTAGCAATATCAGCTAGAATGTCCACTCCCCCGATGCCAATGCTACTTTCTCGCTCTGGCAGCTTCTGAATACTTCTTCCGCTCTCTCCACTGACCCGTCTTCCTTCCTCACCCGTAAGATATGTACCATCCCCATCCATACTAGCATGACCATGATGTCTAGGTGGTGGCGGAGGCGGAGCCATTGAAGTGCGCTTGCTGGTGGTCATATCAAAGCTAAGGACAGACGCGGGTCTACCACCACTTGTACTTCGCGAGCTGTTTCTCGCAGGTGGTGGAGTCGGAGGGAGACTCACAGTCGAAGATGAGACAAGGTGGTTCTGTTGCAACTCTGTATGGGGCCTTCTGACACTGCCAACTTTTCGAGATGGAGGAGGTGGTGGTGGAGCTTTCCCACCACTAGATCCAAGTTCTCCAACAGCTATACTCTTCCGTCGAGTAAGGTTAAGCTCTCTCAGATATGGGTCTCCATCTTCTTCTACTTTTGGTGAGAGTCTGCCAGTGTCTCTAATAACTTTTGTATCCGTAACTTGTTGGCTATGCCGCCTCGAGATCGGTGGCGCAGGTGGTACCTTTCGCCGCACTGATGTAGAAGGCGAAGGGGGTTCTGGAGTCTTTCCTGCACTTTCCTTGTCAAATATTGACTCGCGGTCAGATTCATGTGAAGTTCTATCTGGCGCTGGTGGAAGTGGTTTATTTAGATCCGTGGTAGAGGGGTTTGAAGCAGAACTATACGTGAAGTATTGCTGGGAGTTAAACGAGCTTGGGGTTGGAGGTTGAGGTGAGCCAAGGGCTATTGGAGGAGAAGTCTCATCTCGCAGCTCAACCTTGATAAGTTTGCCGTGTTTGGAGCTTGGTGGGGGAGGAGGTTTTCTATTAGACGTTACTGAATAATTCACAACCTCTCTCCCACGGCGTTCGTCATCAACAACTTCGTGGGATGTGTGTGGTGATCCGTATTGGACTTCATGTACAGGTTCTGTTACAGACTGGCGTAAGAGGGAGGACGTATTTGTGCTGCTGCCTCTATCTTCTAAGCTATGATGCGCCTGAGATACTGTTGGTGTGACACCTAATCCAGCATCCCCCGTCATGAGAAGTCTTTGAAAAGCATTCACATCCAGCGCAGGCCGCCCTGCATTTGCAGTGCTACTTATCGGCGTTGCCCCCTCTCTTTCTGGATGTTCAAGTGTTTCTAATGTTCTTGAAAATGGGTTCGCAGGCACATGTCTGGGTATAGTAGTCGTCTCACTCTTGGAAGACCCCAATTCTGAATTACGAAAAGGATCTGGTTGAAATGTAGTTGGCGATGTGGCTTTCGTAAATATGTCTTCTCCTACAGTAGAGGCAGAGTCTGGAATGGATGACGTAGAGGGCGAGGGTGGTGGAGGTGACTGTACTCGTACTTTCTTCGAAGCTTTCTTAGGTGCATCAGAACTTAGGATGTTTGAAGTATCAAGGGGAGGCATCGATCGTTGCATTGTATTCGGGGCATGATTACTGTTGGCTGGAGGTTCGGAAGCAGGGCCTTTCCTCCTAAATGGATTCGAGGAGGGATTGTTGTCTGCCATGATTCCCAACCATCGATAGCAAGGTGCCAGCGGCAGTGAGTCGGGTAGTTTTGCTATACTAGAGCTAGTTGTGACATCTCGACAGCCTTTACAAATGTTGTGTTTCCGGATGCGACGGTGACAGTTGCTTATCGGATGGGTCCGTGCACCAAGCTATTCAACAGGCAGAAAAGGGGTGCGGGCTGGATTAGGACATATCAAAACATGGAAATAAGATCACTTCCAGTCCACTTCAAGCTTGTGAGTTACTTGTAACGAAAAGTTCTGGAGATAAAATCACTTTTAGTGTGATCATCTATTTAGTTGCTCTAGCATGTAAATCCCAAGTTCTTGTGACACGAACTATTCCTTACCCCCCGTAAATCTCAAACAACCAATGCTTCCTGGGTATACCTTTTAACTCCCAAGCACGCCGGTACGCTAATAAAATCGAAGAAGACCAGATCGCTCATAAATAATCAGAGCCAAGCAGAAGCATCAAGGTTAGATTTTCGAATCAAATTGTGCGTTGTTTCAAGATACGACGATTCTCAACAAGGCGTCCTTGATCGATGTGATATGTTGCATCTGCTGGGTTGACCACGAAAGGAAGTTTATATGTACGGCCTTCTTTGTCAACGGCTTGCCAGTTCACTCCCTTGCAGTACTTAGTAGCAAAGCGTGCACCCGAACTAGTCGGCCGAGAAAAGGCAACGTAGCGTTTACCAATCGGTCCATTACCAAACGACTTCCTAACCACATCGACAAGACTCGTGGCAAGTCCTTGACGTTGAAATCGTGGTTTCACACACACTCGATCAACAGAAACAGCCACACTGAAAATATTGTCAAGACTGACCCACTCCTGAGTGCCCCGTGGAGGGTGCCTAGGATCAACAGGGCCATGAAAGTAGTAGCAAATAGGACCATGATACCACTCTCCAGCCGATGAGATAGATTCTGCCAGAACCAGAGCTGCGAACTCATTGTCAATCGTTTGGAAATAGATCTTGTAACGAGGAACTGGAACCTTGCCATGATGTTCATCCGTGTAACTGAACAAATCATCTTCATCAATGGCTGGTCCATCAAGAACATTGTAGCTATCTTCTAAGGCCTGTAGGCCATATTTTTGCCACATCCGAGACGAGGCCACAGAAACACAGAAAATCTGATGATGGGAGCCCTTGTCATCTTTCCAATCATCGAGCAAAATTCCCGGCTCTAATTTCAGAGGCTGTTGACCTTGGATACATGCGCGGTGAACTTTATCATGGCATTTGACGTCCTCCTTAAGTGTCGTATTATATAGGAACTTGCATATATTACAAAAGTCGAGAACGGACTTATCCGTGGCTAGCGTGGTTTGAATATAGGATTTAGCTGCGCTGGGCTTGGTCTTCGATGGAGCAGTATTCATCTTTGCCATGTGCTTCAGAAAGGCAGATACATCTTGACGAGTTGGCTGAGCGTTGTTATCCTCCTTAGCACTGTTTTGTTCAAAGGCCACGTCGTCCCAATCAATGGGAAATGGTAGGGTGTGATCTCCCAGAGAAGACATCGTTCCCGAGTGTAATGCGGATTTTATGTTAAGCCGTCTCTTCGGTTTGGTTGATATTGATTTTCGGAGCAGCGTAGGGCTCCACGGTTCGGAAGGTGGAGATGATGAGGGAGAAGATATCGAGGCCTGATTATTGGCGCTAAATGGGGGGATTGTGTTCTCGTCAGAGATTGAAGATAGAATGGTAGTTTTCGTGATGACGCTTGGGGCTGTACGAGGAAGAGGTTGGAAGTACTGGCGTATTGAAAGCCGTGGACTTTTTGTGTTCTTTGGCACAGCTTGCTGAACTGGCTGTGTGCTTAGGGAATTTTGGATCGAGGCCGTTGTGTGTGCTTGTGTCTCTAGATCTAGATGTATGTAAATATTGGCAAATCCAACTTGTGTACAAGAGGATAAGCAGGACAGGGGATTATGTGCCAAAGATGTTGGCCTTGACTTTGGATTCTGGACAACAGACACAGAAAGCAATACATACCATTGGATTGTGTCTTGTGCAGAGCACTTGATTTAGATTCTTGATTTGACCAAGAGGATCTTTCTATCTTTTGTTTTTTGACTGGTCCTGAGTTGAACGAGTCTGTTGTGCCACCTAACACTGTTGCCACTTCTGCTGGCCTCTTCTTCCTAGCAGGTTCACATACGTTTCGTTTGCTATAAGTTTTGATTGACTTCCCAGGCAAGTTTCTGTATTCCTGTTTGTTAGGATATGATCAAGCTGGTAGGTGAGGGGGGATGCTGGAGACTTGCCTGGAGCTTTTGTCTGATTTGTGTGATGACGCCATTTTGGGCACACTGATAAGCGACATCTTTATAGTCGTCAGACTTCAATCCGAGAAAGAAGGGCAGTTCAAGTTGTTTGGTAAGTGAGGAAATCCATGAGGTTCGGAGTTTGTTCACGTTAATGATTAAACGCGTGAACCCTACTCCATAAAAACGCGCCAAGATATTTATCATGTGATATTTGCTCCACCTTTTCTTTCTAGTTTCTTTATCACAATTTAGATACAGTAATTGATAGGAACCATGACTTGCCTGAAGAGAACCAATAGTTCTTGTTTTCCATGGTATACCTTGCTTCTTCATTGAATCGAGTCCCTTCAGGTATTGGGATGTTGCACTCCATTATTCAATTTCCTGTGTGCACTCCCAACATCTAAAGTGTAGTGTTAGTATTGATACAACCAATACATCCTACTTAGCAATCGTATTGAGTAAGGCAAGTGTCGCGAGCTTCTATAGACCTATATTAAAACAGAAATCAAGACAGATGTTGGTAATCTATATTGTCCTTTGGACCAAGTTGCATTCATTTAGAGCTAAACTGTTTTTCTGCACAAGCAAATATAATTCTCATTTCAATCAACTCTGATGCATCAGATTCCAAGTCCTAGCCAACTTTTGGCCTTTGTTGGAGAGTGTCATTCAACAAGTATGTGATTGTCTGTTTTTGCTTCTAGGATCTCAATAATGTTCATATTCATGTCAAAGACATATCAGCTTGTGTTTGAAAGGGCTAAGGGTACCAAATAGACCGAGTACTCACTTCAGACATAACTATTAATTCCAATAATCTTGAGCTAAGTATACTTGCTGGGGTGAATAATGATGAGCGTGTCAATCTTTTGTGCTGTGGCAATATTTCAGCGAGTTGGCATTGCGTATGATAAGTCAAAATTTGGTTAACTTATCACTTGAGTGATCAAGTTATGTCTATAGAAACTATGATATTAAAGCATCAAGTTGCCAGCCATCAAAGCTGCTTAGAAAGTTACCATCAATCCCATACTCTCAGCTAGAGGCTTAAGCGAGAATAGAACAACAAAAAGCATCCATAAATACCAGCGCTGTCAACATGGTAGCGGAAATATAGCCATCCGAAAGTGACTTAGTCCAAATACTCTTCACAACATTTTCAGAAAATGTTATTCAGAAGAAGCAATTAGTTCAAGAAGTAAATGATCCAGCAGGAATAGAATTGGCTTGGCGGCTGACTAGCGAAGAGTGTAGTGTCTCTACATGGATAGACAAAGTAAATTGACTTTCAAACGATACTGTATGTAAAAAGCCCCGATCCCTCACCTTGTCTATTTCTAATACTAGCTATTAAAGTCATAGAGTGTGGGGAAGATGGAGATATCAGTAGTGGCTAACTAGGGTAGTTTTCCCCTCACTGTTCATCCACAAATTCCACTATCCCACTTATAAGACTCGAGTACTAACCAAAGGACACTGAGCCACGTTGTTAGACTTGCAACAAAACCCCTCTATTATCATCTGTATTGCCAAAGCTATATCGCGATCCGCTGGTCACAGCCTCGGTTCTCCTTGCAAGGTTAGGGCTTCGCCTCATTCTCCGTCAGCAACTACCAACATTTGTCAAAAAGCACTACCCTTCTCTATATCACAACTCCGGATATTGGTCTGAAGCGGCTATGGTAGCATCAAATCAAAGATGATTTCAGGCCTTCGTAAAACATGCTGCTTTCCACTTTGTTTCCGTAGAAAGGAAGCATCATGAAAGGTTTTGTCGGTATTTACATAACCATCTCAACCACCATAACCATCTGAACAGATGATCCAAGGATGAAATATAAAGCTCCACTATGTGCGATGTGCGACAAAAATGCTGAATCATGAATGAGTGGAATATCGGACGGGTAAATGAAATCCATTTTGCTCCATGTGGTGGGCCAACTCATCCACCTCTCATCATGTGGAGGCAAAGTTGAGCTTTTGATCCACCAACAATCCACCAGATGAGATCCACCGCGACAGACAAAGCTTTGACACAATCTTGCGACAAGCAACAAACAATGTAGGAGTTGAGAAATTTGGTCTGCTTCTGGGTGTATGTCGCTGGCTGTGTCAGTGGCGAATGCCGCGCCACTTCCTTTGTAGGTTGGATTTACCACGCCGCAATATCAATGTGCAATAGGATCTTTTGAGGATTGCTTTGTGCTTGAGTTATGTCAGGTGGTCAAGTCATTCTGTGCTTTCTCTAGTCTTCTGAATGCGATTGCCATGATTGGCAAATATCCCGGTAAATCTACGTAAGTGCTTCCATAGCAAAAGTTTCTCAAAGCTGATCTAATCAATACATATCCTGTTTTCAAACATTGTCGAACACTCCTCTCGCGGCCAATTGCAATGTAGAATTTGGTAAATAGTAAAGTTGCTATCAACGACAGCTCCCAAGTTCCTAGGTCTGCCTTACCACTGATATTAGCCAGTCGTGTTTTAAAATGTCTTTTTGAGCTTAGAAAATGCCGCACAGCGGCCTCTGGTATTTCAAAGCTCTTTTCTGCAATCACCAATGCAAGTGCAATATGTTTGATGCACTGTTCACTGTGACATAGTTGGAGCATGAGTTTTTGTACACAGCTCCCATTTGTACATTGCAAAAGACGTTGGAACCAGTACCCATCTTTCTGATTCAGTTGAAGTTCAATTAAGGACGTCAAAGGCTGGGAAATCCTCTGAAGGGTACGTGACCAAGATGGTAGTGAAGTTGACCTGCGTGGAATTGGTGACGACAAATAGAATTTGCCAAAGGTGTTGCAAATTACTGGAAGCTTGGCCAAAGTCTGATCTTTTTTGATACATTTCTCATCATAAGACTCATCTTTCTTTGGTCTGTAATAATTTGCAACACACTCCCCGTTGAAGCTATCTGCTGGATATTCGTAATAAGATAGCTCTTTCGCAGTCTGAGAAACCCAAATCCTGTATATTGTCAAAACCCACTTTGTCTTTGCATTGAGGTTGGAACATACTCGCAAGATTCCTGTTGCATTGATTTTCTGGTAAACCAGCTTCTCTTCTTCCTTTTCGTCTTTGGCCGTTCCGGGGATGATTTTAGACGTGTTAGAAAGTGGCCATTCTGAGCCCTTAGTTTCTGGACAGGAGGAAACGACTGGATGGCCGTTTTTGAGGCAATCAGATCATCGATGTTGAGCGATGAAATGTGCCATTTCGTGCTGGAAGACCTGAAGTCAAGCCACTGAGTGTGTGCGGATATTGAAAATTTGAACTGTTTCCCTGTCCCACAACACATCTAGAATATCTGCGGCTATAGCTTGTTACTGGACGGAGGCGTGTAGAGGGATGTAATCATAAACTAATAGTATGAGGCGGGCGTACTTATAAGGATTAAGTACTGGGTATTCCATTTAAGCTACAAGCCTGAGAAGGAAGCTCCCCTCCTGTTCGCATGATGGAGAAAAGAAGCCTCAGGGGATCGAAGCTCTGATTGGGGACCAAAAGACAAGCGTTCCGGTACCTTATTTATCAGTAGATGATCTACACATGGGGTCTTCTTTTTTCGCTAGGGTAGGCAATGAGTCTATTTATCCTGCCTCGCATGACTTACCATTGCAGAAATGTTGCGTTACATGTTTAATTAAGATAGACCTTCATCTGAGTGTCACAAAGCGCCTAAGAAGTTTTTTTTGGTACAAATGTAATAGTTCATAAAAGCACATGTTGATGAGAGTGGTGATGTTTTACAATCTGGGAAAAGTCTGGTAACGAGGAGGCTGGGGTTTCAAAAAAGGTGAAGTCGACCCTCGGTGGTTTAGCGATCAATTCCCATTATTACAAAAACGCAAATAGCTCCATGAACCAGGATACCGCTGTTCTACAATACAACGTAATGTCTTAGTTCCAAAGCCAAACTTTGGGCCACTCTTGTTATTATTTGGTAGCGTTGACTTCTACCTGTCATACGTGTCAATGAGGGAGCAGACAATGGTCTGGATGCACGTTAAATATTTTAAGATGATCAAATTTGTCGAAGCGTCTCGGCTTTATAACGCTTCTCGGCTTCTTGGTCCCTTGCTAGGAAGGACTTCTCCCGGAATAAGATCATTGGGTGTTTCTCAATGCTGAAACCTTACAATCTCAAAATTTGGTACTTCTCTATACACCGAGGGCAACTGCAATTCAGGCATAACTTATGTCGTGAAATGGCTCTATTTTATGTAAGTGACTACATTCGCTAGCAGCGAGTGAGCATTTAAAAGTGAAATTTGACCCCTATTAGGTCCCGAGACGCTCTAATCTGTATCTGGTCCTCTTGCTAAGACTACAATAAAGATAAATAGTTGTAGGAGCAGCACCAAGACAACCTTTGTTGTTATATACAATGATGGTGGTTTTTATACGGGGAAAAGCTGTATGACGGAGGCGTCGTTCCCTAGGAAAATCTATTTGTACGAGATGTAGAGTATAGCTGTGAGAAACCGAAGTTACGTAGATTCTCTCCATGATACAATCAGCAGCAAGAAAGCAAAGGTTTCATTCTCCTTATGGAGAATATGTGTCCTGTAACGGTTACAGCTTTCTTGAGTCCAAGTCACACCATACTAGCTTGTCTTCACCTTACGGTAGTGACCAGTATTTTAACAGATTAAGCGCCCCATATTGACTGCTAACTTGAGTCAACCTGCTTTTAACCCGAGTTTGGAGACAAAATTGCGCATGTAATCTAGCCAGATGTGTTTATTAGATGTCTTTATTTGTCAATAGTGTGCTCAATTATTCTCGAAAGGATCAATCACAAATTCATATCTACTGGTCCAAAGTACATGTAGGCTTCCTGCCCACGGAGAAAGACATTGATTTCAGGTAACTTGCTCCCTTAAGCTCATGACTATTGAGATACTTGTTGTAGGTTTTCAAGACTTAGCGCCTTCAGTTACTAAAACCTCCTAGACAGTGTTGCTGATATCTTATTACATTGTAACCTCTAGATCATGCTGATTTATCAGTTCGTATTCCTTTTCTCGAATCTTAAGTAGTCAATCTCTCCTGGGGCGTTGAATAATTGATACTGCACGTTTGATATTGACATGCCAAGACAGAATAGAAATACATTAGACTTCTCAAGACAACACTGTTAAACTTCCATACCGGGATTTTAACAAGCAACAAGTTGTTTACTGGATTCTATTTAGTCTCATTCTGTCCAACAGGAGCGCACTAGAATAAGGATTCGCTATTGATCCTAAAGTTCACTGCCACTTTTTGAGGACAAGCAACAAAGCTAACTTTCAACTTGCCTCACCTATCGGCAACATCTAAACCAAGCCCAACTGCTATTCCTCATTCCTAATAATCCGGCTTTCCGATCTCCCAAGCCGAATCCAAGCCAATTCCAAGCCAACCAGCCTCTCAAATCATTAAAACTGCCACTCGCCAACGCCAAGCAACAAATGTTCATTATCTCTTCCTTCTCCCAACCACCACCAACAACCCCAAATACCAACCAACTATACTCATTATTTCCCAAGCCCGGTCCGCCGCTTCCCACGCTCCTCCATATGACAAGCTTCCACTACTCCGCCATGCTTAAAAATTCTCTCCACCGCCACAAGCCCAACCACGAAATCTCCGCCACACCTCCGCCACATTAACGTAGATGTGCAACAAAAAAAAAATGCAGCTTGCCAGCTTTGAGTAGAAGCGAAAGCTCCTCAAATTACCTTTTGAAACAGGATAAATTTCGATCTCACCAGCCTCATTTCGCCAAATTGTGGCGAGCCCATGGCGGAAATTGGAGCGTGTTCGGCCGCTCGGTGTGAGTTTTGACACGGAGTATATGATACAAAGAGCCTTAGGAAAGGTAAAACGAAAAGAATAGCAGGGTTAAATGTAAAAGGCGAAATGAAGCACGGATTGAATAGTTGGATAAGAAAATCAAGGTTTTCTGGTTCCCTAATGATATATGCCAAGAAATTTGAACCGACTGAAGAAAAGAGCCCACTGACAAAAGGGTGGTCTTTTAGTTATACACTCCCCAAGATAGATTTGAGTTATAGGCATAGCGTAAAATTAATATTTCGCCTACGCATACAATGATTGGCAATGAACAAACGTGTATCGGGATCCTGCGCTCTGCGCACCATCCAGCAAATAGCTTCTATGTAAATTCTCCTGAACTGCTTATATAGCAGCCGCTATGATACCCAAATAGCTAGCACTTAAAATAAATAATATCTAGAAATTTTCTTTACCCCAGCAGAAATTGAAGCCTGAAGATATGTCGTTAGTTCTGTGTTTTCAAAGGAGATGAAGAATATAAGTTGAGAGGGAGGTGGGCATACCAGGTTCACTGTACATATTACACTTGATGTGCAGTTGACTACCCAGCACCTTAGGCCCGCAGAAGAACACACCCGCCTCGGCCGGGCTATGAATTTTGCGAATGCTCTTGAATACCATATCCCAGTTCGGGCGACCGAAGTTTGTCGGCGCTCTGAGACCAGTAATTGCATCACGATCCGCATTGGCATCGTTGATCATGATGTTGGTAGCATCATCTACCTTGATCTTTGCTGTGAGGTATGTGTGGATTTCAATATGGTTGTCCATATCTTGTGCTTCGATAGCGAGTAGGAGGGAGCGGAACCATTCAAAGGAACCGAAGTCACGACATACCCAAAAGAAGTAGACTTTGCGGAGACGAGTTTTCTTTTGAGGATAGTTCATGCGATACCAGATGGATTTGAGAATAGATGCGAAGGGAGTAACTCCAATACCAGCTCCGACTAGTAGCGCAATCTCGTATTTGAAAACATCTTCAGAAGCAGATCCGAATGGTCCATCAATATAAACACGAGGAAGTACCCTTCGGATCGCCGGATCGGCTTTCTCTGCCCCAGAAGCGTTCTTGTTCACAGACACAACTTGTGAAGCATCTGGTTTTGCTCCGGGCTTCGGTCGGTCAACCTCGCATCCTAGTGCCTTTCCGACGGCTTTGGTGAAGTCACCTTGCATACGCATGTGAATGGATATGTAATCTTCTTCGGGTGCTGAGGTCAGTGTGAAAGGGTGGTATTGCCAGATCGAAACTTCTGGACAACAAAAGAAGATGTATTGACCAGCTCTTGTTTTGGTGTTCTCCTTCTTGATTTGTATCTCACAGACCATACTTGGGTGCTGTATAACCTTGGAGATATAAGTCTTGTGCTTTCCACGAATCTCGCGAGCTATTCTCTCCATTAGGTAGATATATCCGCCGTACATCCAGTATTGCCAGAACACACCGATAGCGCTAGATCCAATGCCCACACAATAAGGAGCGAAATCGGGCTGAATCATGCAGAATGCTCCGTGAATTGACCAGAAGACAAAGAAGACAACAAACATATGGTGCGTGTACCAAAAGCGCTCGAAGTTGGCTCGGCGCATCTTTTCCACAGAAGTAGCAACCATGCACATCAGTGCAGTTAACATTATATAGCCTGTCCATCCTGGGCCAGTCACAAAGTTAGCGAGAAGAAATCCACCCATTCCAAGGTTGTTCTTTGCGGAGATTTGGGCGAAGTTGTTCCAATGCGCAATCGTATGCACCCAGGAAAAGAACACGATCGACCAGGCGGTAGTCATATGGAAGGTGATGTTTTTGTCGAACTGTACGATACCATTCAATGGAGTTTGGCGAGCAAGCGATATAAGTGTCCTGCAGACCGGAAATAAAATCATGGCCACGTCGAAATGTAAGACTAATGCGGCGGACCGCGCTATTGGGTATGTAAGTCCAAAGGTACTCCTAGCAACCGTGAAGCTGTCCTTGAGTTGGTAATTCATAAATCCAAACGCGAACACCATGCCGTGTATACCAGCAAACACAAAGACAAAGCTGCAAACCATTAGCCCTCTTGATGCAATAGAGTCTCACAAAGCTACTCACAATCTTCGGTAACCCTCGTTGACCATCCATCTGTCAAATTTCTCCCGCACGTTGAGATCCTTGGGCTTTTCACCACTCATCTCCCCCGACATCAACATCCTCGTCAACGGTGGCCATCTCGATCTTTCCGACACCTGGCTTCCCCCAATACTCGACATCCTTCGTATGTTGCGACCTCAAGCCGGCTATCTAAAGGCCTCCGTGCCTCCGCCTGAAACCTTGTCCTTTTCGTAGTCTGCTCGTGTAGTTGTCCTTTAAAAGCGGGTAGATGAATTATTAAAGATGCGATATCATTCAGAGCCTGCTGAGATGACAGAAGCTCCAGACGAATTGAAGAATTGAACAATTTGAAGAGACTGTGATGTGAAAGAACAATAGGGAGAGAATGGAGCCTGTGATGAGACACACCAAGTGGTCAGTAAAGATATGATGGGCCTGGGCTAGTCAAGAAGTAACAGAGCGAACAGGGGGGAACAGGGGGAAGTCTGGGCGAACTGAGAAGGGTACGTACCTTGAACGCAATGATGCCAGCACTGAACGTAATGGGCTCCTAATTACCAGCACAAGTGAAGAAGAGAAAAGGGGGAATATAGTGTATGAGTATGAGGAGCAAAAGAGGAAGAACAACGAGAGCAAGGAACCAGACACCACGAAACAAGCTACAATCTGTAAAGAAAGCAGCAAACGATAGGTTACCGGCGCATCGACTATGGGAGACATAGAAGATGTGGAACTCAAAGTTATATCACGACCAGGACCGTACAGGCAAAAGGCAAAACAGGTGCGGCAACTGTACTGTAGATTTGCTAGTGCATAGGGGAGTGGCCTGATAGATGTGCATTTCCCCTGTCAATTCGTGTCAATTCGTCAGTGTCGTGTCTGAGCTCCCAGAAACACCATCTTACGAGCGCCTCAACCGTCTCTCCGAGTGAGAAACATGCCTGCTGCCGAGGGTAAAGATGCCCTAAGCCGACGGTCAATGTGAGCTCAAAGTGAAGGATGTTTGGCTTCACCATCCTCCACCAGATGCCAGCATGCGCCAGATATCATTGGGCCAGGAGTCTCGGAATCCACAGGCTGAAAGAAGCAGACTTTGCCAGCGCCATTAGGAGCACAGCGTTTAGCCAGATTGAGCTGGCTTGGTGCCGTGTAGAGATGAAGTTGACAGTCTGTGCAACGCGCTCGAAGTTTGGAGTTGTCAAGGGCGGCTAATGATTGGCGGGTCCGTCCACAACTCTCCTTCGCTTAGTTTCAGCAACCTCCAAGACGTTTCGGCCATGGGTTTGATACAGAACTGACACCTTCTTGGTGGTCCTGGGCCTATACTAGCGCTTTCAATTGCGTAATTTGTAGTCTTGTTAGGAGCCCTTCGGTGATATGGTCATTGGTCCCAGGAATCGACTATTGCAAAGAATTCAAGCCTACGTATTAGTAGGAACTATACAAACATCAAGCGATCAAGTTTGACCTGGCCTTACAGTTATAAAGAGCAACATTTCCATTGAACATAAGATGAATCAAGCATTACCGTTGTCTTCATACTTAGGCAACCCCTACAATGGATGAGCTTTGCTTAGGAGAACGCTTGTTAAATGTTGTAACTCTAGTTTCAGCCATACGGACTTCAAGGACAAAGAAGACTTCACGGCTTCCAGTCCGCGTTTGTTACGTGTTATAATATATATGGCAATGCGGAAAACAACGTCTACTAATCTATTTTCACGGCGCTTCTCTGACACTTATCTTGTAAACGAAGGTAGATTTCCTCTATCCTCCATGAGCACTGTGTTCTCTTGACGCCTAGGTTTTGATCGATATCATGTCGTTTCAGCGAATGCTATTAAAGTCAAAGGAAGAAGAAACTATATTGTTAGAGAAAAGAATGGCTCGCGTAATCGGGACCCCTTCCATCTCACATTATCCCAGTGCCACGTTTCCAAAAGCCGATCAACAGACCCCCAAAATAGAAGTACGGGATTTGCGTGCACTTGCATTGAATGGCGGCGGGGACTGTACAGTATGGTACCATACCAGATAAGCTCCCGCGGACATCAATTACATGACAAGACACGACAAGCCTTGGTGATCCGATTATGATGACAATCCATCCCCACAGGCCAGCATTCAAAACGACGGAAACATATAGAAGAAAAGAGTAAAACCAAACGTCAAACGACCTCCACTATTAGAGGACGTGGCTCATGTTCACTTTTAGCACATTCACGTGCAGAGACCAGAGAGCCACAGCATACGATATAGAGCGTCAAGGTCACCTGGGAGCATACTCAAGACTCATGGTACCTTCTGTTGGTGGTGATGGGATCAGGAGATTCGAAGCTTGCAGGTCCATAACTTTAAATTAAAGTAATGAAAGAGGATTGTGAGATTAGCCAGAATCCCACTGAAGGAGCAGAATGAAGTATGATCATTTTGTACGGCAGGTCAAGCCTATCCTTCCACCTCCTATGCCCGGGATACGAAAGTGCTCGCGCGACTATGGTAGCATGCCCAGCTCTAGAGACCTCGCCAGCCTTTGCGCTCGCTCGCTTCTCCTTATGAGCCTCGTCTCGAAACCGAGATACCTTCATGTTCTGGTGCACTGACGCTGTAGCGTGTCAAGCTTTTCTCGGATGGACGTGGGCTTGGTGATCAGGTGCTTAATCAGTCAATCACCTACGGAGTAGTGCTTAATTCAAAGAACTTTGAGATCATGATAGGCTTCGAGGGGGGTTGCCTGTATTGGGTCACTTTCGCCTTGAATAGCTGTTCTGATAAGTTGACGATAGAAACGTGACGAGACGCCACAGTAATGGGCAATAACCTCAAAACCATAGGAGAGGATGGAGGATGCAATGGAGAACATATTCATGAAGAAACAACGAGTAAATAACAGCAGCTTTGATTTGGGGAAAGACGTGAACTCAAGAGCTCCGAGTATGCATTACTTCCCACAGAGACACCGAAAATCTTGCAAAAACACTGCCAATTGAAATGCGATATCATCTATGTCATTTCTCCCCCCGCCCATTCTACATCCTGCCAATCAACTATAATATCCCCGCTAGCTGTGCCAAAAGGAAAGGTTCACCCGCTTCACAAGAGAGACAGAGGCAAGCCTATCCACCTTCCACCTTCCACCATCTGTACCATACTATCTGTACCATAATATCTCTGTCTGTCGTCCGTGAAAAAACACTAAGGTCCCAATCGTTTCAAGTGACGCCAGATAAAAACCGTAAACGCGGAAGAGAAGAAAATGCAATTCATCAACTAAGAAGCAACCTAGATGGCGTACTTCCGGGTCCACTCCCGCGCTGTGGCCTCATATCTTGCTCGGTCGGTCTTGTAGACGTGGGCAATCTCGGGGACGAGAGGATCGTCAGGGTTTGGGTCCGTGAGCATAGAGCAGATTGAGAGGAGAACTGTTTAATTAATAGGAAATACAGGATAGGGATGTTGGAAATCGTACCTTTAGAGATTGTTAGGGCGGGAGACCATTGATCACGAAGAATGTCTAAGCAGATCGATCCGTTGGAGTTGATATTAGGGTGATAGATTCTGGTGGTGAAGTTGACCTTTGGTGGCTTGAAAGGGTAGTCGGTAGGAAAGTGGATCGCAAGGAAAAAGACACCTCCTGAATATGGAGAGTCACCCTGAATACCATGTCAGCTTTGTATTCCTTCCCAATATGGCGTGGTTTTTTAGCCTTTGTCCGGCGATGACGGGTATCCCAGGCGCGGTCCAAGTGGGTGATGAAGTTATACGTACAGGTCCCATGATGGTAGCTTGCCAGTGAAACTATGAAATCCATCTCGTCAGCATATAGTTCCTAATCAAGTGTGCCATCTGCGACAAGAGAGTCTCGTGCGCATTCCTTCCTGCTGAGTACTCGACTTCTTTGCTGGGTTGATGCCAACATACCAGATCATCTCCAATAGGTCCTGCTGAGCACGACGACGGTGGGTCACTGAGCACAATATTAGCACTGTCCTACTCCATCTCGAGATCTTTATGATGTTGTTGATAATCCTGCAAAAAGAACCCCGCAGGACCAACCCCACCATAGAGTCTATGGTGGCGGTGAACAGAGTGTAAACGTACCGGCCCAGGTCAGTCAATTCCTTGGTGATTCTCTTCAACGCCATTCTGCAGACTTGTGTGTGTTGTTGTTCGGAGTCCTGGAGGTCGGGATGGTTCAGTGGTGGTATACTCGAGGGCGCAGCAAACAGTCCAAGTTCTGTTGTAGTTGTTAGCCACTAATAAACAGGCGAGGGAGGCGGCGGCTATGCGGAGAATAGAACATGACAGAAGCACCCGAGAAGCGACGACGTACCTTGGATAACTTATCACAACAGTACAAGTGAGGTGTTGTCGCGATGGTGTAGGTATTTCACGGTTGACCGAGCTTGATGGTTTTGTTTCTGCTTTGGTTTGTCTGGGGTCAGGAAGCTGACCCAAGGCCGAAGAAAGGAAGAACAAATATCTTGGCCTATTTCAGTCTAGCGAGGACGAGGCAAGAATGACTGTTGTTATGTTTATTCAGCTTTACCAAGCAACGTTCATCGCAAATTTTTCAAGAACAATATCACATCAAGAATTCACCCTTTCTATCGGATTCCCTCTTGTTATTGTATTCACTAGCACAGCTATTTGTTCTTGAAATGTCATCGTCTATTCTATTCACAGATCTCATCTAAGGCACCAACTTTTCTCTATAATATGTATAAATCCAAATCAAATATTCGGCTCGTGTTCACGGTCGTGTATCAATCCAGACCAATCTATTAATGTACAGCTATCATGTTTATATGTGTTGTTGTACTCAACGCCACTGTTTGGAGGCGTGGTGGCGTCAACCCTTCAGACCCAAATGTTACCTTGACCGGAGCCCAACAACAAAACCTTTCAGCCGCATCAAATGGCAACCTTGTATGTTTAAGGTAACTGGGAACTACCAGTTTCCATTGCCCGGCGATCAATTCTAGTTCCTATACGAAAGCCTGTATGCCGGTGATGGCTCTTCCCAAGATCAAGCCTGAGAGACTTGAGTCAGCATCCTCGAAGAGATCTCGGGATTGAGATAAAACTTACTATGTATATCACTCTGGCCCTCGTAGGTCTGTGTGACGAAGAGTTTCTTAGCAAAGTTAATCAAACCTATGAGGGTCAGCCTCCCGTACTCTCTCCCGGCAACATGAGATGCAAGTTAAAATCATCATGCTTTCGAGTCAACCAGGCTTCGGTCCCAGTGTCAAGATGGACCATGAGCTTAGCCAGCTGTGCTTACAGAACCTGCTCCGCGTGCTTTGAAACAAATTTACAATGCTTCTATTGAAAAGGAAGTTTGAGAGACCAGCAAGCGGTAATCTATTGATATAGCAGGCACAATTTTGCAGAATTTCGATATCTGATTGGAAAGTGCTTTTCAACACAATAAAGATTTATATATAAGATACCACTTGTGACCTATGCTCGGACATTGGTCCTGCGGGGAGCATGTAGTTCACCCTTGCCAATTTGAGAAGAACCATCCTTCCTTTGGTTAACGGTAATAATTACTCCTCTCGTCACTTATAGCTAGGTTTCTCTCTCTCTCTCTCTCTCTTCTTTTCTCTCTTCCTTTCCCCCTCTATACCTTCCTTTTCTCCTTTGAGCAGATTGTTGTCTATACTCAAGACTTCATTAAGCATTGCTGACGAGAGAGACTCCATCAGCATGGCTGACCACGAGGACTTCAACTCGTCGGACATTGAGATACCGGAACCTTCTCGAAACCCTCGCTATAAACGTCGAGGCGAACAAAGCGTGCGGGAAATCATCGAACACGCTCACCAGGACCGTGTGGCCAGCAAAGTTTTCGAGAAGTCGTTGACTTTTGGACGAGGTGCTCCCCTTACCCAGAGCGTACAAGCATTGTGGGCAAACAGGTTCGATGCAATGCGTGAGCATTCGTTCAAACAGAGGTGCAAATGATTTCTGTACCGCAAAGTACTTTCCTGCGTTGGTGGCTGACTGCTGGTACATAGTCTTGATCAAGCTCCGACCGGTGAAACGATACGTCGCTTTCTCTTCGCCATGGCTGGACGCATCAAGAGTAACTTGCCGATGAAGCCAGCACCAAACCTAAGGTGGCTGACAGACGGTTATGGCCATATCCTGTCCTATATGCATTTCAGGTATGCCGATTTTACTATGAATGCTCACGAGCGAGAACGGACGGCGTCCGCCCTCGACCAGCTTGTCAAGGACGGAAGACTGCACAAAGGTCGCTGGAATAAAAGGGCCTGGATTGGCTACAATCTGACTTTAAGATTGGTCTCATGGTGAGCTGCTTCGTGTCATGCACATTGCTTGAATTACTAATGAATAAGCTTGTAGCTTCTTCGCCGATGCCATCCACAATGGTTGCGTTAATTTCGACACCATTGTTTCACGAGCACTTTCAATGACACTAATGGCGGCAGCTGGCAATCGATGCGGTGACATTGCTCAAGTTCTTGGTGGCTTCGAAAAGTGCTTTGTGAGCTACGGTGACATCACGCTGGTGATATGGGAACCAGATCAAGTCAATCTTGTCCTGTCACCCCAAAAGCGCCTCGAACAGATGTACAGCAACCTTGTTGCGAGGTTTGTGATCCGCTTTGCTAAAGGCGACAAGTAAGTGCCTCTCCTCCCAGGACTCTGCGGCTGCCCTAATATGGTGGTAGGGACACAGAGGGAGCTGATTTCATCTTTGAACTGGCACCGTTGAATAACCCCGACGACAACCTGGCATGCCCGGTGGCAAATTTGTTGGTCATGGCCCTTCGGTCTGGCCAGACGCATGGGACTACGATTGAGCAAGTGCTGCAAAGTACTTTTGAACGCCCCGATAAGACAGTACAGTGGCGGTACCCCAAACTTCCCGTGATACCTGCTATAGCAAAGTCACGCCGTGAACTCGAATTTAGCAAACCTGCAATTAATGGACAGCTTCTAGAAACTGTCAAGCGAGCCGGGCTGCTAGCTGGTGTTACGGTTCGTATGAAGAGCCATGGCTTTCGTCGTGGCCATTTCCAGGAGGTCGCTCACCTGAAGAAAGGTTTTGGCGGTGCCGCTTCGCACGAGGTGGCTCAAGCTGGCGGCCATAACCACAAGTCCATGACCCTGGGTATCACAGCAGAATATACAGGTGGAATAGACCGGCACATCTACAACGACAGGGCCGAGCTGTCGTATGCATCACCTTTTGGTCCCAAAGTCGTCGCCGAGTCCTACAAGCCCAAAAAGCTGACTAGCAAAGAGATCGATGCATATGTGAAAGAGAAATCTTACGAGTGGAAAAACAAGACAGAGCGTGACAAGATTACGCGGGAGTTACGCTTGAAGCGTCAGAATGAATGGATGGAGCAGCAGAAGGAGAATGCTGGTAAGCAATGATCTGAAATGTACCTTTGGGTTTTGACCTGGTCATATGCTTACAAGAATTGGACAGCGCCCCTCAAGAATAGGTTTGGGCCCGAAGGAAAGCCGTCCCAGCCGCTGGCTCTCGAAATCATTCGTCAGCGCACGCAAAGCGAGCTAAATGTCAACAAACCCCGAGCCACCGTGGATTTTATGAAACCTGTTGCTCATACTACCTTGGAGAGCGTGTCCTCAGACATGCCGATTGACCCACGTCTCTCAGATGTTGATAATGTTGACGATGATGCCATAGCACTTATGTCGCTGATGCTGGGCGTTTCCACTGATAAACATGTTACCGATGATGTAGACGCGGACACTGCACTACTTGCAGAGGAAGAGGATCTGGCACTGCAAGTTACCCCGCTGAGTGATTCTACCGAGATGCTGCATTCCGACACGCTCAGTCATGTAAACAATCTCGCAGCGTTCAACGTCGTCCAAATACAGAAGTTTGCACGGGCTTGGCCGGGTAAAACTAGTGAAATGGCTCGCTATTCAACATCTGGAAACTCACGGGATAACCCCTCGCCATTCCTCTACCAGTGTCAAAAGACAGAAGGTTGTGGCTTCAAGTATCGTATCAATGACACCGTGCTTAAGCATGAGCTTTCTTGCACAGTTAAAACTGTGGAGGATACTAAAAAGCGACTCAATGAGGCGTAAGTGTGTCGATCTCGAAAAGTACTTTTGGAATAGACCCCGCTAACATACAATCTACTTGCAGTCCCGATGAGAAGACCGTCGTCTGCTGTGGTCTCACTATTGTTGGCAGACGTGCGCTCAAGCAGCACCGCAAAACACATGGCTGGACACCTATTGCCTGTCCCTATGGTTGCAGAAACGGCCAGGTATATGAAGCACGGGATAGTTACGATCGTCACATGACATCCTCACATGGAGATGGGACATGGTCCGATTGTCGATGTCCGATTTTCGACGCAGCTGCTGACATTGCAGGATGCAGCGCAAATACGCTTTTCAATAGTCCGGGAAAGCTAGCTTACCATCTGCAGAGATGTCACAAACTTGTTCCGGACGACGTCCAGCAGTACGTGAAAACGAGAAAGAATCCAGTGAAGAAGGCAGCAGAGGAGGATACAACCAAAGACCACCCTGCAAAGAAGCGTTGCCAGTCTAGGAAGCTGGCAAAAGCTGACGTTTGAGTAGCAGTTCAGAGGCTTGCGTTTTGAGACAGAAACGGTATGAGAGGGTAAACATATGCTTTTATTGACACTATTCTATATTTTCTTCATGTATCTATTCTATGTGCTATCCCACACGCCGAGCTTCAAAAGTAATTTAGCAAACTCTTACAACTACAACTAGCAGAATGCCTGCACGCCAGTGATTGCTCGACCTAAGATCAATGAGTGGATATCGGACGTTCCCTCGTAAGTAGCGGTCACAAACAGATTTGCCACATGTCTACCAATTCCGTATTCATCACTAACGGCGTTTCCACCGAAAACCTCTTGTAGTATGCGAGCGTTTCGTAAGGCTCGATCACAATTTTCCCTCTTGATCATACTAATCATCTCCGGTGCCGCCTTGCCTTCATCCTTTAATCTTCCGACCTGAATAGCGGCGAGAGTACCCATAGCTGCATCTGTTACTGCATCTGCTAGTTTCTTTTGCACAAGTTGGTACTTGGCTAGAGGGTTACCCTTAAATTGCTTTCTCTCGAGGGCATATGTTCTTGTCCGAGCAATGCAATCCTCTAAAGCGCCAGTCATCCCGAAGGCAATTCCGAATCTTGCACTGTTGAGACATGTAAATGGTCCTCGCAGGCCTTCAACGTCTGGAAACATATTGGCTTCTGGTACAGGACATTCATCAAGCTGAATCATTCCAGTAAGGGATGCTCTCAGTCCGTTCTTATTCTTGATCGCGGGTGTCTCTAGAGTTCCAGGAGGGCAATCCTTTCGCTCGATCAAAAATCCTCTAATCTTGCCAGTTTCTTGATACTTTGCCCACACTAGCAGCACATCCGCAATAGGAGAGTTCGTAATCCAGGTCTTCGCTCCAGATATTGAGAGATAGCCCTTCTTCGTAGGATGTGGTTTTGCGAGGGTCTCCATACTTCCGGGATCACTGCCATGATTCGGCTCAGTAAGACCGAACGCTCCTAATAGCTTTCCCTTAGCCATCAAGGGTAGAAACTTGTCCTTCTGTTCTTGTGTGCCAAACTCATCAATACCTCCCATCATAAGAGACGATTGAACCGACATTCCTGACCGGTACCCGCTGTCAACACGCTCCACGGCCTTTGTTATTAGTCCTGAGGCTACATTCGATGCGCCAGCGCAGCCATAACCATTGATCGTGGCACCTAGGAGTCCTAGTTCTCCCATCTCCTCGAGGATCTTCTTGTCATATATCTCAGCTCGATATGCATCTATCAAGATGTTAGACATTTCTCTATTATCGCCTCTAAGCCATACAAATCCTTACCCAAAACTCTAGGAAGCATGCGCTTCTGGCAGTAAGCTTCTGCAGTTTCCTGAATAGCTATTTCTTCGTCCGTCAACAAAGACTGAGAGTCCAGGGGATCCTCCCAATTGAAGGGCTGTGGAGTTGCATGGGCAGAATATCCTCTAACTGCAATTGAGCTCGCAGACGAGCGCAATTGCCTTGCGCTGTGCTTCAATATTGGTCTCAGCATCTTCGGATATGGAAATTAGAATAAAAGACTTGGTCAATGTCTCTGCATTCGCTTTGGTTTTATTACCAGTTGACTAGAATTTAGTTTCGGTTTCCCCGCCTCCATGATGCACCGAGGCAAGATGCTCGGCAATAAGTAACGGGCGGAAACCCGTGACGTAGTAGTCACTGAAATGAAACTGAGTAGTCCACTGTATAGATACTTTGGGAGATACAGAAAGGAGAAGACTTGACTTGAAAGCGAGGGATAGAAAGTGATTCGGGAATATAAGAAGGAGCCTTTCGCGGAAGTTGAGATCGTCTTATTACTGTTTTCGTTGTAGATGTGCTCCAGCAAGAACTCGATAAAATAAATCCGAGATGCTATGCTAGCGAATAGAATAAATCCGCAAATCCATCTTATCAAATCTCCTAAGATTTCAAAAGACAACGCCAGAAAATTGATACGAAGAAGTCTCTGATTTTCTTATGAAAGGTACATGTGTTTCCTGCGCCTAGCTTCCGCCACCACTCAACGCGAGATTGACGCCTGCACGTCAAGCGAAGCGCGTCCAATTACCCAAGTTAGATATCATCATCAGAAAACCATAATTGTCCAACGATTCCAGCAACATCAAATTGAGCACACAACGCTATCGCAAAGATGGGTATCAAGCAGCTCTTCTCAATTATTAAGGAGGAAGCTCCAGATGCGTTCAAAGAGGGCGAAATCAAGAACCAATTCGGTAGAAAAGTAGCTATCGTAAGTACTTCGTATGCTCTCTCTAAATATGTAGAGGATTTGCACTGACTTTGTTCCAAGGATGCGTATGTAGTTCCCTCGAATTCCGGTCTCGTTCGGCTTTAATATTTTGCAGTTCTATGTCCATATACAGTTTTCTCATCGCAGTCCGCTCGGGCGGTGAAATGCTCACAAACGAAGACGGCGAAACCACCTCCCATTTAATGGGTATGTTTTACCGTACCTTGCGTATCGTCGACAATGGTATCAAGCCAGTTTATGTCTTCGACGGTGCACCCCCAAAACTCAAGTCCGGCGAACTCGCGAAGCGTTTCCAGCGTAAGGCAGAAGCTACAGAAGGTCTGGAGGAGGCGAAGGAGACAGGTACAGCGGAAGATGTCGAGAAATTCTCAAGAAGGACGGTCAGGGTTACGAGGGAACATAATGCAGAGTGCCAGCGGCTGCTAAAGTGTATGGGCGTGCCATATATCATTGCGCCAACGGAAGCGGAGGCTCAATGTGCAGTGTTGGCAAGAGCCGGGAAGGTGTATGCTGCTGCGAGTGAGGATATGGATACGCTGTGTTTCGACTCCCCAGTCTTGCTTCGCCATCTCACATTCAGTGAGCAACGTAAGGAGCCCATCCAGGAGATCTTCTTGGAAAAGGTCCTAGCTGGTCTCAATATGGATCGCAAGCAGGTACGTTTTGAAACCTTTGATCATATACCTCCTACTAAACAAAAACCAGTTTGTTGATCTCTGCATCCTCCTAGGATGTGATTACCTGGACCCCATCCCCAAAGTCGGCCCACACACTGCTCTAAGACTCATCCGTGAACATGGCACCCTCGAAAACTTTGTCGCCGCCGTAAAAGCCGGAAAAGCCAAGTTCGTGATCCCTGATGACTGGCCTTTTGCCGACGCCCGTGAGCTGTTCTTCAATCCGGACGTCCGACCTGCCGACCATGCCGACTGTGAATTTAAATGGGAGGCTCCTGATATTGATGGACTCATACAATTTCTTGTTACCGAGAAGGGATTCAACGAGGATCGAGTTAGATCAGGTGCTGCGAGACTGACGAAAAATTTAAAGAGTAGTCAACAGGCGAGACTGGAGGGATTCTTCAAGCCGGTTCCAAAAACGGAGGCGGAGATTAAGAATTTGAAGCGTAAGAATGAGGAGAAGATTGAAAAGGCAAAGAAAAAGGCTAAGGATGAAAAGAAGGAGAAAGCTAAGGCTAGGGCCACTCCAAGAGGTACAGCCTAGATGACTTTTGCTAAATACAAGTGTTATGATATTTGCTTTGTGGAAAGGATGGCGAGGCGTTGGTGGGATAGACTATGCTTTTCGGACTTGTCGAGGAGTTTGCAAATGGAAAATCGGAATGATGAGTCGCTATGCACAATTTATTGGCACAAATGAAACAAATTACAAATTACATAAGACATACTCATTATGAGCGCGCGATTTGCAGCTCACTTTTCGCTCAAACGATGCTTACTTATATAGACCTGCACCGATGGTCAATAAACAAGCATCGGTAGGTAGTCCTTGCATGCATATGTGAGGTGTCCTTAGCAAATGACTACAAATAAGATTCTCTTAGCTTATTTTTTGTCACAGCTAGACTGGTGTTCAGACGCAGTTCAACACTATGTGAATATGTAAATTTGTATTTCGCCTAGCTAGCAAAAGCTACTAACCGCTATTTACTCACTAATCCACATGCGTGACCCCATCAATTACAGCAGGCAACATTATGCCCAAAATGATAGCGGCAGTAGGGTATCTTAACATACACATCAAGCCAATGCCTAGAGAACCAACAGAGTGACATAGTCCTCAGATTTAACACAAAGGTATCCATCCAGCGCATTAAGCAGTTCAGCTCTTTTTCTTTGAATCTTCAGGCTTATCCTTGTTCTTCTTCTTCTTCTTACTTGGAGTAGGGGTTCCCGCCACCGAGCTTAACGATGCTTGACTCGACATCGTTCTAAGCATTGGTGGAAGAACAGGGGTGTTCTTGACTGATGCTGATGCTGCTGCACTGACCTGGTTCACTGTTTGCTTTTTTGGCAAGAGGGGACTTGACAGAGTTGCAGGTGTGCTGATAGACTTGGATGCTGACGAAATGGTAGGTGGGAGAATAGCGGACGACTTATGTGCTGGAAGGGACGAGGGTGGTGGAGGGATCGGTGACTCTCTTGCCAGTGGCCGAGCGAGGAAGGCAGGTGGAGGTATAGGTGATTGTTTGATGGTTGGCTGAAGACTTGAAGAGGGTGATGACCGGGCTAAAGAGGGAGTTTTCTTCAATGTGGGTGGTGGTGGTGGTGGGATAGGCGACTCTCTGACCGCTGGTCTGACAGTTGAGGAGGATCGTGGTGGGGGTATAGGAGACTCTCGCTGGGCTGATGAAAGCTGAGTCAAGACTGCTTTATCGGTCTTGTTGGGCTTGACTCGCTTGGGAGGTGGAATCAAGGTTTCGGTTTTGGTTGTTTTCGTCTCGGTTGATGCCAATGGCCTATCTGCCAATTTTTTTTGACTTGCTGTTGGTTTCTTCACGCTGTTTAGCACTGGAATATTAGTGGCATATTGTGATCTGGACGAACTGTTCATTTCCGGACTTTCTTGCGTGAGTTTCCTCTTTATCGCACCCACCGTGGGCGGCAATATCGCTGCAGATTTCTTGGAGGCTGTGTTCAGTTTTGTGGTGATTACTGGAGGCGCATCGGCCATTTCTACATCAGACGTGGATCCTGAGCTTGACGATGAGTCGTCCTCCGAACTGTTTGATGAATCGCTCTCCTCCCCACTTGACTTAGCAGATAGAGAAGGAGGCTTTCGGAATCTCACAGGCGCTTGTATCGTATCGTCGCCATCCGAGCTTGAGCCAATTTCTCCAGTCTCACCATCACCAAAGCCGGAAGGCTTGAATCGCATTTTCAGACCTTTGGGTTGTTGCCGAACTGGTTTTTTGGCTGCTACCGTGGCTCGTGAAGCAGCCTTTTTCAGACTACTGATGTTTGGTAGCTTGACAACTTGCTGAAGATGCAATATATTATCAATGCCCTTCGAGCCTAAGACAACGTCAAAATTGATCAAAGAAGTTCAGCCTAAGATAACTTACCTGAGCGATAACCGTCATCCGAACTGTTTGGAACCATAAATTTAGTGGAAGCCTTGGCTTCAATATTACCTTGCACAAACCCATAATCTTTACCATTAAACGAAATTATAGCATTTTCCTGAATATCGCCCGGCCAAGACATAGTTTCTATAGCTTCCATCGAAACAGAAGCAGGAGCCGTAATGTACCATACTTGCTTGCCCTTCAGGTTCGATTTGTTCAGTAGCTGAGAAGCTTTAGTAGAGTCGCTAATTGACTGTAACTTAAAGCCGGGAGGAGGTACGAATGGTTCTGGTTTTGCAAAGGAGACAGTCTTTGGGTCTTTTGGCTTTTGGCTGGTAACTGTTAGTAGTGTCAACTTCTCGAGTTTCTCCACGTACCTAACGGGGTCAGCGACCAGTGGAGCCTTGTTCAAACTCGGAGCTGCAGTCACTTCTTCGCTCTCGTCACTGCTGTCTCCTTCACTTGAGGTACTGGCATCACTACTGGAGCTCGAGTCTGAGTCACTACTGTCGACCTTCTTTGTTCCTACTTCCTTTGATGGGGTTTTGCCATTGATCTTCGATACTGCTACAGCTGGTTGAGCTGGCGCACTACTATCGCTCGAGTCTGAGTCGGAATCTTCGCTATCACTCTTCTTTGATGGAGCTACTTTCGATGTGCTTTTGCCATTGACCTTTGGTTGTGCAGTAGGTTGCTTTACGGGCGTTGAATCTTCGTCACTACTCGATTCCTCATCCGATTCCTCCTCTTCTTCCTCCTCACTGCTATCTTGCACATGTTCGGTACTGAGATGGCTGGATATGGTAGCTTTTACTGGCTTTTTCTTTGGTGGATCAGGTGCGGCATTTCTCCTCGCCTCTTTGGCAAATGCCTTTAGAGAAGACATCGCGTCTTTGAAGTGGAATAACGCGTGTGTATTAGAAATTTCAGTGCGACAACAAGACCGCGTAGAAATCGAAGATTTTGGAGGGTCGGAAACTTAAAGTTTTTTACTGGGGCCGTCAAAAGTCTTGGCGGCGGATTCGTGCAGTTGCTGGGCTTTTGTGAATATACAACAACCTTATAACATGCAAAATATGCAAAACATACTCGAATGTCTTCAATTAGCAAGAGGCGGAAGTTGAATACTGTACAAGACGCTCCCATAAGCGCATTTACTGCTAGGCAAAATGCCAGATCGGTATGTCTGAAAATCTTGAGCTCTCAAAGAAGCACAAGACTTTTCTTGACGTGCAGCGGCTTACATGAGTACCAGGAAACTATAGGGGCCAGTACAGCCATCAGTGAAATTTCCCAGGAGGTCTTGGTTACTGCCCAGCCTGTAGAGTCTGAAGTTGAGGAGACAATTGTAACAGGCAGTTCTATATCACGTGCCGCATCTCCAGAAACAGTTACTGTTGAAAGGTCAACACTTACCTTTTCTACTTTTGTACCTAACGGGAACAATATAAAAGAGCTAAAGAATGGTACTATAGCATTAAGACTTGCTCCTGGAGAGGTGATTTCCCACTTTCAAGCCCTCCTACAACTGCTAACCTATGCTTCAAGCGATTGATTGTTCTTGGAGAATATGAGGTTTCGGTTCAAAAGGGCAAAGTAGCCATACTTCACATGACTTTGCCAGTATCAGACAAACGTTATAGGATTTTTGCTCCTTCATCGCACTCTTTGCCAGTTATAAGATGCATGGCTACAGATGCTAGCGATGCAGAAATAAGTCTGCATCAGTGTGATAGCGGCCTAAAAGCGCTGGAACTACTATCGCCTCTTTATGCGAGAATGTGGAATAATGGATCAAGAACATTCGGGTCGGAGTACGAGCATCTTCTCTCTAATAAAAAGAGAAGCTCGTTTCAACTTGTACGTCGTGTCCTCCAATACCTAGTTTCAGACCTAACCTATATATAGCTACTATCCCCCATAGATGCTTTGGGGAAATCATATCTGCAACCTGTTATTTCTCCTCCCGAGTGGAACGAGTTATTGGCCAGAGTCTCTACTATCAAAGGGCGAAAGACTGCTTCTACGTTGATCTGTGGTCCGAAGTCCTCTGGCAAATCCACTTTCACCAGACTTCTGACAAATAAGCTGCTCTCGGAAAACCGCTCATTGTATGTCAACCAACCAACCCTTGTAACAAACCAATTGAGGACTGAATTATTTGTTTAACACTCTTGATATAGTTCAAACAATCAAAAATCCGGTGTTGCAGTACTTGACATTGATCCTGGGCAACCAGAGTATTCGACACCAGGCCAGGTCAGTTCATCTTGTAGTTGGTTTCTTCTTCGAAGTGTCAAGGCTGAAACGTACGCGACAGCTTTCTCTAGCTCATATAACCGAGCCTAATTTTGGTCCTCCCTACTCGCACCCAGTAGCTGGAACTAATGGTCGCATTATCCGTGCCCATACAATAGCAGCTATTACACCTTCTCAAGATCCTGATCATTACATTACTTGTACTCTAGATTTATTTTCACACTACCGCAACCTCTTGTCGCAATCGCCCAACTGTCCACTTATCATCAATACCCCTGGATGGGTGCTAGGTACCGGGTTAGAAATACTAGTGAGGTATGTCACTCGATGACTTTTGAACAAGGCTATGGCATGAATTGAACGCAACTATAATAGGCCACACAATTCGAACAAAGCTGATTCTGAACTTTCACAGATTGATAACTAGAATACGGCCTACCAGCGTTATCTACATGTCTACAGATGGTCCGGCCGAGGTGGTAAAGGACCTACAATCAGCAGCATTGAGTCAGACCTTTTTTACCCTTCCGTCTCAAACTAGCGAGTACATAACTCGAACTGCGGCACACCTTCGAACTATGCAAATGATGTCTTATTTCCATGTTGAATCGGCCATAAAGAAGCATCTGACTTGGAATGGGCTGCCCTTAACTAATTCCCCCCCTTGGGAGTAAGTCTTTATTGGGAACATAACAGAGAAATATTTCTGACAGGGTTGCAGACTCAAGTACTCGGATCAAAGTTCAGGTCTTTATGGAATCTTGTGCTATGGAGAACAACCACCAGCCGAGCTTCTCCTGGATTCTATAAATGGATCATTGGTTGTATGCGCTCCAAATTAAATTGACAGGCTAGCAAAGAAAACAATTGAACTGACGACACGTTCCTAGGCAGTTGTAGTTATAGAAGATGACGACGCATTTGAGGGCTGGGACGACAGAAACCGGACAGACAACGATGGCGAAAATAGCCATCACCAAGTAAGCATAACTTGTCTTCTCTCTATAATTAGCTTGGCTTCAGAACCGTCATGTTACTCTAAATTGTTTTCACGTCTAATTTTCTAAACAGTATCCCCTTATTATCCGAACAACAACCTCCAATTTGCCCTACTTCAACCCTCTCAGAACCACCACATTGTCCCCACAACATTCCAGTTGCATCGGTCTTGCCCTTATTCGAGGCATTGACATAACTCGTCAACGTCTTCAGATTCTCACCCCAATCGCCTCCAACGTGATCAACGACATCAACGATCAAGGCAGAAAGATAGTGCTCGTAAGTGGAAAATTTGACACGCCAGGTTGGGCGTATACAGAAGGACTTATACGGCAGAATGCCGGAAATGCGAGCGATGATGACGAGAGTGATGCGTTTGATAAGTTCCCCGAAATACCCTGGGTCGAGACACTGAAAGGCTCACAGGGGCGGGGAGGGGGTGCCAGAGTCTGGCGGGTTAGAAGGGATCTAGGGAAATCTGATGGTGGCGACTAGTTTAAATGCGAAAATGAAATACATAACGGTCCTTAGCTGGCATCCTGCCTCGGCAAAATAAGTCTATCGGGAACTATAGAGGAAGACTGTTTGTTGATGGAAAAGAAGCTATCTGCCAATGAGAATTACTTCGAAACTACTTAGCAATAACAATTCTGAATCAGTAATTAAGACCCAATTGATGTGTCAATTCATATTGTGTCCTGTGAAGTCAGATGATAAATGTCTTGGAACATATCCTCAGCCCCACTACAATGCATGCATGCAATGCAACGACGGGACGGCCCGTCGTCGGCACAAATCCATCACACAGAATGTGAAGCCGAAAAAGCTCAGGAGAAAGTGTCCAAAAAAAGATCCTTTCAAGAAGAAAAGGTAGAGTCTAGGAGAGCCGTTTGACATAAATTTTTGACCCTAGAGCCGTCTAAATTATTCGCAGAAGCAAAAAAATAGATAGCAATTGCTTTCTGCGTCATGGGAATTGAGCCCAACGCGGGGGTCGAACCCGCAACCTTGAGATTAAGAGTCTCACGCTCTACCGATTGAGCTAGCCGGGCAGAGAGGTTGCTTGATTTGTGAAAACCATTTGAGGGCTTTATGTTATATATGAGGGAAGCTTGTCAAGCGAGCCGGTCATCCCATATTACCTCTACGCTTTCCTTGTCTTCACTCACTGCTCAGGAGAAAATCAAGCAACCAGAAGGTGATATTTAATATTGAACAATATCAGCAAAACATCTGCAGCGGATAATACCTAAAGTTCTAGCAGCTTTAGATATATCTGATCCCCTTTCTCTAGCCCACATATACTAAAGCAAATTATTGTATATTCAATCACAAGATATGTCATGCGTCGGAGACCCGTCCTGGGTCAACATACAATACCCCCCAATTTTCTAGCTTGTCAAGGTCCCACATCACGTAAGCCCATTTCCTCAAAGCCTGCTTGTATTCTTGGAAATATAGTATGTCCACCTTCTGATTTGTTGACCATGGCCAGGCGGCATTTGGGCCATCAATGCGATTATTATCTTCAAAAAGAAGCTCCTGCCCATCCTCGGCAGCAGTATACATATCAGTCTGATACACCCAGTCGTACGGATCCTCTTCCAAAGCTTCTATCAGGAACTCACGGTTACAGTGATATTGTCTTGAAGAATAGAAGCTTTCTGCGCAGGAGAAGATGCATTAAGCAATCGGCATAAAATTAAGAGACCGAGGGACACGAGATATCCTGTGTTTTGTACTTGCCAATATTCTACCGAATGCTACCGAGAGAGGTTAGGTGTTCCATAATCGTGAGGGATGAAAGAAAATACTTACCATCATTTAAATCTTTGTTAGGACAAAGTTTAGAAAGTTCAGAAAAACTCTCCCGAAAGAAGTCGGTATGGCGTCTGGTGATATAGTCACGTACGCAAGCCAGCTCCTCCACCTCCCATGTTTTGAAGATAGAGAGAAAAAGCAAGCTTTGATCTATTGCATCAAAGCACCCTCGAGCTTCCGGTGAGATTCGTATATCACGAGGCTCGGCGAACAAAGCTCGGAACAACTCGAAGCGGTAGAGAGCTCGGTAAATACGACGTTTCTCGTTGCCAGAGAGATCTCCGTAAGATTGGCTTCTTTCTTCCTTCACTGCCGGGGGTAGATATTGTCATCTTGCAGAAATCAACGGCTATTTTTGCGACTACATTCTGAAGATGTGACAAATATTTGAGAATCTTGATATCCAAAGAGTTTCATGTGACTGATAAACGTGAGCCTCGTTTTGCTCTATACTGTGAGATGAAAGATAGCACATTATCCTTACGCCCACCTGCCCTTTCGAATCCAATTTGAGAGACGTTGTAGACCACCAGAGCATCCGAAAGAACCTCTGTTCCAATATCGTAGAGCAATACTGTAGAGAGTATTGCCTTTTGTTTATCTAGGTAGGCTTTGTAATACAGAGGCGAGGATCGAACTAACGCCTGTAGAGTAGAAATATTCGGCACGGAATGAAGAATCAATAACTTGAGTTCGGCAGGCAAACCATCAAGGTTGGCATTCCCTAGGGTCATAGCAGCAGTCGATTGGGGCTCCATGGGTGGGCTGAACTCAGCGCTGGGGGCTTATCTGCTTCTTGAGTCATTCCATCCTCAAAAGCTCTGAAACGACTGATGATTGATTATTGCTGGCATAAGTTCACGAATGTGTTGTAGTTGAGCTTTATCTGGTACACCTAAATAAGCTAGATTATTAATAAATAAAGTAAGCGAGCTAGCGAATAGGGCCCTTCTGACGTATATTTTGTACATTTCCTCCTATACCAAAGATAACTTTGAAAGCTATTGCAAGCCTTGTCGAGCCATCACATAGCGGAGGTCGATATCAGAAACCTCTATACTTTCTGTGACTCGCATATGTACTATACCAACATCGCCTCAGCTAACTACCTGAAGGGTCTAATCTGTCTACTCTTTAAGAATCTTTATTGCTTTTCATATAAAGGCAGGAAGCGAATTTAAGCTTTGGGAAACTAATCTCACTAACAAAACGGCCGACTTGCTATCATACGACTATACCATAATTTTTCAAAATTGTATTCCATTCATACAAGTTAAATACAATGCACAGAGAGTCCCGCAAAAGTATACACTGTTATTTAATATGGGATTTTTATTGTTTTTGTTGCTTCCTGTACCGCTTTCATGGCACAACGAGCGAATCAACTGGGATGACCTAGGTCTGTTGACAAGATACAAGAAAAAGCTGTGTGCTAAGCATGGTAAGCTGGAGCAGACCGCCATTAAACCATAGCGGTATATCATAAAGTCGACGAGCACTGGCTAATGGGAACCATCATCACCGAAGCGTGATGCTGAAAACATAAATATCTAATCGTTTTGTGCTGCAACTAACACCAGCTGGGAGCAGAATGCTTTATATAGTACAGGTATGTCTAATCGTACCTCAGGATTCATATGATCGTCACAGGAGTTATACATGGGTTTCCAGCTTCGCTCTACTTTCTCCGCTTCAAAGTTTTGAAAGCCATTTCTACAAGACCAGCCTTTGCCTCACTTTCAGGAAAGTGGTCTATCGCTGCGATGGCTCTGTCAACGTAGTCCTGAGCCAAAGCTCGTGTTTGTTCTAGTCCATCACTCTGGAGCACCAATTCCCTTGCCTGGATTTTGTTAGATTAAGCTGATCTGGATCGACAGATGTACATACCCTCGCAACGTCGCCTTGTTCTGCGAACTTTCTCCCCACCAGGCTTCCCAGCTCCTTATTGTTCTTCCATGCGAAGAGTAGCGGCGCAGTGGCAAGTCCCAATTCTAGATCTGCACCGGCAGGTTTCCCCAACTCCACTCCGCTTACTGTATAGTCCAGCATATCATCCACCAGCTGGAAAGCCAATCCTAAATTCTTCCCGTATGAATATGCAGCTTCCACCGTAACGGAATCCGAACTGCCTAGCAACGCCGAGGCACGACACGACTTCGATATCAAGCTTGCGGATTTGAGATATGTCTTTTGGAGGTAGTATGTAAGGGCTTCTTCGGTCCATATTGGGTTCTTCTCGTCCGAGGCAGTATTTTTCAATTGCATAAATTCCCCCTCAACGAGATTTGCAATCACCGTTGCTAGCAGCTCAGTCACCTCCGCATCCCGGAGACGTGCTAGAGCAACAGATGCACGGCCGAGTAGAAAATCACCTGCTAGCACAGCCATTTTGTTTCCAAACTCGACATTTGCTGAGGGATTACCCCGACGAGAGGTTGAGTGATCAATCACATCATCGTGTAGGAGGGAGGCAGTATGGATGAGTTCGGTGATCTCGGCTAGCCGGCGCTGTGAAGGCAATATATCGCTGTCTGTCACAGAGTAGGCGGATTGTGTGTTTGTAAGAGGATTTGTGGAGGGCGAGGAAGGATTGACGTCGGACAGGATAGAACTTGGAGACAATGGATTGTCAATATCTGCAGGGTTTATTTGGCTATTATATCGAGGGTATTTGGGTGCCAGTGCTGTTGCTCGCGACATAAGAAGAACTATTAGAGGTCTCACATGCTTTCCTTCCGCTTGTGTATAATACTTCGCCGCTTTGTCCAGCGAAGGGTGTCCAGATCCCAAAAGCTGCCGTATGTTACCAGTTAAGAACTTCATCTCTTTTGCTACCATGCGCAGAGGATCTACGGAGATATTTCCGTTCCCTGCTGCGGAACGAGACGTCGCGATCGATATGACATTGGATGCGGTTGCCACTGCCTGGGCCCATGATGACTGTCGCCTGCATGATGAATACTGAAAGTTGGAGCTTTTAATTTGTGTGGAAGTCCGCCATGAAGTCAATTGGCACTTTGAACAGCTTGGAAGGAGCTGCAGACTCGTATAATGTGAACTTTTGAGGAGCACTGAAGCTCTCAGAGACCGGGTTCTCATGCCTCTCTGACCTCCTTTGAGAAGTGAATAAAAAGAGTCTAACAAGGAATATTAAACATTGGATCTCAAAATTGAAAGAGGGAGAAAGGAAAAGCAACTTTTGTTCGTGGCCCCAAATAGACTTTTTGGAGCTCGAGAAGTGGTGATGCCGTGGAATTCCGCAAAATATCAAGGAATGACTAAGCACGCCAAGCAACCACGAGTATTGCCTAGTCCTCCCGACATCTAGTTATATGTATACTCCGACAATATACTATAACGAGCCATTAAAATGGTGCTATTTACCATGACTACGGCGATGGTGGAAGCTATCGAAAAGCTTCAGAGCATCAAACTTGTCGCGGATCCTACAACAATTATAAATGCGAACGGGTTCAATGAGGAAATGTCTATAGAAGTCGAGCAACAGCTGGAGAAGGGTAACGCCAGTATAAAGGATATAGAGCGTGATGCAGAGAAGGGAGAAGGAGAAAGCTGTGTGGAAGAGCCATTGGGGAAACTGAAAGTGACAGCTGAGGCACCATCTTTGTTAAAACCCAAGCCAGGAAACCCAATATTGCACAACCAGATCATAGACTTATGGAGGGTTACTAGGGCACAAAATGTATCCTCATTGACACTTGATACCCTGATGCGTGGATCTAAAATATATACTGCCCCCCCAGAACCTAAACAAGAACCTGCATGTCTTTCCACTAATCCAGGAGTTTCATCTGCTGACGAAATTTCAGACTTCTGAGTATAAAAGTCTAATGGCGCGTCTCCGCCGTGAAGAAGACGAACGATCGTACCAACGGATGATCAACCCTACACCTCCAATGGAGACATTCTCTCAGCGGTTTCCACTATCCTCGGCCGCGCACGCATTTGCGTCAGCCCAGCAGCCTCTTAAGGGAGAGGATGATGATGAGGTCACATACTCAGATGTGGACAGGCAGATTGCGCTTATTTTCAATGTCCTCATAAGCATTGTAGCATGTGCTGCTGCTATCTGGATGGTTGCTAAGTGGTGGAGTACGCCTACGAGATTAGCTTTGAGCTTTGGTGGCAGTCTTTTGGTTGGAGTCGCAGAGGTAGTAGTCTATCTAGGATATATTCGAAGGGTTGGAGAGGCAAAAGGTAAAGAGAAGGGTATTAAAGAAGTTAAGGAAATCATGAGGACTTGGGTGATTGGTGGGCCAGATGATACAAATGAATACGATAAGTCTGTCCCAATTCTGACATCAGACCCGGACGATATACAAGCACGAAGACGAAGGAAAGGGAGAGAGTAGAATGGAGTTAGGAATAATAATAATATACCAGGCCCACAATCAATAATTTAAACGTATCTCGAACAGATCTACTACATAGAATCATCAAAATAGAGAATGTCAGGGCTCTCCCGATCTGTTCTGCTTGGTATGTAATTGGCAGCATTCCTTCTCTATCCATTTTTTATGTTTGATGTGTGTGTCACTTAGCATGGAAGAATACCACCAAAGCCTTCGTTGCTTGCAGTTATGCTGCACTACATTTGAAAGATGTTGCCAAGTCATTGTAATTTGACTGCCAAAACGCACTGCACTCACGTTAGCGTTTTCTGTTTA